>ENA-OSCG01000031-OSCG01000031.1-marine-sediment-metagenome-genome-assembly--contig:-NODE-31-length-27561-cov-8.657420_pt1 | contig 27561 bp, 26 predicted proteins | sample MGYA00237880_ERZ529332 | MGnify/ENA primary metagenome ERZ529332 (study PRJEB26373, sample SAMN05710708) | marine sediment metagenome | biome: marine; feature: ocean trench; material: sediment... | reverse complement strand
GAGTGATTTGCGCCGATGCAGGTTGCCATAATGAAAACGCGCTGATAGGTCCTGCAGCCCTAGTGTAGTGTCAACCCTGTAACGTAGGACCAGCGAGTGCTTTTCTGACGTTTTTACGGAACCGGATCATGGCCACCTGCGCACAAGGGATGGCAGCGGCTGATTCGTTTTATTCCCATCCAGCTGCCCCTGGCAGCACCATATTTTCGGATAGCCTCGGAGGTATATTGCGAGCAACTCGGCGTAAAGCGGCAATGCTGGCCGAAAAAGGGACTCAGTATCAGTTGGTAGCTGCGAATGATAATCAGCAGAATCTTTTCCATGGGCGTTATTTTACCGGGCAAATATGATTGTACGCAGAAAACACTTGCCGTCCGTTTCCAGTTGGGATATAACACTGCACCTCGGTCCAGAAGTCTTTTGGCTGGATTTGTATAAAGCGTATAATAAACAATAGGTTATATTATATGCATTCTGATTTTCAAGGAGCTCCTGAGCCTAAATGACTGTCACGCACATTAAAATACCCAAAGGATACGTGCCTTCTGTCAAAGAAGACTACATGAATTCCAGACAGGTCGAATATTTCAGACTGAAACTTAACGACTGGCGAGACGAGTTGGTCGAAGAATCACGCTCAACCATCAACAACCTGCAAGCGGAAGTCAGGGATGTGGGTGATGAGGCTGAGCGCGCCACCCGCGAAACAGAAAACAGCCTGGAGTTGCGTACCCGCGATCGTTACCGCAAACTGCTCAACAAGATCAACAAAACACTGGCTCGCCTTGATGAAGGTGACTATGGTTATTGTGAAGAAACAGGTGAAGAGATCGGTATTCAGCGCCTTGAAGCACGACCGATTGCCACCTTGTGCCTGGATGCGCAGGAACGCTGGGAATTACGCCAGAAGCAGATGGGTGACGCACGTTAGCCCGCATATTGCGGATGCACTTTACTTAATCCGGGGTTGTTGCTTTATCTTGCCGGTAATACCTGGCTGCGGAGTAAATGGCTTCGAGCATTGCGTGTAAGCCGTTAGCCCGGGTTGCTGATAAATGCTGCTGCAAGCCGATGGCAGTGATGAATTCCGGTTGTGTTTCGAGGATCTGCTCCGCTGATGCGCCGGAATAGGCTCTGATCAACAGGGCGATCAGGCCGGAAACGATGGCCGCGTCACTATTGGCCCGAATGGTTAAGCCATCCGCATTGCCTTCAATAATGAGCCAGACTCTGGATTGACAGCCATCCAGCAGCCTGTCTTCAGTTTTCTCCGCTTCATCCAGTGGCTCAAGCGCCTTGCCAAGATCAATCAGGTATTGATATTTGTCCAGCCAGTTTTCGAACAGGCTGAAATCACTGATAATGTCCTGTTGGGCTGTTATCGGATCGTACATTTCCGTCTCTCTTTCCGGTGCCAGCATCCGGGATACTGGTGCAATACACTAGTCACCTGCTCGCCGCCAGCGTGTGCCATCTGCCACATCTTCAAGTATAACTCCCATTTCCTGTAACTGGAGCCGGATTTCATCAGCCCGCGGGAAATCCCTGTGTGCGCGTGCCGTGTTGCGTTTTGCGATCAATTTATCAATCAACGCAGCATCCAGACCCCCGGTGTTCCCGGCCAGCCACACCTGGGGGTCTTGCTGAAACAGTCCGATCAATGCACCTGCGGCGAGTAACAAACCAGCGGAATTGCGTGCGGCTTCGGCGCTGTCAGCATTGGCCAGTCGGCGTGCTTCAACATTGAGTTCCGCGAGTGCCTGCGGCGTATTGAGGTCATCCAACAGGGCCGACATAAATTTAGCGGAGGGTGACTGTGCTGCTTGCAGGGGGGCGAATTTCGCGGCCGCATCACGCAAAACGCCGTACACCCGGTCCAGCGTACGCCGCACCCGGGTCAGGGCTTCATCCGACCAGTCAAGCGGTTGCCGGTAGTGTGCACTCAACAACAGGTACCGCAATACTTCTCCGGCGGTGTGCTTCAGCAATTCATGCACCAGCAGCGTATTGCCCAGTGACTTGGACATCTTGCGCTTGTTGCAGGTAACGAAGCCGTTATGCATCCAGTAACGGGCAAACGTTTTGCCGCCGTGGGCGCAAACACTTTGTGCAATTTCATTTTCATGGTGGGGGAAGAGCAGATCCTGGCCGCCACCATGGATATCAATGGTTTCACCAAGATGTTGTGCTGCCATTGCGGAGCACTCAAGGTGCCAGCCCGGGCGGCCGCAACCCCACGGGCTGTCCCAGCCGGGTTGGGGTGCGAGCGATGGTTTCCACAAAACAAAGTCACCTGGGTGACGCTTGAATTCGGCAACTGCAACACGTGCCCCGGCGATCATTTCACCTATATCCCGCCGTGACAGTGACCCGTAGCAATCATATGATTCGATAGAAAACAGCACATGGCCCTCTGCCTGGTATGCGTGGCCGCTGCTGATCAGGCGCTTGATCATATCGATCATCGCCGGAATGTGTTCAGTCGCCCGTGGTTCTATGCTTGGCAGGCCGACGCCCAGTGCCGCCATATCATCACGGTAAGCATCAATGTAACGGCTTGAAATGACGTCAATCGTGACTTTCTGTCGCGCAGCGGCTGCATTGATTTTGTCATCTACATCGGTGATATTGCGTGCATAGATGACCTTGGGATAGCGAGACGACAGCAGCTTGTACAACAGGTCAAAAATCACGGGTGGCCGGGCATTGCCGATGTGGGCATAGTTATAAACTGTCGGGCCACAGACATACAAGGTTACGCGCTTTGGGTCTTGAGGCTCGAACACCTGTTTTTCCCGTTTCAGCGTGTTATACAACAACAATGGTTCTGTTTGAGTCATAGTCTCAATCTGGGTTTTGTTTTGGGACCGCCCGGTGGGCAGAAATGTAATACTTGGCAATCGCTTATTTGATCAGCGTTTATTTTAGCAAGATTAAACTTCAAACCAAGAGGAAATCACAATGGGCGAACACAGAATCATTACTCAGGGTTATAAAAACCATGTCGCTGAGGTCCAGCAGCGCTGGGAAAACGCACTGGCGGCAGAAGCTTATGATGCGGTACTGATCCATGCCGGCAGCAAACTGGTCAGCTTCCTGGATGATTATGAATATCCCTTTCGTTGCAACCCACAGCTGCTGTGGTGGCTGCCGCTGACCCATCATCATGACAGTGCCTTGCTGGTGCGGCCCGGGCGTAAGCCAAAATTGTTTTACTATCAGCCTGACGATTACTGGCACATGCCGCCGGAAGATCCGGCCAGTTGGTGGGCAGATGAATTCGAAGTAGAGCCGGTTCGCGAGGCAGATGCCTGGAAGCAGGCGATAGATGCCAATACTGCCTATATCGGTGATGCACCGTGTTTGCTCGAATCGGTTGATGCCGGCTGTTTAAATCCGCCACGGCTGCTAAACCGGGTGCATATCGAAAGAACCCGGAAAACCCCTTATGAAATTGCCTGTATGGCTGCGGCGGCGCGTCTTGGTGCTATCGCACACATGGCTGCAGAAGAAGCTTTCCGGGAAGGCTTGAGTGAATATGAAATCCACCAGCGTTATTGCATGGCCATACAACTGGTTGATGCGGAACTCCCCTATGGAAACATCGTTGCTTTGAACGATCATGGCGCGGTCTTGCACTACCAGGAACACCGCCAGGATGCACCCAAAGATGCACGCTCTTTTCTGCTCGATGCCGGCGCAACGGTGCATGCTTATGCTGCTGACATTACGCGTACCTATGCGGCGGTGGAAGGAGAGTTTGCGGAGCTGATTTCAGCCATGAATGCGCTGCAGCAACAGCTGTGTGCGGCCGTTGTTGCCGGCCTGGATTACCGCCAGTTGCATGTGCATAGCCATCATCAAATTGCCGGAATTTTGAAGGACTTCGGTATTATCAACGTGAGCGCTGAAGTTGCTGTTGAATCAGGCTTGAGCGCGGTTTTTTATCCACATGGGCTGGGGCATTATCTCGGCTTGCAGACGCACGATGTTGCAGGTTTGATAGCCGATGCCGACGGCACGCCGATCCCGAGACCCGCAGGCCACCCATTCCTGCGTTTGACGCGGACACTTGAAGCCGGCAATGTTTTGACCATCGAGCCGGGCCTCTATTTCATTGCGTCGTTATTGCGCAAGTGGCGTAAGAATGGCGATGCCACGGCGATTGTGTGGGAAAAAGTTGAGGCGTTTGCGCCATACGGCGGGATTCGCATCGAGGACAATATAGTGGTGACGGATGGTGCCCCCCGGAATTTGACACGCGAAGCCTTTTCAAGGCTGTCATGACGTTGCGGGCTAATCCCCGGTTAGCCCCAGACCTGCGAGTTGGTCGAGTGGTAATTCTTTGACCGGCCCATGGTTCCAGATGGTGGCATGGCTGGCAAACAATTCCTGTTTTTCCGGGTTTGCCAGGAGTTTGACAGCTTCCTTGACGTGTGCATCCAGCACGGTTTTGCTGACTATGCTATCCAGTTCCGTAGCGTAAGGTTCGCCGATGATTTTGCGCATAATGCCATTGGCTGTAGTGAGATCATCGGGAAACAGGAATTTGCCGGTCAACAATTGGTAAAAATCGGACATGGTTTGCATGGACAAGAGTGAACAATACGCATCATCCAACAAGCCGATGATGCCTATGCTGTCGGGAATGACATCATTATCTTCGATCCAGTAGGACTCCACCATTTCCAGAATACTCTCGATTTCAGTTTCCAGGCCCACGCTCCTGGCCGATGTCCAGGCAACGGTCAGCATGTAAGGCACTTGCTCAATGTAGTTGTAAATGAAGCTTGCACCACGCGCCAGCTCTGCGTCTTTTGGAGTGGCACCTTCGCGCTCGGCCACGGCTACCAGCAGTTCACGCAGGTCCATCGCTGCCTGGGGATCAGCAAACCGTACTGCAATCATATTTTTGATATGAGCTGTTTCCATGCATCCTGTAACCATGGTTGAGGGCGTAGTTTACCAACTGGACGGTTTTGAAGGCAGTATTGAATCAGCAAATAAAAACAGCCGGCCAAAACAGAGGTGAAATTCACCTGTATCTCCGTTAAGGTTGCCGCTGTGCAGATCTTACCGGAATAACTCAGTGCTGCTACTGTCAATTGCTTCACTATTCATTGGCCCAATGCTCTATCTGTGGCTGCGCAAAGGCGGTTTTGTCGCCAAAGCGTTTGATTCGATGATCGTTGCTGTCCTGGTAGTGTTGATGGCCTTTTTACTGATCCCGGAATCCTGGGCTGAACTCGGTTACTGGTCTGTAGCGCTGATGGCCGTCGGTTACCTGCTGCCGGGTCTGCTGGAAAACCTGATCAAGAAGGCGGCTCACACACTGCATCTTATCAGCCTGTTGCTGGCATTGGCGGGGCTGGCATTGCATGCGATATTGGATGGCGCTGCACTGAACGTTGGCCACGGTGACGCAGGCAGCAGTTTGTCCGTCGCTATCGTGTTGCACCGGTTTGGCGTTGGTCTGATGTTATGGATGATGGTTCAGCCGGTATTCGGCAAACGCATTGCCTTCGCCGTTCTGGGGTTTGTCGGGCTGGCCACGGTAGCCGGATACCTTTTGTCCGAAACGATCCTCGGCCTGGAAGGTGATGAGGCCATGTCCGTGATACAAGCCCTGATCATCGGCATGATCGTTCACGCCCTGGTCCATCGCAGCCATGGCGAAAGCCACCACTGCTGATGTTTTTGGTCGGGATGGCGAGATTCGAACTCACGACCCCCACGTCCCGAACGTGGTGCTCTACCAGGCTGAGCTACACCCCGACTAAGGCGCGTATTCTACTCACATTGAGCATTCAGGTAAATGCAAGCCAGAGCCGGAATGCGCCGGGGGGTATCCTGACAGCCGGTCTGATGTGGCTGCCGGTCAATGTGATTCACCAGCGGTACTCACAATTGCGTTACCCCGAAGGGCTGGGAGAGTGTTGAAGTTTACGCTGCACAAAATGTTTGAATAGAGGCTGCAAACGAAATTAGGCCAGCCAACAATGACATACACTTACAAGCTATAAATCACCGCACCCCTGATGCATTAAATGTCGTTAATTTGTTAAGATTTTGTAATAAAACCTTGTTACAATCGGCCCGATCATCACAGCAGTGATGTGAAGGAGGCAGCAGCCGCAGGATCGTGATGTTTGTGCCGCAGGGGAATCGGGTATTTTGATGCCGCTCGGTGCGATTCGTCCTACCTCATCCTGACTCCCTGAAATTCAACAACTTCGATGATTTACAGGTGGATATCCAAATGTATACAAAAATCCCAACTTCAATTGCTTTCCTGATATTTTTAACGCTACTGATGGTTCCTGCAGCAGGTTTTGCGCAGGTCACGACTTCAGCAATGAGGGTAAGCGTATCTACCCCCAGTGGCACTCCGGCAACTGAGGCCACAGTGAGTGTTACTGACACCCGGACAGGCTCTACACGTACAGTGAAGGTAACCGCTGCAGGTTCAGTGACAGTGACAGGCTTGCGTATCGGTGGGCCGTACACGGTCAAAGCCAGCGCGACAGGCTATTCCGACCAGACAGTTACGGACATTTTTGTCCGCTTGGGTGATACTTTCGCACTGCCGATGATGGTGGGTGGAATTGACATGGAAGAGGTCATCGTTACTTCAGCGGCAATTGCTACAACGCAGCTCGCCCTTGGGCCCGCTTCTACTTACAACATCGAAGATCTGCAGGATTATCCGGCGATTAACCGCGATATCCGTGACGTGATCCGTTTCGATCCACGTATATACCAGGACACAGCCTTCGCGGGCGGTATTCATTGCGCGGGTGCCAGCCCACGGTTTAACAGCTTGACGGTAGACGGCGTGCGCATGAATGATCTCTTCGGTTTGAACAGCAATGGTTTTCCGACCACCAGACAGCCGTTCCCTTTCGATGCGATCCAGCAGGTATCCGTGGAGTTGGCGCCATTTGATGTCCAGTATGGCGGTTTTACCGGTTGTAATATCAACGCGGTAACCAAATCCGGCGAAAACGAGTTCTTCGGTTCGGCCTTTTTCGATTACACCAATGATTCCATGCAAGGTGATTCGCTGGAAGGCGACGATATCGACCCGGGTGATTTCTCAGAGAAACGTTATGGCGGCACTTTCGGTGGTGCGATCATTCAGGACAAACTGTTCTTCTTTGTAGCCTACGAAAAACTTGAAGGTGTGCAGCAGTTCAACCGGGGCGGTGCTGATTCAGGCGCAGGTGACCCAATAAGTGGCGCAAGCGTGGCACAGCTCAATGAAATAGCAGAAATTGCGCAAAGTGTCTATGGCTATGATGTGGGTGGTTTCCCTTCAACCTTGCCGGTTGAAGACGAGAAAATTGTGCTGAAGCTTGATTGGCAGATCAATGACAATCACCGTGCAGCTTTCACCTATAACTGGAATGATGGCTTTAGCCTGTCACAAAGCGATGGCGGTTCTTCAAGAATCTCATTTTCCAACCACTATTACGAGCGTGGTGCTGAGCTGACCGCTTATACCCTGCAGTTATTTTCCGACTGGAATGATCAATTTTCTACGGAAATCCGTGTGGGTCGGTTTGAGCTCGACAACCGCCAGTTGAACATCGGCGAACCGGGTTTTGGTGAGGTGCAGATTCAAACCTGGAATAATGGCAGAAGAGCGACTGTTTACCTGGGTGTAGATGATTCCCGCCAGTCCAACAAACTTACCTACGATACCAATAACTACAAGTTTGCCGGTACCTACATCACGGGTAACCACGTTATCACGGGTGGTTTTGAACGTGACGAGCTGGACATCTTCAACCTGTTTATCCAGGAGACCGAAGGTGAATTCCGCTTTGATCGCAGTTGCAGTAGTTCCAATCCCAATGGCTGTATTGACGCTTTCAGGGCGGGCGAGTTAAGAGGCGGCCGCATTATTTATGAAAACGCCAGGCCGAATAATAATCCTGACGACGGCGCAGCTGAGTGGTCATATGAAATCAACACCCTGTATATGCAGGATGAGATCACGTTCGCCGGCGGCGATATTACGGTTGTTGCCGGTTTGCGTTACGAGTGGTATACGAGTGATGCCCTGCCGCGTGAAAATACAGCATTTGAAGCACGCAACGGGTTTTCCAATGCGAGTAACTTTGATGGCATGGACCTGTTGCAGCCGCGTTTGGGCTTTAACTGGGATTACAGTGACCGTCTGAGCCTGCGTGGTGGTGTTGGTCTGTACAGTGGTGGTAATCCGAATGTCTGGCTTTCCAACAATTTCTCCAATGATGGCGCAACCCTGATCGAAACGCGCGAAAGAATAATGGACAGTCTCTACGGCAGAGGCAACTGGGATTTTTCAACCATTGCGTGGACTGGCGATGGCCGGCCCATATGGAATGTTCCCCAGGATCAGTATGATGCGGTTGCCAGTGGTGCCACCGATGGTAACGTTGACGCCATTGATCCCAACTTCAAGCTGCCCAACCAGTGGAAGTTCGCTTTGGGTGCAACCTATGAACTGGGTGACGGTTATATTGTGAACAGTGATATTCTGTATACAAAATCCCAGGATTCCGCAATCGTTGTGCGTCCCAACCTGGTGCAGGTTGATACAGCACCTGACGGCCGTCCGATTTATGTCAATACCCGCGGTTTCCTGAACGATACCATTTTGACCAACGTCAAGGGATCTGATGCCACGGCTGTGAACTTGTCGCTTGGTATCAGTAAAAACCACGATAACGGCATTGACTGGTCATTGGGCTATTCTTATACCAGGGCCAAAGATGTCAACCCGATGACGAGTTCCACCTCCAATTCGAACTATGGCAATGTCGCGGTTTCGGACTCCAACAATCCAGGCCTGGCTATTTCCAATTATTCGATACCCCATCGCTTTACGGCCCGCGTATCCTATACAGCTTACTGGTGGGGAGACAACCGCACCAAGTTCTCAATTTTCGGTTCAGCCAACGAAGGCCGCCCGTTCTCCTACGTATTCAGCAGAGATGATGGTGATCTTTTCGGTGACTTGCGTGATTACCGTCACCTGTTGTATGTGCCAACCGGACCGAACGACCCGAATGTTGTTTATGCATCGGGATTTGACCAGGCAGCGTTCTTTGCTTTCATCGAGAAAGCAGGCCTGCAACCCGGTATTCAGAAGCGTAACGACCATCAAAGCGACTGGTGGGGACATCTGGATCTGCGCATTGAGCAGAACTTCCCAGGCTTCTTTGATGGGGACAAATTGTCGGCGTTTATAATCATCAAGAATTTCTGTAATCTGCTCAACGACAACTGGTGCGTACTCAAGGAAGCCGGCTTCCCACGTACGGATGATATCGTGAATATGGACGTTGTTGACGGCAAATACCTGTACCAGGCATTCGTGAGGCCTGGTGGGCAATCCCGTCGTACACAGGCGTCTTTGTGGGAAATGCGTATCGGTCTGAAATACACCTTCTGACCTGAACGGTATTGGAGAGTGACCGGGAGGCCAGCTTGATGCTGGCCTCTCCTTTATGTTCAGGAGAAGGTGAGGCCGGACACCGGTCGAGAGGCTGGCCTGGGCCATGAACGGTATGCCGCGGGCGCAGGACGCGCACGACTGCAGGGATGCAGGAGGTAGAGCAACGCAGGAGCAGTTGCCGAGGAGCGGCGCCTGACTAAAACCATGTGAATTTGCTTTAATAGATTGATTTCAAGGAGTTTGCCTTGTCAGCCGATGCCATCAGTGCCAGGATTTACCCGGCAGGAATACTAACCATGCTGAGTCGTTTGGAGGTTGAACGCCTGCATGATGCCAGTCGTGGGAATCTGGCCGAGGTGCTGCGCTGTTGTGCGCTGGCGGTGCTTAACAGCGGCAACGACGGTGATGATGCAGAAGCAATGCTTCAGCGCTACAGCGATTTCAAGATAGAAATACAACAGGTCAACCGTGGCATACGGCTGGAATTGAGCAACGCACCCGCTTCGGCATTTGTTGATGGTGTGATGATCCAGGGCATTCGTGAACTGCTGTCTGCCGTTATCCGTGACCTGGCTTACTTTGATACAGAAATCAGCAGCAACGCAGCAACCAACCTGGACAGCCAGGAAGGCATTACCAACGCTGTTTTCGAAATTCTGCGCAATGCACGCACACTGAACCCGGCGAGAGAACCGGATGTGGTTGTTTTCTGGGGCGGACATGCCATTGAGCGCGTGGAATATGAGTATACCAAGAAGGTCGGTTATGAGACCGGTCTGCGCAAGCTGAATATTTGTACCGGCTGTGGTCCCGGCGCGATGAAAGGCCCGATGAAAGGAGCGGCGATCGCGCATGCCAAACAGCGTGTATCTGGTGGCTGTTACATCGGTATTTCTGAGCCGGGCATCATTGCAGCTGAATCGCCGAATCCGATCGTCAATCAGCTGGTCATCCTGCCGGATATCGAGAAGCGTCTCGAGGCATTTGTCCGGCTGGGGCATGGTTTTGTTGTTTTCCCGGGAGGGGTGGGAACGGCAGAAGAAATTCTCTATTTGCTGGGTGTGTTACTGAATCCCGCGAATGCTCAGATGCCATTTCCATTCGTGCTCACAGGTCCGGCAGAATCAGCCGCGTATTTTACACAGATTGACGCATTTATCGGCCTGACCCTGGGTGAAGAGGCGCAGGCAAAGTATGAAATCATCATTGCTGACCCCGAAAAAGTTGCCCAGGCCATGGTGGCAGGCCTGTCCGAAGTTAAGTCATACCGCAGACAGCACAGGGATGCCTACTACTACAACTGGTTGCTGCAGATTGAGCCGGAGTTTCAGCAGCCATTCAACCCCAGTCATGAAAACATGGCAGCACTGCACCTGCACCGTGACCAGCCCAAGCATCTGCTGGCCGCTAATTTACGCCGGGCGTTTTCAGGTATCGTTGCCGGCAACGTCAAGCCAGAGACAATACAGGCGGTCCGTGAGCACGGACCGTTTGAGATTAACGGCGAGAAAGAAATCATGCTGGCGCTGGATCGCCTGCTGACGTCCTTCGTTGAGCAACGCCGCATGAAATTGCCCGGCACGACCTATAGCCCCTGTTACAAAGTGGTATCCTGAAAAGCAGCACCGTCATCCCGGTGCCTCTTTTTCAACCCAGGATGGCGGTGGTGCTGACTACCAGCTTTGCTTGGGTTTCAGGGCTTCGGTGCTGATCAGCTTTCTGACCGTGGTCAAGTCCACGCCGTGGGTATATTTGAAACCATCCTGATAGGGAATGATCAGGCCACTGGCCAGCAGATCATCGCGCTGCTGCGGTGCAAGAGACTCCTCCGGAACCACTGCGTAGTTATCGTGATAGTCATATTTGACAGCCAATTCACTCAGCTTGTCTTTCAGGTCAATGCCATCGACCGGGTATTTGAGCGCGTAGCGGTTGCTTTGTGTGACAAACAGTTCGAGCGCACAGCCTTCCGCCAGACCCCGGTAAATCTCAGGGTCTTCCGGATCCAGGCGAAAAAACACCAGGTATCTGCGGCCCTCTTCAAATACGGTCGGGTTTTCGAAATAGCACTCGTTGGGGTGTAATCCTTTTTCGTAAACCTCGATAATTTCCTCAACCGGGTTACTGAGCTTGTAAGCGATCAGGATTTTCAGAAATGCACTGCCCTCATTGGGATAGGAGCGCGCGTATACATAATCAGTGTCCTTTACCTGGGCCACGGCAACAAAATCCGCTTTCATTGCCAGTTCAGACAGGCTGACTGGCGCTGTTTCAGGGCTTTCATCGGCATTGCCCCGGGTTGCTTCAGCAGCGTCAACCACGGTATTAAAAACCAGCATTGAACCCAGAATCAAGCTCCGGACCTTCATCATTAACTCCTGTTAGCGTTATCGTTTCAGAATGGTACCATCCAGGCTGTGGTGGAGTGGAGTCGGAGGGTGGCTTCTGGTAGCCTTTGCCGACTATAAATCAACTTCAGCCACGTTGCTGAGCCCTTACAGGATTTTCACAATGACTAAAACTTGCAAACGCATCTTCCTTATGCTGCTGTCATTGGTGCTTGTTGCCTGCAACCAGATGGATGATTTAACGCTCACGCCATCAAGTACCAACGATGATGAACCAACGGCAGAAAAAGCGGTTGAATTTATCCTGATGGCCGAGGCACGGCTTGAAGAACTGGGGCAGGAAGCCGAACTCATGGCCTGGGTCTACACCAATTTCATTACCGTAGACACCGAAAAGCTCGCTGCCATCGCCAACCGGAGATTTACCGCCGGGCAGGTGGAATTGGCAGGTGCAGCGGCACAATTCAACGCTATTGCAGCAATTGACAATGACACCAGGCGCAAACTCAACATGCTGCGTAGTGGGATCATCATTCCCGCACCTGCGGATGCTGCCAAAACGGCTGAACAATCGGAAATCGGCGTAAAGATGGCCAGCATGTACGGCAAGGGCGAATACTGCTATGCCGATGGCAAGTGCCTGGACATCGGACGTTTGAGCGACATCATGGCCGAGTCGCGTGACCCGGTTTCCTTGCTGGAAGCCTGGAATGGCTGGCGCACAATTTCACCGCCGATGAGAGACCTGTATGCCCGCCAGGTTGAACTGGCCAATGAAGGTGCGTCAGAACTGGGCTTCTCTGATCTCGGCACAATGTGGCGTTCAGGCTACGACATGCCCGCAGAAGATTTTCCTGCTGAGCTCGACCGCCTGTGGGGCGAGGTGAAACCATTGTATGAGGCTCTGCATTGTCATGTACGGGCAAAACTCGGCGCACAATATGGCACCGGACTGGTTTCTCAGGATGGGCCGATTCCCGCGCACCTGCTCGGTAACATGTGGGCGCAGGACTGGAGCAATATTTATCCACTGGTAGCACCTGACGAATCTGTATCCGGCTACGACCTGAGTACCATCCTGAAAGAGCGGGGTTTTGATGCGATTGACATGGTCAGGGCAGGTGAGGCTTTTTTCAGCTCACTGGGGTTTGAAAAATTGCCGGCTACTTTCTGGGAGCGCTCCTTATTCGTCAAACCCCAGGACCGGGATGTGGTTTGCCATGCCTCAGCCTGGGATGTGGATGAGAAGGAAGACTTGCGCATCAAGATGTGTATCAAGATCAACGCCGAAGACTTCAGAACCATTCACCATGAACTTGGGCATAACTACTACCAGCGCGCCTACAATACGCATAGCTACCTCTATCGGTCCGGCGCCAATGATGGTTTCCACGAAGCGGTGGGCGATACCATCTCTTTGTCCATTACACCCGGGTACCTGCAAAAGATCGGTCTGTTGGAGAATATCCCCGATGCTTCTGCGGACATTGCGCTGTTGCTGAAACGCGCACTGGAGGGTATTGCCTTTTTACCCTTTGGCCTGATGGTTGACCAATGGCGCTGGCAGGTGTTTGCCGGGCAGGCAGAACCACAGGCTTATAACGATCTGTGGTGGCAGTTGCGTGAAAAATACCAGGGTGTGAAAGCGCCGAATGAACGCCCGGCGGATGCCTTTGACCCAGGTGCAAAGTACCATATACCGGGAAATACACCCTACACACGTTACTTCCTTGCCCGTATTCTGCAATATCAATTTCATCGTTCTCTGTGTGAAATTTCCGGCAATGAGGGTCCCATACACCGCTGTTCCATATACGGTAACAAACCGGCAGGAGAGCGCCTGAACGCCATGCTGGAAATGGGCCGGCGCGAACCCTGGCCGGTAGCACTGGAAGCCCTGACCGGCCAGCCAAATATGGATGCAACGGCCATTCTGGACTACTTCGCACCCTTAAAGGTCTGGCTGGACGAGCAAAACAAGGGGCGCCAATGTGGTTGGTAGCGATTCTTTAGGTATAACACCATCTGAATCGCGGCGACACGGGGGGTGTACCCCCAGAGACACGCCGTGAACCCGTCCATGGGGCTCGGAGCCGGCTTCCCTGCCGGCTACGGTCTCTGGGAGTACACCCCGTGTCGCCGCGATTCAGATGGTGCTAATCCTAAAGAATCGCCAGCCTTTGCCCAACCTTCACCGCATCGCCCGCACCCAACCCTGCAAGACTTTCCACCGTGCCTGACGACATCAATACTATGACTGTCGAGCCCATATTAAAGCGGCCCATTTCATCACCTTTTTCCAGCCTGATGTCCACATTGGAATAGTCCTTAACGGTTACCTCTTTGTTCTTCGATGGGGTGACTTCTCCTGCCCAGACAGTTTCGGTGCTGGAAACCAGCAGGGCACCCACCAGCACCATCACCAAAGGCCCTGAATCAGTTTCAAAAACAGAAATCACGCGTTCATTGCGCGCGAACAATCGCGGAATCTGCCGAACCGTGTAGGGTGCGACTGAAAATAATCTTCCCGGCACGTGAAGCATGCGCTGAAGCTGACCGGATATGGGCATATGGACGCGGTGGTAGTCCCGTGGAGACAGGTAAATAGTGGCAAAGTACCCATCTGTAAGCCGGGCGCAGACAGGATCATCGGCAAGCAGATCCTGCAGCGTATACCACTTGCCTTTGGCTTGCAGGATGCTGTTCTCCCGCAAGAATCCTGTTGCACTGACCCGGCCGTCACAGGGGCAAAGAAAAGCCTGTGGATCAGTGCTGAATGTTCTGGCTTCTGGCTTTAATGCACGTGTAAACCAGGCATTAAAGCTGGCGTAGTCACGCCTGTCCGGTGACAGAGCCTCATCCTGGTTAATGCCCGCCAGTCGGTTGATTATCTGGATGAGCGTGTTTTTGACCCACCTGGTTTCGCAACGCATCAGTGCATAGACGATGCGGGACAGGAAATGCTGGGGCAGGATAGTTTGAAAACCTGCCAGAATGCGTTCAATCATTGTTTTCATTTTGCAGTTGGACCATACGATTATGCTGTCAGTCAATTATAATGCGGGCTGGGTTTTGCAGGGGATTTTATGAAAACTGCCGCTGATTGGCTTGCACTGTGTCAAGGTGAAATGGAGCGGGCAGATCTGTTCTTTGGGCACGGCACCGACAATGCACATGACGAGGCTGCCTGGCTGGTGTTGCACGTGCTGGCTGTGCCCCTGGACGGCAGTTTTGTGGATTGGGATGTTGGTCTGACCGCCGCTCAGCAGAAAGCCGTCGAAACCCTGTTGAAGCGTCGGATAGATGAGCGGTGCCCACTGGCTTACCTGACCGGTAGTGCACGTTTTTGTGGCATGGATTTTGTTGTTACAAAGGACGTATTGGTGCCCCGGTCGCCGCTGTCTGAACTGATAACCGGACGATTTTCACCGTGGCTGAAGCTTCATCCTGACCGCCATGGGCGGGGCAGGGTGTTGGACATGTGTACCGGTAGTGGTTGCATTGCCACGGTAACGGCCGTGACGATGCCGGATGTTTTTGTTGATGCAGTGGACATTTCCAGTGCGGCGCTGAAGATCGCTGCCGCCAATGTTCACCGTCATGGTGTTGCAGAGCGTTGCAACTTGATTCGGTCAGATCTTTTTACAGCGCTTGATGAAGTGTGTTATGACTTGATTGTCAGCAATCCGCCCTATGTGTCAGCCAGTGTTTTTGCGCAGTTGCCACCGGAATACCACGCAGAGCCTTCCGTCGGACTGGTCAGCGGTGAAGACGGACTGGATATTGTGCTGAAAATACTGGATGCTTCACCTGTCTATTTAAAACAGCAAGGCATACTGGTAGTGGAGACAGGGGAGAGCGCCAACAGCTTGATTGAACTGCTGCCGCGGGTGCCTTTCCTGTGGCTGGAGTTTCAGCGTGGCGGAGATGGAGTGTTCTTGCTGGAGTATGATCAATTGACAGCATGTCACGCGGATGTGCGCAGCGTCCTGGAGCAACGGGAAAATGTCTGATAATACCTTTGGTCGCCTGTTCAGAATGACGACATTTGGTGAAAGCCATGGTCCGGCAATCGGCTGTGTCATCGACGGTTGTCCGCCGGGGCTGGCGATAGATGCCGCTGAGATCGAGCAGCAGCTGGTGCGACGCGCCACTGGCAAGAGCAGGCACACTTCGCAACGAAAAGAAAAGGACGAGGTGCAGATCCTTTCCGGTGTGTTTGAAGGGCGCACAACGGGTACACCGATCACGTTGTTGATTGAAAACACCGATGCCCGCCCCGGGGATTACACCGAGATTGCGAAAAAATTCCGACCCGGCCATGCGGATTATACCTATTGGAAGAAATACGGTGTTCGTGACTACCGTGGTGGCGGCCGGTCTTCGGCGCGCGAGACCACCATGCGGGTTGCAGCCGGCGCTGTGGCGAAAAAGTATTTGCGTGAACAGCTCGGCATTGAAATACAGGGCTGGCTGGCACAGCTCGGACCGATACGGACCGACAAGGTCATGGACCTGAGCGCGATTGAAGAAAATCCATTTTTCAGTCCGGATTCCTCGCTAGTGCCCAAACTTGAAAGGTATATGGACAGCTTGAGGAAAAGCGGTGATTCAGTTGGCGCACGGGTTTCGGTAATGGCAAGCAACGTACCGGCGGGCCTGGGTGAACCTGTTTATGGCAAGCTGGACGCGGATCTGGCATCCGCCATGATGGGCATCAACGCCGCCAAGGCGGTCGAGATTGGTGCAGGCTTTGATTGTGTTGAGCAGTTCGGCACACAGCATCGTGATGAGATCACACCGGACGGTTTTTTAAGCAATCATGCGGGTGGGGTGCTTGGCGGTATTTCCAGTGGGCAGGATATTCTCGTCAGTGTGGCTTTCAAGCCCACATCCAGCCTGAGGATTCCCTGCCGCAGCATTGATGTCGATGGTAATGCCGTAGAGGTCATTACCAGGGGCCGCCACGATCCCTGTGTGGGCATCAGGGCTACGCCAATTGTAGAGGCCATGCTGGCTCTGGTGCTGATGGATCATGTGCTCAGACAGCGGGCCCAAAACGGTTAATATCAGGCCGTCAATCATAGCCACGGGATAGCAGCAAAAGATGCGTGAGAAACTGAAAATTGCAGTGGTTGGAGCGACCGGGGCAGTGGGTGAAACCATGCTCTCGATCCTGGCGGAAAACGGCTTCAAAGACTGCACGATCCATGCGCTTGCCAGCGAAAAATCGCTGGGCAAAACGGTTGAGTTCGGCAAGCGTTTCATCGCGGTTGAGGTGCTGGATGATTTTGACTTTGCCGGCATAGACTTCGCATTGTTCTCAGCCGGCAGGGAAATCAGCTTGCAGCACGTTCCGCGTGCTTCTGCGGCGGGCAGCATAGTCATCGATAACACCTCGGCCTTTCGGCAGGACGACGACATCCCTCTGGTGATTCCTGAAATAAATGCAGACCTGCTTGAAGACCTGGCTGCCGGCGCGATTATTGCGAACCCGAATTGTTCCACCATACAGATGCTGGTGGCCATTGCCCCGATCCATGCGGCCGTCGGAATAGACCGCATCAATGTGGCAACCTACCAGTCGGTCTCCGGTGCCGGGCGCAAGGGGTTGGAGGAATTGGCGCGTCAGACCATGGACCGCCTGAGTTTCAAGGAAGCCAGGCCAGCGGTGTTTGCGCAGCCGATCGCCTTTAATGCCATACCTGTCATTGATGAGATGGAGGATAATGACTACACCCGCGAAGAAATGAAGTTACAGTGGGAAACAAGTAAAATCCTGCGTGACCCGTCTATTGGCGTGAATGCAACTGCGGTGCGTGTGCCGGTGTTTTTTGGCCATTCAGAAGCCGTTCACCTGGAGACCTCCCGGGATATCAGCATGCAGGATGTACGCGAGTTGCTGCAAACAGCCCCAGGTCTGGAACTGGTTGAGGACGTCGATCCCCGCGCACAGGTAACTGCAGTTACGCATGCAGCGGGAAAGGACGCAGTATTTGTCAGCAGATTACGTCGTGACCATAGTCATCCCCGCGGCATAAACATGTGGGTGGTGAGCGACAATGTGCGGAAGGGCGCTGCTTTGAATGCGGTTCAGATACTAATAACCATCGTTTCCGGTAAATTGCCAGTGGAAACCTGAAGCGAGCAAAAGTACACTGTTAAGCGATATTTAACCAGACAAGCTGATGGCCATGGAGTGACAGGAATGTATAAGCAAATTCAATGGGCATTGGCTGGTGTGCTGACGCTGGCCAGCCCGGTTTTGTTTGCACTGGGTCTTGGCGGAGCGAGCGTAGATTCATATCTGAACCAACCACTGGACATCCGGGTCGAGTTAATTAGCCGATCTGGCGGTGAACTACAAAGCATTACCGCCGGTCTGGCCTCAGTGGATGATTATGAATTGCTCGGCCTGAGCCGGTCAGCCCTTACGGTACCGCTTGAATTTGAGGTCGTTACTGACTCCGGTACACCGCATATCCGCATTACCAGTCGCGTAGCCGTCAACGAACCGGTCGTACAGGTGCTGGTGGAGATTGTCTGGTCCCACGGACGCATGTTGCGTCAATACACACTGTTCCTGGATCCGCCTACGTTTGAATCTGCCGCCCCGCCGGTTGTCGTCAAACCGGCGTCGCTGCCGGCAGTGGTTGAAACACCACCCGTTAGAAGCAAAGCTGCCGTTGCCGGGCCCGCTCTGCAGGCAGCCGAGCCCGTAGCACCACAGCCTGACACCGACTCCGACCAGTCTGCGGCTGACCCAATAGCAGATTCGGCCACAGATGAGCCCGCCGATCATACCGTGGAGCAGGCAGACGATGACGCTGCCGGCGGGGAAATTTATGGCCCGGTTGCCAGCGGTGAAACGCTTTGGGGTATAGCCAGTGAATTGAGCCGGGGCAGCGGTTACAGCATTAATCAGACCATGCTTGCCTTGCAGCGTAAGAATCCGGGCGCTTTCTTACACGACAATATCAATTTTCTTAAGCGCGGTGCCATACTGCGTTTGCCGCTATTGAGCGAAATAAGTGAACTCACCTCCCGCGAAGCCATGCTTGAGGCCATACGGCAGGGGGAAGCGATCAATACCGGTTTCCAGGCTACTGCACCGGATTACGGTACACCGACGGTTGCGGACAGTGGTGAATACCAGGAATCAGTGACCGAAACCGTGCCGGAGCCGGAAATCGAAGCAGAAACCGGCCACCTTGAACTGGTGCCACCGGCTGAAAAAGATGACACGGCTACCCAGGGTGCCGGGCAGCCGCAGGACCGGGAAACTGCGGACAAGTCTATCCAGCAGGAGCTGGCGCGAACGGAAGAGGAGCTGGTCAATGCACGGCAGGAAAACAACTACCTGCAAGACCGGATTCAGGAACTGAAAGCGCAACAGCAGGTGCAGCAGGAGAAAGCCTTTGAGGTCACAGATTCGGGTCTGGCGGGTGTGGAATCCAGCCTGGCAGAGAAGCGTGCTGAAGATAAGCCAGAACAACCGGTTGCAGTGACTCCCGGCGGAGAGCAGCAACCGTGGTATGCGGCCGGGTCAGCCTGGATCGCCGGAATTGCCCTGCTGGTGATTGTTTTCGTAATCTGGCTGCTGCGGCGCAGAGGTGCCGGTCAGGTCGAAACAGCGCGGGCAGAACAGAAAATCGAAGCTGTAGAGAAAAGTGAAGCTGAGCAGCAAGTGTCTGATGAGGCTGAGGACCTGTTGCGAATGCTGGACAGGTATGAAGACGGGTCTGCAGCAAAAGTCGAGGCACCAACAGAACCGGAATCGGAACCAGGGCAGCAACCAGAACCCGAACCGGAACAAGAGTCAGAGCCTGAGCCAGAATCTGTCGTGGCGCAAGACGAGGAAACTGAAGAGGCCGATGCGGACGCCGAGGATCATGATCCCGAGGTCAGGCTTGACCTGGCAAGGGCTTACCTGTCGTTGGGCGATAAAGAAGCCGCTAAATCCATGCTTGATGAAGTTTTGAGCAGCGGCAATGAAGCGCAGAGGACTGAAGCCCTGCAGATGATGAAAGAGCTCTGAGATTCTTTCATAAGCTATGCGTTACGCACTTGGACTGGAATATGATGGCGCTGGGTTTTTCGGTTGGCAACGACAGAGCACCACCGCTTCAGTGCAGCAAAGTGTTGAAAAAGCGCTGGCGGTCGTTGCCAACCACCCGGTAACAGTCATCTGTGCCGGGCGTACTGATACCGGCGTGCACGCGCGCGGCCAGGTGGTCCATTTTGACAGCACTTCCCAACGCTCAGCAAGGCAATGGATGCTGGGAATCAACTCGAATTTGCCCGTTGCCGTCAGGACGATATGGATACGTGAGGTTGATGACAGCTTTCACGCCAGGTTCAGTGCTTACTCGCGCAGCTATCGATACAGCATTTTGAATCGCTGGGTACGTCCGGCTATTGGAGCCGCCTATTATGGCTGGTGCCGCCAGGCCCTGGATGAGCAGCGCATGCATGCAGCAGCTCAGGCACTGGTCGGCAAACACGATTTCAGCGCTTTCCGTTCGGCAGGCTGTTCAGCACAGAATGCCGACCGTGAAGTCACGGCAATCAGTGTTCAGCGCCAGCAGGAATTGATCGTGATCGACATCACTGCCAACGCCTTTCTTTATCGCATGGTGCGCAATATAGTCGGTAGCCTGATTACAGTGGGATGTGGTGAGGAATCAGTCCAGTGGTTCAAACAAGTTTTGCAAAGCAGAGACCGCAAGCTTGCCGGGGTCACGGCGGAGGCGCAGGGTTTGTGTTTTATGAGCGTACGCTATGATCCGAAATATGAACTGCCTGAGCAAACGGAGGTCTTTCCGTTTACAGTTGAATAGGGATGAACCAGGTTAAAATCAAGATCTGTGGACTGACGCGTAGTGAAGATGTAAAAATCGTGGTAGCGGCGGGTGTGGATGCCGTCGGTTTTGTGTTCGCTGCCAGTCCCCGGCGTATTTCTCCGCAGCAAGCGATGCAACTGTCCAGTCATGTTCCAGACGGAGTTTTACGTGTAGGCTTGTTTCTCGATCAGGGCAAAGCTGAGATCGAACAGGTGCTCAATGCTGTAACACTCGATGTGTTGCAGTTTCACGGCAGCGAAAGCAGGCAGGAATGTAACGATTTTGGCCTCCCGTACCTGAAAGCTGTGGCAGTGATGGATGACCATTCGGCAAAGCAGGCAGAGCGTGATTATCCCGATGCAATGGGCTTGCTGCTCGACAGCCACAAGGCGGGTGAACCCGGCGGCAGCGGCAAAGTATTTGACTGGACCATGTTGCGGCCGTTAAGCATGCAAGTCTGGCTTGCCGGCGGCTTGAACGCAGCCAACGTCGGCCGTGCTATCCATAGGGTCAAACCCTACGCAGTGGATGTGTCGAGCGGGGTGGAAACAGCTCCCGGCAGTAAGGATGCAGGCCGGGTTCGCGCATTTGTCATGGCCGTTAAGTTGGCAGTCAAACAGATGGAAGATGAATTGCAAGGTGGCGATGAATGATGAGTGAAGATCGACCGGACCAGGCGGATACTCAAGCCGCACAGCATATGGCAAAACACAGCGTCATTGCTGAAACCGGCGCCGGTGTGACGCTGTGAGCCGGCGTATCCCGGCCTGCTTTGATGCAGCTGAAAAGGCCGGCCGCAAAGTATTCATTCCTTTTATTACTGCCGGAGATCCGGATCCCGGCTGGACGGTCGCCATCATGCACGCGCTGGTCGCTGCCGGTGCAAACCTGCTTGAACTGGGGGTGCCGTTCTCAGATCCTGCGGCGGACGGGCCGGTGATCCAGGCGGCCAGCGAGCGGGCCATAGAAAAACACGTTGACCTCGGCAAGGTGCTGGAAATGGTGGCGGCCTTCCGCCGCAAAGACAAGCACACTCCGGTGGTGCTGATGGGTTATATGAACCCGCTGGAGCGCTATGGGCGATTACAGTTCCCGGTGGCGGCAAAAAAGGCCGGGGTTGATGGATTGTTGCTGGTTGATTGCCCGCCCGAAGAACGCGGCGTGTTGGGTGAGGCGATGATGGATGCTGGGATCTCCGGGATATGCCTGGTTACACCGACCAGCAGCCGGGCAAGGGTGCGAAGTATTGCAGCCGTTGCCAGTGGTTTTATTTACTACGTGTCATTGAAAGGAGTTACCGGCTCGGGGCATCTGCGTGTGTCGGAGCTGAGCCGGCCGGTACAGCAGATTCGGGAATTCAGTGATTTACCGGTCGCGGTTGGTTTTGGTATAAAGAATGCCAAAATGGCGGCAGCGGTCGCCGCACATGCCGATGCTGTCGTGATTGGCAGTGCACTGGTAAAAGTGCTGTCGGAAGCTGAAAGTGAAGAGGACGCGTGTGCAATTGCAGAGGCTTTTGTTGCGCCGGTGCGTAAGGCATTGGACAATATGGCATTGAATAATGCAGCACCACGCAAACAGGATGTCGAACTGATATGAGCTGGTTTCAGAAACTAAGGCCTTCAAGAATCCGCACTGAAGGTGGCAACAAGCGCAATGTGCCCGAAGGTCTGTGGACCAAGTGCGCCTCGTGCACGGCGGTTTTGTATCGCCCCGAACTGGAAAGGAACCTGCAGGTCTGTCCGAAATGCAGCCACCACATGCCGCTTACTGCCCGTGCCCGGCTGGAATATTTTCTTGATCCGGGAGAGCGCCGCGAAATCGCAGCCGGGCTTGAGTCGATAGACGTGCTTCGTTTCAAGGACTCCAGGCGGTACAAAGACCGGCTTTCTGCCGCGCAAAAGAAAACCGGTGAGAAAGATGCCCTGATAGTCATGGTCGGACAGCTCAAAGGTGCTGATATTGTTGCCTGTGCATTTGAGTTTGGCTTTATGGGTGGTTCCATGGGTTCGGTGGTCGGAGAAAAATTTGCCCGGGCGGGCCAGGAAAGTCTGCGCATAAATGCACCATTGGTATGTTTTGCTGCCAGCGGCGGTGCACGTATGCAGGAAGGTTTACTGTCCCTGATGCAAATGGCCAAGACCTCTGCGGTACTGGCAAGGCTCAGCGCCAAAGGCATTCCGTTTGTTTCCGTTTTGACCCATCCGACCACGGGTGGCGTTTCCGCCAGCCTGGGGATGTTGGGCGATATCATCATCGCGGAGCCGCTGGCACAAATCGGTTTTGCGGGCCCCCGGGTAATAGAACAAACCGTACGTGAAAAACTGCCGGAAGGGTTCCAGCGCAGCGAATTCCTGCTACAAAAAGGTGCTGTTGATATGATCATGGATCGGCGCAACATGCGTGATGATATCGGGGCAATGCTGGTTCTTATGAGTTCCGGCAGCAGGCCACGGTTGGTGACCGGCGAACTGCTGGAGAGTTGATATTCGGTAAGGCCGGGCAGCAGTATATATGAGAACCCTTGCAGCGTGGCTGGCACTACTTGAACGGCGGCACCCGCGTGCCATTGACCTGGGACTGGAACGCTGCGGAACGGTTTATCGCCAACTGGGTTCGCCGCGGCCGGCAACACGGGTGATAACCGTGGCTGGCACCAACGGCAAGGGATCAACAGTGGCTTACCTGGCTGCGATGAGTGGCAGCCTGGGTCAGCGCTGCGGCAGCTATACATCTCCCCACATTCTGCGCTTTAATGAGCGCATCAGCATTCTGGGCGAGCCGGTGTCTGATCAACGCCTGGTCGGCGCTTTTGAGCAGGTTGAAGCGGTGCGTGGCGATGTCTCGCTGACCTATTTTGAATTTACCACGCTGGCGGCATTATTGATCCTGCAGCAATCGGAGCTGGATTGTGCCGTTCTGGAAGTGGGCCTTGGCGGCCGGCTTGATACAACCAACCTGGTCGACACTGATTGTGCGGTCATTACCCCCATCGGCCTTGACCATCAGGAGTTCCTGGGTACGGATTTATCTTCCATAGCGACCGAGAAAGCCGGAATTATCCGTGCCGGCATTCCCGTCGTGTGCACCCAGAAACATCCGCCCGCACCGGTCATACAGGCTGCGGCAGATCTGCACGCACCGCTGTACCGGCGCGGCGTTGACTTCGATCTCGTTGAAACTGACCTGGAGGAGACCCCTGGTTTTGATTGCAAGGCCAATTCAGCGGCCTCGCCACAGCCGCTGACCTTTTCACTGGGAAACCAATCACTGACGGTGCCGCGCTCAGCCATGGCAGGCAGGCATCAGGCTGATAACCTGGCTGCGGCCCTGGCTGCGCTGGTTCTGATGAACCCTGCTTGTGGTTCTGCAGAAAAAGAAATAGCGGCTGCCATTGCTGGCTGCAAGGTGCCGGGCCGCCTTCAGCTAATCAACGCTTCACCCGTGATCATGTTGGATGTAGGCCACAATGCGCTGGCAGCAGAAGTCGTTGCCGAAACTCTGCGGGAAAACAATCTGTCGAATGTCACCTGCGTTCTGGCCATGCTTGCAGCCAAGCCGGCGGAGACAGTTGCCGTCGCCCTGGATGGGGTTTGCGGGCGCTGGCTGTGTGCCGATAGCCCCGGTGATCGTGGCCAGCACGGGGAATTGCTGGCCAGGCGTGTAAAGGATGCCTTGCCGGCTGCACGAGTCAGCTCAGTCGGGTCGATAGAGGCGGCGATGGATCGGGCTTTGTCGCTGGTGGGCAAGGTGGGCACGATTCTGGTTTTTGGCTCCTTTTCAGCCGTGTCGGGTGCCCTGGCCTGGCGTTCAGGCACCTCCCGGCTCGCTGATCCTACGTTACAGGGTTGACACTACATTAGGATCAGCACGGCAGCCATGATGCTGCTAAAATCACGCAATGGACAAAGCATTAAAACAACGGCTGGTTGGCGCAACGGTATTGATCATTCTTGCCGTCATTGTATTGCCGATGCTGTTGAGCGGAGGCTCTGATACCCTCAACACCGAATCCCGCCAGATCGAGCTGCCTCCCAGGCCCGAAGAATTGTCATTTGAGACCCGGCGTTTTCCCGTTGGGGTGCCGGATAAGGCGGTGTCGCCTGTTTCACAGGATGCGGATGAGTTGCCAACAGAGAAAAAAGCAGACTCCTCCACGACAGATAAGCCGGCGGATACATCCACAGATGCCGTAGTCAAGCCACCAGCGGTGGTTACGGTCATAGTTGATCCGCCAGAAAACACCAATGGCTTACAACCCGGGCCTGCCGATGCCGCCCAGGCCCAACCCCGCTATTGGGTGCAGGTAGCCAGTTTCAGCGGCGAGAGGAGAGCCAATGCACTGGCCGCCGAGTTACGGGCCGCAGAGATGCCGGTGGTGTTGGATTTTGTAGATCGCATAGCTGGCCGTTTGCACCGCGTACGGGTCGGTCCTTATGTCGGGCATTCTGAAGCCGATGCTGTTGTTGCACAAATCCGTTCCATGAATAAAAACCTCAGCCCACGGATTCTGGATACAAGACCCGCTGATGGCGCACCGGTATCAGCGCCATCTGATCCGTTGGTGCGCTGGGTCGTGCAGGTTGGCAGCTACAGCAGTTCCAGTACGGCTGAGTCCGAGGTTGTAAAGTTAAGACTTGCAGGCCTGACAGCATTTTCTGAAAAAGTGACCTCGGCAAACGGTATCGCCTACAAGGTTCGTATCGGACCCGAAATTGACCGCGCCAGGGCAGTACAACTGGCAAAAGAAATCAAAGCCCAACACGATATCGATGGTTTTGTAACAACGCAGGAATAGGGGAGCTACTCGTGGAATACACCGACTACGCAGTTCTGGGGATCATTGCCATTTCGATCCTGGTAGGTGTCATCCGTGGTTTTATCAAAGAGGCATTTTCTCTTGCGGTCTGGGCTGCTGCCTTCCTGGTGGCATTTCAGTACTCCGGTGCGCTGGCGCTGCAACTTGAAAACCACATCGAACTGCCGTCAGCCCGCACTGCGCTGGCATTTTCCGGCTTATTTCTGGTCGTACTGCTGATCGGTGGCCTGTTGACCTTCCTGATCGGCAAGCTGGTTGAGAAAACCGGTCTGAGTGGGACGGATCGGCTGCTGGGAGGGGTTTTTGGCAGCATCAGGGGCTTGTTCCTGGTCATCGCGCTGATGCTGGTTGCCGGTTTGACGCCCGTGCCACAAGATCCCTGGTGGCAAAGCTCGCGCTCGATTCAGAGCTTGCTGCCGCTGGCGGAATGGTCAGCTCAATTTCTGCCGGATTACATACTCGAATACATGGATTTGACCCCCGAGGCCGAACCGCCCGAACCGGCAGACACATGAGAACCAGTCTGCATATTGCACCCGTGTCCTGGCCCCGGTGCAATATGCAGACCAACGCGTGTTAGAATTCGCGCAAAATTCGGCCTCTTATGGGTAACCCCCTCTTGTGGATTAAGGATAATCTGAATGTGTGGAATCATCGGCATCGTCGGCAAGCAGGCTGTCACGCCATCCATTTACGATGCTCTGACCATTCTGCAACATCGCGGACAGGATGCAGCCGGTATCGCCACACTCGATGGGCACCGGCTGCATTTGTACAAGGGTAATGGCCTGGTCAGGGACGTGTTTACAGGGGCAGAGCTGGAGCGATTACAGGGACACATCGGTATTGGCCACGTCCGCTATCCGACGGCGGGGTCGGCTAACCTGGATGAAGCACAACCTTTTTATGTCAACTCACCGCATGGCATTGTATTGGGGCATAACGGCAACCTGATCAACACCGCAGCTTTGAAAAAAGAGTTATTCGACAGTGATCGCCGTCACGTCAATACCGATTCTGATTCTGAGGTGTTGCTGAATGTGTTCGCCCACGAACTACAGAAACTGGGTTCCAGGAGCATTCAGCCCAGAGATATTTTCGAGGCGGTTGACCAGTTGCATCGGCGCTGCGAGGGCGCTTATTCTGTGATCGCCCTGATTGCCGGCAAAGGCGTACTTGGGTTCAGAGATCCGCATGGTATTCGCCCTGCAGTACTCGGTTACCGCGATATGGACAAGGGCCGGGAATATGCGATCGCATCAGAAAGCGTAGCACTGGATGTGTTGAACTTCACATTGATGCGCGACCTGAAACCAGGCGAGGCGGTATTCATTACCCTGGACGGTCAGTTACACAGCCATGAAAGCTCGTTAGCGCGGCCTGCCCGCCCATGTATTTTTGAGTATGTTTATTTTGCCCGCCCGGATTCCATGCTGGATGATATTTCGGTCTACAAGGCGCGCTTGCGCATGGGGCAGGCGCTGGCGCGCAAGATCCTGAGGGAATGGCCCGAGCATGATATTGACGTGGTCATTCCGGTACCTGACACCAGTCGTACAGCGGCTTTGCCGTTGGCTTACGACCTGCAGGTGAAATACCGTGAAGGGTTTATCAAGAATCGTTATATCGGCCGCACCTTTATCATGCCGGGACAGGAGCAGCGGCAACGCTCGGTACGGCAAAAGCTTAACGCGATCGCACTCGAGTTCCGCAACAAGAACGTGTTGCTGGTGGATGACTCAATTGTCAGGGGCACCACCTCGCGCCAGATTATCCAGATGGCCCGGGATGCCGGTGCCCGGAGAGTTTATTTCGCCTCCGCCTCTCCGCCGGTCCGCTATGCAAATATCTACGGTATTGACATGCCGGCGCCCTCCGAGCTGATTGCCAATGGGCGGAATGAACAGCAAATAGAGCAGGAGCTCGGCGCAGACCGGTTGATTTACCAGGGTCTTGATGATCTGATCGAAGCCTGCCGGGAGGGTAACGAGGGCATTACCGGCTTCGATACGTCCTGTTTTTCCGGTGAATATGTCACCGGAGTTGAAGCGGGCTACCTGGAGGATTTGCAGCAGCGGCGATCTGATCAGGCCAAGTTACAGAACC
>ENA-OSCG01000030-OSCG01000030.1-marine-sediment-metagenome-genome-assembly--contig:-NODE-30-length-27785-cov-8.602092_pt1 | contig 27785 bp, 22 predicted proteins | sample MGYA00237880_ERZ529332 | MGnify/ENA primary metagenome ERZ529332 (study PRJEB26373, sample SAMN05710708) | marine sediment metagenome | biome: marine; feature: ocean trench; material: sediment... | reverse complement strand
CATAGCGATAGCTATGGTATGAGAAGGATCGGGCGAAATGTGAAGCCAGATGCTGCGCAAAACCGGATAGGACAAACTGTGACCGCCAGAAATAAGTTAACACAAGCTTATCTCCCTGATTGAACAATCTATTTATCATTTTGTCGTCCGCCTTGGTGAAATGTCCGGGCTAACCCCAACCGATTTCAGCGGCCGTTTTGGCGCCAATCACGCAGGACTTTAGTCTGGCTGGCCGGCGCCAGCGGTCGGATGAAGTGGCGATTCGCCCGCCCATGATCTCGGCTTGTTGTTGTGGATACAAAGGTGATTTCGATGGGTTCGCAAGGCCATCCGGTGGGATCGGCTGACCGGTGCCGGAATCATATTTGTCACTGGCACCAAGAATATGCATCAACTCGTGAGCGATGATTATGAGCACCTGGTTACCGGCAACAACCACCAGTATGGTTAATAATATAGCGATGCGGAGGTAACGGAACATACTGGCTCTGCACCTGTTTATGAACCGGCAACCGTCATTTTTCCTATCAACATCGAGCCGGTCTGAATATTGGACCGGTTATCCACGTCGGTGCCAATGGCTTCGATGCTCATGAACATCTCTTTAAGATGGCCGGCGATGGTAACTTCATCAACCGGGTACTGAATTTCACCGTTTTCGATCCAGAACCCGGCTGCTCCACGAGAATAATCACCGGTCACAATACTGACCCCCTGGCCCATAACCTCGGTGACCAACAGGCCCGTGCCCATTTGCTGCATCAATTCTTTTGCACAATAGCGGCCGGGTTCAACCAGCAAATTATGCACACCACCGGCGTTGGCGGTGGTCTCGAGGCCCAGTCTGCGTGCTGAATAACTACCGAGCACATAAGCGGTCAGCACGCCGTCTCGAATGATATCGCGCTCACAGGTTGCCACACCCTCGGCATCGAAGGCTGCGCTTGACGGGCCGCGTTTGATAAACGGGCGTTCCGATATCCGCATCCAGTCGGCAAACAGTTGCTGCCCGGCGGTGTCTTGCAGAAAAGACGCGTTACGATAAAGTGCCCCCCCGGCTATGGCACTCAACAAGTGACCGATAATCCCCTTTGCTGTTTCCGGCGCAAACAGGATAGGTACCTCACAAGTCGGGATTTTGCGCGGCCCCAGACGCTTGACCGTTCTTAACGCCGCCTCGTGCCCGGTTTTCTCTGCGTCTTCAAGCTCTGAAAATGCCCGCCGCGAGTCATACCAGTAGTCGCGCTGCATGGACTCACCTTTCCCGGCAATCAGCACGCAACTCTGCCCGTAGTGGGTTCCGTCTCTGCGGCCTGTGAAGCCATTGGAATTGGTATAAACACTCAACCCGAAGGCAGCCGACGCGGATGCGCCGTCCGAATTGGCGATATCCGGATTATCCAGGCCAGCTGCCTCAACCGCCAGTGCACGCTCCATGATTGCTACGGCATCCAGCGGTTGCGGGTGCCACAGATCGAGGTCCGGGAAATGCTTGCACAGGCGCTCGGTCGGAGCCAGGCCGTTACATTTGTCTGCCTGGGTAAAGCGTGCGATGTCGATGGCCTTTTCTACACAGCTGCGAATCGATTCCACGCGCAAATCAGCACTGCTGGCATGGCCTTTGCTGTCATTGATATACACGCTGATGCCCAACCCGCGGTCGCGGGTATGCTCCAGCGTCTCGATCTCTCCCAAACGCACATTGACGCTCAGACCATAATGAATGCTCGCAGACACTTCCGAACTGTCTGCACCCAGGCGACGGGCGTGGCTGATGGCAGCCTCAGCGCATTCAGCAATTTCTGACAATTCCTGATCGCGATCAGGCACAGCCTGGGCTACCATACTCGAATCTATCATTGGGCAGCTGCTCCCCTGAATGAGTGTGAGGCATGAACACTTCCGACAATATAAAGCCCGGTAACGGTAACGACTCGTCTGAAGTCAGTAAAAGCCAGCGTAAACGCGCCGCACATGAGGTGCTGGAGCTGGCCAAAAAGCTGATCTCGATGCCGGCAACCCGGCTCAAAGGCCTGCCACTGGATCAGGACCTGCGTGAAGAAGTGGACTTTGCCCGCAGCATCCGTGCGCACGGCGCCAGAAAAAGACAACTGATGACCGTCGCTAAAATGCTTCGCAGCCGCGATGCCGCTCCACTGCAGGATGTGGCGAACAATATCGAGGAGAAAAACCGGCGGGTGACCGCACGCCATCATCATGTCGAAGCCTGGCGGGACAGCTTGATCGAAGGCAGTGACCGCGAGTTGTCTGAATTGCTTGAACACGGCCACAGTACCAATGTACAAACTTTGCGCCAGTTGATACGTAATGCCAAAAAAGAAATACAGCTGGGTAAACCGCCTGCCGCAGCGCGTAAGTTGTTCAGGCTGTTACGTGAAATGAATGAGCAAAGTCCGCTACCGCCGATTGCATAAGATTCCATATAACTAACCCGCAGATCGTATGGTACAAATCCTGAACAATCCTGACGCACCCCCCTCCATTGCTTTGCTATGCTCACGTCTGTGTGCCACCAACGGTCAGTGAATCGATCCGTAATGTAGGCTGGCCAACACCGACCGGGATGCTCTGGCCATCTTTGCCGCACACACCTACACCGGCATCCAGTTTCAGGTCGTTGCCGACCATGCTGACCCTGGTCATGACCTCCGGGCCGTTACCAATTAATGTGGCACCACGCACGGGTCGCGTTATTTTGCCATTTTCAATCAGGTAGGCCTCGCTGGTGGAAAACACGAATTTACCTGAAGTAATATCAACCTGGCCACCGGCAAAATTGACCGCATAGAGGCCTTTTTTAACCGAGGATATGATTTCACCAGGATCATACTCTCCGGCTAACATGAAGGTATTGGTCATTCTCGGCATCGGCAGATGGGCGAATGATTCCCGTCGTCCATTGCCGGTGGGCTGCATGTTCATCAGGCGGGCATTTAGTTTGTCCTGCATATAGTTGACCAGCACGCCATTTTCGATCAGCACCGTTCGCTCTGTCGGCGTACCTTCATCATCCACACTCAGAGACCCGCGCCGCTCCGGAAGCGTGCCGTCATCCACGATCGTTACGCCATCCGCAGCCACTTTCTCACCCATACGCCCGCTGAATGCAGAGGTTCCCTTACGGTTAAAATCACCTTCCAGCCCATGCCCAACTGCTTCATGCAGCAGGACACCCGGCCAGCCCGGCCCGACGACCACGGTCATGGTACCCGCCGGTGCGGCATCAGCTTCAAGATTAACCAGTGCCTGGCGAACCGCTTCATCTGCAAATCGCTGCCAGGCGTTGTCCCTGACCAGGTGCAGGTAGTCAAAACGCCCGCCACCGCCATCGCTGCCCTGCTCCCGCCGATCTTTTTGTTCCGCAATCACGGTGACATTCAGGCGTACAAGAGGACGAACATCAGCAGCCAGCGAACCATCGGTTGACGCAATCAGAATGGTCTCATGGGTTGCCGCGAGACTGACCATGACCTGTTTGACGCGGGGATCCAGCGATCGGACGTAGGTATCAATTTTCCGCAACAGGTCAACTTTTTCATCTGCGCTCAAGGATGCCATAGGATCGGCAGGCGAATACAAGGCCTGCGGGTTCTGACGCCGCCAGGCCTGAACAACACCCTGCGAGCCCTGCTGGGCGATTGCGCGGGCGGCAGTCGACGCCTGCATCAACGACGGCATGATGATCTCATCCGCATAGGCAAAGCCGGTTTTCTCTCCGCTGATCGCACGAATACCAACACCCTGCTCCAGCGCATGGGTGCCGCTACGGACAAGGCCATCTTCCAGTGCCCAGGTTTCGTGGCTGGTAGTTTGAAAATACAGATCGCCGGCATCCACCGACGGGCCCATCAAGTGGCTCAGCACTTTTTCCAAATCGCTATGGCTGAGTCCACCGGGGGCGAGTAATTGCTGTTCAGCCAGTTTTAATGCTTCCGTCATTACCATTTTCACCCATGACCGTTTTCATTTGTCGTTTGCGCTTCGATAGCATCATCTTCCGCCGTTGTTTCAATATCAATCTCCGATTTTTCAGCGCCGGCGGTATTATCAGGCAATTTTTCAATCAACTCTACCTGCGGATCGGTCCACGGGCCACGGATCGTGTATTTTACCTCCGCAGCCTCATCCAGTGCATCACGAAGCAAGGCCTGCAACGCCAGGCCGGCGGCCGCGCCGGCAGGCCCGGCGGCGATGGCACCAATGACCGGCAAGGCTTTGCTTACACCGGGGCGCACGGAAACCTCGTAGTCAAAAGTTTGCGCCACCAGGTCCGTGCTGCCGACGATGGAAATCTCTGCCGCCGTAGATCTCAATATCAGGTCAGCGGTATAAATGTTGCCATTTTCAAGCTGCATTGTGCCTGTCGCTTCATCAAAACTGAAACCCTCACCAAATACATCGCGAAAATCCATGGCCAACCGGCGTGGCAACTCCTTCAGGCTTAACAGGCCCAACAAACGCCCGGCACCCGGATTTGCAGTCAATATATTACCCTGGACAACGCTCAAATCCATTTCACCATTCAGCCGCTCGAGGGCAAAAGCAGCTGGCGGCCCGTTCCACCATGCATCAAAATGCACCACGGTCTGCCCGCCTTGCATGGCCGATGAAATATCCATGGCATCAAGCACGGTTCCCAGGCTTTCCGAGGTTATACGGATATTGAAATCAGACCGTTCACCCTCCTCGTCCCTGATCCAGTCACCCGAGGCGCTTAGTTCAAGTTGTGCAGACTTTGCTTCTATAGAATCGAGGTGAAAACCATTTCTCACCGGATATCCTTCAATACGGGTTTCACCCAGTTGCAGGCCGAGGTAACTGAATTCCCTGGCGTAGAAACGCATTTCCGGCAGCTCGGCCGGGTCGGTCTCCATGGTCACGCCCACACTGACAGGATCCGGCATGATCAATCGTTCAAACTCGCCCGTCAGGCTATGGGAACCCGCTTCATTCTGGTAGTAACGAATTTTCCCGCGAATGTCAGCACCATCGAATTCACCGGTAATAACAGCATCCTCGTATTGCATCCTGAGTCCGACATTATCGAACAGGCGGTCGAATATCCTGATTTGCTCCGCATCCACACTGGCAGAATGCAATACCAGTCCGCCAACTTCGTCTTGTTGCGCAAACTTGTTGATGGCCAGGTCCAGCCAGCCTTCAAGGTCAAACAATGGTGCTGACCCGTTCACCACAAAATATCCTTCCACCGGCAAATCTTTCGCCTTGCCGCCCAATCCGATTGCGGCGCGGATGGGCCGTGCGTCATCTTCTGCCAGTTCCATTTTTAGCTGCGCATGGCCCGCCAACTCCACGCTCAGAACACGTGACTCAGAACGTATGGGATAACGCACCAACAGAGGCCAGGATTCATCGGCCGTCTTGTTCAGGGGTGCGGGCAAATCAATCACGGTTCCCTTAAGTCCACTGCTTATTTCCAGCCAGATATCACGCTCCTCACGGCCCTCAACAGAAGCTGCTTCGAGGCTGATATCCCAGCGGCTGATACCGGTAACGCGGTTGAATAATGGTTCCCGCCGCAGCAGGTCGTCCGGTATGACACGCTCTGCAGGCAAATCGCCATGCAGGCTGACGCGGAATACTTTGTCCGCCTCCCAATCGGCAATAATGTCCAGGCTTACCGGGTATCCTCTGAAACTGGCGGCAATTTGCATTCCTTTAAGTCCTTCACGGGCGTAATTCAGGGTCCCGCTCAGCGCGTCCAGCTCGATACCGGAAACGCGGTCGGTAAAGTGAGCATCCTGCACCTGCAGTTTTCCCGTCACCTGTAAAGACTCAGCAGCGCTCCCTAAGCGCGTGTGCAATTTGCCATAGATTTCGGACTCGCCGATAAAAACAAATTGCTCCGGATCCAGCGCCAGACCATCCAGCAACGGCGACCGCTTGATAAAGCCTGTCAAGTCCGACAGATTGATTGCGCTGTGGTATTCCACCTCCAGCACCGGTTGCCTGAAATCAGCAATGCGGGCAGTGACGTGATCGACCACTGCGCCACCGGTGTCACCGATCCGGCCTTCCACAACCATGCCGGGCCCGTCGAACGCCACTACAGCATTAACCTGCCTGGCGTGCGGCCAGTTATCAGCGTATTTAAGCTCCGCCCCTTTCACGTGCATAATTGCCTGCATGCGTCCACGTTGATTTGTAAACGGAAAGTCATCCAGATCCCCGCGCATAGAAAAACGGCCATCCTCAACCAGCCCATTCAACAGGGAAGTGCGCAACCAGTGCAGGGTTCGCTCACTCATGACATTTTCGGGCCAGTAGTCTGCAAAACGTGATATATCGCCGCGCTCCATGACCACATTGATATCCAGTTCCGGTTTGCCTTCACCGGATACGGCACGCACACGGCCAAAGGCACTGATATCGTTGTTTTGTAAGTGGCATCGGTGCAGATCCAACTGCCAGCCGCGTGTATCTTCCAGCAGGACTTCAAGGTCACAACCGGTCAATTCCATGGTCAGCTGTCGGCGGAAAACACGCGGCCAATCCAGTCTCAGTTGCCGGCTTTCAAAACTGACATCACCACCATGGCTTTCAAGTGCAAACTGCGCGTTAAGCCCGGATATCTCCGGTCCCTTATCCCAGTCCCAGAAGTGGCCATTTTCTAGTTGTCCTTTGAGTTTTTTGAGCTGCCACTTCGAATCCAGCAGCAAGTCAAAATCCGTTACACTGCCTTGTGCGCGCTGTGGAATAGCGGCCGGCCATTCGCTGTTGTATGAAGCCATGATTCTCTGTGTCAGCTGCAGTGGAAAATCCAACCTGAGAAAATCGGAACTTATCCATAAACCAAGGTCTTGCGGCAGGTTCCTGGCTATCGACAGGCGTTCACTCTGCCACTCAATCCCTGCCTGGCTGATAGTCAGGTCCGATAAATCCATACGCCAGTTGCGAGCCTGCCAAAACTCCCAGGCGAAACGGCTGTTTAAGTGATCAATGATCAGCGGGCCGGACTGTGAAGACAATTGTGCGTCGCGAAGATCAAGCACACCCTGCATTTTCTGTGGACTGCCCTGATTCCATGACCCCCATAACTCCGCATTCAACCAGCCTGAGACCGGCAACAACGGGTGATGCGGCAATTGCCTGATCAGTTCAGCCAGCATCAGTTCACCGGTTTTAACGTGCCAGCGGGCGCTGGCAAGATGTTGTTCAGAATCCAGCTCGACCTGTATGATCGCTTCCAGGTCCCCGATTATGCGTTGCCTGTCCCGGTCTGATACACGCGCCTGGATCTCTGCGGCCATCCGGCGGCCGTCCATTTTCAAACGGCCGTTTACATGCGTCAGTATCAGGTGTATTTCCCGTTCCGGATCATCAAAACTGAGGCTGGAATCCTCCAACCGGACTTCCCCGTTCAGCGCCACGTTGCGCAACTGGGGATTACTGTTCCTGCCCGGGCTTCGATCACTGACACCCAATCCCGACAGCATATAGCGACCGTCTGCTGTGCGTTGCAGCGCAAGATCTGCACCAATAATGCGGAAACTGTACAAAGGCCTGCCCGGGATCAGTGCGTTGAGTGGTTTGATATCCAGCGCCGCATGCTGGATAGCAATTTCGGATTGCCCGGATGCCGACATGAAAGTGACACCCTGCAAGCTGATACGTGGACCAAAGGCCTTCCATTCACCGGTAAAACTCTCAACCCTGACCGGCTGGTTGAATGCCCTGCTCAGCCATCTCTCGAGCTCCGGTTGATAATGGGCGCTGTAGGGCATCAGCAATTTGCCGATACCGACCAGCACAGCCGCCAGCACTGTCACCAGTGTCAGGGCGGTCCACAACAGCGTCCTGACCCGCCGGAAAATTTTACGCAAACTATCCATTAACGAATTACAACAACACCACGTCAAACTGTTCCTGGCTGTACTGTTCTTCACGCTGGAAGCGGATGGACTTGCCGATCACTTCCTCCAATTCCGCCACGGTTGTGGACTGCTCATCCAATATTTTGTCGACCACCGCTGGTGATGCAATCACCAACAGGCGGGAGGCTTCAAACTGCCGGCTGGAGCGCATAATTTCGCGGAAAACTTCGAGCACAACTGTATTCGCACTCTTCAGCACACCACGGCCGGAACAGTCGGGACAAGGTTCGCATAATAAGTGTTCGAGACTTTCAGTGGTGCGTTTACGGGTCATTTCGACCAGACCCAGCGAAGAAATCTCACAGATATTTGTCTTTGCATGGTCGCGCTCCAGTGCACGTTCAAGCGCCAACATCACCTGGTGTTTGTGTTCCTCGTCTTGCATATCGATAAAATCAATAATAATAATGCCGCCAAGGTTGCGCAGACGCAATTGCCTCGCCAGCGCCTGAGCCGCCTCCAGGTTGGTTTTGTATATGGTCTCTTCCAGCGTGCGGTGGCCCACAAAGGCACCGGTGTTTACATCAATGGTGGTCATGGCTTCGGTCTGGTCAATGACCAGATGACCACCGGATTTCAACGGGGTCTTGCGGTGCAATGCATTATCAATTTCATCTTCGATACCATAGAGATCAAATATCGGTCGGTCGGCCTGGTAGTACTCTATCCGCTGAGTCCACTCGGGCAGAAACTTTCCGGTGAAATCCTGCAGGCGACCAAATTCCTCTTTTGAATCAATGCGTACTTTCTCCACACCGGCGTGCATAAGATCCCGCAATGCGCGTACCGGCAGAGAAAGATCCTCATAAATACGTTCACCCGGTTTGGTGGTCAGGGCAAGCTCGGAAATACACTCCCAGATTTTCTCCAGGTAAGACATATCCGCTGACAGGGCAAATTCATTGACGTTTTCTGCCTTGGTTCGGACTATGTAGCCATGTTTTCCTTGGTGCTGCCGCAAAGTCCCCAGCAGACCTAACAACCGCTCACGCTCTGTTTCATCTTCGATCCGGGCGGACACCGCGATGGTCTCGCTATCCGGCAACAACACCAAAAAACGTGATGGAATGCTGAGGTTGGTGGTCAGGCGCGCACCCTTGGTGCCCAGCGGATCCTTGATGACCTGCACCACGACCTCTTCGCCCTCACGAACCAGTGACGCAATCGGCGGCTCAGGTGGTGGTTCACCCGGTGATTGTTCACGCTCTATACGGTAAATATCCGCAGCGTGCAAAAATGCCGTACGTTCCAGTCCGATATCGATGAAAGCGGCCTGCATACCCGGCAGTACGCGGCACACATTGCCTTTGTAAATATTGCCGGTATAACCAACATGGCCGTTGCGTTCGAGGGAGACCTCTTGCAGCATGCCGTTTTCCACCAGCGCCACACGGGTTTCCGTGGGGGTTACATTAATCAGGATTTCTTCACTCATTTCAGCAACCCGGCGTGGCGCAGCAACACAGCTGTTTCATACAATGGTAAACCCATTACACCAGAATAACTGCCTTTGATATGACGAATGTACTGGCCTGCCCCACCCTGCACGGCATAGGCACCGGCCTTGTCCATCGGTTCCTCACCCTCACAATAGTGCTCAATCCAGTCCAATGGCATATCCGCAAACGTCACTGCGGTTACGTTGAGAGTTTGCAGTACCTTGCCTGGCTCCAATACCAGTCCGACAGCTGAATACACATGGTGTGTCTGCCCCGACAGCCGTTGCAGCATCGCCACGGCGTCTGCCCGCGACACCGGCTTGCCGAGTATTTCACCACCCAGAAGCACAATGGTGTCAGACCCCAGGGCAGGCATCGAACTGCCACCCTTTACAAACCCCACCTGCGCTTTTTCAACTGCCATACGCTGCACGAAATCCCGCGGTGTCTCGCCCTCTGTAATGGTTTCATCAATATCCGCCGGCAGCACCCTGAATGAGACAGCCAATTGGCGGAGCAATTCGCGCCGCCGGGGTGAGCCGGAAGCCAGTAGCAATGTGGCTGGGCCATTCATGCACCGGCTACTCATGCAAATCGCTCATGCACGGTGATAAGGATGATTTTGGGTAATGGTCCAGGCCCGATACAGTTGTTCGGCAAGTACTACCCTGACCAGCGGATGCGGCAAAGTCAGCGGCCCCAGCGACCAGCGGGTATCTGCCCGTTGCATGATGTCAGCCGAAATCCCGTCCGGCCCGCCGATCAGGAATCCAACGTCCCGTCCATCACTCAACCAATCTTCGAAATTTTCAGCAAGTTTTTCCGTTGTCCAGCTGCGGCCGCGAACGTCCATGGCGATGACCCTGGCGCGCGCCGGTATGGCGTTGTACAAGGCCTGACTTTCAGCCGCTTTCAAACGACGGATATCGGCATTTTTCCCGCGTTTTGCCAACGGAATTTCACGCAAGGACAAACCCAGGTTGGATGGCATTCTGCGAGAATATTCGGTCCACGCTTCATTGACCCAGCGTGGCATACGCTGGCCAACGGCGGCTACCAGGAGATGCATTAGAAGGGCACCCTTCGCCCTTCAGGCCAGGCGGCTTACAACACTGCTGCTGTGACTGGCACTGACTTCCCAGAGTTTCTCGAGATTATAAAACGCCCTGGTCTGCGGCAGCATCAGATGAACAACGACGTCATTCAGATCCACCAGCACCCATTCACCTTCGCCCTGGCCCTCAACACCCAGTGGTTGACTGCCCTCTGATTTGGCTCTGAAGATCAGGTTATCGGCCATCGACTTAACATGCCGCGTTGAATTGCCTGATGCAATTACCATGCGCTCTGTTAACGTGTTACGGTCGGAAACGTCAATCACCAGTATATCGATGGCCTTGAAGTCTTCTAGTGCGGAAACAACGAGTTGTTGCAACTGTTCGGTGGTTAGTTCATCACATACGGTCTGGGTGTTCAAATTTCAGCATTACCTTTAAGAAGAAGTAGCGTCGATTTTAACGGCCAGCGCGTATGACGTAAAGCACATGTTACCCACAAAGCCCGTAGGGTGGACATGAATGTCCACCCTACCGAGGTCTTTATCATTGCGGCAAATACAAACCCTGAGCGTGGATATAGTCCAGCACCGGTGGGGGCAACATTGCCTGCGGAGACCTGCCGCGGCGAATCATACACTTGATGGTTGTTGCGCAGATATCGATGGCTGCGACCTCCAGGGTCAATACGCCGCCTGCTTCTGAGCGGATCATGGTCTGCACATCCGTACACGAACGTTGCTGAATTTGTTGCGCGAGTTCCGACCGGTAGTCAGCTGCCACCCCCGACCGTGTCATGATGACGATATGGGCGAGTTCAAACAACTCCTGCCAGCGGTGCCAGCTTTGCAGGTGGTTGGCAGCATCCTGGCCAATGAGCAATAACAACACCCGTGGGGGGGATTCCTGGTGCAAGTCGGTCAGGGTATCAACCATATACGAAGGCCCGTCACGACGAAGTTCACGGCAGTCAATTTGCAGGCGGGGAAACTCTGCCAGTGCCAGTTGCAGCATTTCCAGTCGCTGAGCATTGGTCGCCTGCGGCGGGGTACGATGCGGCGGACTGCCGGTCGGCAGCAGGTAAAGGGTTTCCAGACCGAGCTTTTCACGCGCCTCGTCAGCACAGCGCAGATGGGCATAGTGCACGGGGTCAAATGTACCGCCAAACAAAGCCAACGGCTTTGTTATTGCCTGTATCTCACGGGTCATGCCGACAATTGCAACAACAGGGTATCCAGACTTTGCCATGGATCACCGGCAGCCCGGCCCTTGCTTTGCCTGTCCAGCAACGACAATTGCCTGAATGCAGCAAACAGCCTGCGTGTATTCAGGCGCCGAGCAGCGCTGCGGATCATGTTTTGCCGGTTGCGCCAGACATTCAATCGCCTGAACACCGCAGACTCATGTTCGCCGCCGCGCATGGCCAGCCGGAACGCCTCGGTGGTTTTGAGCTCCCGAAGCAGCGCGCCTACAACCATTGGCAACGGTGTGTCCATGCGCCGTAAACCAGCCGCGACACGCAAGCCATCGCGCAGTTTCCCGGACAACATGTGCTCTGCCAGTATAAAAGCATCAAAGCGGCTGCTGTCAGCCACGGATCGCATGACATCATCAATGCTGATGGTTCCGGCACCCTTGAGCAAAGCCAGTCGATCTATTTCCTGCTGGGCGGCAAGCAGATTCCCTTCGAGCCGATCTGCCAGCAAATCCAGCACATCGGGATCTGGCTGCATGCCATGCTGCTGCATACGCTGTGCCAGCCAGCGGGGCAATTCCGCTGCCTTGATCGGCCAGATATCGACACGCTGCCCGGCTCTTTCCAGCGCACCGGCCCATTTGGCCTTGCGCGAACCGGCATCCCACTTTTCACAGCTAACCAGCAAAATAATGTTGGGATCAGGAGCATCCGCCCATGCTGTCAATGCTTTACCGCCCTCGCGGCCGGGTTTTCCGGTGCGGATACGCAGATCAATAATTTTTTGAGTTGCAAATAGCGACGGTGCGGCTGCTTGTTGCAACAATGACCAGTCAAACCTGTGATCAACCTGTAATAATTCGCGCTCAACAAACCCCTGGGCCCTGGCGGCCTCCCTGACCGCGTCACAACATTCCTGTACCAACAACGGTTCTTCACCACCGATCAGGTAAACCGGTGCCAATCCACGTTGCAGACTGCCGGCCAGTTGATCCGCTCGAAGTGGCATTGCGGTTACTTTCCGTAGGTGCCCAGGCGCCTGACGACCATACGGGCCAGGCTATCGGACAAATCATTGCGCAGGAACTCGTCTTCCCGTTCTGCCGCCAGTATGTCCTGCTCATTGAAACTATACACGCGGCTCTGCTCAAAGGTCTGCAACGGGATTATTTCATTGCCTTGATTATCCAACAGGCGAAATTGCACGCTGTGGCGAATCAGGTACTCACGCACGCGTGCGTTGTCGCCAATGGACTGGATTTCTTTGCGCATACGGTTTTGCGGGATTTCGAGAATGGCTGCATTTTCCGCTGATTCTACAATCTGCGCACCATTCTGCTCCAGCAGGATTTCCAGCCGCCGGGCAAATCGACTGTAAGGCGATTGAATTTCCAATCGTGTTTGCCGCATCTCGGGGGGTAGCTCTGCACGGGTCTGCAACTGGAATCCACAAGCAACAACCAGCACCGGAACAAGTAATAAAGCGATCAGCCGGGGTGTTTTTTTAATCCGGGACATCATCTTATTCAAGTCGCAACGATGTTCAACAGGCGATCCGGTATGTAGATGACCTTGCGAACGGTTTTACCATCAGTGTATTTCCTGACATTCTGCTCCGACATCGCCGCCGCCATGGCCAACTCCTCATCACTACCGGGTGACATTTCAACACGGGCCCGCAGTTTGCCGTTAACCTGGACAACCAGGGTAATCTGGTCCCGCACCCGGGCCGCCTCATCTGCCTCCGGCCAGGGCGTGTTAACCACGCTGTCCTGTCCACCCAGCAACTCCCACAGGGTTTCGCAAATATGCGGTGTAATCGGGGCCATCAGGCGCACCACAGCCTTCCACGCCTCATCCAGCACGGCCCTGGCCTGCTCACTTCGATCCGTAAAGCGCCCCAGGTGGTTGCTCAGTTCCATCACTGCAGCAATGGCAGTATTGAATGTCTGTCGCCGCCCGATATCGTCGCTTACCTTGGCTATCGTGTCATGGACATAGCGCCGGATGGTTTTTTGTTCTGCCGTCAGTTTGCTCCTGTCCAGTGCTTCAACCGGGCCTGCAGCGATATGCTCCGTGACCATGGACCACAGACGGCGTAAAAAGCGGAACGAACCTTCCACACCCGAATCCGACCATTCCAGCGACTGGTCGGGCGGTGCGGCAAACATGGAAAACAAGCGTACCGTATCCGCACCGTAACGCTCAACCAGGTGCCCCGGATCCACACCGTTATTCCTGGACTTCGACATCTTCTCGACGGCGCCGATTTCCACCGGCTTTCCATCGGCAAGTAATATTGCTCCCGTCATTTTACCCTTGTTATCCCGCTCTATTTCAACATCGGCCGGGTTGATCCAGATGGTATCGCCATCAGCGGTATCACGCCGGAACGTTTCCGCGACGACCATACCCTGGCAAAGCAGGCGTGTGACAGGTTCCTTCGATTTCAGCATACCGGCATCGCGCATCAGCATGTGAAAAAATCTGAAATACATCAGATGCAAAATGGCATGTTCGATACCGCCAATATACTGATCCACCGGCAGCCAGTAATTGGCGCGTTCATCGACCATAGCATCAGCACCCGGCGAGCAGTAACGCGCGAAATACCAGGATGACTCCATGAAGGTGTCAAAAGTATCAGTTTCCCGCTCGGCGGCACCACCGCACTGCGGGCATTGGGTTTTACGCCATTCAGGATCTGCTTTTATCGGTGATTGCACACCCATGAACGATACGTCTTCGGGCAGTACCACCGGCAACTGGTCCTCCGGCACCGGCAAGGCACCACAATCCGGGCAGTAAATAACCGGGATCGGGCAACCCCAGTAGCGTTGCCGGCTAACGCCCCAGTCGCGCAGGCGAAAATTCACTTTACGTTCACCAATGCCCTTGGATTCAAGCCAGGTTATGGCCTTTTCCCTGGCCTCAGTTACGCCGAGCCCATCCAGCCAATCGCTGTTAATCGCCACGCCGTCCCCGAGGTAAGCTTCACCTTCCCAGTCTGCAGGCGTCTCGACGGTGCGCACGACAGGTAAACCATGCGCCATGGCAAAGTCCCAATCACGCTGGTCCTGACCGGGTACGGCCATAATGGCACCAGTGCCGTATCCCATCAGTACGTAATCGGCGATATACAGGGGTACTGCCTTGCCGGTAAACGGGTTAAACAGATAAGCGCCGGTGTTGACGCCGCGTTTTTCCAGCGAACCCTCTGCTGAAGTGCGATCAGCCTCACTGGTTTTCCGCGCTGATTCGATGAAAGCTTCAACCTGAGCTTTGCAGGCATCTGTCGTCGCTTCAATAACCAACGGGTGTTCTGGTGCAAGTACCGCATAAGTCATGCCGAAGGCGGTATCCGGACGGGTGGTGAATACCCCGACTGTCGCTGCATTGGGTTGCACTTCACCGTGCCCGTCACACACACTCATGACGAACTCGGCGCCTTCTGAACGTCCAATCCAGTTACGCTGCATGGTCTTAACCGCTTCCGGCCACTGTTCCAACTCGTCCAGGCCGTTGAGCAACTCTTCGGCATAATCGGTGATGCGCAAAAACCATTGCGGGATGGAACGGCGTTCAACCACCGCACCTGAACGCCAACCGCGGCCGTTTATAACCTGCTCATTGGCCAGCACGGTCTGGTCGACAGGATCCCAGTTCACTTCCGAATCCCGGCGGTACGCCATGCCATTTTTCATCAGACGGGTAAACATCAGCTGTTCCCAGCGATAATACTCCGGCGTGCAGGTGGCGAACTCACGCGACCAGTCGTAAGCAAAACCAAGCCGTTGCAATTGCTCACGCATATGATTGATATTCGCGTACGTCCACTTGGCGGGCGCCGTGTTGTTTTTTATCGCGGCATTTTCCGCCGGCAATCCAAATGCATCCCAACCCATGGGCTGCAATACATTCTTGCCCAGCATGCGCTGATAACGGCTGATCACATCACCGATGGTGTAATTGCGCACATGGCCCATATGCAAGGCACCAGACGGGTAAGGCAGCATGGACAGGCAATAAAATTTCTCAGCGCCGGGATCTTCCGTTGCCTGGTAGGTATTGTCCCGGTTCCAACGCGCCTGTACGCGGGTTTCCAGTTCTTCGGGATTGTAGGGCGTTTGATCCATGTTTTATCCGGCCCGGCGGCCTGTCTGATTCATCAGGAATGCGAAGCATAACCGACCCCAACAGGACAAAAAAGGTTGATTGAGGATTTATATGGAATGTTGGCCCTGGTGAACGATTTTTTTAGAATTCGCAGACCTGAGCGGGGATACAGGTAGCGGAGTTGCTCCTCCTACCTGTTTTTTATGTAGTTCAGGATAGCGTTAAGGCCGTAGCTTTCGGGTATTGCGTCCGGTTTACCCTGCAAGGCGGGCTGGATGCCTGTTGCCAGCATTTTTCCAATTTCTACGCCAAACTGGTCAAAGGGATTGATGTTCCAAATCACACACTCGACAAAAACCTTGTGCTCGTACAAGGCCAGCAACTGGCCCAGACCGGAGGGGGTCAGCTCATCCATCAGAATGATTTGAGATGGCCGCCCCCCCGGCATTTGCCGGTGCGCATCCAGATCACCGGGGAGCTTCAATCCGGCGCTGCCGGTTGCCAGCGCCGTTGCCTGGGCAAGCATATTAGCCAGCAACACGGTATGTGCTTCCGCATCATCATGGTCCGGGCGGATGACACCGATAAAATCCAGCGGCACGATATCGGTGCCCTGGTGAAACATCTGCAACAATGAATGCTGGGCATCGGTACCCGGCTCACCAAACAGGACGGGAGAGGTATTGCAGTTGACCGGTTTGCCCTCCCGGTCAACTGATTTGCCACCCGACTCCATCACCAGTTGCTGCAAATACGCCGGCAGGGAGCGCAACCGGTAGTCATAGGGAATCACCGCCTGGGCCGGATAAGCACAGATGTTACGGTGCCAGATTCCCGTCAGCGCCATCAAAACAGGCAGGTTATCCGCAAGCACGGCGGTCTGAAAGTGCCGGTCCATATCGGCACCACCCTGAAGAAACTGAACGAAAGCGTCTTCGCCCATAGCGGCCACCGCCGCCAGGCTAACGGCAGACCAGATTGAATAGCGGCCGCCGACCCAGTCAGGCAGATACAGGGTATTTGCCTGGGGCACACCAAATTCTTCAACTGCCGCCATATTTCCGCTGATTGCGAACAGGCGCGAAACGGCAGCATCGCGACCCAACTTCAGTTTCATCCACTGTATCACCCTGCGCGCATGCAATAAGGTTTCCACCGTGGTAAAACTCTTTGAAGCAACGATAACCGCCGTTTCAGCCGGATCCAGATCCGCCAGCAGACGGTCACGAAAGTGTGCATCGACCGAGGACAAAAAATGAACTTGTGGAGACGAACTCCTGGCAAGGGCCTCGATCAGCAGGCGTGGTCCCAGCACCGATCCGCCTATGCCGATATGAATGATATGCCGGACAGCCTGACGGCTCTCGCCTGGCAAACAGCCTGCGGCAAACGCCGCTGCGATTGCAAGCATCTTCTGCCGGTTTTCAGCCACGCGGGTCGCCGTTTCCGCAGCAAGCCTGTGTACTACATCATCGCTGCGCAGGGCCATATGCAGTGCCGGGCGTTGTTCGGTGAAATTAACCTCCGCACCCTGAAAAAGCCGTTCACGGGACGCTTCAACCCCGCTGCAGGCAGCAAGTTCCAGCAATTGCTCAAGGGCCTGTCGATTTAACCCGGTGCGGGAATAATCCAACAATAAATTACCGGTCGTTTTGCTGAAATTCCTGAACCGGTCTGGCTCGTTGAGACGCTCAGATAGCGGTTTATGTGCTGAATCTCTGTTGTATTTCTGCAACAATTGTAGAAAAACTTGGTCCATTGCGTGGTTTTTATCCTTTACTGTCTTGACTGGAATGTCTGCTGACAACATCTGTTTGGAAGCTGCATTATACAAGCCTTGCCGACCATTCAAAATAATTGAAAGTGATACAGATTAGCACCTGTCAAGATTATATCTTACTGTTAAGTATCATTTTATACCAAACAAGCCGTTAAAACCAAAGGCAAAAAAAATGCCCCTCTCCGATAAGGGAGAAGGGCATATTTTTGGAGTGATGTATTCGTTTCTTCGCGCCCTGCGATTCCTGGTGTGTGTTGCAGTCTTACCAAGATTGGTTGTAATAATACCACTTAACACAAAAAAAGCCAGTGATTTCCGGGCAAAAAGCAACAAATGCCCGGTTCGGCTGAATATGCCCTCTGTCGCTGAAGGCAACCAGCCTGCAGACTCACTCATCGCCTGCATCGTCCAGCCGGCAAACCCCATCGCAATCAAGCTGTGACAACAGCGTTCCGGCCATGCCCCACCCGGGAATTTCAATGCTCGCGTCCAGCTCGGAAAGTGGCAGCAACACAAAGGCTCTTTCGTGCATACGTGGATGAGGCACAACCAGTTCAGTGCTGTGAACCGTCTCATCAGCGAATAACAGCAGGTCAATATCAATGACACGCGGCCCCCAGCGATGTCCGCTCCGTTGCCGGCCCATGCTGTTTTCAATCGATTGCAATACATGCAACAGAGCCAGCGGGGCCAGGCCGGTCTCAATCTGCACAACGGCATTAATGAAGTCATCCTGATCTTCATTACCCCAGGGTCGGGTGCGATAAAAAGAAGATGTTTTGCGAACCTCAATCCCTTCTGACTGACCCAGGCACCTCACTGCCCGTTTGAGTTGCATCACAGGATGGCGAAGATTAGCTCCCAGACCCAGCCAGGCTTGCATATCGTACTCCGTCAGGTTTTTGTTGCCGTGGACGGTGCAGCGCGTCGTCGGCCGCGGCGATGTGGACGGCGGCGGGAGTCATTGCCATGGCGGTCACCAACACGACGCTGGCCGGTATTCAGCTTCACCCCTTTCTGTGCTTCGGTCCAGTGATCACACAGGGCCTGTAGTGACTCATCTTCCACCGCCCTGAGCAACAGGAAGTCGTAGCCTGCTCTGAAGCGACGCTCCTGCAACAGGCTTTTTGCGCGCCGCCCCCGGGTGTTTCTGAAACGTGGCTGCATGGTCCAGATTTGACGTGTGAACACACTGAAGCGGCGCGGTATGGAGGTGCGCTGAACCTGCTTTGACATCACCTCATCGGCCGCCTCACCGAGGGCTGCATATTCATTCAAGCCGGTTGCCTGCAGTGCATCTGCCCTGGCCCGTACCGGTTGCCACAAGATTGCTGCCAATAAAAACGCCGGTGTGACGGACTTTTCAACCGCAATACGTTCATCTGTATTTCGCAGCGCCTGTATTAACAATTTACCCGCCCTGGCCTGGCCGGATCCGCTGTTACCTTCAAGCACCGGAAACAAAGCCCGGGTTAACTGAAACCGCTGTAACGCATCCCACGTCCTTGCCGCATGGCCGGTCATGAACAACTTGCAGACTTCTTCAAACAATCTGGCAGGTGGTATGTCGTGCAGCAGCACTGCCATCTCCCTGATGGGAGCTGCAGTATCCGCCGCAGGCTCAACACCCAGCTTGGCAACAAAACGCGCAGCACGCAGCAGGCGAACAGGGTCTTCCCGGTAACGGGTGCGCGCATCCCCGATTAATCGCAACTTGCGATCAGAAAGGTCTTTATAACCGCCGACAAAATCCCTGATTTCGTTACTGACCGGGTCAAGGAACAGTGCGTTGATGGTGAAATCACGCCGCACCGCATCTTCTTCGAGACTGCCCCAGACATTGTCCCGCAATATGCGGCCATTTTGATGTTTATGGTCATCAGCATCTGAAACCTTCGGACCACGAAACGTCGCGACCTCGATCAAAGTTCCACTCAGGCGTACATGCGCAAGACGGAAACGGCGGCCGATCAGCCGGCAACGGGGGAAAACGGTTTTGACTTCTTCCGGTATCGCATCGGTCGCCACATCGTAATCCTTGGGAACCTTACCCAATAACAGATCACGTACGCTGCCACCGACGATATAGGCTTCATAGCCTTCGTCCTGCAACCGGCGCACGACCTCTGTGGCATGCGGACAAAGTTGCTGCACCGCGATACCGTGATCCGAAAATGGAATGACAAGGCTGTTGTTGATGATGAATCCTCGAAAACTTTTAGTGATTTTGTTTTTGCGCGGCTGCGTAATCCGATTGAACAAGAGGCTGGTGCTAGTTTAACATGACCATTGACTTGAAGTATCAGGCTGTTAACGCTCCCTTCGTCTAGCGGTCCAGGACGCGGCCCTCTCAAGGCTGAAACACGAGTTCGATTCTCGTAGGGAGCGCCAATTTAAAAACATTGAAAAAAAATGAACAAATACGATAAAGTGCATTCATATTGAATTTGTTTGACCACCCAGGCAGGCAAGATGCGGCCTTTTGACAGTATTTGTCACAACGCTATACCCACAACACTAATCGGAACCTATAAACACAATGAAAATAATTTTACTTTTAGTCCTGAGTATTTTTTCCACCGTTCTTTTCGCGGCCGAGGTATCCATTGAGGCCTGTGCCTCGGTAACTGTGACCGAATCTTCTTCGCCTGATGTGATCAACGGCTTTGCCGAGAAATGCATTAACCTGACCAGAACCCTGGAGACGGGTGAGCCTGGCACCTACAAAGCACAATCAGAAGGTCAAACGCTTGAGCTTCCATTCGGCGGGTGCAACAGCACCGGGGCGGATGTAACTCACACCATTGAACACCGCTGGCGTTATTCCATTACCACCAATGCAGAGGCAGAAGAGCGCGCCACGGCGTACGTAACGCACAGCTCATCACCGCTGCGCTATACCGAAGGCGCGGACACATTCGTCGAAACTTTTAGTGACCTGGTGATAGAAAACGGCGTCTGTGCTGACGGAATTGTGTCTCTTTCAGCCGGTTTCGACCTGGCAACAGGACTGGATTCCAATACGCTCCGTAATGATCAGGATGCCGCCGGACTGTTCTATGACCCCGACAATCCCGGACATGGCTTTGACTTCAATGTCCATCAGCAGGGTTTCACCATGTACTACTACGGGCACACTGCAGACGGTGAACGCTTGTGGCTGGTCTCAGAAACTCTGGACACGAATCTCGAGTACGGGAACTCCTACGAACTTGAGATGTACGAAGTGGCTGACGGCGTATTTGGCCAGCCCGTATTGCCGGAGACCAGCTGGGGAACGATCACAATTACCCTCGACGACTGTGACAACGGATACGCTTCCATTGATGGTATAGATGGCAAGTTCGACATGAACCTGGTTCGGATTGTCCGCGAAAACAACTCCGGTTGTTCATAAGGATGCCATTGCCCGCAGCTGTGACTGCACCCGGGTACGCGCCTGCCCGCTTGGAAATGTGCCGGCCAACAATTTGAAACCACCTCTATCCTGATACAATTAAACATGCCTTAGCATACTGATTTCATATAAGGTTCCTTCTCTTACAAAGCAGGCGCAATACTGTGATGGGTATGACACATAACACCCCGCTTGAATTTGATTTTTTGCGTCGGGAGCTGATCGGTGCCGATGCACCGATCGAAACGCCGTTCGGTGAACGCCTGATGATGTACGCAGACTACACCGCTTCCGGTCGTTGTCTGTGTTTCGTGGAAAACTACCTGCGCCAGTTGCAACGCATTTATGCCAACTCCCATACCGAGGACGACATCAGCGGCCGTTCAATGACCCGGTTACTGAGGGAAGCCGAAGAAAGTATAAAAAGATCGGTCAATGCCGGCACCAGCGGCCGGATCATCACCGTTGGCAGCGGTGCCACCGGCGCCATTGACAAACTTCAGCAGATCATCGGCGTTGCGTTACCCCCGGCCACACGTCTTCTGCTCGGCAAGTTGCTTGGCAATGCAATGGGGGTGGAGAAGGCAGGTCTGTTTAAAGACTATCTGCTGGAAAATCAGCCTGTTGTATTTGTCGGACCTTATGAGCACCATTCCAACGAGATCTCCTGGCGTGAGAACCTGGCGACGGTAATCCCGGTTCAATTGGACGCTGATGGCGGCATTGATCTTGGCCACCTGGAAGAACTGTTGCAGGATCCTGCCCTCCAGGGACGCAAACGCATCGGCTCTTTCTCTGCTGCCTCAAACGTCACCGGCATGATATCCCCGGTACATGAAATTGCCGTACTTTTGCACCGCTACGACGCCATTGCCTGTTTTGACTACGCCGCCAGTGCACCCTATGTGCAGGTTGACATGAACCCGGCAGACGGTGAATACGATGGCGATGCATCACTGGATGCCATATTTATCTCGCCGCACAAGTTCCTGGGTGGACCGGGTTCCAGCGGTGTGCTGGTATTCAATCAACGTCTGTACCACCGTGAACTGCCACCAACGGTCAGTGCGGGCGGCACAGTTGACTATGTCGGACCGAAAAACCAGGATTTCATCACCGATATTGAAGAGCGGGAAAAGGCCGGCACACCCGGTGTCTTGCAAGTTTTGAAAGCCGCCATGGTGTTTGAGGTTAAAGACAGCGTCACCACAGTACGGATTGAAAAACGGGAACGTGAACTGCTGGATAAAGTATTCACCCGCTGGCTTGCCAACCCCGCAATTGAAATACTTGGCAATCAGGATCCGGCAAGACGCGTCGGCATCATTTCTTTCAATATCCATGTCAATGCCGACCGCGCCGACACAAAAAAATACCTGCATCCCAAGTTCGTTACGACACTTTTGAATGACCTGTTCGGCATCCAGTCACGGGCTGGTTGTTCCTGTGCCGGCCCCTACGGCCATCGCCTGATGAACATCGACGAACAAACCTCGGAAATCTATCGCAGCTGCGTTACCGACGGGTATTCAGGCATCAAGCCCGGTTGGTGCAGGATCAGCATGCACTATGTCATGGATGATCTCGAAGTGGATTTCCTGCTCGATGCAGTTGATTTCGTAGCGAAATCCGGTCAGTTATTTTTACGCCTGTACGATTTTGATCTTCGCGACGGAGCATGGAACAAGAAAAACGACCCGACTCGATTGCAAGCCTTTTCCCTTGAATCCGCATTGCAAGCCAGCATGGCGGAAGAAACGCCCATGCCATGTGCCGAGCGCCAAAAACTCTATTCCAGCTACCTGGAAGAAGCTTTACAGCTGGCTGAAGAACTGCAGAAAAAGGATCCGCCAGTGGAACATCTGCTTGACGGTGTGCTTGGCGAATTACAGTTTTTTGCCCTGCCGGAATGCTGCATCAAGCCGCAGGGTGCGCAGGACCAAAAAGGCCGCAAAGGATTTATCAGCAAGCTGAAGTCTGTTTTCAGCAGCAAGTAATCTGAAACCTGCGCCCGGCGAGCCGGTGTACTACTTGATCTGATCCAGAGGCAGAACCGTGGTGTTTTTTTGCTGCTTCAGGACAAAGCTGGTGTTAACCGTGCGCACCACGCCGATCTTCAATAAGCACTCACTCAGAAAATCCTGGTAAGACGCCATGTCCGGTGCCACTACCTTCAACATATAGTCGTGCTCACCACTGGTCGCATGGCATTCCAGCACTTGCGGCGCACCGAGAATAGCGCGGTCGAATCTCCTGACCTTTTCAGAGCTGTGGTCGTGCAGTGTCACGTGAGCAAAGCCCATGATGGACAAACCAACCTGGTGGCGGTCAACAACCGCAGCGTAATGGCTGATAACACCCGCATCCTCCAGCGCGCGTAAACGCCGCCAACTGGGTGAAGGTGACAAAGAAACCTCTTTAGCCAGATCCCGGTTGGACAAACGACCGTCCTGTTGCATGGCCTCGAGAATGGAAATATCCAGTTTATCCAACTTCATGGCAATATCCTACACTATTTTCTCACTATTACGATATTATATACCTTAAATATCTTATATATGCAACATAATGGCAATTAAATACCTGATAATAAGGTATATAATTTCTTACAACCACGCAGCCCCTGGACGATCAAAAAATGGCAGCTATTACGCCCATCAGTCACTTCGATCAACCACGACACAGGCATGCAGCCGGACTCGACTGGCCACGCATCGCCTACCTGACCCTGCTTTCTCGCGCGATCGACGACCTGGAAGAAACCGAATTACTGAAAAGCCGCGAGGTGCTGTATCAGTTCTCAGCCCGTGGCCACGACATGGCGCAGGTCATCCTGGCATCATTACTGGATCACCCGGGCGACGCTGCCAGCGGCTATTACCGCTCGCGACCGCTACTATTGGCACTGGGCCTTGACCTGGAAGACGCCATCGCAGGACCGATGATGCGCTCCGGCGGCATGAGCGACGGCCGCGACATCGGTGTGGTTTTCAACCTGCCACAAAACAACAACAGACCCTGTGTCCTGCCGATGAGCGGCGGTGTAGGTGCGCAGTACACTCCCATTTCCGGCTGGGCGGAATCCATCATTTACAAGACCAGCGAACTCAAAGACAGCTCAAGTGAAGGTGCCATCGGGGTGGCACTTGGCGGTGATGCCTCAACGGCCACCTCCGGCTTTTGGGCCGCACTCAATAACGCCACTACCCGCAAGCTGCCCATGCTGTTTTATATCGAGGACAACGGCTACGGTATCTCTGTGCCGGCAGACAAACAGACACCGGGTGGTAACATTGCACAAAACCTTGCTGCCTTTAACCAGCTGTTTATCCTTGATGGTGACGGCTGTGACCCGCAGCAGGCAGCGACCTGTCTCGCCCATGGTATCAACCATATCCGGGCAGGCGACGGTCCAGCGCTGGTACGGCTGACCGTACCGCGCCTGTGCGGACATTCCGGACAGGACACACAGAAATACAAGTCTGATGCCCAGGTGACGGACGAACAGGCCCGCGACCCGCTGCCCCGCTTACAGGCGTTTGTCATCGCAGAAAACCTGATGACAGCAGCAGACTGGGCGACAACAGCACAGCAGGCCAGGAATGATGTCAGAGCTGCTGTGGCACGTGTTCGCAAGCGCCCGCAACCCGATCCGCGACATATCCAACGCTTCGTATTCAGCGAAACCGACGCAAATGGCAAACCGGTATTACAGCAGCAGGGCGGATTGTGGCGCGCCAACCACCGGTTCCCGCCCGGTACAAACAGCCTGCAGCCGGAAAGTGAGCGCATCAATATGCTGACAGCGATCCGCCGCACACTGGATGTCGAACTGGCAAGCAATCCGAAGCTGGTCATATTCGGTGAAGACGTCGGCCCCAAGGGCGGGGTTCACGCCGCCACGCTGGGCTTGCAGGAGACCTACGGCCCGCGCCGGGTGTTCGACACCAGCCTGTCGGAGGAAGGCATCATCGGCCGTGCAGTCGGTATGGCTGTGGCCGGATTAATGCCGGTAGCGGAGATCCAGTTCCGTAAATATGCGGACCCTGCCGAGGAGCAGTTAAATGATTGCGGCACGATGCGCTGGCGCACTGCAAACCGTTTTGCAGCACCGATGGTGGTGCGTATGCCCGGCGGATTTTTCAAGGTTGGCGATCCGTGGCACAGCCAGGCCAACGAGGTGAAATGGCTGCATTCCATCGGCTGGCAACTCGCCATGCCATCCAATGCACAGGATGCCGTGGGCCTGCTGCGCACCGCCATGCGCGACAACAACCCGACGATCTTCTTCGAGCACCGCGCAATGCTCGACAACGCCTGGGCCAGGCGCCCGTGGCCGGGTGATGATTACGTCATCCCATTTGGCTCTGCCACCGTTGTGCGCGAGGGTGACAAGCTGACGGTCGTGACCTGGGGCGCCATGGTGCCACGCTGTGAAAAAGCAGCCGATAGTCTTGGCGGGGACATAGAGGTCATTGACCTGCGCACGCTATCACCCTGGGACAAGGATTCCGTGCTGGCATCGGTCAGCCGCACCCACCGCTGCCTGATTGTCCACGAAGACAACATTACCGCTGGTTTTGGCGCAGAAATCTCCGCCTGCCTGACCGAAAACATCTTTTTTGAGTTGGATGCGCCACCCCGCCGCCTGGCGATGCCAGACTTACCCAGCCCGCATAATCCGCAATTGATGGATGCAGTTGTGCCTAACAGTGATCGCATTACTGCAGCCATTACAGAACTGCTGGAGTTTTAACAATGGTCAACATCGTTGAAATTATCTTTCCGGAGGATCAGCAGGAAGGAACCGAGGCAACCGTAACCCGCTGGCTGGTCAAAGAAGGTGATAGCGTGGCGGCGCACGACCCAGTGGTTGAAATCGAAACAGATAAAGTTGTTGTTGAAATTGCAACACCGGAAGCGGGCCAAATTGCGAATATCAAAATCCAGCAGGATGAAGAGGTCAATCCGGGCGATGTGTTATGTACCTTGCATACTGACGCCGAAGCCGGCACAGGTCCGGAACCGAAAGCTGAGGCTGACACACCCGGAACTGAAACGCCGGCAACCGACAGCGGCAACCAATTGCAGGACAAGCGTTTAAGCCCTGCAGTCAGGCAACGGGTGCTGCAGCATAAACTGGATATCAGCAGCATCGCCGGTAGTGGCAGGGACGGCAGAATCACTTTACCGGATGTGGAAGCCCTGATTGCCGACCTGGGAAACAGGCAAGCAGGCGCAGCAAAATCAGCGCCGGCCACAGCGGCACCCGCAGTAAAAACCGAAGGTTCGGAAATTATCCCCCACGATAAGATGCGCAAACGCATTGCCAACAATATGGTCGCCAGCCTGCTGCACACCGCACCGCACGTCACCGCAGTATTTGAAGCAGACCTGTCCGCCGTCATGCAGCACCGGGCCGCCAACAAGGAGGCCTTCGCCGCGCGCGGCACGCCGTTGACGCTTACAGTTTATTTTATCGCAGCCGCCATCACCGCCATTCAAAAAGTGCCCCGGGTCAACAGTCGCTGGTTTGATGACCATCTGGAAATTTTCCACCATATCAATATGGGTATCGGCACCGCGCTCGGTGATTCGGGCCTTATCGTCCCCGTCCTCCAGAACGCACAAAATATGGATCTGCAAGACATTGCTGCGAGCCTGGCCGACCTGACCAACCGTGCCCGTGGCCACAAACTGAAACCTGAAGATGTGCGTGGCGGCACCTTCACGATTTCCAACCACGGTGTCTCCGGTAGCCTTATCGCCACACCAATCATCATCGACCAGCCCCAATCTGCCATCCTCGGCGTGGGCAAGATCGAAAAACGGATCAAAATAAGGGAACAAAGCGGTGAAGACATAATGGTCATCAGACCAATGTGTTACGTCAGCCTGACCATCGACCACCGGGTTGTGGATGGTTTCCAGACCAACGCTTTCCTGACGAAACTGGTCAGCACGCTGGAAAACTGGCCTGCATAAAGCCCATAATTGCAGAGTGCCAGTTGTTGAACCCCTGTGGAGAATCTGAATGAAAATTGAAAGTTATGCATGCGGCGCCTGGACCGCCGGCAACGACGATGGTGTGGAAGTTCGCAATGCCATCAATGGCGAATCGGTCGGGTGGGTAAGCAGCAAGGGGCTCGATTTTGCCGACATGCTGAACCATGGGCGGAATACGGGTGGCCCGGCACTGCGGCAAATGACCATCCATGAGCGCGCCAATATGCTCAAGGCGCTGGCCAGGCACCTGCTGGATAAAAAAGAAGCGTTTTACGCCATCTCAGCCAAAACCGGGGCCACCCGTGCAGATGGCTGGGTGGATATCGAAGGCGGTATCGGCACTGTGTTCGCATACTCCGGTATTGCGCGCCGCGAACTGCCCAATGAAACCTTCGCGGTTGAAGGCAAGATGGAACAACTGTCTGCCAACGGTACATTCGTCGGTCGGCATATCCTCACACCGAAACACGGTGTCTCATTACATATCAATGCCTTTAACTTTCCGTGCTGGGGCATGCTGGAAAAAATCGCACCCAGCCTGATCGCCGGTGTGCCGGTCATTGTGAAACCCGCCACGGTGACATGCTACCTGACCGAAGCCATGGTCAGGGAGATCATTGCATCCGGTATATTGCCCGAAGGTTCGATACAACTGATCTGTGGCCGCACCGGCGATATATTCGATCACCTGAACGAGCAGGACAGCGTGACTTTCACCGGTTCGGCCGTGACCGGACATATGCTCAAAAGCCATCCCAATATCATCACCAACAACATCCCGTTCAACATGGAAGCAGATTCCCTGAATTGCTCCATCCTGGGTGCGAACGTTACACCTGGAAGCCCCGAGTTCGATCTGTTTATCAAGGCGGTAGCACAGG
>ENA-OSCG01000029-OSCG01000029.1-marine-sediment-metagenome-genome-assembly--contig:-NODE-29-length-27955-cov-9.857563_pt1 | contig 27955 bp, 25 predicted proteins | sample MGYA00237880_ERZ529332 | MGnify/ENA primary metagenome ERZ529332 (study PRJEB26373, sample SAMN05710708) | marine sediment metagenome | biome: marine; feature: ocean trench; material: sediment... | reverse complement strand
GCGTATAGCTTTGCGGCCCGCCCAGTTCATAGCTTTTACCCCAGGTCGCGGGATCCTCCAGAGCCGCGGCCATGGCCGCTGCCACATCGACCGCGTACACCGGTTGTAACCGTGCTTCAGGGCAGGCAAGCGGCATCACCCAGGACAACTGCAACAGCACTGCGAAACGATTAAAAAAGCTGTCGCCGGGGCCGAAAATCACAGACGGCTGGAACAGCGTGACGTTCAGCTCGTCTGCTTTTTTCAACAAATCTTCAGCCTCGCCTTTGCTCTTCAGGTAGTGGCTGCGGCCTTTCCCGGCATGCAGGGCGCTGACCTGTAATACCCGCTTTACACCCGTCTGACCACAGGCCTTGATGATGGCTTCGACGACTTCAACGTGAACCTTGTGAAAACCTTTCCCGCCACGACCACTTTCATTCAGGATGCCTGCCATGCTGACCACCGCGTCGGCACCCTCGAAGCAGGTCGCCAATACATCAGCGTCATAGACATCAGCCTGTACCAGCTCAACACCCGGCCACAGGCCGATATTGCCATGACGCTCCGCAGCACGGGTCAGCACCACGCAGTGATGTTCGTCAGCCACCAGCGCGTGCAACAGATAGCGGCCCAGAAACCCGCTCGCGCCTACCAGTACAATTCGCATATCAGTTCCTCGATACCCTTGTTGATCACCCCAGGACCAGTTAACACTTACCAGGTCACTGCCCCTGATGCCTATTTTAAATGATACGCTGTCGTAATGGGACTATTGCAGACAACCCGCAAACCAATTGATGATTTGATGTCATGATCTGGATGGAATTCGCATTGACCGGCATTTTTGCCGGTTTCCTGGCAGGTTATCTCGGCATCGGCGGTGGGCTGGTGCTGGTGCCTGCTTTAAGCTGGATATTCAGCCGGGACCCGGCCACAGCCGGCGTGGCTGTGCAGATGGCAGTGGCTACATCGCTTGCAACCATGTTGTTCTCGTCGTTGAGCTCGGTACTCGCACACCACCACCGTCGCGCCATTTTATGGCCGCAGGTCAGGCTGCTGCTGCCGGGTTTACTGATCGGCGCATTGCTTGGCGCTGTCATTGCCGACCGCATCAGCAGCGCTTCGCTGGGCAATGTATTCGGTGTTTTTGCGTTGCTGGTCGGCCTGCAACTGCTGCGCGGCTCAGCGCAGCCTGGAAACCGGCCATTGCCGGGCAGGCTGCCGACCGCAGGCATCGGCTTTGCAATCGGCTCGGTCTCCAGCCTGCTGGGTATCGGCGGCGGCAGCATGACCGTCCCCTGGTTCTTGTGGCATGGGCAGCAAACCCGTAAAGCCATTGCCACCGCGGCAGCCTGTGGCTATCCAATCGCGGTGGCCGGTACGCTGGGTTTTATACTGCTGGGCGGGAACGATTCCGGCACCTTGACGCTCGGTTATGTGCATTTGCAGGCGCTGCTGGGCGTGACCGTGTTCAGCGTAATCGGAGCACCGCTGGGCGTGGCCGCGATTCACCGCAGCAAACCACTGTTTGCAAGACGCATTTTTGCCTTTTTCCTGCTGCTGGTCGCGCTGAAGATGTTATCGGGCTAATCAATCCAGCGGCAGACTGACCATGGTGCTGGCACCACCGCTGGGCAGATTGGAAAGTGCAATGCGGCCATCGTGGTCGGCAACAATTTTGCCGCAGATGGCCAGACCGAGGCCGCTGCTGCCCGACTCGAACGTGACATGGGGTTCAAAAGGTTTTTCCAGCACCGTCTGCGGGTAACCCGGGCCGCGATCACTGATCTCCATTTGCAGCCACTGCTGGCCTGCCCTGGTGATGACCTGTGTACGAATATACACCTCGGCTTGTTCTCCCTGGGCCACGGCCGCACTGGAATTCGCGATCAGGTTATGCAGCAACTGGCGTATCTGCCCGCCATCAGCGGCCAGCCCGGACGGGCCGGAGACCAGCTCAAGATGAAACTGTACGCGCTGGTCTTTGTGCTGGTACAAGGCCACCACATCGCGTACCAGGTCATCCAGTGCCAACGGTGCGCGCTGCAGCTGCGGGTCACGGGCGTAATCTCCAAATGCGTCGACCAGTGAACGCAAGGCCTCGACCTGTGCGACGATGGTGCCGGTGGCACGCTCCAGCATGTTACCGTCATTGGTATCCAGCTTGTCCATCAGTTTCATACGCAGACGTTCCGCCGCCAGCCGGATCGGTGTCAGCGGGTTTTTGACCTCGTGGGCCAGGCGCCGCGCGACTTCTGCCCAGGCCGCTTCGCGCTGCGCCTGGTTGAGCATGGTGACATCATCAAAAACAATCACCGTACCGCCCTGCGCGGAAGTTTTTTTGCCCAGGTGCGAACCACGCACCAATAAAATCAACGTCTGTTGCGAATCGTGGCCACTCCCCTGCAAACGAATCTCACGCTGCCACTCGGCCGGCCCACGCCCCATTTGACGGTCGATCAATTCTGCCAGCGGCAGCAGGAATGGCTCTGTTTCAGCCCGCTCAGACAGCCCGTAACCGGTAAAGAACCCGGCCGGCAAGCCCAGTATCTCCTCGGCAGCTGTATTGGCCGTCACCACACGTTGCTGGTTGTCCAGCGTTAACACACCAGCAGTCAGGCTTCCCAGCACGGTCTCCAGGTATTCACGCTGTGATTGTAAGGCCGCACGGCTGCGTTCGGCCTCCTCAGAGGCCGCCGTCAGGGCCTCGGTCATTTCATTGAAAGATTGCACCAGAAATCCCAGCTCATCACGGTCCCCGGCCGGTACCTCATGGGTCAGGTCACCGGCAGCAACTTTACGGGTCGCCAGCGCCAGCTTTGAGATGGGCGTGACCATCCTGCGCGCGACATTCAGCGCGGCGAGAATCGCCAGCAATATGGTCAGTAATAACACCAGCGAGAGGATCAGGATGAAGCTCTGCTTCAACGCAGTGCGCAAATAACTGATGTTCTGGTAACGGCGGTATTCCCTTTGAATTTTATCCGTCAGGGCGGTGATCGACTCCGGCAAAGGGTAAATTGCCTGCAACAGATATCCACGTGCACCCGGCAAACCCGAAGGCAGCCGCTGAATAACACGTATACGCAACATGCCGTCTGCAACCGGCTCTGCGGCTGCGTATTCCCCTTGCTCGAGTGCCTGCGACAGGGCATAGTCGCCCGGCCGCTCCGGCAGGTCGGCCAGCATATTGATATTGGCGCTGGCCACCAACCTGCCATCGGTTGTCAGCACTGACAGCTCCAGCGGCCCGGCAGTGCTGACGTGCCGCAACAGGGTGCGGCGCACGGCCTCAGCATCGTCGTCAGGGTTATCGATTTCCCGGCCCAGGCGGCGCACCTGGTTGCGTACTTCCATGGTCCGGTTTTCAAGAAACTTCTGACCCAGGGTTAAAGAATCAGCCAGCGCGGACTCCACCCCGACATCGAACCAGCTATCAATTGTACGGGTCAGGAAATAGGCAGAAAAAAAGTAAACGATCAGGGCCGGCGGAAGCGACAGCAGCAGGAAATTCCTGACCCAGCGGGCCGACAACAACGCACCCGGCGCCTGCGCACGGACATTTCTTGCCAGCAAAATCACACGATGCAAAATGCCGGCCACAACCACCAGCAAAGCGAAAACGGTCAACACCAACACCCGGGCATATGACTGGCCGGCACCGCCGGCTTCCCCAGGGGCTGGCTGCTGTACGTTACTGACCAGAATCAACGAGGCAAACAACGCCACCAGCGCCACCACCACCGGCAACAGCTTCAGGATCAGGCGTCCTACGCGCTTACTTTGAAAGGCCATACCGACCACTCCGAATCGTGCCGCCACTGGGATGAAAACAAGGCCGGCAACTGCATCGGAGCAGGCAACAGGCCCTCATCCAGTCGGATACGGGTGCGCAATTCATAGCCTCCCGGCAACAATGGCCCGGTAGATAACTGCACGCTCAGGTCATCAATGACAGCAAGCACATGGCGCAATCGGGTAAATACCCGCAATTTTTCTGTTTCTCCCTCTCTCAATTGGTAGCGCTCACTCAACGGCAGGTAACGGATATGAAAACGCCTGGTGTCACGCCTGACCATGATCATGTTGTTGTCATTACGCACTTCCATATCCAGGCTGATGGTCAGCGTGACCCCGTGTTGCAGCGCTTTCCGGGCTTCCCGGCTCAGGTCCAGATCCTGCTGCAGACGAATATTAAGTGCCTGGTAGCCAGGCGAGATCGAAACATCCTTTATCACAAACCCATAGCCGATCGCCTCCTGTCCGCAGCCGGCAGTCAACATCGCGGCCAGGCAAAAGAAACCAGCCTTAACCGAATTTACGCAATACCGCATAGAAAAATCCGTCCATTTGCGCTTCACCGGGCATGATTTGGCGCCCGCATGCAAGCGCGGTGCCCCAATCGACGGCAGCAGTCACCAACTCAGCATCTTCATGTTGCTCCAGAAAGCCGTGAATTTGCAGCTCATTTTCACGCTTCAATATAGAGCATGTCGCATAAACAAGCACACCACCGGATTCCAGTAACGGCCACAGCGCTGCCAGCAGCCCGGCCTGAGTTTGCACCACGGCATCTACCTGGTCACGGCTACGCAACCACTTGATGTCCGGGTGCCGACGTATGACACCTGTCGCACTGCAGGGTGCGTCCAACAGAATCTTGTGAAATTTTTCACCATTCCACCAGTCCCCGGGTGCCGCTGCATCCCCAACCAGGGTATCAGCAGACGATACCAGGTGTTGCAGGCCCAAACGCCGCAGATTCTGTTGAATCAGATCAATGCGATCCGGTTGTTTGTCCAGCACGGTCAATTCAATATCGGGGCAAGTCTCCAGTAAATGAGCTGTTTTGCCTCCTGGTGCGGCGCAGGCATCCAGGATACGCTCCGAGGCCCCCGGGTTCAGCAAATCCCTGGCCAGTTGTGCAGCCGGATCCTGTACAGACAGCCAGCCTTTTCCAAAACCCGGAATTTTAGCGACCGCCACTGCCGGGGTGATGCCTATGGCATCCCTCGCATACGGGTGGTCACGGACTGCAAAGCCGCCAGCGCGCAATTGATTCCGCAACACGGTTTCATCGGCCTGTTGCCGGTTGATTCTCAACCACAATGGTGCCTGGTGATTGTTGGCCTCAGCGATCCGCTCCCATTGGGCCGGCCAATCCTGCTTGATTTCATCCAGCAGCCAGCGGGGATGCGCAAACCGCTCATCGTGCTGATCCAGCTTCGCCAGCAGTGATCCCTGTTCCCGCTGGAAGCGCCTGAGCACAGCGTTAACCAGGCCGACAGCCCATGGCTTGCCCAGCAAGCGCGCACATTCCGCTGTTTCATTGATGGCGGCATGGCTGGCGGTCCGATCATGCCAGAGTTGCTGTAAACCCACTAAGACCAGCCGCCGGACATCGCGGTCACGATGTTTGAGTGGCTTGGCGAACAATTGTGCAGCCAGCCATTCCAGTGCGCTAAGCCAGCGCAGTACGCCATAAGCCAGATGCCGGGCAAGCGCACTGTCGCGGCCGTCACGCAGAGCCGACAACGCCTTGCTGTCAGCAAGGCTTTTGCGCTCATCAAGCACCTCGGCCAATGCCGACAGTGCTGCAATGCGAGGGTTGCGCCCGGTTTTTTGCTTTGATTTCATTGCCTGTCAGCTGCTTTGGATTTGCTGTGCTTTCAGGAACTCCACAACCGGCATTCGTTTACCACCAGCGCGCTGTATTTCCAATATTTTCAATGCCTTGTCATCTGTTCCAATAAGCAGTACTGAATCATCAGCGTATACCTGTCCCGGCTGCAAATCCATCTGGTTTTCTACTACTTCAGCTTGCCAGATTCGCAATCGCTGGCCACCGAGCTCACACCAGGCGACCGGCCAGGGGTGGAATGCCCGGACCTGGCGCCACAGGGTCTCTGCCGCTTTATTCCAATCCAGTTCAGCTTCTGCCTTACTCAGTTTATGTGCATAAACCGCCTCGTTGTTATCCTGGGGTGTCGGTTGTGGAAGCCGGTTTTCAGCAGCCAGGTTTAAACAATGCCGCAACGCCTGTGCACCCAGGCCGGCCAGCCGGTCATGCAGGACTCCTGCCGTTTCTTCCGATCCAATGGCTGTGGACAGGCGATAATAAACGGGCCCGGTGTCCAGGCTGGCTTCCATCTGCATAATGCAAACGCCGGTGCGTTCGTCACCCGCCTCAATCGCACGGTGAACAGGTGCAGCACCGCGCCATCGGGGTAGCAGGGAGGCGTGAATATTCCAACAGCCCAGCCGCGGCGCGAGCAGCATTTGAGCAGGGATCATCAGACCATAGGCCACAACAACCATCAAATCGAGCTGCGATGTGTTGGTTCTTTCCTGCCAGCTCTGATCGCGCAAACTTCCAGGCTGCAGCACATTCAAGCCGTTTTCCAGCGCAAGCCGCTTAACCGGGCCGGCGCGTAGTTTCTTACCCCGGCCGGCCGGCCGGTCGGGCTGGGTCAAAACCGCCACAAGGTCATAATCCCCGTCAATCAGCATCTGTAACGACGCCAATGAGAATTCGGATGTGCCGGCAAAAAGGATGCGCAAAGGTGGTTTTTTAGTGTTCAATTTCTAGATCACCAGGTGCTCTGCAGCTTCTTGTGCGGCTACTTTTCGTTGCTTTTCGAGCCTTTTTCTGAGCATATTTCGCTTCAATGGTGACAGGTAATCAACAAAAAGGCGACCCTCAAGGTGGTCTATTTCGTGCTGAATACACACTGCATGCAGCCCTTTGAGCTGTTCTTCAAAAAATTTTCCATCTATATCCTGGGCCTTAACAACGACGTTTTCGGCGCGTTTAACGCTCGCATACACACCCGGCACGGACAAACAGCCTTCTTCACAGTTTTGCTCTCCCGACTCGCTCAGGATTTGTGGGTTTACATACACCCTCAGCTGGTCCCGATCTTCGCTGATATCCAGTACCAGCAAGCGTTTGTGGACATTCACCTGAGTCGCCGCAAGGCCAATGCCATTTGCCGAATACATGGTCTCTGTCATGTCCTCAAGCAGCTTTTTCAGCCCGGCGTCGAAGCTTTTTACCTCTTTTGCGACCGTCTTCAGACGCGGGTCCGGGAATTCTAAAATCTTGAGCTTTGCCATATGCCAGGTTGCCTGATAAATAATTTAGGTGAACTTTTGCACTACAGGAATTATGATAACTAATGACGAACTCAGTTCGCCAGTAAAGAATAATGACCGCATCGGTCAAGATGGCTGGATGCCTACTATATGGGGAAGGGAATGTGATTAAGAAAACTTTTCACCTTATCCTGGTGGCGATGTTGGCAGGCGCAGCGATGGCGCAGGACGTGTCCATACGCTCTGATCACCCAGACGAATATATTGTCGTTAAGGGTGACACCCTGTGGGACATCTCCGGGAAGTTTCTGGAAAAACCCTGGCAATGGCCATCTATCTGGCATGCCAATCCGCAAATCGAAAACCCACACCTGATATATCCCGGTGACCGGTTATCGCTGGTTTATATCGATGGCAGGCCACGCTTGCTGGTCAATGGAGGCAAGCGCACGGTCAGGATGTCGCCCGGCATCCGCGTTTTACCCCGCGAGGCAATCCAGCCCATTGAGTGGGATGCCATCAAGTATTTTGTGCACAACGCCCGCATTTTGATGCCCGGTGATTTTTCTGATCTGCCTTATGTTGTGGCCAACAACAGCGACCGCCATATGGCCACGCAGAAAGATCTTACCTTTGTACGGGGCATTGACGGACGCCTGGGCACGAAATATGCCATCGTCCGTTTACGGCATATCTATTATGATGACAACGGGGTAATGAAAAGAGGCAAGAAGGCCAGGCACCCGGAGCGTTTACCGAAAGACCTGGAGTACCCGGACAGCGTCTGGAATGCGACATTTTTATGGAAGCACAGGAATCCCGAAATCCTGGGTTATGAATTCTGGGATGTAGCGACGGGCAGACTGGTAAAAACCGGCGACCCGGCCATCCTGGAAATTGAAGGTGGCCGCACCGAGGTTAAGAAAGGTGATTTTATTCTGCCCGTCGATGAGCATGAATATCCGAGCCAGATGATGCCACATGCGATGAACCCGACGCCCGATGGGATGAAAGTAGTGGCGTTAGCCCAGAGCACATACGGGGCGGGGCACTACCAAATCATCGCCATTAATGCCGGTAACAATCAGGGCGTTGAGCCGGGACATGTGTTTTCAGCTTTCCGGCCCGGTAAAACAATCCGTGACGAGGTTAAATACCCCAAGGGCAGCTGGGAAGATGTCAAGACCTGGAACGGTGACAAGGTCACCCTGCCGGATCAGTTCAGTGCCCATGTGCTGGTATTCCGCGTATTTGATGAAGTCAGTTACGCCATGATTATGGATGGGGACCGTCCGGTTCGTGAACACGATGTGTTGAAGCACCCGGACGAAACAATCTAGGAATCTGTCGGATTTATTCCGGGTCAGTTCAAGAATTGAGCAGAGATTCCTTGCAACGACAACTTAGAAATATCCGGAGATTATGGGGGTAGCTGCAACTCAGCAGCGTGACTGGTTAACGATTGTGAACGCGCCCTCGGTCGGGGGCGCGTCTCTCATCAGAATAATCGAATCGATGGGCGGCGTAGCTGCTGTTGTCGCTGCAAGCGCCCGGGATTTAACCCGTCATGGACTGTCAGCGGCAGCAGCGGATGCCATCACCCGGCCGGATCAAGCCGCCATCGAAACCGGTCTGCGTTGGCTGTCACAGCCGGACCACCACTTGCTGTGTTGGGATAGCGATGACTATCCGGTGCTGTTGCGGCGCATCGACGGCCCTCCCGCCGCGCTATTCATTGATGGCGATCCCGGCTGTCTGTGGCAACCTCAGATCGCCGTGATCGGCAGCCGTAATCCCACTGCCGGCGGGTTGGATCACGCCCGTGACTTCGCCTCTACCCTGGCCCGCCAGGGCATGACAATTACCAGCGGGCTGGCCAGTGGCATTGATACTGCCGCGCATATTGCGGCCATGGATGCCGGTGCCACGACCATCGCTGTGAATGGAACCGGCCTCGATATCGTGTATCCGGCCAGTAGCCGGCAGGTTGCAAGGCGCATTCGTTCACAGGGTGCGATGATTTCCGAACTTCCGTTGGGATCACCACCCAGGCGGCGGCATTTCCCGTCACGAAACCGGATAATCTCAGGTTTGAGCCTGGCTGTGCTGGTGATCGAGGCCGGCTTGAACAGCGGCACACTGATCACGGCGCGCAAAGCAGCAGAGCAGGGGCGTGACGTATTCGCCCTGCCCGGCTCCCTGCACAACCCCATGGCCAAAGGCTGCCATCGCCTGATCCGTGAAGGTGCGAGGCTGGTTGAAACCACCGCAGATATCATGCAGGAACTCGGTCCGGTCGCTGCTGAATTGCACATGGAAATCCGCCGGCGGCTGGAGCAGTCCGACAGCCCGGATGAAGCTGAAGAAAAGCCGGGGAAATACAAAAAAAGTCTGCTGGATGATTCTGCTTACAGCGCGCTGTGGAAGGTGCTCGGATATGATCCCAAGCCGGTGGATACAATCATCCACCAATCCGGCCTCAGCGCACGGGAAGTCTCGTCGATGCTATTGATGATGGAGCTTGAAGGATTGGTTAAAAAGCACCATAACGGGCGCTTTTTGCGTGCATGATTCACCTAGCCCGAACAAGGCTGCACTTGAACATTAGCGGCAGCATCCCAACCTGCTGCATACATGTCTTGCTTAATTCCTCCCAGCAGCGAACATCGGGTGGTATTCGGACAGCTTTGCGCGCAAAAGTGCATTGACGAGTCGGCTGTGCTCAGCCATGCTGTGGGCGCGAGAACGGTGAGGAATCAGGCGCGGCTTTGTTGCAGACAGCCCCGGCCAATAGTCATAGAGGCTTAACAATGAAAGAAAACGTACTCGATGTGCTGATGTTTCTTTTTGAAAACTATTTTTACGACGAACCGGAAAGCGCTCCCGACCGGGACTCCCTGGAGGAAAGCCTCCACCAGGCAGGATTCACCAACGGTGAAATCGATAAAGCGTTCCATTGGCTGGACGGCCTGGCAGAACAACGCCACCAACCCAACCTGTTTCCGAACACGCACCAGCCTATCCGCGTATACGTGGACAGCGAATTGGCCCGCCTCGATACAGACTGCCGTGATTTCCTGATGTACCTGGAAAATATCGGTATCGTTGATGGCCAGCGACGCGAACTGGTGCTCGATCGGCTGTTGGCCCTGGAAACCGATGAAATCACCCTTGAGGATATGAAGTGGGTGGTGTTAATGGTGTTGTTTGATCAACCGGGCCAGGAAGCCAATTTTGCCTGGATGGAAGATTTGATGTTTGACACCGAGCAGGAGTACCGGCACTAATAGTAAGGGCGCGACCAGAAATAGCCAGCCCGAACATTTCACCAGGACGGATGACAAAATGAAAAATATATTGTTCGATCAGAGAGACAAGCCCGTGTTAACTTATTTCTGGCAGTTGCTGTCTGGTTGAACCTGAAGATGGCAAAAAACCTGCTCATAGTAGAATCGCCTGCCAAGGCGAAAACCATCAACAGATACCTCGGCAATGATTTCGAGGTGCTGGCCTCCTACGGTCATATACGCGACCTGCCCTCGCGTGAGGGCGCAGTTGATACCGAAAACAACTTCGCCATGCACTATGAACTTAGCGACGGCAGCAAAAAACACGTCGACAAAATCATCAAGGCAACCCGTAAGGCCAAGGCGGTTTACCTGGCAACCGACCTGGATCGCGAAGGAGAAGCCATTTCATGGCATATCTACGAGATTCTGAAAGACAAAAAACTGATTGATAAAATCCCTTTTTATCGGATCGAGTTTTCCGAAATCACAAAACGCGCAATACAGCATGCAGTAGCCAATCCGCGGGATCTTTCCATGAACCTGGTCAATGCACAGCAGGCAAGGCGTGCACTGGATCACCTGGTGGGTTTTAACCTGTCTCCATTGCTTTGGAGGAAGATCAAACCGGGCCTGTCTGCCGGCAGGGTTCAGAGTCCGACCCTGCGCATGATTGTGGAGCGTGAACGCGAAATTGAGCGCTTCGATGCCCGGGAATATTGGACCATCGATGCTGACCTGCAAAAAGACGGGTACACCTTTTCAGCCCACCTGGTGCGGCTGGACGGCGATAAATACCGCCAGTTCGATATCCAGAATGAGAAACGTGCTTTTTCCGCTCGTGACAAGTTGCTTGCAACTGCCGGCGGCCAGTTAAAAGCAAGCAGGATCGCACGCAAAGAAAGAAAACGCCGGCCCGCACCACCTTTTATCACTTCTACGCTACAACAGGACGCCTCCCGGAAACTCAGGTTCTCCGCGCAAAAAACCATGCGCACGGCACAGACGCTGTATGAAGGCATCGAAATAAATGGCAACATCGACGGACTGATCACTTACATGCGCACCGACTCGGTCACGCTTTCCAATGATGCACTTACAGATATCCGCAGGCAGATTACTGATCAGTTTGGCCCGGACTATCTGCCGGAGCGACCAAATCTTTACAAAACCAAGTCAAAAAACGCCCAGGAAGCACATGAAGCCATCCGCCCGACTTCCGCGGCGCTGGTGCCAAACGAGATTAAGCAGTGCTTGACTGATGACCAGTTCAGACTCTACGAATTGATCTGGAAACGCACCCTGGCGAGCCAGATGAAAGCGGCGCGAATGGACACCGTTGCGGTCGAGTTTGACTGTGGCCCGAATGCCACTTTCCGCGCCAATGGTTCGGTGGTCACTTTTCCGGGTTTTCTGGCCGCATACGAAATATCACAGCCCGAAAGCGAGAAGCAGCAGGAACGCCGTTTGCCGGAAATACGCGAAGGCGACGTGATCAGGCTCGAGGGCATTCGCTCCGAACAGCATTTCACCGAGCCGCCACCACGCTATTCCGAAGCCAGCCTGGTAAAAACCATGGAAGAATATGGCATCGGCAGGCCATCGACCTATGCCAGTATCATGTCCACACTGATCCGGCGTCACTATGTGGAGCTTGACAAGCGCCGCTTTAAACCCACCGATACGGGCAGGGTGGTTGAACGCTTCCTGGAAAAACATTTCAATAACTACGTAGATTACGAATTCACTGCGCGGATGGAAAACGCGCTGGACGAAATATCCCGTGGGGAAAAAGAATGGATCCCGCTGCTTGAAGCATTCTGGGGGCCCTTCAATAAGCGGATCATCGAAAAGCAGGAAACTATTGACCCCGGCGAGGCCAAGGGAACCCGTGTTTTAGGCACCGATCCCAAATCCGGCAAACCCATTTCAGTCCGCGTTGGCCGTTTCGGCCCGCATGCGCAGATTGGCACCAGAGACGATGAAGAAAAGCCCACATTTGCAGGGCTCAGGCCCGGTCAAAGTGTCGAGACCATTACCCTGGAAGAAGCGTTGGAGTTATTCAAGCTGCCGCGCAAACTCGGCGCAACACCGGAAGGCGAGAATATCGTCGCTGCGATCGGTCGCTTTGGCCCCTATATCCGCTTTGGCAGCAAGTTCGTGTCACTCAAGGATGCTGACCCGCATGATGTAACACTCGAACATGCGCTGAAGCTGATCGCAGAGAAAAAGGAATTTGATGCCAACCGCATCATTAAAACTTTTGCCGGCACCGATATCCAGGTTTTGCGTGGCCGTTATGGTCCCTACATCACCGATGGCAATAAAAACGCGCGCATGCCGAAAGACCGCGAGCCGGAATTACTGACCCAGGAGGAATGTGAAGAACTGATTGCAGCGGCACCGGAGCGCAAGCGCGGCAGGAAGAAAGCCAGCAAGAAAAAGACCCTTAAAAAGAAGTCCACCCTGACAAAGACAAGTAGCAGGAAGAAAACCTCCAAAAAGAAGACCTCTAAAAAGAAAGCCACAAAAAGATAAGCCATGGCAACCCACACGCTGCTGGATACCGCCAGAGCCGTTGAACAGTTACGCGCCGGTCACATCATCGCCTATCCCACAGAGGCTGTTTTTGGCCTGGGCTGTGATCCGGGCAATGAATCTTCAGTACGCAAACTGCTGTCCCTTAAAGGCCGTCGTAAAGGGGCGGGGTTCGTACTCATCGCCAGCGAGTTTTCGCAGTTACAGCCATGGATCGCCGCTACCGACGAATCCCTGATTAACAAGGCCATGCAAACCTGGCCCGGGCCAGTAACCTGGTTGTTTCCACGCGCCAATGACGTGCCGGATTTCATCGCCGGCGAGCATGACACGGTTGCGGTGCGTATCACCGCGCATGAACCCAGCCGGGCATTGTGTGTCGCATTTGGTGCAGCGCTGATATCGACCAGTGCAAATCACACTTCTGCCAGACCTGCCCGCAGTGCGGGTGAGGTGGAGGATTATTTTGGCCATTACCTCGGCGGCATATTGGCCGGCTCACTGGGTGGCGCTGAACACCCCAGTGAAATCCGCGACCTTGCCAGCGGCGATATACTCAGAGCAGGCTAGTGCTCGAAAAGGTCAAAACGTATTTGCTCGGACTCCAGGACAGAATCTGTCGCAGTCTGGAAGCGGAAGATGGCGTACAGCATTTCAGGGAAGAGTTGTGGGATCGCGAAGCCGGTGGCGGTGGACGCACCCGGGTGTTGGAGGAGGGTGGGGTTTTTGAGCAGGCCGGGGTCAATTTTTCCCACGTATACGGCGACCGTCTGCCACCATCGGCAACTGCTGCACGTGGTGAACTTGCCGGCTGCAAGTTCCAGGCGCTGGGGATTTCTCTGGTCATTCACCCGCGTAATCCCTATGTCCCCGCCAGCCACGCCAACCTGCGCTTTTTTATCGCCAGTAAAGATGGTACGCAAGAAGATGACGGAGCTGTCTGGTGGTTTGGAGGCGGCTACGACCTGACACCTTACTATCCGGACATGGAAGACATTATTCACTGGCACCAGACAGCCAAAGATGCCTGCCTGCCCTTTGGGGATGATGTTTACGCCCGCTACAAAAAATGTTGCGATGCATATTTTTATCTGCGCCACCGCGACGAAACCCGCGGTGTCGGCGGTCTGTTCTTTGATGATCTGAATACATGGGGCTTTGCACGCAGCTTTGCCTTTATACAGGCCATTGGTGACAGCTACCTGCCGGCCTACCTGCCCATCGTGCAGCGCCGCAAATCAATGAAATACGGCGACCGTGAACGCAATTTCCAGCTTTACAGGCGCGGGCGCTACGTGGAGTTCAACCTTATATATGACCGCGGTACGCTGTTTGGCCTGCAATCCGGCGGGCGCACCGAATCCATTCTGATGTCTCTGCCACCGGTCGTTAACTGGCGCTACAACTGGCAACCGGAATCGGGGTCAGCTGAAGCAAAACTGGCCGATTTCCTGACGCCGAGAGACTGGCTGAAAAACTGCTGAAGTTGTTCTGCTCTGACATTGAACCCAGTTCAAGACTAAACTAAAACGGTTGAATGTCAGCAGTCGGTCACTATTTTTTGCATTATCGCAATATCACACTTGAAAATCAGATGAAAATCATGTAAGATACTGATTATATATAACATATCAAATGATATTCAAATCACCGCTTTACAAGCAAATTCAAGGAAATAGCCATTAATATTAGTCCAGGCGACACCATTCACCATCCCCTCCATGGCATAGGGCAGGTTGAATCCATCCGCGAAAGAAGTTTCTCCAAAGAAAAAAGTGACACCTTCGCTGCACTGTATTTTGACCGTGCCGGTCTGACATTGATGCTGCGCGAGCAGGATCTCGAGCGCATCGTCCGCATGCCGATCAGCAAACAGGAAGCCAATAAGCTGCTCGAGCACCTCGACAACTGGAACGGCAAAGTCGGCAGTTCGTGGAAAATTCGCGCCACTGCCAATCAATCCGTGTTAGAGAGCGGCGACCCGTTTGGCTATGTTGACGTTTACAAAGGGCTGAGCAAGCTGGAGCATGAAGGAACCTTGCGTGCCTCGGATCGGCAGCACCTTAACCAATCGCTGGAACTGCTGGTTGAGGAGTTGGCCTATGCAATGGGCGAAACACGTGAGAAAACCCGCAAACAAATTACCAGTTAGCCCCGAATATTTCACCCGAATATTTTATTAATGCGCGGTATCCCAATCCGGCCCGGAATCTGCATCCACTACCAACGGCACATCCAGATCTGCTGCTGATGCCATGTGTTTGATAACAGTCGCGCGAACCGACTCGAGCTGCGCCTCTTCCACCTCCAGCACCAGTTCATCATGCACCTGCATGACCAACCGGGCGCCGGGCTTGTCTGTTTGCAGCCAGTCATCCACCCTGATCATGGCAATCTTGATGATGTCAGCAGCGCTGCCCTGCAACGGCGCGTTGATGGCTGCGCGTTCAGCGGCCTGACGACGCAGCATGTTGCCGGCATTAATTTCAGGTAAATACAGCCTGCGTCCAAATAACGTTTCGACATAGCCCTGCACACGCGCCTGCTCGCGGGTGAGTTGCATGAATGCCTGTACACCCGGGTAGCGGGAAAAATAGGTATCCATGTATTCCTGCGCTTCGGGCCGGCTGATATCCAGCTGGCGGGCCAGGCCGAAGGCAGACATGCCGTACATCAGGCCGAAATTGATCGCCTTGGCTGCCCGGCGCTGATCACCGCTGACTTTCTCATAGTCCTCAGCGAAGACCTCCGCGGCAGTTGCCCGGTGAATATCAACACCATCATGGAAGGCCTTCAGCAAGCCTTTGTCGCTGGAAAGGTGCGCCATGATGCGCAGCTCGATCTGGGAGTAATCCGCGGCCAGTATCACATTGCCCGGCGGCGCCACAAATGCTTTGCGAATCCTGCGGCCCTGCGGCGTGCGGACAGGAATATTCTGCAGATTGGGGTTGGATGAGGACAACCTGCCGGTCGCTGCCACCGCCTGGTGGTAGGAGGTGTGTACCCGTCCGGTGTGCGGATTGATCTGCAGCGGCAGTTTATCCGTGTAGGTGGATTTGAGCTTGAAGACTGAACGGTGTTCCAGGATCAGCCTGGGCAACGGGTAGTCATCAGCCAGCTCCTTCAGCACATCTTCGGCCGTAGATGGCTGTCCCTTGGGGGTCTTGCGGATAACCGGCAACTTCAGTTTCTCAAACAGGATCTGCTGTAATTGCTTGGGTGAACCCAGGTTGAATGGTTGCCCGGCTGCTGCATGTGCCAGACCTTCCAGCTCAAGCAGACGTTTGCCCAGCTCGCTGCTTTGTTGCAGCAGCAATTTTCCATCAATCAGCACACCGGCCTGCTCCATCCTGGCCAATACCGGTATCAGGGGTATTTCAATCTGCGCTAAAACTTTTTCCAGGCCAGGCTCGGCCTGCAGCTTTGGCCACAGATGCTGATGCAAGCGCAAGGTGATGTCAGCATCTTCAGCCGCATAATGCCCGGCGTCTTCTATGGACACCTGGCTGAACGGGATCTGTTTGGCACCCTTGCCGGCAATTTCTTCATAGTGTGTGGTCTGGTGGCCCAGGTACTTGAGCGCCAGTGAATCCATATCGTGACGGCTGCCGACGCTGTTGAACACGTACGATTCCATCATCGTGTCAAAGGCAACACCCTGCACTGCGATACCGTAGCGGGAAAGGACGTTCATATCGTACTTGATATGCTGCCCCACCTTTTTGGGTGTTTTGCCCTCTAACAGTGGTTTCAGGGCGTCCAGAACGGTTGTACGGTCGAGCTGTGCCGGTGCGCCCGGATAATTGTGGCCGACCGGGATATAAATCGCTTCGTAAGGATCAATCGCGAAACTTAATCCCACCAGTTCGGCCTGCATCGGATCCAGGCTGGTGGTTTCGGTATCCAACGCGATCAGCTCCGCTTGCTGCAGTTTTTCCAGCCACTGCCCGAAGGTGTCGATGTCCAGCACAGTGGTGTAGTTCAGCCCGACCGGCGAGGATAGTGAAGAATTGTCCCTGGCCAATTCCTGCAACCAGCTGTTGAACTCATTGTGCTGCAGGAATTCACGCAAAGCCGCTGCATCAACGGATTGGCGTTTCAGTTCATGCACACTGTACTCCAGATCCAGATCGATACGGATGGTGGCCAGATCCTGTGACAGGGGTAAAATTTCCAGCGCCTCGCGCAGGTATCCACCAATTTTCCCCTTCATATCCCCGGCATTGGCCATCACGCCGGCAAGATCCTGCCACTGGTTTAGCCACTTGGCTGCCGTTTTCGGACCACACTTTTTTACCCCGGGAATGTTGTCTGCCTGGTCACCGGTCAAGGCCAGAAAATCCACGATTTGCGCTGGCGTCACCCCAAATTTCTGCACCACCCCAGCAACATCCAACCGTGTATCGCTCATCGTATTGATCAGCGAGATGTAGTCATTGACCAGTTGTGCCATGTCCTTGTCACCGGTGGAAATGACGCAGTCCATTTTTTCTGCCGCAGCCCGGGTCGCCAGTGTGCCAATGACATCATCAGCCTCGACACCCGCAACCTGGATCAACGGCAGGCCCAACAGCCTGACCATGGTATGGATCGGCTCTACCTGTTGCCTGAGTTCAGCGGGCATCGGTGGACGGTTGGCCTTGTACTGGGCGTACATCTCGTGCCGGAACGTCGGGCCTTTGGCATCGAAAACCACCGCAATATTTTGCGACCCGGTATCCTTTAGCAAGCGCCGCAGCATATTGGCAACACCGAGCAACGCGCCGGTCGGCTGTCCAGCAGAGTTGGTCAGATTGGGAAGTGCGTGGTAGGCCCGGTAAAGGTAAGATGAACCATCGACCAGATACAGAGTATTTGCAGCGTTCATAGGTGGTGTAATCCAAATTCAGTTAATCGGGTCTGCTATGCTGAGAGTATAGAAAAACCGGATTGGCTGCGAGGAAGTGTGGCAAATGAAAAGCATATGGAGCGTCTTGCCGACAGGCCTGGCTGCCGCCGGTACACTGGCCTTCAACCTGGCGCTGGCGCAACCCGGTGATATCGACCCGGCCGCGCCGCCGCCAATTCCGCCCAAGATTCCGAACGAAGAACTTGTACTCAGTGTGGTGATCACTGAAAAAGAAGATGAACGCATCGAAGAATACAGCCGCGGCGGCCGTGTCTACATGGTCAAAATCACACCGATCAAAGGGCCGGCCTACTGGTATTTCGATGAAGATGGCGACGGCCAGCTTGAGTTGCAACAATCCGATAAAGGTCACGGCCCGGTGCGGCCGGCGTACTGGAAACTTAAAGAGTGGTGAGCTGCTCCACATGAACTCCCCCACATGAAATCAACTGGCCAGGCAAAAGGCAGTTTCCGGGTTTTGCGCAATGTTATCGCGCTATGCGGCAAAAGTGTCGCGTGGCTGATTCTGCTGATGGTGCTGCTTACTTTCACCATCGTGGTGCTGCGTTATGGCTTTAACCTGGGCTGGATCTGGCTGCAGGAATCATTGACCTACCTGCACGTTGCTGTATTCACCATCGCCGCTGCCTGGACCCTGCAACTTGACGGGCATGTACGGGTCGATATTTTTTACGCTGAGATGCCGGAGAAAAGGCGCGCACTGGTGGATTTTCTCGGCACACTGGTATTCCTGGTTCCATTCTGTATCTTTCTGCTGGTGATCGCCTGGCCTTACGTTGCCAGTTCCTGGAAGCTGCTGGAAAGCTCGCGCGAAGCCGGTGGGCTGCCACTGGTTTTTTTACTCAAATCACTGATCATGATTCTGCCCGCATTATTGCTGGGCCAGGCCTGCATCAACGCCTCCGACGCCTGGAAGATACTGCGGGTTGATGACAGCTGAACGTTGCGCAAGACTGGATGCGGTGCTGGCGATGCGCCAGCCCGACCTGACCGTATTCGCTGAAAACCTGCACAAGCCGAGAAACTTTTCCGCCATGGTGCGCAACTGCGATGCTGTTGGAATCAACGAAATGCACGTACTCGCTGACGCTGATGAGGTCCGTAGCCATTGGAATACCTCCCAGGGGGCTGAAAAGTGGATGCGAATCCAAACCCACAGCAATGCCGAAGAAGCCTGCACAAGTCTGAAATCAAATGGCTTCCAACTGGTGGCAGCCCACCTCAGTGATACGGCCATGGATTACCGTGAAATTGATTACACCCGCCCCACCGCATTGGTGCTGGGCACAGAATTGTTTGGTGTCAGCGATATCACGCTGTCCTATGTCGATCAGCAGATCAGTATCCCGATGATGGGCGTCAGCCAGTCCCTGAATGTTTCCGTCGCCTGCGCAATTGTACTCTACGAGGCACAACGGCAACGCCAGGCTGCCGGCATGTATGCGCGCTGCCGGCTCGATGACGAGACCCTGCGCCGCCAGAGGTTTGAATGGCTGCACCCGCTACTGGCGGATTATTGCCGGCGACATCAGCTGGCGTATCCGGCACTGACCGAAACCGGTGAACTGCAAGAACCGATGCCCAGGGCATAAGCCGGATTATTTAATCGCATCGATAACCACCCTGCTGTCCGGCTGCTTACCGGTCCAGATGTGAAAGCTTTCCGCCGCCTGTTCCACCAGCATCCCCAAACCATCGACATAGGGCTGGTGCATTTCTGCACAACGTTTTTTCAATGGCAGGCCGGCTTTGAAGTAATTCAGGTCGTAGCATAGTGCGCCCGGTGCAAACAGGGCCTTTGCCAGTGGTGGCGCCTGCCCCTGGTGGCCCAGTGAGGTTGCATTGATGACCAGGTTGAAACTGCCCTGCCCGGATAAACCCAGCCCCGGCAAATCCTGCCATGAGGTAATGTTGATGTTACCCAAAGAACTGAATCGCTCAGCCAATGCCCTGGCCCGTTCCAGATTGCGGTTCACCAGCATGATTTCCCCCGGGTCACCTGCCAGCAAGTTCCCCAGGATTCCCGCTGCTGCACCGCCGGCGCCTAAAATCAGTATCCGCTGGCCGGCAAGATCAATCCCGTGGTTGCCGGTCAAATCCGCAACCAGGCCGGCGCCGTCGGTATTGTGCGCAAACCAGCCGGATGGTGGTTGAACCACCAGCGTGTTGGCGGCTTGCGCCTGGCTGACTTGCGCTGACGAATCTGTGGCCAACTGCCAGGCATCCCGCTTCAGCGGCAGGGTGACATTGCATCCAACACCGCCGCCAAGCCGGAACGCTTCCAGTTTGCCGGGGAAATCTTCGGCTTGTGTTTCGATACGCTGAAACTCAATCTCAAGGCCGAATTGCGCCGCAAACAAGCTGTGAATGCGGGCTGAAGGTGATGCTTTGATTGGCGACCCGAACAGCGCCAGCCTGATCAATCCTGTGCCCTGATCCATGCCGCCGCCTGCAGTGCGAAATACGTCAGGATGCCATCAGCCCCGGCACGCTTGATACCGGTCAGCGCTTCCATGACGACCGCTTTCTCATCCAGCCAGCCGTTCATCGATGCGGCCTTGAGCATCGCGTATTCGCCGGAAACCTGGTAGGCGAAAGTTGGCACACCAAAGGTGTCTTTCACCCGCCGGACCACATCCAGGTAAGGCATAGCCGGCTTGACCATGACCATATCCGCACCTTCATCCAGGTCCAGCGCCACTTCCGTCAGAGCCTCATCACTGTTGGCCGGATCCATCTGGTAAGTGTATTTGTTGCCGCCACCGAGCGCGCCGGCCGAGCCCACGGCATCCCGGAACGGTCCGTAAAAGGCAGAGGCATACTTGGCGGAATAAGCCAGTATTCTGGTATTGACAAAACCACCGGCTTCCAACGCTGCACGAATGGCACCAATTCTGCCGTCCATCATGTCGGACGGTGCGATGATATCCGCGCCGGCTTCGGCATGCGACAGGGCCTGTTTGACCAGTACCTCAACAGTTTTATCGTTGACGACATAGCCATTGTCATCCAGCAATCCGTCCTGGCCGTGGCTGGTGTATGGGTCGAGCGCCACATCGGTAATCACACCCAGCTCAGGGTGGGCGTGTTTCAGGGCACGTATGGTCCGCTGCGCCAGGCCATCGGGGTTCCAGGCTTCAGCGGCATCATCAGTCTTGGCTGCCGGCGCCGTAACCGGAAACAAGGCGATCGCCGGAACACCGAGGCGTACACACTTTGCAGCCTGCCCGAGCAGCCTGTCTATACTCAGACGCTCGACGCCCGGCATGGACTCCACTGCCTCGCGACGGTCTTCGCCTTCAATAACAAAAAGCGGCAATATCAGGTCATTCGCTGTCACGACCGTTTCCCGCATCATGCGACGGGAGAAATCATCTGCGCGCATCCGGCGCAACCGTGTAGAAGGAAAACTCATGCTATTGATCCTGTTTCATTTACGGGTTGTCTTAACCCGTATTTTACTCCGCTTCCAGGCAGCCTGTTAACCGGCCTCAGTCATACTCATACCAGCCACGCAATTTATCCACCAGTTCTTCAAGCCCGGTCTTTTTACTGGAAGAAAAAATCTGGATACTGGCAATGTCCGGTAATTCACGCCGCACCTTCAGCAAGGTGGACTGTGCCGGCCCACGCTTGAGTTTATCCGACTTGGTCAGCAATATATGGCACGGAATATTGGATCCCTCACACCAGGTCAGCATTTGCTGGTCGAATTGACGCATCGGGTGACGGATATCCATCACCAACACAACGCCCCGCAAGCAACTGCGGGTCTGAAAATAGCGCTCCATGAGCTTGCGCCAGTGTGCTTTGAGCTTTAACGGCACCCTGGCATAACCATAGCCCGGCAAATCAGCGATACGCCGGTCTTCATCCAGCTCAAAAATAACAATCTGCTGGGTGCGCCCCGGTGTTTTGCTGGTTCGCGCCAGCGATTTTTGATCCGTGAATGTATTGATCGCACTCGACTTACCCGCGTTGGAGCGACCGGCGATTGCGACTTCGATACCACGGTCTGCCGGCAGTTGCTTCAGCTCGTGGGCGTTGAGCACATATCGTGCGACGCGGAATGGATTGGTTCTTTTCAAAAATATTTTCTCACATTTTTATCTTTTGGCTGGAACGCATGCGCCTAAAACAGGATAATAACGGGCCATTTCGGTCATTGTACGCAAACATTCCTGGAGAGTACAAAATGAAGCATTTAATGCAAGTCGCAGCAGCTTTGTCGTTGCTGGTTACACTGCCCGTCCTTGCTGGTGGCGATGCAGATGCCGGACAGGGCAAATCAGCGCTATGTGCTGCCTGCCACGGTGCCGATGGCAACAGCGTTGTTCCCTTGTGGCCCAAAATTGCAGGCCAGCACGCGCCGTACCTGGAACGCCAACTCGGCCTGATCAAGAGCGGCGCAAGGCCGGTGCCGGAAATGGCCGGTATCATGACCACACTCAGTGATCAGGATATCGCTGATCTTGCCGCTTACTTTTCGGCCCAAACCCGTAAAACCGGCCTGGCAGATGAAGCAAGCCGCGCAGTGGGTGAGCGCTTGTACCGGTCCGGAAATTCCACCATCGACGTGCCGGCTTGTATGGCCTGCCACGGACCGGCCGGTGAAGGCAACCCGCTCGCAGCTTACCCCGCACTTGCCGGACAGCACTCTGCCTACACCGAGAAAATGCTGCAAGGCTTTCGCAGCGGTACCCTTTGGGGTGAAGATGATGACGCCAGCAAGATCATGACCGATATCGCCCTGCGGTTGACGGATGATCAAATCAAGGCAGTATCTGACTACATTCAGGGTCTGCGCCTTGTAAATGAATAAGTACAATGATGCCTGGCGGGAACATCAGGGCCTGGATGAGGTCTGTTAGCCGACATGACAGAGAGAGATTAACAATGATGCAAAAAGTAGTTCTTATCCTTAGCCTGCTGCTTGGCAGCCAGGTCGCTGTGGCGCAGCCGGGCAAATACCAGGAAGGCGTACATTACTTCAAAATTGACCAGGTGGCGGCTGAAGCCGTCTCAGATACTGTCGAAGTGACTGAAATTTTCAGTTATGCCTGCTCGCATTGCAATACTTTCGAGCCCTACATGCAGAGTTGGAAAAAGAGCAAGCCGGAATACACCAGGTTGAACCGTTTACCGGTCACTTTTGACCGCCGTGCCTGGGAGTTGTTTGCGCGGGGGTATATAGCTGCTGAAATGATGGGCATTGCTGAACAAAGCCATGTTCCAATGATGGATGCCATCTGGAAAGATCGAAAACAATTCCGTAGCCTGGATCAACTGGCGGATTTTTATGCCGGGTTTGGGGTAGAGAAAGATGCCTATATTGCTCATTTCGAGTCGTTTGCTGCTGATAGCCAGATGCGTAAAAACCAGCGTGATGTGCAGCTCTTTGGTATCAGCGGCACACCTACAATGGTTGTTAACCGTAAATACCGTGTTGCCAGCAGTAAGGACGTACCCAGCTTTGAAGCGATGCTGGACGTCGTGGATTTCCTGGTGGAGCAAGAGCACGCGGCAAGTACCAACGCGGCAAGCGGGGATACGACTAACTGAATCTGAGGTTGACTCAACGGTGCATTCGGGTATTCTGTTGTTTCCTTACCACACTTGTTAATGCCGTATGTCACAAGCGCAAATTCTGGTCGTTGATGACGAGCCTGATATCCGCCAACTCATACAGGAAATCCTTGAAGACGAGGGGTATTCCGTACAGGTTGCGCGCGATGGCGAAAGTGCTCGCCTGGTCTACGCACAACAAAAGCCCGACCTGGTTCTGCTGGATATCTGGATGCCGGATGTTGATGGTATTTCATTACTCAAGGAGTGGTCTGCGGCCGGCAAACTGGAATCCCAGGTAGTGATCATGTCTGGCCACGGCACACTGGAAACCGCCGTGGAAGCCACCCGTCTGGGTGCTTTCGACTTTATCCAGAAACCGTTGTCACTGGCCAAATTGCTGGCTACTGTACGCAGGGCGCTCGCTTCAGGGCTCCAGACCAATGCAGTCAGAGCATCCCCACACACACTGTTGACAGAACCGCTGGGCACCAGCCCGGCCATGCAGTTATTACGCAACAAGGCCAGACAGGCAGCCAGCCACAGGTCGCCGGTAATGATCACAGGTGAACCCGGTAGCGGTCGCAGGACGCTGGCCCGCTACATCCACCAATTGTCAGCCGCCAGCGGTGAGATGGTCATATTTGACCATAGCCAGACGGGTGCGGAGAATTACCAGAGCTACCTTTTCGGTTCAGTAGCGAATGGCGGGGCAGTTAACGGTCTGCTGGAGCAAGCTTCCGGAGGCACCGTTTTTATCCCTGACCTGCCAAACCTGTCAGCCGCCACCCAGCAACTGCTCAACAATACGCTTGAAGCCGGCGGCTTTACACCGACGGGCGGCGCGCGCCAAAAGCCCTTATCCTGCCGTATTATCTGTAGTGCCCCCGAGAGCCTGGAGCAAGCCGTCAGGGACGGGCAGGTACTAAGCTCTTTGTACTTTCAGCTGAATGTCCTGCCATTACAAATCCCGCCACTGCGCGAGCGTCCAGAGGACATTCCGGAATTGGTAAGGTATTTCTCTGACTGGTTCCCAAACCAGGAAAACCTGCCCTACCGGCAGTTCTCAGTGTCTGTCCAGAACCGTATGCGCAACCACAGTTGGCCGGGCAATGTGCGTGAAATACGTAACCTGATCCAGCGCTTGCTGGTGCTCGGTGGCGAGGGTGAGGTTTCGATGCAGGAAATTGAAGCAGCCCTGAGCCAAAGTGCGGCCAGCATGGGAGCAGCCGGCGGTGGCCGCGAGGCGCTGTTTGACCTGCCTTTACGCGAGGCCCGGGAACAATTCGAACGTGATTACCTGATCTATCAATTGAAGAAAGCCGGCGGCAGTGTCGGCAAGCTTGCCGAATCAGTCAAGATGGAAAGAACCCATCTGTACCGTAAACTGCGCTCGCTGGGTATTGATCCTAAATCCGTTTCAAAAGGGGCAGGCAAGCCGTGAAAATTGTGATTCTCGGCGCCGGCCAGGTTGGTTCCACGGTAGCCAGTGCGCTGGTCCATGAAGACAATGACATCACCATTGTTGATATAGACGAGCGACGGCTCAAAGAACTCCAGGGCCAAATGGATATACGCGGTGTGCTGGGCCACGCCTCCCATCCCAGGATACTTGAGCGGGCCGGCATCGAAGACGCCGACCTGGTCATTGCACTAACCAATTCTGACGAGACCAACATGGTCGCCTGCCAGATCGCCTACAGCCTGTATAACGTGCCGACCCGTGTGGCCCGTGTACGTTCAACTGAATATACCGATCGGCCTGAGCTGTTTCACCGTGAGCATTTTCCCATCGACGTTCTGATCAGCCCGGAATTGTTGTTGACAGAATATATCAGCCGCCTGATCGAGTACCCGGGCGCCTTGCAGGTTCTGGATTTCGCCGGGGGGCGGGCGCAACTGGTGGCCACAGAAGCAGAAGCCGGTGGCCTGCTGGTCGGGCAAAAACTGCACACCTTAAAGCACCATATGCCGGCCCGGACAGATGCACGCGTGGCCGCGATTTACCGTGATGGACAGCTGATATTACCGGATGGCAATACCATCATTGAAGAAAACGACCTGGTATTTTTCCTGGCGGCCAAGCGGCATATCCGTACCGTCATGAAGGAACTCAGGCCCCAGGACCGCCCGGTGCGGCGGGTGATTCTTGCAGGTGGCGGTAATATTGGCAAAAACCTCGCGAGGCGCCTGGAACGTGACCATCACGTAAAAATTATTGAAAAGGACCCGGCCCGGGCTGAGGTCATCGCTGAAGAATTATCCAAGACCATCGTGCTGGTGGGTGATTGTGCGGATGAAAACCTGCTCAGGGAAGAGGCCATAGAAAACACCGATGTTTACTGTGTGCTGACCAACGATGATGAAGCCAACATCATGTCCTCTTTATTGGCCAAGCGCATGGGGGCGAAGAAGGTGATCGCCATCATCAACCGGCCATCCTACGTGGACCTGATGGAATCCGGCACCATTGATATTGCCGTATCGCCACAGCAAGTCACTATCGGCTCACTGCTGACCCATATCCGCCGGGGCAATATGGTACGGGTGCATTCGTTGCGAAGCGGTGCAGCCGAGGCCATCGAGGCGGTGGCGCTGGGTGACCGACATAATTCAAAGGTCGTCGGGCGTTCAGTCGAAGAGCTGGATTTGCCGACCGGTACGAGCGTCAGTGCCATCGTCCGCAATGAAGATGTCATCATCGCGCATCACGATACCGTTATCGAAGAGCACGACCACGTACTGCTGTTTGTATCCGACAAAAAACAGATCCACGCCGTAGAGCGGCTATTCCAGGTCAGCGCCACATTTGTATGAACGGGATAAAATATGCGGACTAACGGATGAATAATTCAACCGTTCAAAAAATCGTGGGTTTCCTGATCGCAGTTGCCAGCCTGATGATGTTACCACCCGCACTGGTCTCGTGGTGGTATCAGGATGGCACGGCCAACATTTTCCTGCTCAGTGCCGTTATCCTGTTCATCACCGGCATGGCCATTTTTTTGCCAGTACGCCACATCCACCAGGAATTGCGTTTACGTGACGGATTTTTGATCGTTGCGGCGTGCTGGCTTACCCTCGCCCTGGTTGGCGCTTTGCCGTTTCTGTTATTGCCGTATCCGGAAATTTCCTACGTGGATGCAGTGTTTGAATCCATGTCAGGACTAACCACCACGGGCGCCACGATACTGACCAATATCGACGAACTGCCGCGGGGGATTTTGTATTACCGCCAGCAATTACAATGGCTTGGAGGCCTTGGCATCGTGGTACTGGCGGTCGCGATCCTACCCATGCTGCGCGTTGGTGGCATGCAGTTGTACCGTGCAGAAACCCCGGGGCCGTTGAAAGACAGCAAGTTGACACCACGGATCACAGAAACCGCCAAGGCGCTATGGCTGATTTATCTGGGTATTACAGTTTTGTGCGTGCTGGCCTATTGGCTGGGAGGCATGTCACTGTTCGATGCTGTCGGACACGCCTTCAGCACCGTTGCGATTGGCGGGATGTCTACACACGACGCCGGATTTGCCTGGTTTGACAGCCCTATGCTGGAAGCAGTGGCCACAGTTTTCATGGTGATTGCCGGCATCAACTTTGCGATCCACTTTACCGCATGGAAGCGGGCCAGTACGCAGGCTTATTTCCAGGATCCCGAACTCAAGGTCTACGCATCATTGCTGCTCGGCTTCGCGATTTTGGTCACCATTGCGCTTTACCTGAACGGAACCTACCCAAGCATTGCCGAATCTGCGCGTTACGCAAGCTTTCAGGTTGTCTCGGTCATGACCACCACCGGATATACGACCGCAGATTTCTCCCTGTGGCCCGGATTTATTCCAATCATGCTGATATGCATTGCATTCATTGGCGGCTGTGCCGGCAGCACCTGCGGCGGCATGAAAGTCATTCGCATCATGCTGTTGTACCGCCAGGCAATTCGCGAAATCCTGCGCCTGATCCATCCCCACGCGGTCATACCGGTGAAAATCGGCGGCAGAAAAACATCGACCACCGTCATGGATGCTGTCTGGGGGTTTTTCTTTTTATATGTTGCCAGCTTCGTGATGATTACCATCGCGCTCAACGGCGTCGGCGTGGACCCGGTAACAGCCTATGCAGCAGCCGCGGCCTGCATCACGAATATGGGCCCTGGACTGGGTGATGTCAGCGCCAACTACGCCAGCCTCAATTCAGCTGCAAAAGTTATTCTGAGTTTTACCATGCTGATGGGCCGGCTTGAGATTTTCACTTTACTGGTATTGTTTACGCCTGCTTTCTGGCGCGATTAGAGTCTTCGGACATAAATGGTGATTCCGTGAGCTATCCCAACAAATCGCTAACTGAAGGGGGCAGGGCATTTACCTGGTGAGGGAAAAGTAGGCCTGCCACGAAGCGAACGGTGTGAACTAAAGGGGTCAGGTTCATTTACGACGGATATATTGGTCAACTACTTGCATTACACTTTTAAATGAACCTGACCCCACTACAATAAAAGTAAGAAATTATTAACCCCATTGATATATGTATATTTCAAAGCTATACTTTGAATTATGCATATTAAAGCAAGAGATAG
>ENA-OSCG01000028-OSCG01000028.1-marine-sediment-metagenome-genome-assembly--contig:-NODE-28-length-28179-cov-8.008996_pt1 | contig 28179 bp, 25 predicted proteins | sample MGYA00237880_ERZ529332 | MGnify/ENA primary metagenome ERZ529332 (study PRJEB26373, sample SAMN05710708) | marine sediment metagenome | biome: marine; feature: ocean trench; material: sediment... | reverse complement strand
TCATCGACCACCTTAGTTATCTCATTTTGTATAGAAACCCTCTGTTTTGCAACGACTTACCTGTTAGTTGGTTTTGAAAAAATATTTCTATCCGTAATTTCTTACTGCTATCACATGTGGTTTTCCTGCAAAAAAGCGCGCAAGTTACTGTATATCGATTCCGGACAATGGCTATAAGCTGATTTTCTGTTGAAGAGGCCGGCTATCTCAGCAAAACCGCCGGGTTGTCGCCCGGGAAAGTGCGTCTTTAATCACCCCGGATATTTTCAAACGCGCCCGCACGCTCCAGGTCGTCAAGATTGTTGATATCCATCCAGTGTCCGTTGATGTATTGCACCTGTGGTGCGTGTCCGTCATCTACCAGTTGGTTGAGTAAATCCGGTACCCCAAGGGTATTGAAATCCTCCCTTTGCTGCAGTGTTTGCAGTGCACGACGAAGTTGCTGACCACCCTTGCCCGCTACCCGCAGCATGCCAATCCAGCGCCCATCGGGTTGCCGGCCCTGACTTTCCGGTTCGGCTGTGACTCGCTTGAGTGTTACTTTCTGCTGGTACATTGCGCGATTGTCCGGTGCCGAACAATAGGCCAGATCGTTGACGTTTCCTGTTACCTCACCAAGCGGCGATGAATCGACCGCGACCAGCAATTCTGCCTCCCAATCGAGCAGGTTGTGCAGCAGGTAGGAGCGGAATAACAGATCACCGTAAATGATCACCGTGTCTTCGTTGAAACCTTCCAGGGCACAGCTTAATGACGCCAGTTCACCGGTCGACTGCCAGTTCGCATTGACCACGATGTCCACACCCTGAACGTCGATGGCATCGTGGCGGTAGCCGGCAACCACGGTAATTTTGTTTATTCCCTGCTTTTTGAATTTATCCACCTGGCGCCGCAGCAACGGTACGCCGGCGACAGGCAGCATCACTTTTGGCCGCTCGCGGGTCAGCTCGTCCATACTATGCCCCCTTGATGCAGCCAACACGATCGCCGCAACCGGGTGGCTGCCACCACGCGCATAGCGTTTTTCGGCTGCAAGCAACTCATCCGCACCCTGCAAGCGGAAAATCTCTGCAACCGTCGCAATACGCCCTTCACTTTCGACCAGCGAGCGCGTGTCGTGAATATTTGTGGCGGTTGCCTGCATGGCTGAAATACTGGTGCGTATCATGTGGTTGGCCCAGATCACCAGGCTGATTCCGGCCTGCTCAAACACCTCGGTCGGCGTTGCATAGTACTTGGTAGGCACAAGCACCAGCGGGCTGCGACCAGCCCACTCTGCCGCAAACTCCAATACCTCATCAGGCTGACTGTTTTTGCTGTGAATCAGGATGGCATCCGCGCCCGCTGCGTGATAAGCCTCTGCACGTTTCAGTGCCTCATCCAGACCCCAACCAGCAATAAAAGCCTCGACCCTGGCGACAATACAGAAATCGTCATCTGCTTGTGAATCCTTACCCGCCTGGATTTTGCCGCAAAATATCTGGATATCCTCCAGTGGTTGCGCCTCACCCTGAATAAAGCTGTTGCTCTTGGGAAACAGCTTGTCTTCAATACAGACACCGGCCACGCCAATCTGGCCGAGCTTGCGCACCAGCCGGCGCATATTGTTGAAATCGCCATAGCCGGTATCGCCATCCAGCAGGATCGGTATATCGGTGACATCGGTCATGAATTCCAGCTGCGCCACCACCTGGGTCCAGGAAAGTTCATTGTTATCCCGTACCGCGTGCTGTGCCGACAGCGCCAATCCTGAACCCCAAATGCCTTTAAAGCCGGCCTCTTCGACAATGCGGGCGGACAAGCCGTTATGGGCTTCGAGAATGAACTCCGTGTGGCTGGATTGCAGCATGTTTTTCAGTTGGCTTGTCTTTCGCACAATATTATTTCCTGGCGTTAAAAATCGGGGATATCTTTCCTGATGGCCGGCAATATCTGTTTGATCGCCCGTTCCGCGTCTTCGGGGAAATCTACTTCGAGCCACGCCCAGCCACTGATATCTTCACAGGCGAAGGCCGACGGCTGGGCCAACAGCACATCCCGCAAGGCTTCCTCATGCGGTGCGTCCAGAAGGCCTTCTGTCTTGTAGCTGGCACAAGTGTGAGCAATTTTTGCGGCACAGTCGCCGTTGAATTTGAAAAACCCTACCGATTCTCCCAAGCTGTCGTATTCCAGATCTGCCGGCAGATTTTTCCTGAACTCAACTATTTTACCTTTTTGCATGGCAATTTTGACCGCTTCATCAGCCACGACAACATCCCTGTCGATCAAATAACAATTTGGCTTCGTTGAATCAATCAACAACTGCAATATCTGCGGGTGAAACAACACATCTGCATCCATCACCAGCGTGGTTTCACCGCTGCTCAGGGCATTTTGTGCAGCCAGCAGGCTAAGTACGCTGCCATCGGTGTATGCGGGGTTATACACGAATGCGACATCGGGTCTGGATGACAGTGTACCGACATGATCAATGATCTGATCCGCCTCGTAGCCGATAACCAGCGTCAGTTGGCGGATGCCGCAGCGAAACAAACTATCCAACTGGCGCTCCAGCAGGCTCTTACCGCCGAACTCCAACAGGCATTTCGGACGGGCATCGGGGTTGAATGCTGCCAGTCGATTGCCCTGCCCGGCAGCGAGGATGATTGCGTGCATGGTTGCTTCCCTGATTGAGTGGGTATTGTAACCCGCGATGTCTGAGGAACCGAATCTGGCATTCATAATGCATCTACCAATGCCAAGGGATACGGGTACCATTCCAATAGAATCACCGAAAAACGCCCGGATAATCCAATCCGGGCGCTCTTGATGGCTCTATTATTGGTAAAGTCGGGTTAGTCGTCTTTACCAACCTCTTTCATGGACAGGCGAATACGACCCTGCCGGTCTACTTCAAGAACCTTGACCTTGACGATTTGACCTTCCTTCACGACGTCAGTTACGTTCTCAACACGCTCGTCAGAGAGCTGTGAAATATGTACCAGGCCGTCGCGCCCCGGGGTCAGTGAAACAAAAGCACCGAAGTTCATGATCTTCATGACCTTGCCCTCAAAGATCTGGCCGGGCTCGATATCAGCCGTGATCTGCTCGATACGTTTACGCGCAGCGTCACCGGCTTCCTTGTTGACTGAACCGATCGTGATGGTGCCATCATCGGCAATATCGATGGTCGCACCGGTTTCTTCGGTGATGCTGCGGATGGTCACGCCACCCTTGCCGATTACGTCACGGATCTTGTCGGGGTGAATCTTGATCGTCACCAGCCGTGGTGCGAATTCAGACATTTCACTACGCGGTTCGGAGATTACCTTGTTCATTTCATCCAGGATGAAATTGCGGCCTTCGTGCGCCTGCTCCAGGGCGATCTTCATGATCTGCTCGTTGATGCCCTCGATTTTGATATCCATCTGCAATGCAGTAATACCGTCGGCAGTGCCGGCAACTTTAAAATCCATGTCGCCCAGGTGATCCTCATCGCCAAGGATGTCACTCAATACAGCAAAGCGGTCACCTTCCTTGATCAGCCCCATTGCAATACCGGCTACCGGCGCCTTAACCGGCACGCCGGCGTCCATCAGTGCCAGGGAAGTACCACACACAGTAGCCATTGAGCTGGAACCGTTTGATTCGGTGATTTCAGATACAACCCGGATAACGTATGGGAAATCTTCGTTGTCCGGCAAAACGGCTGTGACACCCCGGCGCGCCAGCCAGCCGTGACCAATTTCACGACGCTTCGGACCGCCTGCAAAGCCGGTTTCACCGACACAGAACAATGGGAAATTGTAATGCAGCATGAACGGGTCTTTATACTCGCCATTAACGGCGTCGATCAACTGCGCATCGCGGGTGGTTCCCAGGGTGGTGACCACGATGGCCTGTGTTTCCCCACGGGTGAACAGTGCGGAGCCATGTGTGCGTGGCAGAATGCCCGTCTTGACAGTAATTGGACGCACTGTCGTCAGGTCACGGCCGTCAATACGCGGCTGACCGGAAAGAATGCGGTCACGGACCAGGAATTTCTCCAGTTTACCGAATGCGCCGGCAACATCGCCTGCAGCAGGTGCGTTCTCATCTTCCTCACCACAAAGCGCGTCAATGACGGATTTTTTAACTTCACTGACCGCTGCCTGGCGCTCCATTTTGTTTGCAATAGCATAAGCAGTTATCAGCCCGTCTTTCGCAGCGGCCTCGACTTTCGCCTTCAGGTCGGCATCTTCGACCTCCGCTTCCCACTCCCATGCGGTTACGCCTGCTTCGGCGACCAATTCATTGATAGCAGTTACAACCGTCTTCATAGCCTCGTGGCCAAAGATCACTGCACCCAGCATGACTTCCTCGGACAGCAGGTCTGCTTGTGACTCTACCATCAGGACCGCTTTTTCCGTACCGGCAACGACCAGGTTAAGGCTGGACTCTTGCAATTGGGTAGTGGTTGGATTCAGCACGTATTCGCCATCGATATAGCCGACTTTGGCCGCACCAATCGGGCCGCTGAAAGGCATTCCGGACAGCGCCAGCGCTGCAGATGTTCCGATCAACGCAGGGATATCACCCCCCACTTCCGGATTGGAAGAGATCAGGTTGGCGGTCACCTGCACTTCGTTCAGGAAGCCCTTGGGAAACAACGGACGAATTGGACGATCGATCAGACGACATGTCAGGATTTCACTCTCGGTGGGTCGCCCTTCACGTTTGAAGAAGCCACCCGGAATACGACCTGCAGCGTAGAATTTTTCCTGGTAATTGACCGTCAGAGGGAAGAAAGACTGGCCGGGCTTGGCCTCTTTGCGCCCTACAACAGCGACCATGACCACGGTATCAGCCATACTGACCATAACCGTAGCGCTTGCCTGGCGGGCAATCTCACCCGTCTCGATTGTTACGGTATGTTGACCGAATTGAAATGACTTTGTCAGTTTTTGCACGTTTAGTTTCCTGCTTTATGTGAAGAGCCAGTTGGCCCTTTTACGCCTGTCTTCAGGCACTTCTGCAAATACAGTCAAACGCTGCCGAAACCAGTGTTGCGACAGATCGTGACTGTTTTCCAGTGGACAATATTCGGATCAAAAGATTTAACGACGCAGACCCAGACGTCCGATCAGATCGCGGTAACGCTGAACTTCCTTTTTCTTCAGGTAGTCCAGCAGGCTGCGTCGCTGGTTAACCAGGCGTAGCAAACCGCGCCGGGAATGGTGATCATGCTTGTGTATCTTGAAGTGTTCGGTCAGGTGCTGAATCCGTGAGGTCAACAATGCGACCTGGACTTCAGGGGATCCGGTATCGTTTTCTGAACGTTTAAACTCGTTTACTACCTTGCTTTTCGTCTCGGCATTAATAGACATGGTTCCATCTCCATGAATAGAGCCCCTTGGTCCGTGTGAATATCGCAGCGCATGATCGCACCGGGTTCACAAAAACCGGTAGCCCCGGGTTTTGGTTAGCCGCCCATTTTAACTGGCGTGGTTACGTCAAACAAGCACAATCGCGCAAGAAGGGACCAGCTATGCTGGTCGGGATTGTTATCAGACCCGGTGCAAGCCTTAAACAATCGCGATGAGCAAGCTCATCCCTCCCACACGATCATATTTACAGGTTGAATACCCTGATTGGTTGCAGTGTACGATCAGGTGAAACATTAGCAAGCCCCAGCAAATTATCATCAGGACCATAAACGCGGACTTTTCCGATCGGTAATTCATCAGCTGAAAACTGGAAGTGGTTACCATGCATGAATTTGCCGTGCTGAGCGGTATCCAATTCAATCCGGGGCCAGTCAGCCAGACCGACATCTGCCGGCAATAGAAAACCCTGCAGGCCGCCATGATCTCTGGCATGTTGAAGTTGTTGCAAACTAACCATCCCCTGTGATTCAAAAGGCTCTACGGATAAACGCCTCAGTTTGATCAGGTGCGCACAACTGCCCAGTGCTGCCGCAATATCTTCTGCCAGTGTTCTTATGTAAGTGCCCTTGGAACAATGCACATCAAAGCTCAGATTGGGTGCTTGCCATGCCACCAGATCCAGCGCGTGAAGGGTTACAGTCCGTGCCGGTCGCTCGATTTCAATGCCGGCGCGCGCATACTCATAAAGCGGCTTGCCGTGGTGTTTCAAGGCAGAATACATCGGTGGCACCTGCTCGATTTCACCCACGAACTGCTGCAGACTTTGCGCAAGTTTTTCAGCATCGATGTCTGGCACGGGACAAGTCTGGATGACCTCGCCTTCAATATCACCGGTGGTGGTGGCTTCACCGAGTAGGGCGGTGGCGCGGTATCGTTTACCTGCTTCGAGCATAAAGGCCGCAGTTTTGCTGGCTTCACCCAGGCAGATCGGCAGCATACCGGTGGCGAACGGGTCGAGGCTTCCCGTATGGCCGGCTTTGCGAGCCTGGAAAATGCCCCTTACTCTTTGTAACGCGCGATTGGAGGAAAGCCCGACCGGTTTGTCCAACAAGACCACACCATGAATATCAAGTCCGCGCTTGCGGCGCATCGCGATCGCTACTCCTTGTCTGACTCTTCGGTATCGGCCAGCGTGCCTGCATCAGCACCCTTGCCGGTATCCAGGGCTTTGGCGATCAACTGGTCGATATGACTGCCCTGCTCGACAGAATCATCGTGCAGAAAATGCAACTCCGGCACCCGGCGCATGCGCAATTTCTGGCCGAGGCGGCGGCGCAAAAAGGCCGAGGCGCGACGCAAAGCCTTCAAACTGGTCTTTGCCTTATCCGGCTCAAACACGGTAATAAACACCTTGGCATGCGAAAGGTCACGGCTGACCTCCACATCCGAAAGGCTAACGAAACCAACCTCCGGATCTTTAACTTCCAGCTGAATCAGCTTGGCAAGATCCCGCCGAAGCTGGCCTGCAACACGTTCAGATCTGTTGAAATCTCTAGGCGGCATATTGCATCAACTAAGCGTCCTGGCGACCTCGATCCGCTCGAAGCACTCAATCTGGTCACCGGGCTTTATGTCGTTATACATCTTCACACCAATGCCGCACTCTGTGCCTGACTGAACTTCACTGACGTCATCTTTAAAGCGCCTCAACGACTCGAGTTCACCCTCGAAGATCACGACGTTATCACGCAGTACCCTGATCGGGTTAGCGCGCTTAACATGCCCTTCGACCACCAGGCAACCGGCAATGGCACCAAGCTTGGATGAACGGAATACATCCTTGACTTCGGCCAGTCCGACAATCTGTTCCTTGATCTCGGTGCCCAGCATACCTGTGATAGCTGCTTTTACATCGTCAATCGCTTCGTAAATGATGCTGTAGTAGTGTAAATCCAGTTCATTTTGCTGGATGACTTTGCGTGCAGAACTATCTGCACGTACATTGAAGCCAATAATGATGGCACCCGAGGCGTGGGCTAAGGATGCATCCGATCCGGTAATAGCACCTACTCCGGCAGCCACGATATTGACCTTGACTTCTTCATTGCTGAGATTGACCAACGAGTCTTTCAGTGCTTCCACGCTGCCTTGCACATCGGCACGTATCAGCAGGTTGACTGCCATCTGCTCTCCCTTGCCCATATTGTCGAACAGGTTTTGCAGGTTGGCGGCCTGTTGCTGGGCAAGGCGTCCCTCACGATGACGAATCTGACGCTGGCCGGCCGCTTCGCGAGCCTTCCTCTCATTGGCCACAACCAGCATTTCATCTCCGGCAAAAGGCACACCAGACAAACCCAGAATAACAACGGGCATGGAAGGGCCGGCAGTTTCGATGGCCTCACCACTTTCATCCAACATCGCCCTGACACGGCCGAACTCCTGTCCGGCCAGCACCATATCACCACGTTTGAGCGTACCGTTTTGCACCAGCACGGTTACCATCGGTCCGCGGCCTTTGTCGAGGCTGGATTCAATCACCAGGCCCCGCGCACGGCGATCCGGATCGGCCTTGAGCTCCAATAGCTCGGACTGCAGCGAAATACCTTCAAGCAAGGCCTCAATACCTTCGCCGGTGATGGCTGAGACAGGCACAAATAACTCTTCGCCGCCCCAGTCTTCAGCGATTACTTCTTCCTTGGAGAGTTCAGATTTAACCCGCTCAACATCTGCGTCAGGTTTATCAATTTTGTTGACCGCCACAATGATCGGAACACCGGCCGCTCGTGCATGCTGAATGGCCTCCTTGGTTTGTGGCATCACCCCATCATCTGCAGCAACTACAAGCACCACGATATCTGTCGCTTTCGCGCCGCGTGCACGCATGGCAGTAAAGGCCGCATGCCCCGGTGTATCCAGGAAGGTGATAACGCCGTGGTCAGTTTTCACATGGTAAGCACCGATGTGCTGGGTGATGCCACCTGCCTCCGATTCGATCACTTTGGTTTTGCGGATGTAGTCGAGCAGCGATGTTTTGCCATGATCGACATGGCCCATGACGGTAACGACCGGCGGGCGCGTAACGCCTTCGGTAGCAGAATATTCCTCTTCTGCCAGCAACTCCTGCTCAATACCCTTTTCTTCTGCCGGTCTGGCTGTATGCCCCATTTCCTCCACAACAAGAATGGCCGTGTCCTGGTCGATGGGCTGGTTGATGGTTACCATCATGCCCATGTTCATCAGTACTTTGATCACCTCACCGGCCTTGATTGCCAGCATTTTGGCTAACTCGGATACCATGATGGTTTCAGGTATGGCTACATCCCTGATAACCGGTGCCGTCGGTTTTGAAAAACCGTGTTCGGTTGGTCGTGATGACGTCGTGACACGTCTGGTCGGTTTGCGACGCCTTGCTGCGGCACCCCGTGCCACATGTAGTTCCGCCCGGCCATAACGAGTTGAAGACTTGGCCCGCTCTTTTTTTCGCTTTCGTTGTTCCTCGGCCAACTTCCGTGAGCGCTCTTCTTCCTCCTTACGCTCGTTCTCTTCAGCCTGGCGCCTGGATTCTTCTTCACGTTGCCGTTCTTCTTCTTCGCGACGGGATTGCGCCTCCTCAACCTTGCGGGCCTGCTCCTCTGCAGCCTTGCGGGCAGTTTGTTCCGCTACATGGCGCGATTGCTCGACTGCCTCCTCACGGCCTTTGGCCTCAGCATCACGTCGTTCCTGTGCTTCTTTCAGCGCCTGCTGGACTTTTTCACGTTCCGGATCAAGCTCTTGGGCCTCTTGCAGGACAGCACGATTAACATAGGTGCGGCGCTTGCGGAACTCCACGTTGACTGTTCTGGTGGATGCTCTCGGCCCGCTTCCTGAGATGCGTAATTCACTCATGGATTTACGTTTAAGGGTTACCTGACGAGGCGCCGTAGCGTCAATTTCAGCTTTTCCGTGGGTTGACCTCAAGTGGGCAAGCAATTTCTTTTTATCGTCATTGGATACAGCCTCGTCGCCAGAGACGACCTCTATACCTGCTTTATCCATCTGGGCAATCAATTTGTCAATACTGACACCCAGGACTTCTGCCAACTGTGAAACGGTTACTTTGGACATGTATTGTGCTCCTTGAAGGGCCTGCCGGCTTTTTCTCAGGACTCCTGGTTTTCTTCTTCGAACCAGGGCGCGCGTGCCGTCATGATCAATGCGGCCGCCTCTTCTTCCGGCATATCATCCACTTCCAGTAATTCATCGACCGCAAGCTCTGCGAGTTCTTCCTGTGTGCGGGTACCCTTTTCTGCCAACCGGTATGCCAGGCGCTCGGTCATCCCTTCGAGGTTCAGGAGATCTTCCGCCGGGCTGTTTTCATCCAGGGCTTCTTCTTTGGCAATCAATTGTGTCAACAAGGCATCCCGTGCACGACGACGTAATTCGACTACCATATCCTCATCGAATTCTTCAATTTCCAGCAATTCAGAATCGGGGACATAAGCAACCTCCTCGACATTGCTGAAACCCTCAGCCACGAGGATATTGGCAACACTTTCATCCACATCCAGGCGCTCCATGAAGATAGCAAGCACCTTGGCGGTTTCTTCTTCGCCTTTCTTGTCAGCATCGTCTACCGTCAGTATATTCAACTCCCAACCGCTGAGTTCACTGGCCAGCCTGACGTTCTGTCCGCCACGACCAATAGCCTGTGACAGGTTGTCTTCTTCGACCGCGATATCCATCATGCGGCGCTCTTCATCCACTACAATGGATGCAACTTCAGCCGGTGCCATGGCATTGATCACGAACTGAGCCGGATTGTCATCCCACAAGATGATATCAATGCGCTCACCCGCCAGTTCATTCGATACAGCCTGGACGCGGGAGCCGCGCATACCCACACAGGCGCCGATCGGGTCAGTGCGCGGATCATTGGATTTGACCGCAATTTTTGCCCTGCGACCGGGATCCCGTGCTCCACCCATAATGGTGATCAGTTCCTGACCGATCTCCGGAACTTCCAACTCAAATAAGGCGATCACGAATTCCTTGATGGTACGGCTGGCAAATAATTGCGGGCCACGCACATCTGCTTTGACTTCATACAGGAATGCTCGCAAGCGATCTCCGGGACGTACTGTTTCTCCCTGGATCATATGGCGCTGAGCAACAAATGCTTCCGCATTGCCGCCCAGATCGAGGTAGACATTGCCACGCTCTATGCGTTTGACAATACCGTTGATCAATTCGCCTTCGCGGTCCTTGTAAGCCTCAACCACTTGCTCACGCTCGGCTTCGCGGACACGCTGTACGATGACCTGCTTGGCTGTTTGTGCAGCAATACGGCCGAACTCCACGTTGTCCATGGGTTCTTCGAGCATTGCGCCCACTTCAATTTCCGGGTTGTGTTCAAGCGCATCTTTGTGCAGGATCTGGCATTCATCTGATTCCATTTCTGCATCGTCTTCAAGTACTTCCCAACAACGGAAAGTGACGTACTCACCGGTCTCGCGATCAATGCTGACGCGCGCCTGCATTGTATCGTGATGACGTTTGCGGGTGGCCGATGCCAATGCTGCTTCCAGTGCCTCAAAAATGACGTTTTTGGCGACACCTTTTTCGTTGGACACTGCCTCAACCACGAGGAGAATTTCTTTACTCATCTGCTTTTAACTCCGTGCAGGGTCTTGCCCCTGCTTGTGCTGTTTCTCTGCTTTATGCCCGGCCAGGATACTGTCATAATCCGGAACCAGCCTCGCTTTCGCGATATTTCTGATATCAAGTATCACTTCTGAACCATCCTGATCAATAATGACACCAAGCTCACTAGCTGCCAGGATCAGACCCTGGAACTTACGCCGGCTTTGTTGCGGAGCGAACAGGTTGATCTTTACTTCCCGGCCTTTAAATTCGGTAAAATGTGCAACGGTGAACAGGGGTCTGTCCAGACCGGGCGATGAAACCTCCAGGTTGTAATGGCTCTTGATCGGATCCTTTACATCCAGTAATGCGGCCGTCTCCCGGCTTACACGTTCACAATCCTTGATACCCACGCCGGCTTCCCGGTCGATGTATATGCGCAGCACTGAATGTTTCGGACTGGTGTTGTATTCCAGGCCGACAAACTCGTAGCCGAGGTCTTCAACCAACGGCTGCAACATTTCATTTAATTTCTGTACGCTCAAACCACCGTCTCCGCAGAAACTCCTTATTGCGCACGATTTACAGGCGCAAAAAAAGGGCCCACACGCCCCCGACGATTGGCTCCGGAATATCGGAACCTACCCAATCACGCCTACCCGGGCGGATGTGATTGCTTTATATCATTGCACCATCCAATCGTCGCGGTAACACAAAAAAAGGCCCTGCCGGACCCTCGATAAATATTTGGTAGCGGGGGCAGGATTCGAACCTGCGACCTTCGGGTTATGAGCCCGACGAGCTGCCAGACTGCTCCACCCCGCATCAGCAAGGATGGCATGATAAAGATTCGATGGGCTAATTACAAGAGTTGATGACAAAGGATTTGGAATTGCTGTTCGTGGGTTGGAAAACCACCAAGAATTACGCAGGACCCCTGGCATTCATGGAGCCGTTCGTAGGAGAGAGCAGCTCCGCTGCTTACACAATATCAGCCTCGCACCAAAATTGACCAGGCACACCCGTTCAAAGGCCGGCGAAGCTGTTCATGCAGATGCTGATGAGTGAACTGGAGAAAATACCCAGGCCGAGAATCATCATGCCGTTCAAGCTTAGCGCAGCACCAAAGTCTACCGGGACTGTAACAACAGTCTCATGCTCCGGCTCATCAAAATACATGTACTTGATGAGACGCAGGTAATAGAACGCGCCAATAACTGAGAATATCACCGCCGCGATGGCCAGCCACAATAAGCCGGCGTCTATGGCAGCCTTGATGACCATCCACTTGGCAAAAAAACCAACCATAGGCGGCACACCCGCCATGGAAAACATCACGATACCCATGATGGCTGCATAAAACGGATTGCGCTGGTTCAGACCTTTGAAATCGTCCAGATGCTGTGCCTCGATTCCACGTGCGCTTAACATGATGACCATGCCGAATGCTGCCGTGGACATCAGCGCGTAAACAATCACGTAGTACATCGATGCACCATATCCGAAGGCACTGCCGGGAAGCAATCCCATCATGACGAAGCCCATATGTGAAATAGTGGAATACGCCAGCATGCGCTTGATATTGGTTTGCATGATGGCAGCCAGGTTACCCAACATGATCGACAGCAGCGCCATGATCTGCAACATGCCCTGCCAATGGACATGTAAATCACCAAGGCCACTTTGCAAAAAGCGAAATGCCATTGCGAAGGCTGCAAGCTTGGGCAATGACGATATAAACAGGGTAACTGCAAGCGGCGCGCCCTCATACACATCGGGTATCCACATATGGAACGGGACTACGCCGAATTTGAACGCGATTCCGACGACCACAAACACCAGACCAAAAATCAGCAGAACATCGTCACTACCCTGGTTGCTGATTGCCACGGCGATCTCGCTCAGGCCAAGACTGCCGGTGGCACCATAGATCATCGACATGCCATAAAGCAGCATTCCGGATGCCATCGACCCCAGCACAAAATATTTCATCGCCGCTTCGGATCCCAGACTGGATTCACGGTTAAACGCAACCAGGGCGTAGACCGACAGTGAAATCAATTCCAGCCCCAGGTAGATCATGACCAGGCTGTTGGCGGAAATCAGCAACATAACGCCCAGCAATCCGAACAGGGTTAGGGTATAAAAGTCCGAACGGAACATATTGAAGTTGCGCAGGTAAAACTTCGAATAGGTAAAAATCAGCCCCAGCGTGACAAAACTGAACAATTTCAGCACGTCACCCATCGAATCCCGGATAAAACTGCCGTTGAAGGCAGTCGCAGACTGTATGCCGCCAACCAGATAATCTCCCCGCAAAGTAATAATGCCGGCAAAAATCAGGGTCAGAATGGCCAGCATGTGAATAAGTCCACGGCGTTCTTCAGGAAGGAAAAGATCCACCAGCATAATTACGCAGGCCATCGACAGGACCCAGAATTCAGGAGCAGCTAATAACATTTGGGCGCCGTTCATGTCATATGACCTTTGATTGAACAATGTGGTGTAGCAGATGATCTACAGAGGCATGCAGCATGTCCACCAGCGGCTGTGGCCACAAGCCTAAAGCCAGGATGGCTACGGCCAGCGTGCCAAGCACAAAGGCCTCACGCGCGTTTATATCCTGAAGGTTTTGCACTTCGCGATTAGCCACTGCCCCAAAAATAACACGCTTGACCAGCCACAAGCTGTAAGCCGCACCCAGGATCAGGGTCAACCCAGCCAGGAACGCAAACCAGAAATTGGCCTGGAACGACGCCAGGATGACCATGAATTCGCCGACGAAACCGCTGGTACCAGGCAGACCTGAATTGGCCATCAGGAACAACACGGCAAAAAAAGCGAACCACGGCATGGTGTTGGCGACGCCGCCGTAATCCTTGATCATGCGACTGTGAACCCGGTCATACAATACGCCGACAGTCAGGAACAGTGCGCCTGATATAAAGCCATGTGAAATCATTTGCACCATCGCGCCCTCTACACCGAGTGCTGCGCCGGATACGCTACCGGTATTGCGGTAGATACCGAAAGCGATGAACAGCCCAAGGGTGACAAAACCCATGTGTGCAATGGATGAATAAGCGATCAGCTTCTTCATATCCTGCTGGGCCAGGGCCACAAAGCCGATATAGACAATCGCAATCAACGACAAACCAATCACCAGCCAGTCTAGCGCGGCGGAAGCATCAGGGGTGATCGGCAAGCTGAAGCGGATAAATCCATAACCGCCGATTTTTAACATGATGGCTGCCAGGATGACCGAGCCACCCGTCGGTGCTTCCACATGCGCGTCGGGCAACCATGTGTGTACCGGGAACATCGGAATCTTGACCGCAAAAGCGGCCAGAAAACCGAGGAATAACCACTTCTGGGCGGTGTAGCCCAAAAGCAAATCATGCCACACCAGAATGTTCCAGCTACCGGATTCGATATACAGGTAAATCAAACCAATGAGCATGAATACCGAACCGAGGAATGTGTACAGGAAGAACTTGATGGTCGCATAGACCCGTCGCGGCCCGCCCCAGATACCGATTATCAGGAACATCGGAATCAGCATGGCCTCAAAGAATACGTAGAACAACAAGCCGTCGAGTGCACAGAATACGCCGATCATCAGGCCTTCCATGGCCAGGAAAGCCGCCATGTATTGATTGACGTTTTTGTCGATTGAACGCCAGCTGGAAATCACCACCAGCACACCAAAAAACAGGGTCAACAATATCAACGGCGAGGAGAAACCATCAACTCCGAGGTAATATTGGATGTTGAAAATCTCTATCCACGGCCGCTGCTCAACAAACTGCATGGCCGCTGTGGAGGTATCAAACGAAAAGAACAATGGCAGACCCAGCACGAAGGTGGCAGCTGATATAACCAGGGCAAGGCCTTTGGCCATTCCCGGGCGTTGCGCACCGACCAACATCACGGCAACAGAACCGAGTATCGGCAACCAGATCAATATACTGAGAAGAAATGTGTTCATATTCCCATTCATGATCCAGGCGCCATCGTTACCCACAGCGCCAAAATACCGATCAGACCAATAATCATGACGAATGCATAGTCATACAGAAATCCGGTCTGCCAGCGCCGTACCCGAGCCGCCACCCATTGAACCAACCGGACCGAGCCGTTAACAACACCATCATCAATAAACCCGGCATCTGCCTTGTGCCACAAGTTCCGGCCCAGTCTGATGCTTCCACGAGCAAAAACCTTCTGGTAAAACTCGTCAAAGTAATACTTGTGGTCGAGCAAGCGATACCAAAACGGCATCCGCTTGCGGATCGTGTCAGCGATAGAAGGCCGGAATAAATAGATCAGCGTTGACAGCATGAAACCGGCTGTCATCAGCCAGAAAGGCAGCGTTGTTACGGCGTGTCTGGCCATGTCGGTGGCCCCAGGGAAGTGCTCACCCACCACTGCCAACACGTCATTCCCGGGCATGACCATGATGGAATCGTCCAGCCAACCGCCAAACAACACGGGCTCAATGGTCAACCAGCCAATCACAACGGATGGTATGGCCAGCAAAACCAGCGGGATGGTAATCACCAGAGGTGATTCTTTTGGCGCATGTGGCACAATCCCGTCAGGCGGTTGATCCCCCGCGTCATGACGCACCTCAAAGCGTTCCTTGCCATGGAATATCAGGTATAAAAGCCTGAAGCTGTAGATGGCGGTAACCAATACGCCGGCAACAACCGCGAAGTAAGCAAATTCGCTGCCCCAGCGCTGCGACTCCGCTACCGCTTCGATAATCACATCCTTGGAATAAAAGCCGGCAAAAAACGGCATGCCGACCAATGCCAGCGTGCCGACCCAGGCAGTTATCCAGGTTACGGGCATGTGTTTCCATAATCCGCCCATGAAGCGCAAGTCCTGGCGGTGATGCAGGGCAATAATCACTGAACCTGCGCCAAGGAATAGCAGCGCCTTGAAAAAGGCGTGAGTCATCAGGTGGAAAATGGCAGCAGAGTATGCCGAAACACCTAAAGCCACTGTCATGTAGCCGAGTTGCGACAGGGTCGAATAGGCGATCACCCGTTTTATATCATTCTGTACGATGCCGACCAGCCCCATGGACAGGGCAGTCACCGCACCAATCAGCATAACAAAGCTCAAGGCTGCGTCACTGAATTCAAACAACGGTGACATCCGGGCCACCATGAAGATGCCGGCAGTTACCATCGTCGCAGCATGGATCAGGGCAGAGATCGGCGTCGGCCCTTCCATTGAATCCGGCAACCATACATGCAACGGAGCTTGTGCTGATTTACCCATGGCACCGATAAACAGGCACACGCAAATGAAGGTCAGCGCATTCCATTCGATGCCGCCGGGTATGGATATTGTCTGCTCGACGGCGGTGCTTGCCTGGCCGAATACGTCTGCATAATCCAGGCTGCCAAAAGTCAGCAGCACTGCCGCTATGCCCAGCAGGAAACCGAAGTCGCCCACGCGGTTGACCAGGAAGGCTTTCAGGTTGGCCGCGATCGCAGATTCCTTATCGAACCAGAATCCAATCAACAGGTAAGAAACCAGGCCGACCGCCTCCCAGCCAAAGAACAGCTGCAAGAAGTTGTTGGCCATGACCAGCATCAACATCGAAAAAGTAAACAAGGCGATATAACTGAAGAAGCGCTGATAACCGGGATCGTCGCGCATGTAGCCGACGGTGTAAATATGCACCATCAGTGATACAAAGGTCACAACACACATCATCAAAGACGTCAGGTGATCCACCAGGAAACCAACCTGGAAGTGCACACCACCGGCAACCATCCACGTATAAATAGTAATATTTACAGTATCCAAACCAGCATATATCTGCTGAAACAGCACCCAGATCGACAAAGCGAACGAAAGCGCAACACCAAGTATGGCGACAACATGTGAGCCGACACGACCGACCTGGTTACGGAATAAACCGGCCAGTATCGCAGCTGCGAGCGGCAACAACGGTATCAGCACAAGGGTGGTCTGCAACGATATGCTCATCCTTTCAGATCATCCAGTTCGGCGACGTTAATGGTCTGCCGGTTACGGAACAGCACCACCAGGATAGCAAGTCCAATCGCTGCTTCTGCCGCCGCTACTGTCAGTATGAAGAATACGAATACCTGGCCATCCAGGTTGCCGAGAAAGCGCGAAAATGCGATGAAATTCATGTTAACCGCCAATAGCATCAGCTCAATGCACATCAACAGGATGATGACGTTTTTGCGGTTAATGAATATTCCCGCAACACTGAGGCTGAACAGTATCGCGCCCAAAGTCAGAAAATGTCCCAGCGTCAGCATGCTGCTCAACCTCCCTGCGGCTTTTCTGATTTCATCTTGACCAGCCGGACACTTTCTTCGCGGCGGGTCCTGACCTGCCTGACAGGATCCTGCGTCCTGATTCCCGTCCGCTTACGCAGGGTCAACGCGACGGCGGCGATGATCGCCACCAGCAGGATCACTCCGGCAACTTCAAACGGCAGCAGGTAATCGGTGTAGAGCAATTCTCCGAGTGCCCGGGTATTGCTGTAGCCCGCAGGATTCGGCGCTGGCACCGGGAAGGCATCTGCCCCAAAGCGACCCTTGCTCCAAATGACCATCAACATTTCAGCAGCCATGGCAATCGCCACCAGCAGCGCCACGGGCAGGTAGCGAGTAAACCCTTCCTGCAATGGATCAAGGTTGATGTCCAGCATCATGACGACAAACAGGAACAGCACCATGACCGCGCCCACGTACACCACCACCAGCACGATGGCGAGGAATTCCGCCTCCAACAGCATCCAGATGGCCGCCGCACTGAAGAATGTCAGCACCAGGAACAAGGCTGCATAAACGGGGTTACGCACCGTAATAACCATGGTAGCCGCCAGTACCATAACCAGCGCATAAGCATAAAATATGAGTTCCTGGATTATCATCGGTAAGCTGCATCCTGCTTTCGATTCTCCGCGATCTCGGCCTCGAAACGATCACCGATTGCCAGCAATTGGTCCTTGTTCATGACGCTCTCACTCTTAGACTCAAAGTGATATTCAAGAAAACCGGTCTCGACAATGGCATCAACCGGACAGGACTCTTCGCACAGGCCACAGAAAATACATTTAAATAAATCAATCTCATACAGCGTCGTGCGGCGACTGCCGTCATCACGCAGGCTGGATTCAATCGTAATCGCCAGTGCCGGGCATACTGCTTCGCACAGCTTGCAGGCTATGCAACGTTCTTCGCCATTGGGATAGCGGCGCAAGGCATGCAGGCCACGGAATCGAGGAGATTTGGGGGTTTTCTCTTCCGGGTAATTGATGGTGAATTTCGGGCGGAAAAAATAGCGCATGGTAAGACGCAGTCCCGCCATCAGTTCAAGCAACATCAAGCTGCGGAAATATTCGATGACCCGTTTCATCATCAGCTGCCCTTTTCCACGATACCGAGCAGCGTCATCAAAGCCGCAACCATTACCCAGACCACCGTAATCGGGATAAAGACCTTCCATCCCAGGCGCATAATCTGGTCATACCGGTAGCGGGGAAAAGTTGCCCGGTACCATAAGAACATGAACATAAATACAACGGTTTTGGCGAGGAACCAGAAAATGCTGCCCTCGGCCAGCATGGTATCGCCCAGCACCGGCCAACCTTCAAATGGTGACAGCCAGCCACCGGCAAACAGGATGGCCGACAGACTGGAAATCAGGATCATGTTGGCGTATTCGGCCAGGAAGAAAACGGCGAACGTGGCACCGGAATACTCCACGTGGAAGCCGGCCACGATTTCCGACTCGCCCTCGGCAACGTCGAACGGCGCCCGGTTGGTCTCGGCCAGTCCTGAGATCATATAAATGACAAACAGCGGGAACAACGGCAGCCAGTACCAGTCAAACAGTCCGCCTTGCTGGGCCAACACAATCTGGCGAAGATTCAGCGTACCCGCAAGGATCATCACGCCCACCAATGAGAAGCCCATGGCGATTTCATACGATACGGTTTGCGCGGCCGAGCGCATCGCACCGAGGAATGCGTACTTGGAGTTGGACGCCCAACCGGCAATGATCACGCCATAAACACCCAGTGACGTCAGTGCCAGCACATAAAGAAGCCCTGCGTCCACATCGGCCAGTACCAGCAAGTCGTTGAAAGGTATAACCGCCCAGGCCGCAAGTGCCGGCGCCAACGTGATGACGGGGGCCAGTACAAACAGGAAGCGATTTGCATTGGCCGGCAGGATGATCTCTTTTAAAAGTAATTTCAGCGTATCAGCAAATGGCTGTATCAGACCCAGTGGCCCGACACGGCTTGGACCGATGCGGACTTGCATGGCAGCAATGACCCTGCGCTCGAAATAGGTGTAAAAGGCCACGGCGATAATAATTGGAACCGAGATTGCCAGAATCTTGATCAGCGTCCACACCAGATACTGCAGTGCATCAAGCATCAGGCAACCTCCACACTGACAGGTCCAAAACTGTCACCCAGGCTGCTGGCGACCGCAATCGCACTTTTGACCCAAACTGCACCGGCAGGCAGCTCAACACAGATGCGCACCGGCAACATGACGGCTTCTCCACCCTGGCTGACGTTAGCCTGCTGACCATCGGACAAATCGAGCTGACGGGCATCTTCTGGATTCAAACCCAAAAAATCATTTTGTGCGTGTACTGTCTGCTGTAAAAACTCTGAACGCCGGCAGAGCGCATCAACAGAATACATGGCCACTTCACCCACCCGGTACAGGCTGTCAATCTTTTGCGGTGCGGCTAAATCAGCTTCAGCCGTTGAGGTTATTGCATCGCCAATTTCCGCAAGCATCTCATCTGCCAGTTCGCCCAGGTCCAGCTGGGCAAAACCATCCAGTTCAAGTTCAGCGCCCATCCGGCGCAGGATTTTCCAGCCTGGTTTTGCCTGGCCAGCGGCTTTTCCTGCCGGTTCCAGCTTAAATGACTGGCCGTCGAGGGTGTAAAACAGACCCTCTGATTCTGCTGCCGGAGCCAGCGGCAATATCACGTCAGCGCAAGCTTTCAGGCCTTCGCCGGCAAATGCAGACACTGCTACCACATGATCTGCAGATGATAGTGCAGCCACGGCCAGTGCCGGGTTGGCGATATCAAATTCTGGTTCGACATCCCACAGCAAGTAACTTTTAAGCGGTGTTACCAGCATTTCGCGCACGTTAAGACCGGCCTTCGCTGCCCTGCCTCCCGTCCCCTGGCCCGGCAAAGCGCCCGCCAACGCCGCCCCCGTGGCGTTAGCACCGTGACAAACAGTATTCAGTGCAGCACCGGTCACCGTCGCAATCCACGCGGACAGACAGCGCAACCAGGCAGCCTGATGATGCGCCTGAGCCACCTGACCCAGCAGCAGCATCTTATCGCCTTCGCCGGTTAATAATTCGGCGATTGCCCGATGTTCTTCTCCGGGTTGGGTACCATCGAGTGCGGCTTGTAAAAACCCGGGCAACTCTTTACCGGTCAGCTTGGAAACTGCTTCGGCAATCGCAGCCAACTCCGATACCATATCCTGCGGCGCGGCAATTAACGCATTGGTCAGGGTAAAATTGAAACTCCAATCCACCGGGTTAATCGCACTGATCTTTGCACCGCTGCGCCAGGCCTTGCGCACGCGCTGGCCCAACAGCGGTGCCTCAAAGCGGATATTGCTGCCAATCAGCAGGATGACTTTTGCAGTATCGATCGCGGTCATGGGCGTTTCGAACCCTGAGGCCTGAGTCCGCGACTTGTCATCGCTGAAATCCTGCTGCCGCAAACGGTGGTCGATATTGTGACAACCGAGCCCGCGCGCCAGCCGTTGGGCAAGATAGTATTCTTCAGTAGAAGCACCGGCAGACATTAAAACACCCAGTTGCTCGCCACCGTGGCGGCTTACGGCGCCACGCAGTGCCTCAGCGGCGGCACGGATGCCTTCGTCCCAGGAAACATTTCGCCACACGTTGTCGACCTTGAGCATGGGTTCAAGCACCCTGTCTTCAGCATTCAAGCCGAAATGGGAATAGCGATCACGGTCGGACAGCCAGGTTTCGTTGGTAGATTCACGTTGCTGTGGAACCGCTCGCATGATGCGCCCACGCAGGGTGTGATACCACATGCTGGAGCCCACCCCATCATGAACTGCCACGGTTGGCCGGGCCATCAGTTCCCAGGCGCGGGCTGAAAAACGGAATGGCTTATTGGTCAATGCGCCTACCGGACACAAGTCAATGATGTTGCCGGACAATTCAGAATCCACGCCCTGCTCCAGGCTGGTGCCAATAGATAAGCGGTCACCACGACCGAACATACCCAGTTCGCAGGTACCGGCGATTTCATCCAAAAAGCGTACACAGCGGGTGCACTGGATACAGCGGGTCAGGTCAGTTTGTACCAACGGACCGATATCGTGGTCGGCGACCACCCGCTTGCGCTCGACAAAGCGTGAAATGGAACGGCCGTAACCCATGGCCTGGTCCTGCAATTCGCATTCACCACCCTGGTCACAAATCGGACAATCCAGCGGGTGGTTGATCAACAGAAATTCCATCACCCCATGCTGCGCGTCAATTGCGCGACGTGAGTGGGTATAGACTTTCATGCCATCCATCACCGGTGTGGCACAGGCAGGCATTGGCTTGGGTGCTTTTTCAACATCGACCAGACACATACGGCAATTGGCCGCGATGCTCAGTTTGGCGTGGTAGCAAAACCGTGGAACGCTAATCCCGGCTTTATCCGTTGCCTCGATAATCATCGAGTTTTTAGGCACTTCCATGGCAATGCCATTGACTTCGATGTTCACCATGTCGGTGTTGCTGGCCGGCTGCGCGCTCATACAAGCTGCGCCTTTTTGTCATCGACCATCGAACGGCCGTGCTCGATGTAATATTCAAATTCATTCCAGAACTGACGCAGGAAACCCTGCACCGGCCAGGCTGCAGCCTCACCAAAAGCACAAATGGTATGGCCTTCGATTTGCCCGGCTGCCGATTGCAACAACTCCAGATCCCCGACCCTGCCATTGCCGTCAACAATTCTTTGCAGCACCCGGTGCATCCAACCGGTACCTTCGCGACACGGTGTGCACTGACCGCAGGACTCCATGTGATAGAAGCGCGCTATGCGCGTACAGGCCTTGACCATGCAGGTGGTTTCATCCATAACGATCACCGCACCGGAACCGAGGCCGGAGCCGGCTTTGCCCAGCGCGTCATAATCCATGCTCATATCCATCATCACATCGGCGGGCAACACCGGCATGGAAGAGCCACCCGGAATCACGCCTTTCAGAGCGTTGCCGTTACGAACGCCGCCGGCCATTTCCAGCAATTCACTGAAAGCCGTGCCGAGCGGTACCTCATAATTGCCGGGTTTATTCACGTGTCCGGAAACCGAGAACACCTTGGGGCCACCGTTGTTGGGCTTGCCGATATTCAGGAACCAATCCGCGCCATTGCGCATGATATGCGGCACCGAGGCCAGTGTTTCGGTGTTATTGATTGTCGTGGGCTTACCGTACAATCCAAAATTGGCCGGAAAAGGCGGCTTGAAGCGTGGCTGGCCCTTTTTGCCTTCCAGCGATTCCATCAGGGCGGTCTCTTCACCGCAAATGTAAGCTCCGGCACCCAAAACGGTAAAAATTTCCAAATCTACGCCGCTGCCCAGTATGTTTTTCCCCAGCAGACCGGCGGCATAGGCATCTTTGAGTGCAGCTTCAAATCGTTCAAATGGTTCATGGTGGAACTCGCCACGCAGATAGTTATAAGCCACCGTGGCGCCCATCGAATAAGCAGCGATGGCCATGCCTTCAATCACCGCGTGGGGGTTGAACCTGAGGATATCGCGGTCATGGCAGGTGCCAGGCTCGGATTCATCCGAATTACACAACAGATATTTCTGTACCGGTGCTGAACGCGGCATGAAGCTCCATTTCAACCCGGTCGGGAAACCGGCACCGCCGCGGCCACGCAAGCCTGAAGCCTTGATCCTATCAATGATCACAACCGGATCGGTTTTCTCCGCCAGGATTTTCTTCCAGGCCTGGTAACCACCGATGGCCAGGTAAGTCTCCATCGACCATGGCTGTTCGGCATCAAGCGTTGTAAAAACGACGTTGTGTTCAGCCATGACGATGCTCCCGCAAGGCGCTATTGACAGGTTTAGCGGTCATTAGTCCAGGCCGTCCAGGATTTCATCAACCTTGGCTGTATCGAGGTTCTCATGATAATGGCCATCGACCACCATCATGGGTGCACCACAGCAAGCGGCCAGGCATTCTTCCTCGACCACCAGCGTTATACGTTTATCCGCTGTGGTCTCACCCAGGCAGATGCCCAGTTTACTTTCCACGTGGCTGACGATGTCCTCGGCACCGTTGAGCCAGCAGGAGATGTTGGTGCAGATGTTGACCTTGTGTTTACCCACGGGCCTGGTGTCAAGCATGGAGTAAAAACTCACCACTTCATAAGCCCAGACCGGTGGCAAACCCAGGTAATCTGCAACCGCCTCAATCAAATCCTTGCTTATCCAGCCACCATTCTGCTGCTGGGCTGCAATTAATGCCTGGATCAACGCGGAGCGTTTGTTCTCTGGTGGGAATTTGGCCACCCAGTGGTCAATTTTTATGCAGGTTTCTTCATTGAGAAGGTCTTTCTTACCGACAATGAATTCAGCTCTGTGGCTCATCAGCGATCCACCTCACCAAATACAATATCCAGGGTTCCCATGACCGCCACCACATCGGCAAGCATATGCCCCTTGACCATTTCATTCATGGCAGAGAGATGCACAAAACCCGGTGCCCGCAGATGCACACGGAACGGTTTGTTGGCACCGTCTGACACCAGGTAACATCCAAACTCGCCCTTGGGTGCTTCCACCGCCGCGTAGACTTCACCTTTCGGCACGCTGTAACCCTCGGTAAACAGCTTGAAGTGATGGATCAAAGCTTCCATGTCATCCTTCATCTCTTCCCGGGTCGGCGGTATAACCTTGAAGTTCTTCAGCATCACGTGGCCCGGGTTGGCACGCAACCATTGCACACACTGCAAAATAATGCTGGCCGATTGACGCATCTCCTCGATACGCACCAGGTAGCGGTCATAACAGTCACCGTTAACGCCCACGGGAATATCAAAATCCATTTTGTGGTACATGGCATAGGGCTGCTTCTTGCGCAGATCCCACTCCACACCGGAGCCACGCAACATGGGACCGGTGAAGCCCAGTTGCAAAGCCCGTTCCGGCGACACCACACCAATGCCTACGGTGCGTTGTTTCCAGATGCGGTTATCGGTCAACAGGGTTTCGTATTCGTCAACTTTGGACGGGAAATCTTCGGCAAAAGCTTCGATGAAATCCAGCAGGGTTCCTTGCCGCCATTCGTTCTTGTACTTGAGTTTCTTACCCTTGGTCCAGGGTGACTCCTTGTACAACGGCATCGAATCAGGCAAGTCACGGTAAACGCCGCCAGGCCGGTAGTAGTTCGCGTGCATGCGGGCGCCTGATACAGCCTCGTACATATCCATGGTCATTTCGCGCTCACGAAAGGCATAGATAAAAATGGTCATGGCACCCAGGTCGAGCCCACTCGAACCAATCCACAGCATGTGGTTACCGATGCGGGTTATTTCGTCAAACATGGTGCGTATGTATTGCGCCCGCAATGGCGCTTCAATGCCCAGCAATTGCTCAATAGCACGCACATAAGCGTGCTCATTGCACATCATTGAGACATAATCCAGGCGATCCATATAACCAATGGATTGGTTATATGGCTTGCTTTCAGCCAGTTTCTCGGTACCCCGGTGCAACAGGCCGATATGTGGGTCTGCACGCACGATGGTTTCACCATCCAACTCCAACACCAGTCTCATAACCCCGTGTGCCGCCGGATGCTGCGGCCCGAAATTCATCGTGTAATTGCGAATTTCACCCATCTTTATTCAGCCGGGGCCAGACTGTCGGCCGCTTCGTCGGCAGCCTTGTCAATATCATCAGCCTTGTAGCGTGAGTCTTCACGCAGAACCCGTGGAACCAGCACACGAGGCTCAATTTCTACCGGCTCATAGACCACCCGGCCTTTCTCCTCGTCGTAACGCACCGTGACATTTCCGATTAACGGGAAATCTTTACGGAACGGATGGCCGGTAAAACCGTAATCCGTCAGAATTCGCCGTAAATCGGGATGACCTTCAAAAACGATGCCGAACATGTCAAAGGCCTCGCGCTCGTACCAGTCGACGGAATTCCAGATATCAATCAGCGACGGCACCATCGGCAAACCTTCGTCCGCAGCAAAGGTTGCCATGCTTATACGCTGGTTATGGGTCATGGAGATCAGGTGTACAACCACGCTGAAACGCTGCTCAATGTCATCTGATTCGGGCCGGTCGCTCCAGTCGAAACGACCGGGACCCAGCCCTTCGACGGCCCGGCTGAATCCATCGTTGCTCGCATCGTTTGTTTGCCATTCCGACTGGCCGTAACCGAGATAATCAACGCCGCACAAATCAGTTAGCTGGCTGAATGCGAAGCGTGAATCGTCACGCAGTGTTTGCGCTACATCCAGCCACTGGTCCACCGGAACCCGGATAGCAACCTGGCCGTTTCCAGACTTCGAGATTTCGATTCGCCCGGCGAAACAATCTTCGAGATGATCTGACAGGTTTTTGCTTACAGATATCATCCTGTTCACCGGGCGATCGTATTGGTTCGGCGAATTTTTTTCTGTAATTGCAAAATGCCGTAAATCAGAGCTTCCGCCGTTGGCGGGCAACCGGGCACATATACATCCACCGGTACGATCCGGTCGCAACCACGGGTGACCGCATAGGAATAATGGTAATAACCGCCACCGTTAGCGCAGGAGCCCATGGATATTACCCATTTGGGAGCGGCCATCTGGTCATACACCTTGCGCAACGCCGGTGCCATTTTGTTGACCAGCGTGCCGGCTACGATCATCACGTCTGACTGGCGCGGGCTGGGACGGAATATCACCCCGAAGCGATCGAGATCGTAACGTGCGGCGCCCGCCTGCATCATTTCAACCGCGCAGCAGGCAAGACCAAAAGTGACCGGCCACATGGAACCCGTCTGTGCCCAGTTGATCAGGGCGTCGAGCGTGGTGGTTACGACACCACGGTCCAGCAAAGGATTGTTGTCAGCATTCGGCCTGAGAATATCGTCGATCTCACCCAGCTCAGCGGACCTGCCCGGATGCATTATTCCCATTCGAGCGCCCCCCGTTTCCAGATAAAAATGTAACCAATAAGCAATTCGACAACGAATACAGACATCGCTGCCAGCCCGAATATCCCGAGACTGTCAAGGGCCACCGCCCAGGGCAGAAAAAATGCGATTTCAAGATCGAAAATAATAAACAGGATCGCCACCAGATAGTAGCGCACATCAAACTTCATACGAGAGTCTCCGAAGGCCTCGAAGCCACATTCATAAGGTGACAGCTTATCGGCGCTCGGCTGGTTGGGGCCAAGCAAACCACCGATCACAACCAGTGCAATACCAATTACTGTAGAAACACAGAGGAAAATCAGAATTGGCAGGTATTGTGCGAGCATATTCCGGTCTCTAGTTTTTAGATGGCTGCCCACAAATTGGCTGCCTGCCATCCACACTGATTAAAATGGTGCCCAAGGCCGGACTCGAACCGGCACGACTTTCGCCACTACCCCCTCAAGATAGCGTGTCTACCAATTCCACCACTTGGGCAATTCTTTTCGCTACCCCAACCCTCTAGGGGGCGTCATCAGTTACTGCAGTTTCGTATGCAGCTTCTCTATCTGACTCTATTGCCGGCAAATCACCTGCGCTGTCTTGCGCTGCGGGTCGTACAATCAGCTTATCGAAAGAGGGCAGGTCTGAAGGGTCAGCAAATTCCGGCGCCAAGGTTAAATCTGTTGGGGGTAAATCTGCAGCAGACTGTTCAGCCGCCTCGCCAACAACCGGGGCTGTTGCAACCACGCCCAGGTCGGTTTCCGGCGCCATGCTCATGCGGGAAGCCATTACTGCCATGGTCAGACTGATCAGGCAAAACAGCGTCGCCAACACCCAGGTGGTGCGTGACAGGAAATTACCGGCCCCCCGTGAGCCAAATACGGTACCGGATGCCCCGCTACCGAATGCGGCACCGGCAGTAGCACCAGCGCCCTTCTGAATCAAGATAAAAGCGATCATCGCAATGGCAATGAGCACATGAAAAATATTTAAAACCTGCATGTTTTTTTCCGTCTTAGCGCGCTGCCGTCAAGCAACGGCGTTATAGATTGCAAGGAAACCTTCAGCTGTCAGCGAAGCCCCTCCGACCAGTCCACCATCGATGTCACTCTGGGCAAACAATTCGGCGGCATTGGAACCATTCACACTACCGCCGTAAAGAATTTGTATTTGAGCGGCTATTATACCATCGAGAGACGATAATTTGTCACGTATAAATGCATGCACGGACTGTGCTTGATGCGGTGTTGCGGTCAGCCCGGTACCAATCGCCCAGACCGGTTCATAGGCAATGGTGGCGCCGCTGAACGCGGCAATACCAGCCTTGCTCAAAACTGCATCAAGTTGACGGCCAACCACGATTTCGGTCTGACCGGCTTCACGTTCTTCGCGGGTCTCCCCGACGCAAAGAATTGGCTCCAGGCCGGCTTCCAGTGCCGCGCTGAAACGTATGGCTACATCATCATCGCTCTCAGCGTAAATTGCGCGGCGCTCGGAATGGCCCACAAGTACATAATGACAACCCAGGTCGGTCAACATATTACTGTTGGTCTCGCCGGTATGGGCGCCCTGGGGATTCGGATTCAGCGTTTGTCCGCCCCATTTGATATGGGTACCGGAAAGAATGGACTCGGTCAGCGACAGATATGGAAACGGCGGAAACACTGCCAACCCGGCAGCAGCCCTTGCTGAACTGCCTGCAAGCAGTTCTTCAAGCAGTGACCGGACCATGGTCCTGGAACCATGCATTTTCCAATTGCCTGCAACCAGTATTTTTCTCATTATGCAATTCCTTCCAGGCTGTGCCTTTTCCGGCGCGCCAGCATACCCATCCACCACACACTTGGCAAGCCCAAAACCGACCAATAAAATCGCCAGCGCAATACTAGCCCGAACATTTCATCAAGGATCCGGAATTTGCGTAGCAGTTGGCGAAACAGTTTGCTTGATCGTTCGAAGAAGCATAGCGCCAGCTATGCTTTGA
>ENA-OSCG01000026-OSCG01000026.1-marine-sediment-metagenome-genome-assembly--contig:-NODE-26-length-28747-cov-5.589816_pt1 | contig 28747 bp, 40 predicted proteins | sample MGYA00237880_ERZ529332 | MGnify/ENA primary metagenome ERZ529332 (study PRJEB26373, sample SAMN05710708) | marine sediment metagenome | biome: marine; feature: ocean trench; material: sediment... | reverse complement strand
TCAAATCCGATACTTATGTTAATAACATAAGCGACGGCTGCGGCGATTACTGCGACTAATAGTATCCAAGGATTGAGTAAAAATATCACCGCACTCGCAACCGCTGCTAAAGCAGTAACAAATAGTCCTAGTGCGAAGACTAGAGGACCGATAACTGCCGCCATTGCCATTGCAATAACAATATTTCGTTTTGTTTCTGGTGCTAGTTCTTTCCAGGCATTTATCGCTCCTTGCAAAACTCGTTGAATCACTCTCATTGTTGGCAGAAATGACGTACCTAGTTCAATGGCAAGAGCCGATACTCTATTCTTCATCATCAACCACTGATTACTAAGAGCCTTCATTTGTTCGTTTGCAACTCGTTTGGATTCTCCTCCAGCGTTCTGTAATAGTTGCGTATACTGTTTGATCTGTGTTCCCATCTTAAGCAAGGGTAGGATCGTCTGTTGTACCCTAGCAGCAAATCCAAGCTGGTCTAGTGTGACTGTTCTTAGTTTGACAGACATCCCTTTTGTTTTGTTGTTAAGGTCTTCTAGAACATCGCCAATAGGTCTCATATTTTGACCAGCATCAAAAACCTTAACTCCTAGATCCTTCCAGGCATCTGCGTTTTTGATTGCTGAGTTTGCCAGTAACCTAAGACCTCTATCAAAGAACGTACCGGCTTTATGGGCGACAACATTCTGTTAGCGTAGGCAGCTAGGACAGCCACACCTTCTTCTAGACGGATGCCGTAATTCACCATAGCAGGAGCAGCCCGGTTAGTCAAGGCTTCAGAAAACTCTTCCACATTGGCTTGAGCAATTTGATTACCAGTAACTAAGACATCCATTACCCTCCTCATGTTTGCGAGGTGGGTCTGAGCATTTCGACTTTCTAGTCCTAAAGCATTCTGTGCTCCAGCCGCTAACTTTGTAGCTCGTTCTAGACTAAACGCTCCAGCCGTTGCAAAGTTAGTGACTGCCGGAAGAGCCGCTATAGACTGTCTGGCATTTAGACCAGCACTAGCGAGAAAGAAGTAAGCCTTGGCGAGCTTTGCTGGTCCAAACTTAGAGTTCCTGGCTAAATCTAGAGCCATTGCTCTCATATCTTTTTTAGCTGATGCACTCAAGCCCTTCATAATAGATTGAGATTCCGTCATTGCTAGATCAAAACTAGCAAACGATTTAACTACCTTGGTAGCCATAGCTATAACTGGAAGAGTGATAAACATAGTAAGTCTGCTACCAAGACTTCTAAGTTTCACCCCCAATTGGGTTACACGCTTAACAACACTCTTCAGCATATCCCTTAGACCGAAGAGTGACGTTATTGATTTCACAACTTTAGAGATAAAGCTCCCAAAGGGCGTGCCTGCCACAGCCCGGAGTTCTTTACCGAGAATATTTGTAGAAATTGCGGTCTTCTTAGTACCCCTTTCAGCTAAGGCCAACTCTTCTCTAGCTTTTTTCAATCCTCTTACCCAAGTTTTATTGCTAATCACCCCAAGTCTCTTAGCAAGGTTGAGGTTCTTAATAGTTTTTGCGTAAGATTCTGTAGCCGTCTCTACACTCCTAGTTATCCTTCTTCCAGCTTCCAGTGCTTCCTTAAAAGACCTGGCTGCACGGACTGAGCTTGTAATGGATCTAAGATAACTGCGGTTGTCCCCCATTATCCGGACGACTAGGCGTTCAACTTCTGTTGCCATCTTCAGACTTCCTTATTATAAATCCATCTAGCCTTGCTGCCCATCTAGCTTTGGATAAAGCTGTTTGGTGCTGGGTATCGGACTCGTCAAACATAGTAGATTCTCTACTAACTTCGGATTTCTTAACTCCAAACTTCAGTTCGTAAGGACTTAGGTCTAACTCTCTTGGATACTTGGTAGCAAGGACGTGGTGAACTTCCCAAGTAAGCCTCATCAAGTAGAAGTCTGTGAGGCTAGGTTTGTTCCAGTAATCCAGTAACCATTCGAGTCTTACTAAGTATTCTCGGTTTGTCCAACTCTTTTGTAACTCGGAAATAGGACCAGAATAATTATAGTGGTCTGCAATCTTCAACCACCCAAACTGATCCTTTACGAGTTTTTTCTTACTTCTTCTTTCTCCTTGATTTCAGCAATCTTCTTGTCTATTGCTTCCTTATCTTGTTTCAGGTTTTCAAGTGTTTCTTCGCCTTCTCCTAGATCACTAATCTCTTTTGCTTTTTCAAACAGAGGCTTAATGATTTTGTTAGGCCAGCCAAGAACTGTTTCTAGAGAAACCTCTCTAAGTCCTTTGTCAGTCTTTTGAAACAAGCAGAGGGAAACAAGAAGAGGTTCTGCCATTACTAACCCGTCATCAATGATTGTTTCTGGGTTACCTTCAGCCCCCATCTTAAAACTTTTGAGTGCTGAATTTCTGTACTGAGCAGCCGCATGACCAGAAGCTTCTCTAAGGATATAATCCTTACCGGAGATAACAACTGACAATTCTTGAGGAGTGATGTCGAAAACAAGTGCTTGATCTTGAGACATTGCATAGGTTCCTTGGGAAAAGGAGGATAGTTTTTGGCAGGCGTTACAAAACCTACCGAGGGTAAACTGCGTAGAGTGTTTTAAGACGTCTAACAGCCCTTATGCGGGTCTGTGGTAGTTTTTGGGCATAGTATGCCGGTTTTACCGTACAGACCGTTACAAGGGCGTATAGACGCGTCCTAGGATTAGTCGGTTCCAACTGAAGTAATATAGTTCGGACCGGCTTCCACGTTACCACTGGAATCCCAGTTAGTCGGAGTAATAATGATTTCAGCTTCAGGCTGAGAACCCTCCGAAACTTCTTGAGGAGTAAACTGGCGAAGGAATCCGTAGAATGACCAAGTGTCACTATTGGAATGGTTGACTGTGATGGTAGTTTCCACATTGAGAACTGTTACAATCTGATCAAGGACAGCAGGATCGTAAGCAACAGTCATCGTCAGTTCTGTAGCAGTTTGTAAGGAACGAGGACGAACCGTTCGGTAGAGAACGTTAAACATAGTAGTGACGTCAATTCCGTCACCACCGTCAAGACCCATTGGTTGAACAGACTTTTCCCAGAAGGAAATGTCAGCATCAGCAGCAAGTGTCACTTTGGTTGAAAAACCGTCAGTCAACATTGTGCCAACAGGAGTAGTCCTGGCTGTAGCAGTAGGAGTAGTCATAATTTACTTCCTCTCTTATTAAGTGGTTTGAGTCAAGTCTACTGTAGCGTTGACTGTAAAAAGTTCTCGTTTAGTCAGTTCTTCTTTTCCTAAAGAAATTGGTCCCGGCCTTGTAGAAACCGACTGTACTCTATAGACACTGGAAGCAACTGTTACAGAGGTTCTTTCAACTGTTGTGTCCAATGACTGCTTAATAGCGTTCGCTTTTGAAAAGGCTGTTGCATAGTTGCTAGACCGCACTAATACTGTGAAACCATGATGCTGAGCCTGACCTCCATCTATCATGTTTCTTCCGTCAGAAGTTCCCGCTGTACCGGACACTAGAATAGAATCATCTGGATTGTCAGGTAACGTACCGTAAAATATAGGATAGTCAGAAGATGTTTGAGCAGCACTAGGCAAATCAGCTAACGACAAGTCTACTATGACCTGTTGCATGATTGCCGCAATACTATGTGTGAGAGCACCGCTCATTTTTCTCTTCTTACTTTTCCGCTACGTTTCAAAAAACCAGTCTTTACCGGAACCAATTGTTGACTCAACGCCAGTAGAGTGTTAGCAGCTTTTTCAAGTCCTAAAGCAACGTCTCCAGTTCTTTCTGCTACTGTCGCCACAATGTTACCCAAACCTTTTCCACTTTCTCTTGCCGGTTGTTCTAAAAACTTTGCCTGACCATTCCTATATCGTGTGTTGAGGTTTTCGTGAACGAATACTGCGTAGTGAGCAATGTATTCAATAGCGTAAATTGCACCAGCGTTTTTAGCATTAGACAAGCGTTTATCTAAGGCTACTCTAACATTGACATCGCCTTCAACTGTGAACCGAGGTATCACCACGATATTCTCCTGAAGAAAATATACCCGTTCCCCCGAACAATGGACATCCTAGCTACTAAAAATTGGGTCAGCAATGCCTTCGTAAACCCCATGGAATACTGCTCCACCACTTAGAGTAACTATGTATTCTATACGATACCTTCTACCTCCTGTGGGGAAGAGGCTTGCGGCAACGTCGTCTATAAAGTTGTATCCGGTTGTGTCTAAAGTCCATATTGTATTGGTCGTTATTACTGTGTCTAGAACAACGGTTGATACGGTGAGAGTAGTTTCTACCGGAGCAGTAACATCCCCTTCCAGATCAAACGTCTTACGGACAATGCTGGATATATCGGCTTGTTTGAGAAAGTTACCTTCCCCATCAATACCAGTAGCAGAACCTGTGCCATTTCTAGCAGTGATCCTGCCAAGAATTGTGGAATCTCCATCTTCATGAAAACTGACAGCGAACGGCGTGGGCATTAGCAGACCTCCTGACCTTTCTGGAATCCTGGGTTATAGGTTTCACCCTTTTGGAACCCTTGATTGTATTCTTCACCTGTTTGGAAACCGGGTAGAAACACTTGACCTTTCACCCAACAACCACTAACAATGATCGCTATTACTGAGATACCAGAGTAGCTCCAACCAGCTTGTTGTCTCCATTCTTGATCCTTAGAAGAGTTCGGTGTAACGCCTGGAATAAGGGGTGGTCCCCCTATCCCACTTACGGACCGTCTCTTTTCTGCGGAGTCTATAGCCATTACGCCATCTCAGTTTCTGAGTAGGTTGTTCCGTCGTCACTAATTGTCTTGGTAGCAACAACTGTCCCAGCATCATTGTGGATTTCTTTTGCAGAGTTGGTTACGTCTAGCTTGTTTCTCAACGCCATGTAAAGTAGGATCAAGCCTGTTCTTAAGGTAGGAGTAGCCGTTGGAGCAGCAACGCCGAGTTCCGCAATAGCCGTGTCTAAAGCAGCGTTAACTTGAGTAAGGATGTTTGCGGAGGACAAGTCGTTAAGAGCAGCTATATCCGACTGGGTAGAATCATGTTCAGTGTCCTGTGCTGTATCTAAGGCATCTAGAGTAGTGAGGGTCCCTGCGGACGTGTTAAGGCCACCTAAGACCGATCCTACAGAGCCTACCACGTTACCCCCAACGTTTCCAGCAATACTACCAACGGCTCCTGTGACGCTCCCTACTGCACCTGTAACCGAACCCACTGAACCACTAAGGTTTCCGGTAATGTTACCCGTAATACCGACCGTCCAGGAAGTCACAAGGGCTAGGCCATCACTGGCAAGTTTGAAGCCCGTCTTATCACTAACTGTCACACTGGTAGCAGTAGTCCATGCTCCAGAACCGTGATTGCTTGTCAATTCTGTATCGATTTCTGTCGCTGTCGGTAGTGCTGCAATTAACGTCGGAACATCATCACTCTGAAGTTCATTCGTGTCAGCCAGAATGTCGATGATCGCCTTGCTAAGAGATCCTGCGGTTGTATGTCCTGCTGTCAATTCGTCAAGAACAGCATCTGCAATCGCAGCAGCCGTTGGTGGAGTTCCGCCTCCGACCCCGCTGACTTCTGTGTCTAGGTATAATCCAAACGTCCCTGCGGTTACGTGACCGGATTGAACTTCGTCCCAGACTCCGTCTGCAATTGCAGCTACGGTTGGGTCATTCAAGTTTGAAATATCTGTCTGAGTGGTAGTGTGCTGTGTGTCTTGTGCAGTGTCTAGTGCATCGAGGGTTGAAATGGTTCCGGCTGTATTCAATCCTCCTGTAACCGAGCCTACTGCTCCTGTAACACTTCCTACTGCTCCGGTAACAGAACCAACTGAACCTGATAGGTTACCAGTTATGTTCATTGTTTGGTTTGGTAGATCTATTGCTGTTAAGTGATCTCCTGTACCGCCCGCTTCTGTTAGTCCCGAACCGTCGCTAGAAGCCAATAGTGCAGAGTCTGTCCCACGCATTACGGAACCGGCTAATCCAGTCACATCCGCGTGCATTGCTCTAATTACTTCTGCAAGACTGACATTGTTTGCCGGTGCTGCCTCGGTTGGGAATGTAGTGACTCCGGTAGTTCCTACAAGGACATTAACTAACTGCTTGACATACTGCATGACAGATTCAGTAGCACTAGGATCACCTGCCGCAGCCGATTCATTAACCGCACCAAGTTTATCAAGTAAGTCTGCCGCTGTTGCTCCACTATCTGTACCTCTCATGTCGGAGTTGGTTGTGGTTGTTACTACGAGTGTGACAGTTGCAACTGCATCAACTGCCGGATCAAAGTAGTTTGCTGAAACAATAGTCCTAGCATTGAATTCTGCAACAGTTGGAATATCGGCAATAGCAGAGGTGTGATCTGCTGTCTGTGCGGTGTGTCCGTTCAGTGTATTGACTTTGGTTAAGTCCCCGTCTGATTCAATACCTAGAAGATTGGAGTTAGGAGCACAAGTATATTGAGCACCTGGAACTCCAATTACTTGAATGTCTGAGGTAGAAGAAGCTGGGGCGATAACTATTAAGTCACCGTTTGATTCAGCAGCGGTTATATCAAAAATATAGAAGCCGTCTTCTAGTTCTGTCGGATTGGTGTCATCGACTGCGTTTGCACCACCACCGTCAATTCTTAAATTGGCAGTTATATTTGCTGCGTCACCAGTTTTAGGAACATTGTCTGTACGATCAAACGCAAACACGATCCACTGTTGACTAGCTGTATTTTTCTGGAGTCCCATTTCATACGCTCGCTAAAAGATTGTAGTAATAAGGAGTAACCGAATCAGTAAATGGATAGGTCAATCCTGCTCCGCTGTTAAACAGTTCAGTTATTTCATCTGAAGAAAGAACTTTATCCCAAATTCCTACCTCATCAATCAACCCGTCAAAGTAGCTTCCTCCCCCATGAACAGACCCAATAAGAAAATTATTCGTACCATCAACACCTCCCATTGACCACATCTCTGTGACAGGAGTTCCGTCATTAACTGTGATGCCAACTTCCATAGCTGCTGCGTCGTGCCAACATACAACATTGTACCAAGTTGCTGTACTTAAGACTGAACTCCAGAAAACCTGACCGGGAGCACCCATACCATCACTAAATGTCCAAGAAAGGCTTCCTCCCCCATAAACAGTCATAGCCAGAGAATATTCGTCATCCATGTTACCGCAGACAGGGTCGGTACTCTTAGAAACAATGGTGTTAGCAGAAGAACCGGGAGTGGACTCTGGCTTAATCCAGCAAGATATTGACATATCTCCAGTCAAACTGAAGTCAGAGTGGTCTACTATACCAAAATACTCAAAGTAAGATAGTTCATGGTCTCTTGCATTACCTATAATCCCTGTAGCAGAACCAACTGTATTGGTGTCTATAAGGTCGTGACTGGCGTGAGCATCTAGTGCATTGCCGGATGACTCATCCATTTTCCAGTATGAAATCAGATTATCAGTGAGTGCCATAGTTATCCTAAAGAGTTAATAGCTTCTCTGGTACTTACATCCTCTTTCTGAAGCCTACCACACGGGTAGAAGCTAAGGTTGTCACGAACCACCAATTGTCATAAGACCATTTGAAAACGGTAAGTGTACCGGAGCTTGCACACCAAAGATAGGGGTAGATCTATTAGCATAGTAATTAGGAACTACCACTCCTGGCTCATAGGCAAACACGTTAGAAACGTTGGTAGGATACATCGTAGGACTGCTCTGAGCAGTAAATGTGTTACCATTCCCACCAGTAGGAGGGGTACTTCCTCCAGAGCAGTTAGAACGCACAGAAGCATTAGACCCAGAGGAGCCAGAGGAGGCAGGTAGCGATTCCTTGACGGTCCCCCTCTGGCTTACCCTGATAACTTCTGGTTCCCTCATAACAACAGCACGTTTTTCAACGGCTGGTGCTGGAACAGGCTTCCAGTTAGTTCTCAGTGCGGTTAATCTGTCGTCAACGGATTTGTTATAATCCGCCTGTCTTACACTCAGGTTATTGAGAGCCACAATTAACTTATCAATTCTTGGGTCTGGTTTAGCCACCAGAGTTTGTACTTCTTTTTCTTCAGAAGGTTTGTGGTCGATAACAACCACAGGCGTCTTCGTTTCTTCTTTAGTTTCAGAAAGCTGAGAAACTCCAACAGTTGCAGCTAGTAGAATAGAACTCAATATGCCAATTTTTGAAAGGTCTGCACTCATGACATCTCCTTAGGAACATCGGTTATCAGTAGAAGGAGTCCAACCAGAAGGACCACCAGGATTTGGGTTACTAGAAGGTGGGCAACAACCACCACCAGGATTAGGCGTAGGAGGTGTCACAGGAGCTACTGGAGGACACCAACCACCAACACTAGGATTACCCCCAGCACCAGTTAAAGACCCGCACAGACTGTTTAGAACGCACGAAATCAGGGCGTTAATCAGCACCGGAGGAATTGTAAATTGCGTTACAAACCCAGTTGAGGCTACTACCATACCGGAATAGAGATTGAACCGACTAGCAATAGGTTGACCAAACACACACTGAATGAACTCACTCAAAGGTACTGCAATCTCTGAAATTAGAGTTGCGACGAACTGAACTGAGCCATGCGTAAACAACACACCAATAGACTTACCAATCGCATCAATAAGACCAGTAATACTTTTAGACAAACAGTCTTCGTTTGCCGTAGGAAACGCTTTCTTCGCAGAAAACAGAACCTTGGTATGAAGTTCCTTCCTTCTCTTGTCGTCTCCACAGCCACAGATAGAACCAAGCAGGTTCTTGAAGAAGTCATCGAGACCTTGTGCCTGATTATCATCAAGACCTAAAGCAGCCTTGGTAACTGTCTGCGGAGCACCGCAACAACATTGACGTGGCGTACAGGGACACATGGGACGTCCTAACTAAAAAACTTGACCTTGAGACGGGAAACAACAAACTCGATCGGATTGATAATAGTATCGGAACCACCTCCGGCGAAAAGTAAACCTACAGGACGGTTGTCCATATCGAGAACCAAGGAACCAGAATCACCACCTGCAGAAAAGTTACTACCATTTAATCCCCTCACTACAAACTGTTTTTCAAACTTGGCAGTTCCTTCTTGGCCATAGCTAACATAAGACGTAGACCTGACCCCAACAATTTCTCCTCGGGTATGACCAGTAGTTCTCCCAACCTTCTGTACCTTCATTCCTAGCTTAACATCAGCTTCGTCCCAATAGTGAGGATTGATCTTTCCAATGTTTACTTGTTCTGGAATGACTCCGTACTGTTTCTTGTCTAGGTTCTCAGAACGAACAAAAGAACAATCGACAAGATTAACAGAGTCATCAAACCTAATTGGAACCCAGTCAGATTGTTCACCAAATCTAGGACCACTTCCATGAGGCTGGCAGATAGCAGCGTCCTTACCATATTCTCCACCATTAGCTACATGATAGTTTGTCACCAACCCGTAATGAGCATCCCTAACACAAGCACCACCGAGAGTACCCACCCATCCAGCTCCGAGGGGAGCGATTTGGACTCCGCCTCGTAACGGGAAGTCGTGACAGCTCTGTAGATTTTGTGTGTCGGAAGATTGTTTACCAGCATAGAGAAGTCCTGCTTCTTTTGAAACGTAAAGTTGTAAGGTTTCACAAACTGGTCCTTCTTCTACTCTAGTTCTAAACCTATGTTCATTGCCGGTAGAATCTCTCTGAGAGTAAATACGTGGGATGAATACGTCAGCCGCCAAATCTTTAGTAGGTTTCTTTTTCTCTACAACACAGATAACACAAGGTTCGCCATTCCTCTCACCTACATAGGCTCGATTGACGCCGTTACCTACTTGTTCTACCAGTTCTCTGGCTGATTGTTCCATCATGTCTAAGACAAAACTATTCATCTTTCACCTCTTCTTTGAAGTGATCGATTACCTTAGTCCTGCTGATGGTAGCAGCTTCCTTAATAGAATAGCCCAACCGTTCGGCTACATCGGTAATAGTGAAGGCAATCAGGGTAGCCACACCAATAGTAGTCAGATGGTCTGCGGTAACCCTGTCCTCTAAGAAGAGGAAGTAGAAAATGGCGAAGATAATAAGTCTTCTACCAAACTTGGACGTCAGCCATTCAGCAGTTGTTTTCGCTTCCATTGGTTGCTCCTTGGGGGTTAAGCACCAGCGTCAGATAACCTTTTACCGTAATCGTCCAGTCTCTTCTCCTGGCCGTCTAGCCTTGTAACGTTGATTCCTCGTTCCGTGTCGCATGTTCCAGAGTGATTGTTAACGGTGTCTGTGCATTTGTTGATGAACTTCTTAACTAGAATCAGTTCGGAATCGTGATTCCTTATGGCTATTCCATTGGATGTTACACCTACTTGTGTCTTAACTATAGAAGATTCCAGTGTGTTGAGTTTTCTTCCTAACACCCAAGTCACTCCAATGGCAGAAGCTAGTATAGATACAACAACTTGAATTGTGTCCCAGTTAACATGAACATGCTCCATCAGCTCATTCTTTCTGCTATACTTAGGAAACGCGGCCTATAGCTTCACGATTACTATTAGGCTCCACTATAGGCCACGCAGTCCCAAGGTTCCTCATTAGGCTATTGTTGGAAGGGTGTTACCATACTTCATGAGCTTCAACTCCCTGTACGCTATACGGCCCTTGATATCTGTGATGTCTTTGGAAGCTATGACCTGTCTTAGATCATCAGGAGTGCCAGGAACATTAGCTAACCTTCCCTTCCACATTATGCTTCCTACAGCAACAGTCTGGCTAACCATGACCCTATCGGAATATCCAATAGTCGCACCATTAGGTTGGATCACCTCCCCATTATCTTCTTCCCACCTAACCTTTAACTCCACTGCGGCTAAGAGTTCCACCTTACCATCGTTACTATAGTCACCAGTGGTTCCCCACATAGCAGCGTACTGTTTTAGATGGCATTTAGTGAAAGCGGTCATGTTTGTAGCCTTAAGACGCGTCTGTATGGCCTTTTAAGAGTCTACAAGCAGCTACAGGCAGGTATGCCTCGGTTTTGTATTATAGACGCTTGGCAGAGCAGTTAGACTCGTCGTAGTAATCCTGGGAGTTAAGTTGGCAGGTTAATCGCGGTCAGTATAATCGGTTTGAGCACTGGGAGCCTTACCGAGCCATTCTAGGGTTATCTTACTCTTACCCCTAATAGCGTCCTGATTAAGAACGGAAAGGTAACCAGTAACATCCAATATCATTGCAGTCTTACCCCACATAGTCATGTTAAGGGGTCCTCTTTCTCTAGCTCCTGTTTGGAACGAAGAAAAAGCTTCTCCGGCCTTACTAGAAGAGTACTGCATATCCTTATGAGCGTAGAAGTGAGCAGCCAGCCAAGTTTCTATCTCTCGTAGGTCGGGAGCAGAAAGTAAACTAGCAGAATCATTAGAAGATATCTTATCAACCAACGTTGCGGCAGCACGTATGAAAGCAGACATAGACACCAACGGTTTGTCAGTGTCTACATCTATGATATCTCTAATTGCATCGTCGTTGGTTCTAGACATTAGCTACTTTCAATAGTTTCTTTGATTCTAGCCACAATGTCTTCCTTGCTGTTAAGACCACGAATATCTATTTCTAGATCTTTGGCCTTTTCTCGAAGTTTTGACATAGGTAACTCTTCAAGCACCTTTGCTTCCACTTCTTCAGTAGAGTCTTCACCGGAATCAGCAGAGGGGGAAGCTTTTTGCTTCTTCCCTTTCTCTGCCGGTCCGAGATACTCAAACTTCTTCTTCTTTAAGCTGACTCCATTGTGAAGTTTCTCCAAGTCTATGTGACTTGTAACAATGTTTCCAGCCTCAGCACCGTCTGATCTATACTTCGTAGTAGAACGTTCGGGAAGTCCATTTGCTAACATCTTACCAGTTGGTAAGCGTTCTGTATGGTTTCCTCTAAGAAGTCTAAACCGACCAGGAAGAGTTCTTTCTGTGGTAGCATTCATCGCATGTTCCTTGGGACTAGGGGTTGCTTAGATCTATTCAAAATTCGGATAACCTCTATGGTCGTGAAGTTTGAAAAGGTCCATATTGCTTTCCACAATGTTTCCGTCCTTAGTCCCATTGTGTTTATACACTTTAATGGTTTTGAATTCCTTTCAACAACCTAAACTTTGCCATCGTAAATTCCCCGGAGGTTGGAATTAGGATGTGGTTCCGTGAACTATTCCACTGTTGCCAGCGAACGTAGAACGAACCTGAGGAACCATGATTCCCATAACTTTGAAGTTCTTACGAAGACCGCCTTGACTTTCCCACTGAACTGTCGTGATGTTCATACCGATCACAGCACGAGCAACATCAGCGGTCATCTGAACCAGAACTAACTGGAAGGCAGAACTAGCTGTCCAACGATCAATACGCCGAACATCCATGATACCGTCGATTCTACGAAGTCTTTCACGCAGAGTCTGAGTAGGATTAGCAGCCCAACCAGTAGAGTTGGTGAAAGCATAATCGTTGTCCATGTACTGGTCCCAGTCATTGCTATGGTAAACCATCCAAGGACCGTACATATTGTCACCCTTGGCAACGTCCATCATTGCCAGGAGATCATCAACAGTTGCGTTCGGATTTGCACCTGTCGGGGTAGTGACGGAAGTATAGGTGTTACGATCGGGATGATCGGTGTACCCATAAATGTCCATCGTATTACCGTAAGAAGGAGCAGCCGAGTTAGTCATCTGGATACTAGCAGCACCAGACAGACCAATAACGGAATCTTCAATTCTTTCAGCAACGCGGCGAGCAGCAGCTTCAGCCATTGTGGTATCCAGAGGAGTACCACTATTACGACTTGTCCGTAAGTCACGTTCACTGAACCAGAAGTCGCAGTGAGTAATCGGAAGGGGCAAGCCTTCAAGCTGGAACCTAGGAGCGTCTTGGCGACCTTCGCTCAATCCGTCCATATCCACAACAGCTTCCCCAGGATCACTCATGGTTTCATGTTCAAGAATAGTCTTGGACATACCGTCAAACCCACCAAACGTATTGGAAGCAGCAAGATCAGACCATGCTTTCAATCGTTGGCGACTTTCTCGGATAACCACTTCGTCAAACATCTGCCACTCCAACTTACGAAGAGTTGTAGCATTTGCAGACAGGACAGGACTCTGGAAACCATGATGCAAGGCGTCTTGTACCGAAATGGTTCTTAAATCCGGTTCATCCTTTCCAGACTTGGAATCATACTTGCTTCCAAGGTTAACTGTGACAACTGCTCGTCCATTACGGTCAATGAAAGGACGATGCAAATTAGAATCAAACCTAGACCCTCTCATAGCAACGTCTGCCCCATTAAGGCCGTTGTTGCTGAGGTACGTGTCAATAAAAGCCATCTTATACTCCCATAATAAAATTTGAAGGTGAACACTGAACAAACAGAGGTATCAATACCCTGTGTAGATACAGTGAGCCAGTGTGTCAGCCGTAGGAGCAGCGAGAGTCTCCAACAACATAAAGGGTTCAGATTCAGGTGTTCCAGTAGTGGCAATCAGCTCGCCAGTAGTGTCATCGACAATCAAAACTTCGCCGATAGTGTGACTATCGCCTGTACCAGCAACATCACCAATAAGCATGTTAAACTCTTCTCCAGCAACCGGAACATACCCGTAGATATGATCTCCAGCAACATAAGAGTTCGTCATCAGCTTTCCTTGTTTCCTATCTTCCACAACAATGATTAGCGGTCCTTTAGGACGAGCACCATCAGCATCAGCGTTGTAAAGTTCCCAAGTAAATTTACCGTTTCCGCTGATACCCGCAGAAATATCAAACTGAACGATAACTCCAGGGAAGATAGTTTCGCCGGTTTTCACCGTACCTTCCATGAAAATTCCACGAGGATTGGCAGTGACATAAATAGAGTTATTTCTGGCCATTGTAAGTTCCTAACAAAAGGTTGTGAAGTGAGAGTGTCCTAACAGTAGGAACCTCAGGCTGTTCTCTGCTTAGAGTTTTCTTCCCAGTTAATAGTGGGAATAGTAAGATGATCTTCTGGATCAATCTCTGGTGTTCTCAAGTTTCCGGTAGGTGCTGCTGAACCTTCGTAAGATTGACTAAACGGATTGGAAGACTGTTTGGCCGGAAGAGTTTGAGCAATAATTTTCAACTCTTCAAGACCCATATCGTTATAGACAGCTTGAATAGCTTCTTTCTGATCATCACTGGCATTAGCCGTAAGCTGTTCAACCAATCTGATCTTTTCTTCCTTTACAATGTTCATGGAGTTACGCACAGCAGCTTGAACTTCCTCGGGAGCAGAATCAAACCACTCTTCAGAAGTTTTTTTCTTGGATTCAGCATTGTTTGTCGGCTCTTCTTTATCGGCCGGTTTGATTTCAAACGTGTTGGACTTCGTGTTGAACACATGCTCAACACCAGTAGCATCTTTGAATCCTTTTGTTGCTGCGTTTGCAACGAGTTCAAGTTCTTTAGTTTTAGTACCAGCTTCCAGTGAAGAATTGAGACCAGAAAGAGTTCGGTCATCGTACTCGTTAAGAGTTTTTCTGTCCTCTTCCTTCCAGCATTCACAGTTGGCAACAAGGTTATCCACAATAACCTTCTTATCAGTTTCAGTAAGTTTCATACCAAGATCTCCTGAAGAAATAGGTGGGTTAATATTAGAATCTTGCTGGTTGCGTATCCCGCTGTCAACAAGAGAGTCCCTAGAAAGTTCGTGTATATGCCCGTCTGCCTCTTGTACGTTAAAGTCAGACACTACGTGGGAATGGCCGTCTTCTTCGCTAGTAAAACCAAACCCGGTGTAATCTAGGTTGGCCCCATGTATGTGACCGTCCGAAGCTCCTGTGAAGCCCACAAACACGACACTAACTTCTGAAGAGTTAACGTTGAGTCCGCAGCCAGCCCCGATAGAGCAAGCACCAACTTGGTCTGGTAGGATTGCCAGATGGTCGGGACGATGCTTACGAGCATAGGCTGAAAATGATTTTCCGTTGTGTGTGGCACTTTCCGGAGCAGGCTCGTTCTTGGTAAATAACCCCGTGGAAACTTCCATGGACTTACCGGAACGAACAGCATCCAGTATTCGATGATCTATGTTGCGAGTTTGCTCTACGTCAAACCATCCTTCTGCTATTAGCTTTCCATCGTACTGAGCGTTAAACACGAACCCAATGCCGACATCGTTTAGAATGTCTGGCCTACGGGCAGATACTGGAGCACCATTGTCGCCTGTGGGGTGGTCTACAACAATGGGTATGTTGTTCCAAGAATCCAGGTTCTCGGTTATGTCCTCCTCCTCATACATAAGAGGACCTTCACTACCCTTGAGAACACCTGGAACAATTAGGGTAAGAGGGGCGACAAGATAATCTTTACCTTGTAGTTTCTCACGTCTTGTTGTACCAGTAATATTTCCTACAAGACATTGCAATTGCATATCAATTCCCTAGAACAAAGGCTTATCAATAGAAGCATAGGTCCAGAAAATAATAATCGCAAGGTCAAGAAGCTAATAATTAGTCCGGACTAATTATTAACCCCTATTAGGATTAGACAAGGTGCGGACAAGACTGTAACTGCTCGCGTTACCTACTCTTGTGCATACTACATCCTGCCCTATAGGTCTTAGCTTACTACGCAAGTTAGACATGTGAACAGTCAACGTGTGACCGCAGAAAAGTTCATCTGGCATTGCTTCTATCATATCTTGTCTTGGATGTGCTCTGCCGTCTGAAAGTATGTCGTAGATAATTTGCTGTGAACGGGTTAGCGGCTTCATTACTAATTCCTTGGGACTGCTATTATCCGCATAATCCGGGACGTGGATATAACGGGTATCTCAAGCCATGCCTTTACAAAGTGTCCTGCTCTTTTAACTTTCTCCTGGTCCGTCCATTCTTTTTGAATCAGAAGACATTCTTCTCGGATCTTTTCCTTGCTTGGCTGGTAGCTTCGGATTACCATCTTGGTCTCCTTGTCCGGGTTCTTCTAGCTCTTTGGGTACTTCCGGGGTAAGCATCGCGACTTCTTTTCTTGCTTCCAGAATCTCTCTAGCCTTTTCGGGATTGTAACCAAGTTCTCTCACAAGAAAATCTTGTGGGGACATCAACCTCTGTAGATTCCCTGCAACGTAACTTGTCATTGCGTTAAGTCGTTTTACGGCAATATCTGCTTGCTCTCCTGCTTTTAGTGTTTCTTCCTCTCCCCAACCTACTCGAAAACCGTTTTCTGGCTTAGGAAGAACACCGAGGATAATCAGCCTATTGATAAACGGAACTATGATTCGCGGCGTTGCGTAATTCTTTCTCCTGGCACTAACCCGTTCGTTCCACGTACTTTCATCTTGAGTGCTGGCAAGTTTTCCGCGTTCAGTTCCCATAAATATTCTTTTAGGAATGCCGATTTTGATACAGATAGCATCCAGCTGACCGTCTATATGATTAGAAGGATCAACAACCTGAGGAGCTAGACTCTTGGCAGTCGTACCAGCAATAGCCAAGTATCTCTGAAGACCATTCATCCAGTTTTCCATCTGATCTTTAATATCAGAAGGCAGTTCTACATCTCCGCCAAGTTCTGGGTGAGTCTCCAAGCTGATTCCGGGAAACGCCCCCTTCCAGTACATCTCGGCAGAACCTCCGTATAACTTAGTCAGGTCCAAGAGCCTGTTAAGGACTGGTCGCTGCCTAGGAGTACCGTAGAGTTCGCTGCTGTCAATATTGTCTGCAATGTGGATTATACGAGACCAATGAACTTTAACCGTGTCAATGTTGGCGTTTAACCCAGAGGCGTTAGGATCTGAAAGAGTTAGGTTGTAAAAATTAGGTTGACCATACCTCTTATTGGTTTTGTTCACTTCGTAGGTAGCAATAACTGCTAAAGATTCGTCAAACGCCCGTATGTAGAGGAGTTCTGTATTTCCTTCTGAGTTCAGTGCAACAGGCTTGTCTAACCCTTGGCCGTCTCCAATACCAAGAAGTAGTACTCCATAATGACCAATCCCACTTAATTTGTCTATACGAAACAGTATTTCCCATATTGGATTGAGTTGTTCGTCTTTGAACCAACTCCCTACGTCTTCTCCGTCTATTGAGGTTTCTTCTCCCAGCCTACCAGAAAGTTTTGTACTGAGTTCCTCTAGAGCTTTTTCAAACGCGGTCTGTTCCTCTATGTCTTCTGTCTCGTAGATGTAGGGATTAACCTTCCAGGTCTCCTGGGGAACCACTTCAACGACCCTTGCGGCTGTAGACTCTCGTTCGTATAGCTCTTTGTAGTCCTGTACCGTAAGAACACTCGTGGAAGGATACCCACATTCATCATTGATGTTTCTACGAGGATCTAGCCATTTATCCTGAAATAGCTTCCTTCTCCCTAGAGTTTCGTTAATCACGGCAATGTTTTCTTGAAACCCTCTAACCATGCTGAGGATTCCGTGCTGTACCATCTCATTTTGCGTAAGAACAGAACCGTTGGTTGCTGGCTTAGGAAGGAACCTTCCTCTAGAATCTCTTAATGAATTCATGATATTCCCTATTTTTCGGTTTAATGGGTCGGTATAAGTGTAAGAATAAAACTAGCAAAACGCCAGGACAAACCTTCACACCATAACCTTAATGACATTACGAACGTCCTTACCTTTCAGGATATGCACAGCCAAAACCAGAGAATCTACCTCATCTGGGCTGTGGCCTATAAGCTCTGTCAAAGTCTGCATAGTGTCCCTTCTGTTCCGCTTATACTTAGGGGGGAGGTACATAACACCTTCCCCGTCGTACAGTAAGGGTATTGGAGTCAGTTGCTGTCTAATTTCAAAATAATTTTCTGGCAGTGCAAAAACTTGATCAGGATTCGGGTCATTAAGGTTGATACCCTTTGTACTCTGCTCTTCCAACATACTTCTAACTTTGGGCCTCACGATCTTTGATGTTGTCGGATCAAGCAGTTCTCTGAGCCTGCCATACATCTCCGCTCTTCTATTTTTGTAGACTGTCTTACTTTGCTCACTATCAACTCTTTGCTTAAACGTGAATCTAGCGGGACGCTTCTCAGTAGAAGCCGCTTCTCCAAAGTGAACTGTCTTAACCCTGTATCCCGCAGCAATCATTTGATCAGCGTGTTGCTTACCGCCTCCTCCTCTATCAAAGCAAACCTTTTCGGCAGGCACGTGGAAAGCGTTCATAAGCTCAATTGTCTTGGTGACAATCATACTTGTGTCTGGTGTCTGCATACTCAGCAAGTAGATTAATCCATCGTCGTCAATTATTGACCAAGTAGTTTTATCTCCACCTTCTGCCGGATCAATGCCCATCGCCTTACCAATTTTTCTATCAGGAAGGTTCCGATGGACTCTCTCACTATTGTCTAACCAGTGAGGAGGAAACATAAGAGTCTCAGCACCTTTGTAGAATTCGGCGTCAAGTCCTACGGTTTGCTTAACCATATCCCACTTATACCGGCGAATCTTGTACTCCTTGTACGGAAGCACTCCAGGTATTAGAATCTCGTTAGTAGGATCCTGCCCTACCTTTATCTGAGCAAGACCGTACTTAACATTAGGAGAATCCTCGGCTTTAATCTTGATGATTCTTCTGTGATATCCCTTGCCGCCGTCTCTGATATCTGGTTCCTTTTCATCCGGGTCACGCTGTATGTCTCCTCCTACGTCTTTAGTTCCCATCTTTCCTTCTACAGCTTGGCGGAAATAGTTCTGGCATTCGTAAGGATTACCAATAATCAGCTTCCTATTACACCACTCATCAGCCTTCTCAAACGTTAGTAGATCAATTCCAGAAGCTTCATCAGCTACAAAAAGAGTCTTAGGTATACCATCTCCGGTTTGGGCAATATGATGACCTGAAATACCTTCACCCTTCTCGGCTACACGACCAATTACATAGCTAAGACCCTCTAGGACCCTATTCTTCCCTTCCCCTACAAATTTCCTTAAATGGAGGTGTTTTATCAGTAATGGTCCCCCACGCTCGGCTTCTAGAGGATACTTAGCAGTTTGGATGAATCTACGCATTTCACCCCATAAAACGTTCTCTAACTGCTTAGAGTCTACACTGGTAGTGACAATACGGCATGGAGTACGAGTCAGAAAGTATACCAGAACACATAGACCGGATATAAAGTCCTTGCCAAGCATGTGACCAGCCGGAACAATAGTTTCGTCATCGTACCAAACAGAGTACAGAATTTCCTTCTGCTCTTTGTAGATACGAATATCAGGCCAGAAGTGTTGTTGAAACTTAATCGGATCTATTTGGTCAGTAAGTGCCACCGCTATTCCTTGGGAAGAATGTTAACTGGATCTATTTCAACGAACTCTCCGGAAACCATATCCATCCAAACCTCAGGTTGACTACCTCGCATGTAATGAAAGGTCCTGCCTCTCAACTTGCACTCTATTGTATTAGAAACTGATCCGTTACGATGGGCAATTCCGTAGTAATCTTCCACTGGTATGCTCACCGTTTCAAACGAAACTCGTTCGCTCACTCTTATAATTAAAGTATCCATACTATTCCTATTCTGTATTTGTACCCCCAAAGTCATCATAGTCTCTAGGGTTTTCTTCCACAGGTTCGTACAGCTTATCTGCTGTGACAATAGAAGAATCTTCATCTTCATGTCCTGCATCTTCTGGGATTGCAGAGAGAGGGTGGCGGCACTTGCCGCAGACTGAGTACACGTCACGAAACTCTGTTCTCTTGCCACAGTTTTGACAGGTGACTACTTCAATCATATCTCTTCCTCCGTTATGTTTTTAGCTTCTACTTCCAGGATACGTTGTTCAAGAGCATCAGGAACTTTAGAGTTTTCATCTCTGGGTATCTTATCCCAGTCAGTCTGCATGTCTGCCCAATTAAGCGTGATATTACCTTCCACTCTAACCTTGGTTTCTAAAAGACCAGCGTGTTTCATAGCCAACTTCAATACTTCAGCCTTAGAAATCAGTTTGATCTTAAAGTAGGTAACCTCTTCATCTTCCCTAGTATGCACGGTCTTTGATTCGATACCATCTATAAGCCTACCATATTTTTCAGGTATGTCTTTAAGATCCCGAATCATCCAGCCACTACCTTCATCACAAGCCAAGAACAGGTGAGTAGGGTTAAAGAACAGAGCAGTATGGAGGTAGTTAACTATGTCATCGGCACTTACTTCCACACGCTGCTCCCTCTGTTTACGGGCTGAGGCCAGCACTAACTTAACGTCTCTCTTCTTCATTAGCCTTACAGAAGCGTGTTTAGGTTGAGCATACCCTGCCTTCTTTGCAGCTTCACGTGCGTTAAATAACGGGGACTCTAATAGGTGTAAGACAAACATACGCTGCTGATCGTTAAGACGCCGTAGTTCAGCACAATCATCAATGCCTAAATCTGATAGAGTTGCAAGGGCATTCACGTATAAGACTCCTGAAAGAAAACATCATAGGAACTTGGGACTGAGTTACATAGTAGCCTAGAAACGGACGCTTGGCAATCCGTATAACCATTGCCTAGCAAATGTGCTATAATGGAGATAGGCAAGGCGTCCACCGCTGCCTACGCTTGTCTGTAACATTAAACAGGGCAAATACCCTGCCCACACTACCTAGACCGTTACACGGCACTACAGACGCCTCTTAGTAATACAACCCAAGGAGAACAGTATGGCAATGGGAATGGCAGGTAGCCAATGAACTACGACGCATGGAAGTTAATGAGCCGTGAAGACGAGGAATGGGAACGCCAGCGTCTAGAGCAACGGCGTATCGATAAGGAAGATAAAGCGGAATATGACGCCGACCGTATTCAAGATGAGAGGTCAGACAATGAAGGGTAAGCAAGAGGTATTTGAACAGGTGGTGAAACATTTACTCAGACAGACTTAATAGCTGTAGGCCGACTCAACGGCTGCATGGACTGCAATCCGATGGGCGGTATACGAGCATAGAAGTAATTGGAATCACTGTGATGCCAAGGGATGAAGAGCGTCTACACCCGTACCCTGTCTGTATTTACGACACTACCTGTGTACCGAAGGTTTGGAGATGGTATGTATTTTCGAACACTCTAGGAATGTGGGTCAAAATAGCAACTGTTAAAGTGGGTAAGTGATGGACCGTGACTTCATCATCGGTATACACCGGATCGCTAAAAATTCAAAACTCAAAAAATTAGGAGAGGTCAGAAATGCCTGAAAAACCTAGTATAGACAAATTAGAGTCGTATGCCTGCAAGCACGTAATGAGGATGCTAGTTGGTGCATGGTAGCTTCCGTCTATACCCCCGGATCGCTAAAATTCCCCGGTACAAATATGGGTATCACTCAAAATTAACAATAGGTAAGCTGGGAGGCGTAGGCAAGCTAGGTAATCTAGGTAAGCTAGGTAAGCTAGGTAAGCTAGGCAAAATACCCCACCTACACCTGTTGGGTAAACTGGGCGGTGTAGGCAGGGTAGGCAGGCTTGTTAACTTGCGTTGGTGGTGGTGTTTGGGTTGGCTACCGGGTTGGCTGCTAATGTTGCGTTAAACAGGGCAACCCCGGCTGCACTGGCAACATAGTGCACTTGGCTACCATTGTACCTAGTGCAGTGTACATACCCTAGTGCAGCCATTGTTTTGCTGCCCCAACCCGCTGGCACCAAACCAGCCGGTGTAACCCCCTCGGCAGTAGGTGCATAGGGCAGTGCCTTGTTTGGTGCACCAGTAGTGTACGCCCAACCCTTTTGTTTGCCAGTGGCTGCAATTAAAACTTTGCGTGTACTGCCTGCAATGCCCGCTTTAATTAAAAGCCCCAGTATACGCAAGTGCCATTGTGTTGGCACCGCTGGCACTGTAACGCCTGCCTGCGGTGTAATAACGGGCCATTGCGGCTGTGCGGCCAACGCCTTTTGTGCGGCCAACGCCTTTTGTGCGGCCAACTGTTTGGCTGTTTGTTTTTTGGCCATGGTGTACCTACCTTTGTTGCATAAAACCCTGCCGGGGTGTGCCATGCGGTATTGCTGGCACTGCCCTACCTATAAAGCATTAACCATGCCATACGCACAAAACACTACATTTTGTAGTTGGTGGTTGGCACACCACAACATATGGTATGTGTAGCATAATGCAACACGCCAATACGGCATGGTTTTATGGTACAATAGGTAGTATAGCCTTTGGCATTGTGCGTAAACACTAGCCGGCTAGGCTTAAACTGCTATGCCATATTGGCGGGCTTGTGCAAAACATTTTGCCAGTTTGGCAGGGTTTTTGTGGTACTATGGGTAAACTAGGTAGTATAGGCAACACACAAACATATTGTACACTACTATGCAAATTGCAAGTGTAAAATAATAATTGCATGGTTGGCCAGTATAGTACAATTTGCATAGTAGTGTAAACAATGCCATAGTACAACTGGCCTATGGCGGTTTATACCGTACTGGCCATATGGTACGCAATGTTAGCATAGGCAAGCTAGGCAGGCTGTAACAGTTAGGCAGTATAGGCAACATGGGCAACATAGGTATTATAGGCAGTATAGGTAATATAAGTAGTATAAGCAACATAGGTATTATAGGCAATATGGGCAACCTACGTGGTATAGGTAACATAGGTAATATAAGTAGTATGGGCAATATAGGTAACATAGGCAATATAAATAGCATAGGCAGTATAGGTAATATACGTAGTATGGGTAACCTAGGTAGTATATAGGGGTTAGGCAGTATAGGTAACATAGGCAATATGGGTAGGTTGGGTAGTATATAGGGGTTAGGCAACATAGGCAGGTTAGGCAGGTTGGGTAATATAGGTAGGCTAGGTAACATAGGCAATATGGGTAATATAGGTAGGCTGGGCAATATAGGTAATATGGGTAGTATAGGCAATATAGGTAATATAGGTAATATGGGTAATATGGGTAATATAGGTAGTATAGGCAATCTAGGTAGTATAGGCAATCTAGGTAGTATAGGCAATATAGGTAATACAGAGTGACGAGGACAGACTAGAGTGACGAGGACAGAGTGACGGACTAGAGTGACGAGATTAGACGGACACAGAGTGACGAGGATAGACGGATAGAGCATGACGGACTAGACGGACGGGGAACGAATTAGATCGTATTTGATCCTAACGGAGAGACTAGACGGAAATGGACGGATGAAAGGACGGGACTAGACGGACGGACTGGACGGGAATAGAATCTCTCTGACTCGCAAAGAATCCTAGGGATGTGGGCATAGCTGGGATAGAGCTAGATCCTGGGTGATCCGTTCGGTGTCCCGCCTCTCTGACTCGTAGAGAATCCATGGGATAGAGTGAATAGGATATGCGTGTGCGACTAGACGGAATACGATTCTACAGACTCTCGGTGATTCCCCCGGATAGAGTGGGAGTGGTGATCGTATTTGATCCTACTGAGTGACGAGGATTGATAAGGAGGTACGACTTGACGAGAGTGACGGACGGATGACGCGATAGGACTAGACGGACGTGGAGAGACACAGAGTGACGGACTAGAAACTGAAGGTGTTTGATATAAAGTGACGGATAGAGTGACGAGGAGTCTATACGAGTCTTACTGGTTACCTAAAAGCCCACCCCCCAAGACGGAGGGCAGGTGCAAAGGGTTATTGGTCTAGCATGGTTACGTCTTGCATTACTTCTTTTAACCCGTGGCCATATACGCCCACCAAGGTTTCTTGTGTTTCCTTGTTGTCCCACGCTTCCTTAAATTCGCACAATGCAACCGCAGCAACGTACTGTTCTGTGTTAACGTTGAACATGCCCATATAGCATTCTTGTGGGCCACAGGCTTCCAAGGTTTTTACCATGTTTTTAAGAAACGCGGTCCAACGTTGTTCTGGTGTTTGTGTCATTGTAGTTACCCTTTGTAAGAAGTAGTAGGAAGCACCCCCTGCATTGTGCAAGGGGGCTAGGAAGTTGGTTACTGGCTACGTTACACAATGTGTTCGTATAAGGCTTGCATTAACGGTTCAAGCTGTGCTGCTGGCATGTTGGCAAGCATAGTATGCCAAGGTACGTTTTGGTCGCCTTTACCACTGTTTTCAACCGCAAACAACAGCATCGCATTGGTAGGCTGCGTTTCAACTTGGGTAAACAGGTCACCCACTGCTGCCGCCAATGAAGCGGCGTAGTTGTTTGTGCGTGTTACTGGCTTGTTCATAGTAGTCGCCCTTTGCTCAGGTTACTGGTGTTTGGCCATACAACATAGTACAACCCATATAGTATATATTGGCATAATGACTTCCCACTGCCTAGCCCAATACTGTCTAAATAAAAGTTTTTTACAAAGAAGTGAACCAGAGTGAGTGTGTGATTAAGAATCTTAAAGAACCTCTACGAGTCACTGCGAGTCTAAGGCTATTCCTAAATACCCACCCCCATTTCTGGGGGCAGGGCAAAGGGTTAGTTCATACTAGCCCGTACAGGTTGTCTAGTATTGGGTTAAGCACTTCTGGCGGTGTAATGCACACCAGCGTGTGATAACTGGGGAAGTCGCCTTGGCCGCTGCTAGCACTTACTTCGCCCGCCTTCATTACGGCGTCATTACCGGGGTGACACTCAAGCGTTTCAAACAGGAGTGTAACTTGCCGGTTTATGATACGCAGGCTACGTTGTAGTTCCTGGTAGGTCGGCGGCTTGCTGGGTCTGTACTTGGGGTTCATGTTAACTGGTGTGCGTTCTGGTGTTTTCATGGTAGATACCCTTTGCTTCAGGTTACTGGTGCTTTGCTGCACAACATAGTGCAACACATATAGTGTATATTGGCATAATGAACTTCAGCAGTACATCCCAATACTATCTAATTAAAAGTTTTTTTACAAAGAAGTGAGCCAGAGAGAACCTAGAGACTCGAAGGAGTCTACACGAATAGTTATCCCTAAGAATCTAATAGAATCCCTGGGAACCTTACTGAGTCCAGTCCCTGTGAATCCTACAGAGTCTTATCCTTAGGAGTCTAGAAGAGTCGGTCAACGTGGTAGATCGTAGTTGATCCGTAATCTCTTTCTATCCGCAGACTCGCAAAGATTCGTTGGGATACTACGGGAATCTACCAAGAGTGTCACGCACGACTAGACGGAACAGGAGAGACTATAGGCACTAGATGGAAGTGACGGGCATGACGAGGCTAGACGGACGTAGCAACAAATAAGAAACCCCGGCCCTCCAAGTGGAAAAGCCGAGGCTCCTGCAAAGGGTTTCCGTTATAAGGTGTCTATGTAACCGAACAGCCAAGTGAACCCAAACAGTAGAGCCACTACGATGCTTGCTTCTAGTGTTCCCATTATGCACCGTGCCTCTTAATACTTTCCAATGCCGCCGGTTCTAGCATGTCCCGTATTTCCCCGGTTAGGCAGCAGATCAACACACCGTGTTCCAGGCTTGCTACCGTGTTTCCTTTGTACTCCGCTGCTTCCAGCCACGCAGTCAGTGTTTCCACTACTCCGTGCTGGTCTACTAAGCTGTTCATGGTGTTCGTAAGTTTGTCTTGCATTGCGTTACCCTTTTGTAAGATATGAAGTTGGCTAGTTGCCAACAGAAGCCGCTATGATGGTTGCAGCACGGTCGAAAACGCCCAGCCCATAATCGCTACTGCATTCGCCAAACACGCCCCACATGAACGCATAGACGTCCTGTAGGCTTAGGTTGGTGATTAGTTGATTACCCGCTGCATTGTTTTGCAGATGCTCGTACAGTTCTACAATGTTTGGGAACACATAATGTTCGCAGGCGGTGTTGCCACAGTATTGAACGGATGTGGTTGTGGTGGTTTGCATGAAATGCTTACCACACACACAGGTTTCTTGTTCTAGCATTGCTTTACCCTTTGTAAGAAGTTGTAAGATGCCCCCTGCGGTTAGGCAAGGGGGGTAAGAAGGAAGGTTAATACTGGCACAGGGTTGCCATGTCTTGTTGCGTTTGCCCTACCAAATCTAGCATTGCTTGGCCAGCTTCTGCGTGGCTGCGCCACAGGTACTCTGCTAATTGGTGCAAGGTGAGGCTTGCCCCTGCTCTGCTTACCACCATGTGCAGCGTTACGAGGCTGGTAGGATACACGTTGCCACATACGCTAAGATCGCACACCCAACCGTTGGGCTTAAAGCTGGTGTCTAGCACCATTGGTGCTCCGCATGTACCACAAACTATCTTTTGTTCTGCCATTGCTTTACCCTTTGCAATAGAGGCGTTGTACTGGATGGCCTACGTTGGCCAACCACCTATATAGTATATTGGCACAATGACTTCGCATAGTACAGCCCAATACTATCTAATTATAAACTTTTTATAAAGAAGTGAGCCGGAAGGAATAGCGACCGAAGGAACGATCTGGAATCGCAGAGAATCCACCCGAACCTTGTCCCTAGGAGTCATAACGAATCTTATTTCCTAAGGAGTCTACACGAATCGGTAAGTTAGAGTATAAGAAAAGGCCCGACCCCACTGCGGGGCCAGACCTGCAAAGGGTTTCCGTGTTCTACCCTTTCCTTGCATGGAAGTAGTTGCGGGGAACCTCTGGTAGTGTCGCTGCCCGCACCAGCTTTTCTACGCTACCAGCCAGGAACATGACATCGTCTCCTTCAAGGCCCGGTGTGCGTTCCCCCGCTTCTACAGCAGCGGCCACCCACATGGCAAGGCTTTCTACAACGCCCTGCCTGTCTACTATGTCCTGCACTGCCTGCATTTCCTGTTCGCTGTGTGTTCGCATTGTGCTACCCTTTTGTAAGAAGTTGTAAGAAACGCCCCCGCACTACGCTAAGGGGCTAGGAAGGAAACTGGCAGTAGGGGTGAACTGGCCCAACAGTTCCCATAGGGCTACTGCGTCTGTTTGCTGCCAGCCGTCTACCCCACCGTAGGTTTCTGTAAGCATTACCCGTAGGTTGCTTACAAGCAGTTCTAACCCTTGGCCAGTTGCCAAGGCTTCCAACACATCTTGTGTTGTTTGGTTACTACGGTGCTGGGCATTCTTGGCCCTAACCACTTCAATTGGTACTTGCTGTTTCATTGCTTTACCCTTTGCTAAGATTGTTGGGTTGGTTAATAGATGGTGCTGCCACCGTGAACTTCGCTTATGCTGCCCAGGATTGCAGCGAGATCTGCTGCTGGGATAGCCCCCAAGATTTCTAACCAAGTGCCACACGGTGGAACCCTTGTTTCTGCCCTGTGGATAGCTACGGCCAATTTGTTGGCGAGGTCGTGCATTGTGCTAATAGTTTCTGGCATTGCTTTACCCTTTGCAAGATGGAGTGTGTTTGGCTGCACAACATAGTACAAGCCCTATAGTGTATATTGGCATAATTGCCTCCCAGTGTAAAGGCTATTATGGCTAATTGGCAAAGTATTTACAAAGAAGTGAAGTAGAGTGAACTACCCTATATACAGAGGGGAATAGAATGGAACAACGAAGGATTCTCTCTGATTCGCAAAGACTCGTACCGATACCCATCCCTTCACCTCTATACTGTATAGGGAAGGTAACAGACTCTAGTACCCTCTAGGGGAACTACGACTCGCAAAGACTCAAACGGAATCTATTTTATCTATTTTTATAATTAGACTTGCAGTCTACGCTTCTAATGCTATAATTCAAAAGAACGTTCACCTCTCCTCTTCTTAAGTTCAAGTCTATTCTTTAATAATCAATTCCCTTCTGACTCATCTACGATTCGTATAGAGAGGACCTAGAAGGGACGTCTTACGTCCTTCCTCCTCTACCGATTCGTCACGACTCTGGGTCTTACCCTCGCTCCTACCGATTCTCCGTGATTCGCATAGACTCCTTCCGGAGCCACTACGATCTACCTAGACGGATTAGACGGATAGGTCCACACGGAGAAGACTTGACGTCTACTCTCTTCGTGTCTAGTCAGAACTTTGCGAGACGATTTCCCATAACATCTCATCCATTCCAATCCACAGATGGAACTAGACGGATGACGACGGGGAATGGAACTGAATTGAAGTGACGGACTGGACGGAGAGGGTACTAAGACTTGACGGACTTGACGGATAGGATAGGTAAATAGATTAGACGGACTAGACGGGTACTATACTCTATAGGTACTTGACGGTCTGTATCCTTTACGTAGGGTTAGACGGACTTGAATCTACTTCAGGCATCGGTGTCCTCCAAAGGTTTAATCCATGAAGACTTGTTGACGTTACTAGATACGACACCCATTGCTTCAGGTAGCACTCGATCAGGCTCCATGCAGTGAACATGCTTTATGAGGTCTTCTCTGTCTATATCATGTAGGTGCTGGTCCACGACCTTTCTAGCCTTATTGAGACTCTTTTCCCTGACCTTAACTGTAAAGCCTCCTGGGTACGTGCGTTTGTCTTTTCCTTTGAATACATAGATCATCACAGCTCCTTATCTTTACTATCAAAAAGTTTCGAGTTCATACAGCCAGGAGTATTGCATAGGTACTGTCCAGGGTCTACAGGCCCATCACATACAAAGCACCGTACCTCTGCCTCACTACTCCTTGTATTTATTGGCGAATAGTCTTCATCATCTAGGTATGTATCATTAGTATCCTCCTCTAGTTCCTCCTCCTTTTCAGCCCGATTTGCCAGCTTACCAAGACGCACTACCTTTCCGACTTCACTAACAGTAGTATACACAACACCCTCACCCATGCAGGCAGCTTCCCTTAGCCTCATGTTGGGTATTAGGTCAGCACGGTGTATCCCACGCAGATAATGTAGTGCCTCACTCAGTGCTTTATCCTTGTCCGCCATTGGTGTCTTAGATAAGCGTATCCTTACCAGTATGGTGAACTCTCCGGTGTCACTACCAA
>ENA-OSCG01000025-OSCG01000025.1-marine-sediment-metagenome-genome-assembly--contig:-NODE-25-length-28944-cov-4.961266_pt1 | contig 28944 bp, 26 predicted proteins | sample MGYA00237880_ERZ529332 | MGnify/ENA primary metagenome ERZ529332 (study PRJEB26373, sample SAMN05710708) | marine sediment metagenome | biome: marine; feature: ocean trench; material: sediment... | reverse complement strand
TCGGGTGGCGGGCGGTGTAATTTCACCAATACCGACACGCGATCTACGTGTTATTTGTCCAGCAACAAACATTTCGCCAAGTCCGCGCTTAGCCGTTACACACCCTCGGATTTTCTTGAAATGGTCGAGCGCCACGGCATCGCGTGGCACGAAAAAACCCTTGGGCAGTTGTTTTGTGACGGCTCTGCCAAGCAGATATTGGCGATGCTGCTGGAAGAATGCGCGGCGGGGAAAGTCGAGATCGCGCTTGGTCACAAGGTTGATGCTATCCGGCATGTGAATGGTGAATATCTGGTTAAGCATGACGGGAAAACCATACGGACGGCCTCGCTGGTAATCGCTACAGGCGGCCCGTCTATCCCGAAAATGGGTGCCACGTCTTTCGCATACGAGGTTGCGCGGCAGTTCGGGCTTAAGATTGTGGAACCCGTCCCCGCACTCGTGCCCTTCACCTTAAGTAGCGACGAACAACTATTTCGGGCTTTGTCTGGCGTGTCCACGGATGTGATCGTGCGTTGCGGTAAGGTCGAGTTTCGCGAGGCGGCGCTGTTCACGCATAAAGGCCTGTCCGGCCCCGCAATTTTGCAGATATCGTCCTACTGGAAACATGGCCAGAGCATCGGGATCGATTTTCTGCCCGACCTGTCCTCCGGTTGGTTGCTAGAGGCTAAGCGCACCCGCCCCCGCTCGCATTTTCGTGCCGTTTTAGGGCAATATCTACCGGATCGTTTAACACAAGCCCTTGCGGAGCGGGTTAACCTAATTGGTGAATTGGCCAATCAACCAGACAAAATTCTAACCGAAGTCGAAAATAAACTAGCCAATTGGACATTCACCCCCAATGGCACCGAAGGTTTTGCAAAAGCCGAAGTTACCCTTGGCGGCATTGACACAAACGGGCTTTCATCCAAAACCATGGAAGCAAAAAACCAGTCCGGCCTCTATTTCATTGGCGAGGCGGTTGACGTTACAGGCTGGCTCGGCGGGTATAATTTTCAGTGGGCATGGGCCAGCGGTTGGGCCGCCGGACAAGTGGTTTAGGGCAGATAATTCTCGCGTTTGAAGGGGATATCCGCAACCTCGCACTCCAGTTCCCGCGCATATTGATGGCCTGCATAAACCGCCATGGCGATAGTACCGGGGGCATTGCAATCTGCGATACGGGTCACCGATTTAATGCCAAATTCAGCCCAGACACCCGCCTTCGCCATCAAGGCATCGTACACCTCACAGTGGGGCTTGCGCGTGGTGACGGGAATAACCGTGTCCGCCGCGATACGCTGGGCCTTGCCGGTATATTCACAGGTCAGCGTGATTTCCCCGTCGCCAATGCCGGTTAGGGAGTGCGTGCAAATCACCTCAACCCCCTTCTCCAGCAGGCGTTGTTGAATGCGGTGCTGTTCCATCGTATTTTCCGCCCATTCCGCAACCATCGTCGAGGGCGTAACCAGCGTTACCGCGTGGCCTTGATCGCGTAGACGCTCGGCAATAATGCTGCCCATGTAATAATGCTCGTCGTCAAAAATGACAACTTTCCCGTCCACCGTTCCACCCTTCAAAATGTGGTCCGCACTGATCAATTTGGTGTCGCGCGTGGCCTGTAACGGGTGAATGATCGAGCGTCCTATCCCGTCGCTGCGCCACGCAGCACCTGTCGCCAGAAGCACGTGATCAAAGCCGAATTCCAGCACCTGATCGGCCGTTAAGCGACTGTTAAGATATGTCTCGACGTTAGGCTTTTGACTAATCATATAAGTCCGGTGGTCCGCCACGCGCTTCCATTCGCCAAGGCCCGGCATACGGGATTCCAACAATACCCGCCCGCCAAGTTCGCCCAAAGCTTCGGCCAAGGTGACATCATAGCCGCGCTTGGACAGGGCAAGTGTTGCCTCCAATCCCGCAGGGCCACCCCCCAGAACCAACACGGATGCGTCGGTTTTCTTTGCCGGAATGATCTCTGGATGCCAACCTTTGCGATACTCCTCGGCAATCGTCGGGTTCTGCGTGCAGCGGATGGGGGTAGAGGTTAAATCCCCGCTTACACAGATGTTGCAGCCGATACATTCACGGATTTCATCCACCCGCCCCTCGGCAATCTTGTTGGGCAGGAACGGGTCTGCGATGGATGGCCGCGCCGCGCCGATCAAATCCAGAACCCCGCGTTTTACTTGCGAAACCATCGTGTCGGGCGAGGTGAACCGCCCTACCCCGACCACAGGTTTGTTTGTCACCTGCTTAACGAATTTGATGTATTCCTCTTGTGAACCTTCCACCCCGAACCTTGAAGGCAGCGAGTCATTCGCCCATCCCGAGATGTTCACATCCCACAAATCCGGCAGGTCTGCGAGCATCTCGACGATCTCTTTGCCCTCCACATCCCAGCGCATGCCGCCCGCCCCCATCAGCTCGTCCACGCCGAAGCGGAAGGCGATGGCGCAGGTGTCCCCGACCGCCTCTTTGGTGTCCTCAAGGATTTCGCGCACCAACCGCACGCGGTTCTCCAGACTGCCGCCATATTCATCCGTGCGTTTGTTGTAGCGCGACAAAAGATAATGCATCAGCAGGGTCATATTGTGTCCCGCATAAACATAAACGATGTCATATCCGGCGTTTTTCGCCCGCAAGGCCGCATCCCGATGCCAGCGGCGAAGGTCGCGGATATCTTGTTTATCCATGCCGCGCGCTTGCAACGGGTGGCGGTACGTGGTGGCCATATCACTGGGCGCAAGCGGTGGCATTCGAGAGAAATTATTCGGCACATTCGCCCCGTTATGCACCAACTGGATACCCGCCAGCCCACCGTTTTCATGCACAGCGTCGGTCATAAGACGGTGGGTGGGAATATCGCTGTCATCCCACAAGCGCATCTCGACTGCGGGGGATAAATCGCTGGAGGGGTGGATTTCGGATTCTTCCGTGCACACGACACCCCAACCACCAGCCGCTTTCATACCACGCATGGCGGCCATAGCTTTGGGAAAACGGTGGCCCATGCCGTTGCAATGCGGCACCTGATAAAATCTGTTCTTGGTGGTGACCGGCCCGATTTTAACCGGCTCGAACAGAATATCGTATCGTTTATCGCGAGGCATTCAGGCACTCCTTATGGCGCAGACGCCTATTTGTCAGGCAAATACCGTCTGGCCGCAAGGGGTTATAGCGCCTTCAGTGCGACGCGGGGGTCACCATAGCGTCGATTGTGGCCTTCATCGAGATCGTACCGATTGATACCCCCTTATCATCGACGACATTCGCCGTTGCTTCGCCTGAATCGGTTAGCAACTTGGCTGCGTTTTCTAGCCGGCTACCACTTGGAATGCTGACAGAAGCAGAGCCGTTCGCGCCTGTTTTCATGATGGTATCGACCAAAATCACGCGCCCGCGATTCACCTCTTTTACGAAATCGGTGATGTAGGCGTCCGCTGGTTTCAGAACAATCTCCTGCCCCGTGCCCTGCTGGATAACCGCACCATCGCGCAAAATCGCGATGCGGTCGCCAAGGCGTAAAGCCTCGTCGAGGTCGTGGGTGATGAAAACGACGGTCTTGTGCAGCTCCGCTTGCAATTCAAGCAAAATGGCTTGCATATCGTTGCGGATCAGCGGATCAAGTGCCGAAAACGCCTCGTCCATCAGCAAAATATCTGCATCATTTGTCAACGCACGGGCAAGGCCAACGCGCTGCTGCATACCGCCGGAAAGCTCGTTCGGGTAGCGGTCCGCATAGCCTTCAAGCCCCACACGTACCAACCAGTGACGCGCGCGTTCTTCGCATTCCTTCTTGGCAATACCCTGCAATTCTAGCCCGAAAAGCGTGTTTTTAATCACCGTCCGGTGCGGCAGCAAAGAGAACTTCTGGAACACCATCGCGGTTTTGTGGCGACGAAATTCGCGCAGGTCGGATTCGGACATTTTACACACATCCTCGCCCTGATAAATCACTTCGCCAACAGTCGGTACGATCAGGCGGTTGATATGGCGGATCAAGGTGGATTTCCCCGAACCGGACAACCCCATAATTACCTGAATTTTGGCCTGTGGTATGTGGATGTTGATGTCTTTAAGAGCCAGAACATGTCCATGTTTGGCGTTCAGCTCGTCCTTGGACATGCCGTTTTCCACGGCCTCGATATACTTCTTACCATGCGCCCCGAATATCTTGTAAAGATTGCGGATTTCAATGCTGTGATCATCCATGGATCACCTCCGTGTGTTTCTGCAAGCGTTGACCATATTTTTGCGAGACGCGGTCGAAAACAATCGCAATCGCCACAATCGCCAGACCGTTCATCATACCAAGGGCGAGGTATTGGTTGTTCACCGCTTTGAGCACCTGTTGCCCAAGCCCGTGCACACCGATCAGCGCGGCAACCACCACCATGGCCAGTGCCATCATAATAGTCTGGTTCACACCGGCGAAAATGTTGGGCAGCGCCAACGGAATTTGTACCGTCCACAGTTTTTGCCGGGGCGAGGCCCCAAACGCGTCCGCCGCCTCCAGCACATCGCGGTCCACCAGCCGGATACCAAGATTGGTCAGGCGCACAACAGGCGGAACGGCGTAGATGCACACCGCAATCAGGCCGGGCACCTTGCCGATGCCCAGCAGCATCAGGATGGGGATAAGGTAGACGAAACTGGGGATGGTTTGCATAATATCGAGGACTGGCGTGATAACCGCCTGCGTTCGATCAGATTTTGACATCACAATGCCCAGCGGGATGCCTATCACAATGCAGATCATCGTCGCGACCGAGATCAGCGCGATTGTGAACATCGTATCCTCCCACATACCCAGATACCCGATCAGTAACAACACCAGCACGGTGCCAACCACCAAGCCCCAGCTTCGGCTGCCAGCCCAGACCAGCGCGCATAGAACAAGGATCATTATTGGCCACGGTGTTGAAATTAGAAGTTTTTCAAACCAGACCAGAAATTTCAAAAGCGGGAAGAAGAAGTTCTCGATAGCTTCGCCGTTTGCGCGTGTGAACGAGCGGAATGCTTCATCGACACCCTTTTTGAGGTCCCGCAAGTCTGTCCGGCTCATCTCTGGAAACTCGGTAAAAATGCTCATGTTTCTCTTCCCTGATTACAGTTAGAAAAAGCCCGCCAACGAATGCTGGCCGGCTTTCTTATTATAGCAGTATCAAAATTAAAGAGCTGCTTTAACTTTAGCGGCCACCTCTTCGGATACCCAAGCTGTCCAAACGTCCTCATACCTAATAAGGAACTCGATCGCGGCGTCTTCGCCAGCAGCTTGTTCTTCAGCCATATAAACCAGCATCGCGCCCATCACAGAACCCGGGAAAACGCGGGCTTCCAGGAAGTCCATAATCGGACCACCGCTAGCTGCGAATTCGTCGGTGACGATAGTGAACACCTCGGATTTTATCCATGCGGATTGCTGTGGATCAATACAGTCTTCCTGCGCAATACATGTGTTCCAATGCTCTGCTCCAACGAACTCAACGCCCCATGGAAGTTTCTGCATGTCGTATTTGCCGATCATGGAAGTTGGCGACCAGTAATAACCCAACCAGTTTTCGCCGCGCTCATTCGCTTTGGCGATCGAACCATCAAGACCCGCAGCCGAACCCGGATCAATTAGAACCCAACCTTTTTCAGCCATGTCAAACGCATCAAACAGACTGGCGTTCACGTTCTGACAGCCCCAGCCAGCCGGACAACCAACAAAGGCGCCTTTGGATGGATCTTCAGCCGACGGGAATAGATCAGGACGTTCAATCCAGTCCAGCACAGTTATCAGTTCAGGGTTGGCCGCCGCCGTGTAAGGTGGAATCCACCATCCTTCACCCAAACCGGTGATCGGACCGCGGTTAACCGCCACAAGACGACCTTCTGCGAGGGCTGCGTCAACGAGAACGCGGACACCATTCACCCATTGCTCACCGGCAATATCAGGTTTGCCTTTTTCGTTCATGGAGGCGAAAATCGGGGCGGTGCCACCAATAATCAGCTCGACATTACAGCCATAGCCTTCTTCAAGAATAAATTTATCGACGTTTGCCATCAGCTCGCCAGATGCCCAGTTGAATTCGGCCATCGTAATGTCGCCGCACTCCTCCTGTGCCATGACGCCGCCAGCCGACAGGCCGAATGCGATCGTTGCAATTGCAAGTAGCTTTTTCATTGATATTTCTCCGTGTTGGTTTTCGGTAAGTATTGTTACTCGTTAGCGTCCCTCAGAAATCCATCGTTTTGCTCGCATTCAAATCGTGAATAGTAATTGCAGTATGCAGGCCACAATTCGCTAACTGTTGAATTTTTTTCATGTAGCTAGCATAACTTTATAGAACCAAATAAATAGCCTTAAGCGACATATTACTGTCGGAAAACGAATGTATGGCTATATTTCAACGGCATCGGCCTCATTACAGTTGATGCTCTAATTTTAATTCATCCTCAATCCGTGCTATGCAATTTTTCGTTGAGTTACACGCTTTCGTAAATATTCATAATTTTTGTAACATATGCATTGCGCCGAATCGAAATATTGCATATCACCGACCGAACGGTCAGCTTATCTCGGGCGAGGAGATTACCCACATGGATGCATTTATTTGCGACGCAGTCAGAACGCCGATAGGCCGCTACGGCGGTGCGTTGTCCACCGTTCGCACCGATGATCTGGCCGCTATTCCTATCGCCGCTTTGAGGTCGCGCAACCCCGATGTGGACTGGTCCGCTGTGGACGATGTTATCTACGGCTGCGCCAATCAGGCGGGGGAGGATAACCGCAATGTCGCGCGGATGGCGGCACTGCTGGCAGGGCTGCCATCGGGCGTTCCCGGAACCACGATTAACCGCCTGTGTGCGTCTGGTATGGACGCAATCGGCATGGCGGCGCGGGGCATTCGCGCAGGGGATTACGATATGGTAATCGCTGGCGGTGTCGAAAGCATGAGCCGCGCACCGTTCGTGATGCCCAAGGCCGATGCCGCGTTCAGTCGCGCTAACACGGTCTATGACACAACCATCGGCTGGCGGTTCGTTAATCCGAAGATGGAGGCGGCCTACGGCGTCGACTCCATGCCCCAAACCGCGGATAATGTGGCGGCGGATTACGGTATTAGTCGTCAGGACCAAGACGCCTTCGCCGCCCGCAGTCAGGCTCGGTGGAGCGCCGCACATGCGGCCGGTATTTTTGCGCACGAGATCGTTCCGGTTAGTGTACCGCAACGCCGCGCTGATCCGATAATATTTGATACGGACGAACACCCGCGTGCGGGGATAACCGCTGATAAACTAGCCAAGCTTCGCGGTATTAACGGCGCGGATCTTACGGTTACGGCAGGGAATGCATCCGGCGTTAACGATGGTTCTGCGGCCTTGCTGCTGGCTAACGAGGCGACGGCGGTTAAGAACGGGTTAACCCCTATAGTGCGTGTGGTGGGCATGGCAGCAGTCGGGGTTGCGCCGCGCGTCATGGGGATTGGTCCGGTTCCTGCAACCCGTAAAGTGCTGGCGAAGGCTGGCCTGACGATCGAGCAGATGGACGTGATTGAACTGAACGAGGCGTTCGCCAGCCAAGGCTTGGCTACATTACGCGAACTTGGAATCCCCGATGACGCGGCACATGTGAACCCCAACGGCGGGGCGATTGCGCTGGGGCATCCGCTGGGCATGTCGGGCGCACGATTGGCCCTGACGGCAGCATATCAATTGCAACGAACAGGCGGGCGTTATGCGCTTTGCACAATGTGCGTCGGGGTCGGGCAAGGTGTCGCCATGATCCTCGAGCGCGTTTAAAGGAGAACACGGATGTATGCACAAATGATTAAGACCGCCAGCAACAGCGTAAAAACCCGTGACGAGATGAGCGATAGCGAGCGCGCCTTTCAGGACCGCATCGACGCAGGCCAAAAGATCGAGCCTAAAGACTGGATGCCCGACGATTACCGCGCAACGCTTATCCGCCAGATCGGGCAGCACGCGCACTCCGAAATCGTCGGCCAGCTACCCGAAGGAAACTGGATAACGCGCGCCCCGACACTGGAACGCAAAGCCATTCTGATCGCCAAAGTGCAAGACGAGGCAGGCCACGGATTGTACCTTTACTGCGCCGCCGAAACACTAGGCGTTAGCCGCGACGAGCTGATCGAGGAATTGCATGCAGGGCGGATGAAATATTCCTCCATCTTCAATTACCCGACGCTGAACTGGGCAGATATGGGCGCCATAGGCTGGCTGGTCGATGGGGCAGCGATCATGAATCAGGTGCCCCTGCAACGCACGTCTTACGGGCCGTATTCACGGGCGATGGTGCGGATTTGCAAAGAGGAAAGTTTCCACCAGCGTCAGGGCTATTCCATCATGCTGAAGATGGCGCAAGGCAATGACGCACAAAAGGCCATGGCGCAGGATTCCCTGAACCGGTTCTGGTATCCCTCGCTGATGATGTTCGGCCCGCCTGACGCGGAATCCGTGCACTCGGAACAATCGATGGCGTGGAAAATCAAGATCAACACGAATGACGAGCTGCGCCAGAAATTCGTCGATCAAACCGTCCCGCAAATCGAATACCTCGGTCTTGAATGCCCCGACCAGACCATAACGTGGAACGCGGAAAAAGACGGGTACGATTACGCCCAACCCGACTGGAACGAATTCTTCGAGGTTATCAAAGGCAATGGCCCTTGCAACAAAGAACGCCTCGCCGCCCGGGTAAAAGCCTGGGACGACGGGGAATGGGTTCGCGATGGATTGCTGGCCCACGCAAAGAAAAAATCTGCTCGCGTTGCGGCGGAATAAGGAGAAACACAATGTCTAAAGAATGGCCCCTATGGGAAGTATTTATCCGCGGTCAACACGGCATGTCGCACCGCCACATCGGCAGCCTGCACGCGCCTGACGCGGAAATGGCGATCAAAAACGCCCGTGATGTTTACACGCGGCGCAACGAAGGCGTCAGCATCTGGGTGGTCGAGGCGGTGCATATCGCGGCCTCCTCGCCCAGCGACAAAGGCCCGTTTTACGAGCCGTCAAATTCCAAAGTCTACCGTCACCCCGCGTTCTTCGACATTCCCGATGATGTGGGGGCGATGTGATGACGCGCAACGAAGCCCTGTTCCAGTTTTTGCTGCGCCTTGGCGATAACACCGGTATCCTAAGCCACCGCGTTTCCGAATGGATCGGCCACGCGCCGGTGCTGGAGGAAGACATCGCGCTGGCCAATACGGCGCTGGATCTGATCGGCCAGACAACATTCTGGCTGGAATTGGCTGGCGAGGTTGAAGGCAAGGGCCGCACCGCCGACAATCTGGCATATCTGCGCGACGCATGGGATTATCGCAACCTGTTGCTGGTCGAGCGTCCCAACGGCGATTTTGGTAAAACCATGATGCGCCAATTCCTGTTTGACGCTTGGCAAAGCCTGATGCTGGGCAAGTTGCTGACCTCCACCGATCCGCGCGTGGCCGAGATTGCCGCAAAAGCATCGAAGGAAGTTGCCTACCATCTGGAACGCTCCGCCGATACCGTCGTTGGTCTTGGTGACGGAACGGATGAAAGCCACAACCGGATGCAGGCCGCTTTGGACGACCTCTGGGATTACACCGGCGAGATGTTCATCAGCGACGAGGTTGACGAGGTTCTGGCCGCCGCAAACATTGCCCCGAAAGCCGCGTCACTGAAAACCGAATGGGAAGAACTGGTCGGACACATTCTGCGCGATGCGACCCTGACGATCCCTGACAGCAGCTATACCCACAAAGGTGGCAAGTCTGGCGTCCATACCGAACACCTCGGGTTTATCCTTGCCGACATGCAGTTCTTGCAGCGCGCTTATCCCGGGGCAACATGGTGAGCGCCCTGCCCTCCATCGACACGGTTTGGGAATGGCTCGACGCGGTTCCCGATCCCGAGATACCTGTGATCTCGCTGGTCGATCTGGGCATCATTCGCGGCGTTGTCTGGGAAGATGATAAACTAATCGTTAACGTCACCCCCACCTATTCGGGGTGCCCTGCGACCAGCATCATCAATCTGGACATAGAGACCGCGTTGCGCGGCAAAGGCATCAAAAAGCTGGAGCTGAAACGCCAGCTTTCCCCGCCTTGGACCACCGACTGGTTATCCAAAAAGGGCCGCAAAGCGTTAGAGGAATACGGCATCGCCCCTCCGCAACCCGCAGGCGGGCCAGCCAAATGCCCACAATGCGGTAGCGATAACCTCTCGCGCATCAGCCAATTCGGGTCCACCCCGTGCAAAGCCCAATGGCGCTGCGACGATTGTCTGGAACCTTTCGATTATTTCAAATGCATCTAGGAGGAATGGCATGGCCCGTTTCCACACGCTAACCGTAACCGACGTTCACAAAACCATCCGCGATGCTGTGGTTTTGACCCTCGCACCAATGGGCGGCGATTTCGATTTTGTTCAAGGCCAATACCTGACCTTCCGGCGTGATTTTGATGGCGAGGAACTGCGGCGCTCCTATTCGATCTGTGCGGGCAAGGATGAAGGCATCCTCCAAGTCGGGATCAAACGCGTTGACGGCGGTACGTTTTCCACATGGGTTAACGAAAACATTAAGGTCGGCGACCAGATGGAAGCCATGCAGCCCATGGGCAGTTTTCACACGGCCACGAGCGAAAACGACGGCAAATCCTATCTGGCTTTCGCCGGAGGGTCGGGGATCACCCCTATCCTGTCGATCCTTAAGACCGTGTTAACCCGCGAACCAAACTCCGAATTCACGCTGGTTTACGCCAACCGCGGTGTCAGCAGCATCATGTTCCGCGAGGAGCTGGAGGATTTGAAAAACCTCTACCTTGGCCGCCTGACCATCATCCATATTCTGGAAACCGACAGTCAGGACATCGACCTGTTCACCGGTCGCGTTGACGTTGAAAAATGCGCGCTGCTGTTCAAGCACTGGATTGATATTAAATCGGTCGATATGGCCTATATCTGCGGCCCTGAACCCATGATGTTAACGATTTCTAAATCGCTGAAAGATCACGGCCTTGACGACAACCAAATCAAGTTGGAGCTGTTCGCCAGCGGCCAACCCGGTCGCGCCAAGCGCAAGGCCAAGTCTGTTGATGCGGCCAGCCATACAGGAACGACGAAAGCCACCATCATCATGGACGGCTCCACCAGAAGTTTCACGATGCCAAAAGACGGGGTAACCCTGTTGGAGGCGGCCATCGAGAACAACATCGACGCCCCGTTTGCGTGCAGGGCAGGTGTTTGTGCCAGTTGCCGTGCAAAACTGCTGGAGGGCGAAGTCGAGATGGTCGCCAACCACGCTCTCGAGGATTACGAGGTCGAGCAGGGGTACATCCTGACCTGCCAATGCTATCCGATGTCCGATAAAATCGTCGTGGATTACGATCAATAGGTTACCTAAACCTTAATGCCGTTCAGGACTAAATCCGTGACGGTCTTGGCATACGTGATCCGAGCGTCCTCGCTCGGGTCGCGGTTCCACATGTAATACCAGTTCAGCATCCCATAGATCGACATCGTGGTTTCCAGCAAGTTCTGCGCGTTTTGGGCATATTTATCCGGCGCAATTGCCTTAACAACATCCGACATCTGCGCCACCATATCGCGCTGATATCCCCGCAAGATTTTCTGCTGTTCTGGCGGAAGCACGGGGATGCCTGCCGCCTGCACGCGGTGCTCGTCATCCGCCCCGTGATAGGCCAGTAACACTTCTTTAACCAATGCAGACAAGTGCGCGTCAGGGTGCAAGCCATCCCCGTTAACTTTTTGCAAACGATCCCGCAATTCGCGCAAATACGTGTCTAGGACGCCAAACAATAACGCATCCTTACCATCATAATAATGGTAGATATTCGCCTTGGAGATATTACACGCCTTGGCAAGCTGGCTCATCGAGGCGCGATCAAAACCCGCCTCCGCGAAGACCTTCGCCGCGGTTTTCAGTATCTGGTCGCGCTTCTGATCGTAGTCTTTTGCTATTGTTCGTGCCACGGTTATTCCTTTGGTCGGTTGTCAATCACGCGCACCGCTTTCCCTTGCGAGCGCGGTATGCTGCCCGGATCGGCAACGATGATTTCAGTTGAAACCCCCGCGTTATCCTTAATACGTTTCGACAACATCCGCGCCGCTGCCGCCTTGCTTAACCCGTCCGCTGCATCCGGCGTCGCCTCTACGTTAATACGCATGGCATCCATGTGTCCGGCGCGGTAAAGCTCGATCTGGAAATGGGGGGATAAACCACCCGTCGCCAACACTTGTTCCTCGATCTGGGTGGGGAAAACATTAACGCCGCGAAGGATCATCATGTCGTCCGAGCGCCCGGTGATCTTCTCCATCCGCCGCATTGAGCGTGCCGTTCCGGGCAACAGACGGGTCAAATCGCGCGTTCTGTAGCGGATCATCGGCAGGCCTTCTTTGGTTAACGTGGTAAACACCAGCTCGCCCATTTCGCCGTCTTCAACCAGCTCTCCGGTTTCGGGATCGATGATTTCGGGGTAAAAATGATCCTCCCATATATGCAGCCCGTCTTTGGTTTCGACACATTCATTCGCCACCCCCGGCCCCATGATTTCGCTAAGGCCGTAAATATCGACCGCATGCATATCAAACGCGCTTTCGACCTCAAGGCGCATCGCGTTGGTCCATGGTTCAGCCCCGAAAATACCGACTTGCAACGAGCAATCGCGCGGGTCCAGCCCCACATGGTGAAACTGCTCCAGAATATTGAGCATATAGGACGGCGTCACCATGATCGCGTGCGGTTTGAAATCGTTAATAAGTGTTACCTGCCGCGCTGTTTGCCCACCGGACACCGGCACGACCGTCGCCCCCAGACGCTCAATCCCGTAATGCGCGCCCAAGCCACCGGTGAACAAGCCGTACCCGTAAGCGTTATGCACCATCTCGCCGGCTCGAACGCCAGAGGCCCGCAGGCTTCGCGCGACCATGTCCGAAAAAACATCAATGTCATGCTTGGTATAGCCAACAACCGTCGCCTTTCCGGTTGTGCCAGACGAGGCATGAATTCGGACAATTTGCTCTCGCGGAACAGCCAGCAGGCCAAACGGATAGTTATCGCGCAAATCGTCTTTGTAGGTGAACGGAAACTTCGCCAAATCCGCCAAAGTTTTCAAATCATCAGGATGCACGCCCTTTTCGTCAAAGCGCTTTTTGTACATGGGCACGTTGTCGTATGCGTGGTTCAAAGACCACTTCATGCGCGCAAGTTGCAACGCCTGAATTTCATCACGCGAGGCGATTTCGATCGGGTCAAGGTCAGCCTTATCTGGCGTTATATCTTTCATACTTCGTTCCTAGATGGCTTATTCTTCAAAATGCTGGCCTTTAATCATGCGCGAAAACCCACGGAATTCCGCAATGGTCTTGCCTTCGGGGTTCGTTACCTTCACGTCGTAAATACCGTTGCGCCCGTTCAGGCTTACCTCGGTTGCGGTTGCAGTTAACACCTCGTTAACCTTCGCCGGCGCGATGTAGCTGATGACATTGTGCTGCGCAACGACGGCCTGATTGCGGCTGTTACAGGCAAACGCGAACGCGCTGTCGGCAAGGGCAAAAGTGATCCCACCGTGGCAAATCCCGTGCCCGTTCGTGTGGTGTTTTTGGACCAGCAAACTAAGCGTGGCGCGGCCCTCGTCCACGTCAACCAGCTCCATCCCCAGCCAAACCGAGGCGTTGTCGTTTCCCCACATCACCGCCGCAGATTTCTCGGCTCGCTCTTTCGGGGTCATGGTTTTTCTCCGCTAAACACAGGTGGGCGTTTTTGCAAAAAGGCCGTGACCCCTTCGGCGTAATCCGGCGTTGCGCCGCAAATTTTCTGGAATTCAGCTTCCAAATCCAACTGCTCGTCCATCGTGTTCGCACCCGCCGCCTGTATGGCCATTTTGGTCAGCCCCAGCCCGATTGTTGGGCCGTTGGCCAAGGATTCCGTTAACGCGCGCGCCTCCTCCATAAGGGTTTCATCGGGGATGGCTTTCCAGATCAGCCCCCACTCTTCGGCCTTGGTGGCACTAAGCGGCGTCGCGGTCAGGGCCAAGCCTTTGGCGCGCGCTTCACCGACCAGATTGGGCAGCAACCAGCTTCCACCTGCGTCTGGCATCAAGCCAACTTTCGCAAACGACTGGATAAACCGCGCGCTTTTCGCCGCCAAAACTATATCGCAGGCCAGCGCGATATTCGCCCCCGCCCCCGCCGCCACACCGTTAACGGCACAGATCACCGGAAATTCCAGCGAGCGGATCAATTTGATTAACGGATTGTAAAACTTCTCAAGCGTCTGGCTTAAATCCGGTGCCGAGGTCATCTTGGACGGATCACGCCCCCCCAAATCCTGCCCCGCACAAAACCCGCGACCGGCTCCGGTTAACAAAATCGCCCGCGCGCCTGCATCCCGCGCCTGTTCAATTGCCGCCCGCAGTTCCAGATGCATCTCTCGCGTAAAGCTGTTCAGCTTTTCGGGGCGATTAAGGGTAATTTCGACCCAGTTTTGGTGGGTTTGGCTTAGTATCGTACCGCTCATTGCGCCCTCACGTTAAGTTTTCTTAACAAATCCTTGCATAAACCGAACGGTTGGTCAATAAATTGTTAACCCGAGATTCCACCCCATGAAAGCGACCCGATATGACACAATCTGCGCCGGTAACTGTTAATATTGAAGGCCGCATTGCATGGATCACAATTGATTACCCACCCGTTAACGCGACCGCGACAGGGGTGCGGCAAGGGTTGAAAAATGCGCTCGGACAACTTGGAAATGCCAAGGTTGCTTTTTTGCAATGTGCGGGGCGAACGTTTGTTGCAGGTGGTGACATGTCAGAATTTGACGCGCCCCCTGCCTTGCCGCACCTACCGGATGTGGTTCAGGCAATCGAGGACAGTCCCGTTCCGATTATTGCCCTTATGCACGGAACAGTTCTGGGCGGTGGTTTCGAAATTGCCATGGCTTGTGCGTGGCGTATTGCCAAGGTGGGCACGAAATTCGGGTTGCCAGAGGTGAACGTAGGGCTGGTTCCCGGGGCTGGCGGCTCGCAAAGGTTGCCTCGATTAATTGGCATGGAGGGCGCCATTGATGTGGCTTGCAGCGGCAAGATTCTGACGGCTAACGAATTGTTAAAGCTGGGCGGGCTTGATCTGGTGGTTGAAGGCGATTTGAAGGCGGCGGCTATCGCATTCGCGGCCTCGCTACCGGAGCGCCCGACCGCCGTTAGCCTTCGCGACGTGCCGCCGTTCGACGAAACCTTAATGGAAAGTAAACGTCGTGCGATTACGGCCCGAGCGAAAGGCCAGCACTCACCGCTGCATAATCTGGATGCGCTGCAATGGTCCGCGCAGCCCTTCGACAAAGGTCAGCCGTTGGAGCGCGCATTGCATATGAAATTACGCAAAACACCGGAATCCCGCGCCATGCGATATGCTTTTTTTGCCGAGCGTGCGGTTGCAAAGCCTGCCGCTATTCTGGGCGCTACACCGAGTATCATTAACAAGGTTACGATTGTCGGGGGTGGCTTGATGGGTGCGGGCATTGCCACCGCGATGCTGAATGCCAACCTTTCGGTCACGATTATCGAGCGTAACGCCGAAGCTGCTGATGCCGCATATGATCGCGTGAAAGGCCTACTTGAAGGGGCTTTGACGCGCGGAAAGATTTCAGCCGAAACGATGGCCGCGCGGCTTGCCGTCTTTCGGACCACAGACGATTACGCCGATGCCAAATCCAGCGATCTGGCGATTGAGGCCGTGTTCGAGGATGTCACTGTGAAATCCGAAGTGTTCGCCAAGCTGGCCCGCGTTGTTTCGGATACAACGATTTTGGCGACCAACACCTCCTATCTTGATCCGCGCGAAATTTTCGCGGGAATTCCACACCCTGAACGCTGCCTCGGGCTGCATTTTTTCAGCCCCGCCCATATCATGAAGCTGCTGGAAATCGTCAAAACGCCCGACACCAGCCGCGAGGTTCTGGCAAGCTGCTTTGCACTTGGAAAACGTATGCGAAAGGTCTCGGTTCTATCGGGTATTTGCGACGGGTTCATCGGCAACCGCATGCTTAGCGCGTATCGCCGCGAGGCCGATTACCTGCTGGCCGACGGGGCGTTACCGTTTGAAGTCGACGCAGCGATGCGCGCCTACGGCATGCCGATGGGACCCTATGAATTGCAAGATCTGACAGGGCTGCAAATCGCATGGGCCAACCGTAAACGCCAGACTCGGGACGCTAACCAGCGGTATGTCGACATCGCCGATCAAATTTGCGAGCTGGGTCGCCTTGGCCAGCGAACCGGCATGGGGTGGTACGCGTATAAAGATGGAAACCGCGCCCCCATACGGGATGAAATCGTGGAGTCGTTGATTATCGCGTACTCCGCAACCAACGGCATTACCCGTCAAAAGTTCACCGCAGAACAAATATCGGAGCGCCTTTTGGCCGTTCTTGCCCGTGAAGGCGCGGCCATTGTTGCCGATGGCATCGCCGAGCGAAACGCCGATGTGGATATGGTGCAAATCAACGGTTACGGCTTCCCGCGCTGGCGTGGCGGGCCGATGCACTACGCCGAAACGACAGGATTAATAAGATGACAATTCAAAAGGTTAACAGTTTTGCAGCAGGCGAATGGATCGCACCGGGGGCGGGTGCGCGCCCTATCGCCAGCGCAATTACGGGCGAGGTTATTGCCGAGGCAGGCAATGATGCCCTCGATGTGCAAGGCATGCTGGAATATGCGCGAAATGTCGGCGGCCCTGCCCTTCGCGCTATGACGTTTCATGACCGCGCCCGCATGCTCAAGGCTTTGGCCGCGCATATTTCGCAGCATAAACAAGCGCTATACGACCTTAGTTTCGACACCGGCGCTATCCAGTCTGACCATTTGATTGATATTGACGGGGGGATTGGAACGATGTTCGTTTTCGCCTCAAAGGGGCGGCGCGAATTGCCGGATGCACATATTTATCTTGATGGTGAAATCGAGCAGTTATCGCGCAACGGCACATTTCTGGGCCAACATATTTGCACATCAATGCAAGGGGTTGCGGTTCACATCAACGCTTTCAACTTTCCGGTTTGGGGGATGCTCGAGAAGCTCGCGCCAACGCTGCTGGCGGGTGTTCCGGCCATCGTAAAACCCGCGACAGTCAGTTGTTATGTGACCGAGGCTTGCGTTCGCATCATGGTGGAAAGCGGCATTCTGCCTGCGGGCGCATTGCAGTTGATTACAGGTGGCACGGGCGATCTGCTGGACCGGTTGGGGATGCAGGATGTGGTTAGCTTTACCGGATCGGCGAAAACGGCACTGGCGCTGCGCTCGGCCCCGAATATCCTTGAAAACTCGATTCGTTTTGTGGCGGAACAGGACAGCCTGAATGCCTCTATTCTGGGTCCGGATGCCGTTCCCGGCACGCCGGAATTCGACTTGTTTGTGAAAGAAGTCCAGCGCGAGATGACCACAAAAGCGGGGCAGAAATGCACAGCTATTCGCCGGATTATGGCCCCTGAAAATCAGGTTGAAGCGGTGATCGAGGCGTTATCTGCCCGCCTTTCCAAGACAATCATTGGTGATCCGCGCGACCCGAAAACCCGTATGGGGGCGCTTGTTTCGGCGGAGCAAAAGGCGGATGTGTTGGCGAAAATCGCGATTATAAGCACGGAGGCAACACGTGTTTTCGGGGACCCTGATAATTTCGATACTTTGAACGCGAACCCTGAAAAAGGTGCATTTCTTCCGCCCATACTGTTCCATTGCGAAAGCCCGGATACCGCCCAGCGAGTGCATGACACGGAGGCTTTCGGCCCAGTTTCCACCATCATGGGCTACCGCGATCTGGATCACGCAATCGCGCTGATTAACCGTGGGCAAGGCAGCCTTGTGGCCTCGGTCATCACGCATGACCCTGAAGTTGCTCGTAAAGTTGTGCTGGGGGCGGGCGCGTATCATGGGCGGCTCTATTTCAACAATCGCGATTCGATGGCGGAAAGCACGGGCCATGGCGCGCCCCTGCCCCACATGGTTCATGGCGGCCCCGGTCGTGCTGGCGGCGGCGAGGAGCTGGGCGGTATTCGTGGCGTCATGCATTACATGCAGCGCACCGCGATACAGGGCAGCCCAGACATTCTGACGGCAATTGGCCAACAATGGGTGCCCGGCGCGACCGAGGTTCCGGCCCCCGCCCACCCGTTCACGCGCACATTTACCGAACTGCAAATTGGCGAGACTATCAACACAGCCGCCCGCGAAATCACGCTCGCGGATATCGAGCATTTCGCCGAATTCACCGGTGACAACTTTTATGCGCATATGGACGACGAGGCCGCCGCCGCCAACCCGTTCTTTCCGGGCCGCGTGGCGCATGGCTATCTGCTTTTGTCCTTCGCGGCCGGTCTGTTTGTGGAACCGAACCCCGGGCCGGTTCTGGTCAACACAGGACTGGAAAACCTGCGTTTTCTGAAACCCGTTGTGGCCGGTGACAGCATCAAGGTTCGCCTTACCGTCATGAAAAAGACAAAGCGCAATGATGATTACGGCGAGGTTCGCTGGCACGTGACGTTAACCAATCAAGATGCTGATTTGGTGGCGGAATATGAACTGCTAACAATGAACGAGTATTGATAGCGTGGCGGTCTTACACGGGTTATAAGACGTGCATGACAGATACTTCGCGGCAAAATTTCGAGGGCATAGTTCAAGAATTGACGGGCTGCGGGAAGAGCAGAACGTGGTCGATTCTTGTCACCATTTTCGGTGATTTGGCGCAAAATCCAGAGGATGAAATCAGCGGGCCGTTACTGTCATCCTTAACGCAACTGATCGGCATAAAACCACAAGCGATGCGCGTAGCCTTGCATCGATTGCGTCGCGATGGCTGGATTGTCACGGAGAAATCCGGGCGGACCAGTCGGCATCGCCTGTCCGAATTTGGCCTGAACCAGAGTATAATTGCCAGCCCGCGTATCTATGCCCGAACGATTGATATGCCCGATAAATGGCACGTACTACTGGCAAATCCTACGGTACGTATAAATGAGAAAAACCTCGTAACTCGCGGGTATCTAGGTGTTTTACCAAATGTGTACATCGCGAAAGGCCCAAAACCCGCGGATGTATCCGAATTTCTAGTGTTGGAAGGTTATCTGTCAGAATTCCCTGAATGGCTGCGATCCTCTCTCGCCGATGCCGCCACTGTCGAGGAGTATTCAAGATTTGAACACAGCCTCGATGCGGTTAAACGCACGATGGAAAACGGGTATTCGCCAGGGCCGCTGGAAACGGCGGTGATGCGGGCGCTGATTGTGCATAACTGGCGCCGCATTGTTTTGCGCCAACCGGACTTGTCACTGGAACTTCTCCCACAAAACCCGTCCGCCCGATGCCGTGAAAATGTGTGGGGTTTACTCGAACAACTAAAGCGCCCCACCCTCGAAACACTGGAAGCCGCCGCGATCTAAAGGTAAATTCTGCTCACTGAAAATGGCAAAATACGGGGCTTTCCTTCCAGTTGATATAGATCAAGCTGTGTTCGAACAGGCCATATATAATGTGCCCAGCGACAAACCGCATCAAACCGCACAAGGCCTTTCCTGATGACATCATTAATACCAAATACCTGCAAAAGTTGTTCATTGCATTATGATTCCAGCAACTTTTGCGCCCGTTTAACGACCGACGAACTTGTTCGACTGAACGGAAAATCCCGTTTTGTCAGCATGAAACGAGGGGACGCATTGTCTGACGAAGCATTGTTGCAATGGCCGATTATTGCCGTCTCCTCGGGCGTTTTAAGTTTGCAACATCTTATGGCGGACGGGCGAAAATCCATCGCAGCACTTTATATGCAAGGCGATATTATCGACCTTCGCGGCATCTCGAACAGGAACCGTTGTAACCTTATTTCATTAGGTAATTCAAAGGTTTGCCGACTTTCACCCGCAGTATTCGAGCAGGTCGTCTCGGCCAACCCCGAGGCCCTGAATACCGTTTGGAAGAATGTACGCGAACAAACTTTTCGCGCCATAGATCATTCCGTCGACATGTCGAAAAAGCAGGCCTTGGAGAAGTTAGCCTCGTTTATTATTGAGTGTAATTCGAGAGTTATCAACAGGGCAAAAAAGACTGCCGTCGCCAAAATCCCCATTCGGCGCGTGGATTTAGCCGAGTATATTGGCGTGCAACCAGAAACCGTCAGCCGATGTTTTCGGGATTTGCAAAATCGTGGTATTATTGAATTCGATAATCTTTCGGTAGTAACCCTGAAAAATGTGCCCGCCCTTCGTGAAATCGCGAATGGAGATTGGCAGGGAGATGCCCAAAAGGTTAAAATCGTTGCATAAATAGCGATGGCGCAATGAATTCATAGAAATTTTACCGTATCTAGTTTAGGCTGTGCTGAACGTGGGTAAATATATGAAAATCACAGTGTTAAAATTTCCGGCTGATATCCTTCATTGGCATCTGGTGAAAAGCTTTTTGCTGCTTCGGAAAGAAGTATTTGTGGACAAGATGGATTGGCCGCTTTTTCATGCGGACTCTATGGAGTTCGAGCAATATGACACCCTGACCTCCGTCTACATCATCGCGCATGAAGACGACAAAGTTATTGGCGGCGCGCGGTTGGTTAGAACAGATCAACACCAAAGTTTTGGAAAAATAGTATATTCTTACATGATTAGAGACGCTTACCTTAAACACTTACCCGGTTTGCCCGAAGAAATTTGCGCCGAAGAACCGCCCGTAGATTCGAAAGTTTGGGAACTTACAAGATTCACATCGCAGGACAACATGCGGGTCGGTCGCGGTATTCTGGAAAAATGTAACGCGTTTTTGAAAGAAGAAGGCGCTTACAAGTGTTTGTTTCTCGGGCCACCGGCATTCCTTAGAATGGCGCGCACTATGGGGTACAATCCAACGCCTTTAGGCAAAATTACAGGCAACAAAGACGGTCGGTTTCTGGCATTCAGTTGCAATGTTATCTAGCGACGTATTTTCATAACATTACATGCGTTTATGGGTCAAAATCACCTTGACACAACCTCAGCATGTTGTACTTTATGATATAAGATTTATACTTATTAATTGATTTTTCGCAAAAAACTTATACTTTTAGATAAATTTCGACAGAGGTACCCCTATGCTCAAATCTATAATCCCTAATTTTGAATCTGAAGTCGCTTCGCTTAAATTTTTAGGCCAGTCCGGCTTCATAATGGCGTTCAATATGACGTTTCGCGGGCCGGAATACCTTCATTCGGAATACCCGGCAGAATGGCAGAAAATTTACGACGAAAAGAACTACTTTTTTGTTGATCCGGTTTTAATCTGGTGTGTCACAAAAAGCGGAAATAAACGGTGGTCCGACATCAAATTACCCGATATTCGGGGGGTAATGAAGGACGCGCGAGACCACGGCTTGAACTACGGTGCAGCATTTTCGCGCAAGTCAATGAACAAGCGGTCTTTCCTGACCATTTCCCGACCAGATCGGGAGTTCACTGACGAGGAAATATCCCACATCGATGACAAATTCAATAATCTGGTGGATTATGTTGTTGGTCAATGCGGTCTAACGGACAAAGAACTCGATGCGTTGCGCGGGCTGCGGGATGGGCTGAGTTACAAACAAATCGCTGTTGAACTCGGTATTTCCGTTCCAACCGTTAAAAGCCGCGCCGAGCGGGCGAAGGGGAAATTAGGGGCTAAAACGACAACGCAGGCTGTTGCCATGGCCTCCACCCGGAACTTCATTTAATCGGTTGGGCGGTTAAATGCCGCCCAAACCTAGTGCAAATTCAACGCAAGTTTCAAAACGCCAACTTTGGTCAGGGTGTCGTCAGCCACGATTTCCGGACCGACCACTTCGACATCTAGGCCAAGATATTCAGTCCAACGCGCCCACTGTGATGGCATCAAACCGATGATTTGCGAAGCCCCCAAGGTCCGTGCGGCGCTGGTCATTTCAGCAACCAAACTGGCCTGCACACGAGCGTGACGCCTTTCAGGCACATCATTTGATATGAATACGCGCGAAGCTTCCCAGATATGAGAGGCTACAGGAGCCTTATAATCCAGCAAGTTGCTCGGCAAGGTATCCAGCAGGCCGCGCTGTGCATCGCGGATCATATAGGAATACACGCCGCATTCGGCTGTTGTAGGGGTCAAACGCACACCGGCAAGAACCTTGCCATTTTCATGAACAGCGATCCAACGGCTGGCTGGCGAATCATACTGGTCATATTCCATCCCGTCAGTTTCCGGAAATTCCCAATTCGAGTCCATAAACATGGAACGCGTTCGCGCACGAAACAGAGTCGTGAACAGGTCACCGTAGGTGTGTAAATTATCAAAGGAAAGTGTAGTCGTAAGCATGGTAGCCTCCAGCTTTGGTCGAAACAGTTTTTGTTAAGGAACTTTTGGAGCAACCCGTTTACAGATACATCCGCCACCCATATTGGTGGTAATTGTCGGTATATTTCACCTGCCGAGCATTCACGGGTTTTGTTCGTCCTAATTTACTGTCACAACCACACATTAATATCAGTCTGCAATCCGTTTGCAGGGTTAATTTTAATACGACGGGCGAGCGTTTAGACTGCCTGTCGCACGGTGAAACTCGTACACTAATTAAGCGGCGTAACGAACTCTCGAATGTTAACTTCTCAACCGAGTGTCGCTTGCTCTTCTAATTCAAAAGCACCGCCACAAACAAAACACTATTACGCCACAGTTTAGACTAATACGCTGGAATTTGCCAAAGGTATTGACACAGGTAAAACGGGTGTCTTTTTTGCTAAATTCAACACGACAAGTGGATTTTTTTTGGCAAGGATTTTCTTTCTGGAATTCCTGTCATATTCATATATTTTATTTTTATACCAATATCTTACATGATTCGCTTATAGGGAACTTACTTAAAGTCAGCGGCTAGATTGCTACATCTCCGCATAGCAGAAAATCTCCTATACGTCTGTTTCCACACTATTATCTCAAATAATAATTTTAGACATAACCAATTGGATATGTCTAAAAGACCTCATTGCCGAATCACCTAACAAACTTAAATTTACACCTATTAATCGGTACTTGGCGGTGAATAATTACGCTTATAATGCCAGTTATATTGCATTGATTTTCAGCTTAGCTGTGATCAAATTAAATACGTTACTTTTGAGCATTTTAAGACCAGCGCCTGTAGAGAATTTTTACCAGTAGTCGAATATTTGTACCATCTCGGAAAGCTGCGTAAGCACACTATTCGAAGTTACAAACGAGTTTCGAATTAACCAGTGTAACTGCGTAACTAGTAAACCAAGGCCTTGTAGTCCGCCGCTACAAGGCCTTGCTGCTAGTACCACCCAAAATATCCATACATATTACGAAGAAAATGGGGCTGCACAGTGTGTCGCCGCGCTGTATCTTCAGCATCACGGATATTGCAATGTGATATTGGAAGTTGCGAACCGTTTCGATATACTGGCAGGTGGTATTAGGAAAGGTAGTTCTGATGAATAATAGGGCCGAGATCACGACACGTCTTGCCAAACGGCTAAAGGACGAGCGGACAACGAAGGGGCTGAGCCTTGATGCTCTGGCCAAGCTTTCGGGGGTTTCGCGCTCGATGTTGTCCCAAATCGAGCGAGGAGAGAGTAGCCCGACGGTTGCCAGTCTGTGGAACCTTACCCGGGCGCTCAATGTGGATTTTTCTACGCTTCTGGATGAAAATATTGAACCGGAACACCCTATCAAAGAGATTGTTCTTGGTGACCAGACCCCCGAGATTCGCAATCGTGCGGCGGGCTGTGTGATACGCATTCTAAGTGCGCCGGGTGATGTTGGCGGGACCGAAGTCTATGATATCACCTTCCAGGCGGACGCTTGTCTTGAAAGCTCGCCGCACGAAAAAGGCTGTGTAGAGCATCTGACGGTTTTGGAAGGGCAGCTTGAGATTACATCGGACGGGGAAAAAGCCAAGGTCTCCACCGGTGATACGATTCGCTACGCGGGGGATGTCGAACATGCTATTCGGGCTTGCGAGGCGGCACGCGTGATCCTTATCGTGAAGATCGCCTAATATCCAATATATTGGCGGACCTCCAATATATTGACAGATTCCTTATTGACGGATATCAATCCAATAAACAGGAGGATGCCATGACTACGCGATTTTTAAACCATATTTCAAAAACTCTGGGCGATATCGAGGCTGACGGGCTGCTGAAGCGCGAACGCACGATTGTGTCGCCACAAGCGGGCCGGATTACTGTCGAGCTGCCGGATCGCAGCAAAAAGCAGGTGATTAATCTTTGTGCCAACAATTATCTTGGATTGGCGAACCATCCCAAGCTGATCGAGGCCGCCAAAGGGGCTATGGACGATCATGGTTATGGCATGGCCAGTGTGCGCTTCATCTGCGGCACGCAAGATTTGCACCGCGAGCTGGAACAAAAACTGGCGCGGTTTCTTGGCAAAGACGACACGATCCTTTTTGCTGCCTGCTTTGATGCAAATGGCGGGCTGTTTGAGCCGCTTCTGGGGCCTGAAGATGCGATTATATCGGACTCGCTGAACCATGCCTCGATTATCGACGGGATCCGCTTGTGCAAGGCGCAGCGGTATCGTTACGCCAATTCGGACATGAACGATCTGGAGGCGAAGTTGAAGGACGCTCGCGCGGCGGGTGCCCGTTTCATTATGATCGCCACGGACGGTGTGTTCTCGATGGACGGCTACCTTGCCAACCTGCCCGATGTCACACGTCTGGCGAAGGAATATGACGCGATGGTCATGGTTGATGACTGCCATGCCACCGGCTTTATGGGCCCCAAGGGGCAAGGCACACCTGCGCATCACGGGGTTGATGTGGATATTCTGACCGGCACGTTGGGCAAGGCCCTTGGCGGGGCAATTGGCGGTTATATCGCCGGACCTCAGCCGGTGATTGACCTGCTAAGGCAGCGCGCGCGGCCATATCTGTTCTCCAACTCTCTGCCGCCTGCGATTGTCGCGGCTGGCATCGAGGCCATTAAACTGGTTGAAGAAGGCGATGATTTGCGGACGCAACTGTTCGAGAATTCAGCCTATTGGCGGGCGGGGCTGACCAGCCTTGGTTTTGAGCTGCTTGAGGGCGAGCACCCGATCATTCCCGTAATGCTGGGGGATGCGCGCCTTAGTCAGGACATGGCGAACAAACTATATGAACTGGGCGTCTATGTTGCCGGATTCTTCTTTCCGGTGGTACCAAAAGGTCAGGCCCGTATCCGCACCCAGATGAATGCAGCCCTGAGCAAAGATGATCTGGATTTCGCGCTTGAGGCATTTGCGAAAGCGGGGCGGGAAACCGGAGTGCTGTCATGAACACTATGAAGGCATTGGTGAAGTCGAAAGCAGAAGAAGGTCTTTGGATGGAGACCTTGCCCATACCCGAAATCGGCCCAAATGACGTACTGATCAAAATTAAGAAAACCGGCATCTGCGGCACCGATATCCATATCTGGAACTGGGATGCGTGGTCGCGTAAAACCGTGCCCGTCGGGCTGACCATTGGCCACGAGTTTTTTGGCGAGATTGTCGAGGTCGGGCGTAATGTGGATGACCTCTCCATCGGGCAACGTTGCACCGGAGAGGGCCACCTGATCGGCAACACTTCCCGCCAAAGCAGGTCGGGAAAGTTCCATCTGGACCCGGAAACAAAAGGCATCGGCGTGAATGTCGATGGCGCTTTCGCCGAGTACCTGCGCCTACCGGCCTTCAACGTGGTGCTGCTGCCTGACGCAATTCCTGACGAAATCGGTGCGATCCTCGACCCGTTAGGTAATGCCGTTCATACCGCGCTGTCCTTCGATTTGATTGGCGAGGATGTGTTGATCACTGGTGCTGGCCCGATTGGCATCATGGCGGCCGCTGTGGCAAAGCACGTCGGTGCGCGGCATGTGGTTATCACCGATGTTAATCAAACACGGCTTGATCTGGCCACGCAGGTCGCCGACGTGGTGCCCGTTAACGTAACCAAAACCGACCTGAAAGAGGTCATCCAGAGCCTCGGCATGAAGCAGGGCTTCGATGTTGGTATGGAAATGTCGGGCAATTCTTCCGCTTTCGACCAGATGGTCGAGGCAATGGTGATGGGGGGGCAAATTGCCATGCTCGGCATTCCTGCGGGCAAAACGCAGGTGGACTGGTCGAGCATTGTATTCAAGGCGCTAACCATCAAAGGCGTTTATGGCCGCGAGATTTTCGAGACATGGTACAAGATGATCGCCATGCTCGAAGACGGGCTGGATATCAGCAACATCATCACCCACCGCATGTCTGTAGACGATTTCGAGGAAGGGTTTGCCATCATGAAATCCGGCAAATCCGGCAAAATCGTTCTCGACTGGACCTGATAGGGTAATATCTCCATTCGTAATGGCACTAACACAAACCAAGGAAGGCCACCTCCTTCAGAGGTAGCCTTCCTTTTTGATCGGTTCGCAGCGATGGACCCGAAGTCAGTGCATGCTATTGCCGCGCGCCAACCCAGGTGGTGCGGTTGGTGATGGCTTCCGGTTGCCATTATACCGAAGAACCCGAGCCCCTGAATAAGGACTGCCTCGTCGGCATCCTCGGACGTGACCGTAAGGGTTGCGCCATCGGCCGTTGTGTCCGCAATGACGCTCCAACCGTTGTAGCCTTCAATGGTGGAGGCATGTGCGACGACCATTTCCTGCACGGCGCTCAACGTCCGACCGTCTCCGGTAATCACGATGGATAGCCCCCCATCAATCTTCGTTTCGCTAACTTCTGCATTCAGAACCAGTTGATTCATGTTTACCAAATGCGCGCGCAACGCCGAGATGTCGACCTTGCTCCAGTCGGTGGAGGCGTCGGATTTCAGTATGTTAACAATCTCCTGAATCGCACCAAAAGCGTCCTGTCCGGGTAGCGTTGCCACACCTGAAGCAGGCTCGGCCGTGCTTTTTTGTCCGTGCATTTCCCAAGGCATATTGCCACGCATTCCAACGCCGTGCGTGCCATCGTGCACATCGTGTGACATGCCAGCTTTTCCACGCATTCCACCACCGTGCGTGCCATCATGAGCACCGTGTGGCATGCAGCCGTTGCCACGCATCCCTTGCATCCCGTGTGCGCCAACCTCGCCCATGTGATCACGCATCATCATGCCACGAAATTCATCGTCGCCCATCATCATCTGCATACCGTGCATCGCTGCCTGATCGGCGTTTCCCGCATGCACCATGTCCTCTTCAGTTGGCATTTTGGCCTGATCTCCCTGCATCCCATGCATCGGAGTTGATGTCGACTTACTGTCCATCATCATGCCCGCCCCTTCGTGCTGCATTGGCTGGCCGTCCATCATCCCTTCCTGCGGCATCGGTTGGCTGTCCATCATCATGCCCGCGCCCTCATGTACCATCTCGCCGCTCTTGGGTGCCGCCGCATCTTCAGAAATCTCAAAACCCGCTATATATTCCGCGCGCGGCCAACCACCTTCCACTTCGCCTCGTGCCAACGCGAGGTGGAAGGGTTGATGATGGCCGGTGCCAGTCGACATCAGACCCAGAAAACCCAGCCCCTTAATGTGGATAACCTCTTCAGGAATCGCGCTGGTTACCGTCAACACAACAGCTGAATCAGAAACCTGAACCTTTGAATCCCAACCATTTATCCGCCCCAGAGTGATATTTTGATCGGGTATAACCCGCGCCAGTGCCTCCATAGTTCGCACATCACCGCCAAGTGTGAAGCGCAGACCGTCTACAAGATCAGCAGTTTCCACCGTTGTGTTCCGGGCGATTTCTTCCATGTCGCCAAGATGCAGAATGAATGCACCCAGGTTGAACTTTGACCAATCCGTATCGGGCTTACCCTCCAACATCATAACCATTTCCTGTATGGCCGCGAGGCGATCCTGACCATATTCGAAAGGCTTTTCCGAGCGTTCATGCAGCGAATCTATATCGCAATTAGTGCAAGGATCATGACCCAGCGGAGACTTGTGCCCGCTATGATCCTGAACCTGTGCAAAGGCAAAATTTGGTGCAAAAATAGCAGCGCTGAACAAGAGGGCAATGGTTTGTGATTTTTTCATTTCTGGTTTCCTATGGGATTTCGTTATATGTTTGTATAGCTATCGGCGACAACCGCGCATGATTGAAATCATATATACTACCAAGGAATCATAATATCACATGTTTGAAGAACTGGGCATCACCGCATCCGGAAAACGCAGATTAAACAAGGGCGAAACACTGTTTTCTATCGAAGAAAAAGTGGTTGCCTTTTACGCGCTGGAATCGGGAAGGATTCGAATGTCCCGAAATATGGCGGATGGAAAAACTGTTACTTTTTATGTAGCCAACCCGGGTCAGTTATTCGCCGAAGCCTCGTTGTTTTCTGAAAATTATCATTGTGAAGCCGTCGCTGAAGAACGCTCAACGGTGACGATCTATTCCAAATCCGATTTTTTAACCGCGTTGAGGAAAAATGAAAATTGTGCATTTCACTTTATGGAACACTTGGCGCAACAACTCCAAAAACAGCGCGCACACGTAGAGTTGATGCACATAAAATCAGCGCCCGATCGTCTGTTGGCATATTTCCATAGCAAACTAAGTTCAAGAGAACTCGAATTAAACATCGAATCCACGTGGAAAGCGGTTGCAGCAGAAATAAACCTGACCCACGAAGCTGTATATCGCGCCCTATCCAAACTGGAGAAAGCTCGAGTAATCACGCGGAACGGACGGAGAATTTGCTTGAACGTTTAGGTTGGTAGCTTCACCTACCAACCGAGGGAACCTCTGAACAACTTCAGCATATTTCGCCATAGTTTTTCCATCCAGATCAGGAAGGTTTGGCATTGCGGCAACAGATTTTTTCGTCCCTTGAGCAGGTACACCAACCTGCCAACACGGTGGTGGCTAATAGTCATATCAAGTGCTCGAAACTTTCTATGGACAAATTCCTA
>ENA-OSCG01000024-OSCG01000024.1-marine-sediment-metagenome-genome-assembly--contig:-NODE-24-length-29066-cov-7.830271_pt1 | contig 29066 bp, 19 predicted proteins | sample MGYA00237880_ERZ529332 | MGnify/ENA primary metagenome ERZ529332 (study PRJEB26373, sample SAMN05710708) | marine sediment metagenome | biome: marine; feature: ocean trench; material: sediment... | reverse complement strand
CGATGCTGGAACAGGCCGATCAGCCTTTGGCCCTGACGCTGCTTTCCAATGCCGAGACAACTGTCAATCCGTTTGCCGGGCTATTGGGACCTGAATCTAACGACAACGACGATCTTGGCGGCGATGATCTTGCCGGCCTTGTCAGCCTGCTGGCACCCGGGCACGTACACACATTAAGTACATGGACTGATCATTTCCTGATGCTGTCAGCTGAGGCGGTCAAGCACCTGTCTGTCAACCCCTCTGAGGGCACGCTGATGCAACAACTTCTGGCTGCGGGTGGCACACTCAAAGTCCCCGATCAGCTATTTCTGCATGATCCGGACCACCGTGTTTTTGAACCCCTGAACCTGCAGCCACATGAATCCAGCTACCCACCGCCCTTCAGTGAACTAAGTGCCCGGCTGCAGGCATGGTTCAGGACTGGAAAGCCGTGCATTCCGCTTAGCCTGGCAGAAGACAAACCCGCCACCTTGCACATCACCCACAGCTGGGGTGGAGGCGTTGCCCAATGGCTGAAATCCTTTATTGCAACCGACAACGGACTCAGGCATTTCCAGCTCCGCTCTGAAAACCCACAATCGGGCCGGGAGTACGGGCAGAAATTGTCTCTGTACATTGCTAACGAGTTGCGTTGCCCGATAGCAAGCTGGTGGCTGCAGCCAGCGATAAAATCTGTTGATGACAGCAACCCAAGCTACCAGGAAATCCTGTCTGAAATCTGCCATCGGTATGGCATCGGCCGCATATTTGTTTCATCCCTGGTCGGCCACAGTCTTGATGCCCTGCGCTGTGGCTTGCCCACATTGCAAATCCTGCATGATCATTTTCCAGTCTGGCCATTGCTCAGCGTAAACCCTGCGCCTTACTTGCGGACTGATGAACCCGTGAAGCGGGAACAGGCATTGCAGGAGCATGCTGAAAACCAGGAATTCCCGGATAAAGACGCGGCAGCCTGGTCAAAGACAAGCATTGCATATTTGCAGGCGCTGGCAGAATTCAGGGTGAATATTGCTGCACCGGGACAAGCAGTGCTGGATCTGCAAAATCGACTTGCGCCGGACTTTGCAGCATTGACCGCGCAGGTTATCCCGCATGGCTTTCCGGCGCTGGAGAACGGCCAAATAATATCACCCCGGCCACGCACAGATGGGCGCCTCCGCATGGTAATCCTGGGGCGTATGCAAGCCGGCAAAGGGCGACAATTATTATTGAAAGCACTACCCGAACTAACCAAATACGTGCAGGTTTATCTGTTGGGAGCTGGCCAATGGGGAGAGGAGTTTTTTGCTGTTGCCGGGGTCGATGTCGTTCTTGAGTATAGCCGCAGTGAGCTACCGTCCATGCTGGCAAGCATCGGTCCGGACTTTGCAGCCCTGTTGTCGGTCGTGCCGGAGACTTTCAGTTTTACCCTGTCAGAATTGCAACAACTGGGAATACCAGCCATTGCCACCCGCGTTGGCAGTTTCCCTGAGCGAATTAAACACGGCAAAACCGGCTGGCTGATTGAAGCCAGGCCCAAAGCGCTGGTCCACCAGGTGGCGGTTTTGTGCAAATCACCAGAAAAAGTGGCGGCCGCACGCCTCAACCTGGCTGGCAGGGAAGCGCACACACTTGAGGACATGGTCAAGGCTTATAACAGCCTGTGCCCAATGCCGGACAAGCGTAGTCCATATATACCTGTTCAAGCCGGGCGGCATGAGACCCAGCAGGCCGCTGCAGATTATCAGCGCTCAATGATAAGTAATGAGCTACAGCGGTCCCAGGCGCAACAAACCAGGTTGAAGAAGGAGGTCGAGCAAAGATCAGCATGGGCACTGGAAACCAGCAAGCAGCTGAAGTTGGAACAGAGACGAACCGAGGAATGGGTTGCGCAGCTGGATTCTGAAATCAGCAGGCTGCAAAACATGATGACCGAGCGACAAGCACGTCTGGAACAGCTTGAACATGTTGAGGAACAACTTGAACACGTCGAGGAACAGAATACGCTGATATTGGCAAGCACCTCCTGGAAAATCACCAGGCCGTTGCGGGCTGGCCGGCGAGTGGCTAAGAATTTCATGCTGGCACGCGCCTGGAATCCAGCACGATGGCCGTGGCTGCTGTCACAATTGATCAGAAACCTGTCAACGCTGGGATTTGAAGGAACGCTGCTGAGACTGCAATACACCGGCGCAGAGGCAGTACCGGAACCCCAACCTGCTGTGGGCATAGAATCCATCGGCGACCCCCAACCACCGGACGCATTCCCTGTATCAGACCGGCCCGATGTCAGCATTATTATCCCCGTGTATAACCAGTGGGTTTACACGGCTGCCTGCTTGCGCAGCCTGCTGGGCACCGCTGGCAAATACTCTTTTGAAGTGATTGTCGTGGATGACCGATCCAGCGATGAAACAGCCAATCAGTTAACGCAGATCAAGGGTTTGAAGCACCTGAGAAATGATAAAAACCTCGGCTTTGTCGGCAGTTGTAACCGGGGAGCCAAAGATGCGCGGGGGGAGTACCTGGTGCTGCTGAACAATGATACCCAGGTGATGGACGGCTGGCTGGATGAGTTGATCGACACTTTTGAACGCGAGCCACAGGCTGGGCTGGTGGGTGCCCGGTTGGTCTATCCCGACGGCAGTCTGCAGGAATCCGGTGGCATTGTATTCAGCGATGGCTCCGGCTGGAACTACGGCCGCGGGGAAGATGCGGAGCAACCTCAATACCAGTTCCTGCGTGAAGTGGATTACTGCTCCGCTGCCTGTATAGCACTGAAGACAACCTATTTTCACCATATAGGCGCACTTGATGAACGCTACACCCCCGCCTATTATGAGGATACTGACCTGGCCTTCCGGGTACGGGAATCCGGCTTGAAAGTATTGATTCAGCCACTTTCAGTGGTCGTTCACTACGAAGGAATCACTGCCGGCACAGATACCTCCAGTGGCATTAAAAAGTACCAGTTGATCAACCAGCAGAAGTTTATGCGTCGCTGGAAAATCGAACTCGAATCCCAACCGGAAAAAATAACCAACCCGGATGACCGTGCGGCAATTCTTCGCGCCAGCCGGCACCGCAGCAAGGGAAGCATCCTGATTATTGACGCCACCACACCGGAACCCGATCAGGACTCCGGCAGCGTCCGCCTGACCAATATGATGCAATGCTGCCGGGATTTAGGCTATGCGGTTACCTTCTTTGCTGACAATCGCGACTATGCGGGTAGTTATACCCGTGACCTGCAAAGGGCCGGCATCGAAGTTCTGTACCGACCCTGGCTGGAATCCTTGCATGACTTCTTCCGTGACCGGGGACATGAATTTGACTATGTCTTTATCAGCCGTCACTACATAGCCACCAACTACGTTTCCCTGCTCAGGCGCTATTGCCCCAGGGCCCGCTTTATCTTTGATACGGTTGACCTGCACTATCTGCGTGAGCAACGTCTTGCGGAGCTGGAGCAAAGCCTGCCGCTAACACGCACGGCCCGGCAGACCCGTCGTGCTGAACTGTCGGTCATCAAGGCGGCCGATGTAACTCTGGTTGTAAGCTCGGTTGAAAAAGGTGTGCTGGCTGAAGACGCACCTGGTGAAAAAGTGCATATACTCTCCAATATTCACCACGTTCCTGGACGGGGTAAAAGTTTCTCTGAAAGAAAGGATATCTATTTCGTGGGCGGTTACCAACATCCGCCGAATATCGACGGGGCTTGCTGGTTTGTTAATGATATATGGCCATTGATCCACAAGTGTATGCCACAAATGCGTTTCCACTTGATCGGCAGCAAAGCACCGGAACAAGTCCGTTCATTAAAGGGGGATGGTGTAATTTTTCATGGTTTTGTCGAATCCTTGCAACCTTTCCTGAGCAACTGTCGCCTGGCGGTTGCGCCTTTACGTTATGGTGCGGGTGTAAAAGGAAAGGTCAATATAAGTATGGCGCATGGGCAACCCGTCGTCGCAACACCTGCGGCTGCCGAGGGCATATTTGCAGAACACGAAAGAGAATTGCTGGTAGCGGAAGATGCTGAGGCATTTGCCTTTGAGGTCGTCCGGCTTTACCAGGATGAAGAATTATGGAACCGCCTGTCAGACGCATCCGTGAGAAATGTGGAAGAGCATTTTTCCATCGCCGCGGCACGCAATAGCCTGACTGCATTATTTGATTCATTGAAGAAGATGGATTCCGGGTCGAGCCCGGAATGACGTATGTTAAACGCTCGGAATGACCTCTCTTAAGCTTTTTCTCTGAGTCTGCAAGCTTCGAACACATTAGGAATCTTGTTGAGGCGATGTAACAGTTCACTGAGTTGCTGGTAATCTCTGACCATAACCTGCAAGCGGATATTGACCTCTTCCGTCAGTTCATCCAGGCGACTGTGAATATCGGTGACGGAAACATCTGAAGTCGCCAGCATGGACGATATGTCCTTGATCAGTTCGCGCCGGTTGTAAGCCCTCAACAAAAGATGAACCCGGTAGCCCGAGTCAGCCTGTGTCCTCCAGCGCACCTGGATCAGCCTGGGATTATCGTCCCGGACCCAGCGCAACACGTTGGGGCAATCATCACGATGAATGGTGACGCCGCGGCCACGCGTAATGTAACCACGCACAGGGTCTCCGGGCACCGGCTGGCAACAACGGGCCATGCTGGTCAACAGGTTACCCACGCCCTCGATGACGACATCGCTGCCCTGTTGCCGGCCAACTGTGCGCCGGCGTTTGGGAGCTTTTGTAACCAGGTCTGCGACCGTCGGCTCAATGTCCCTGGCCTTGTGGCGCTCAACAGCGTGTACCACCTGCCCTACCGTCAGATCACCATTGCCCACAGCAGCGTAAAGATCTTCCACAGAATTGAAATTGAACCGTGCAGGTACGCCGTGCAGATCCGACGACATCAAACCAAGGCGTTTAAGATCCGCTTCCACCAGATCCTTGCCCTGCTGAAGGTTCTCATCGTGGCTCTCACGCCGGAACCATTGGCGTACCTTGGAGCGCGCCCTTGCCCCGTGAATAAAGCCCAGGCGCGGGTTGAGCCAGTCACGGCTGGGCCTGGGGTGTTTTCCGGTCAGAATCTCCACCCGGTTGCCGGTGCTTAAATGACAGGTTAGCGGTACAATGCGACCGTTGACTTTCGCACCCTGGCAACGATGGCCAACCTCAGTGTGGATGTGATAGGCGAAATCCAGCACGGTCGCGCCCAGGGCCAGGTCAATCACCTGCCCCCTCGGTGTCAGGACGTAAACACGGTCCTCAGAGGTGGCTGCCTGGAAACTTTCCAGCAGGCTTTCATCATCCAGCTTGTCTTCACCGGCATCCAGCAACTGCCGCATGATTGCGATCTTGTTGTCAAATGCCGAATCATTCGGACCACCTTCCTTGTAACGCCAGTGTGCCGCCACCCCCAGTTCTGCATGCTCATTCATTTGGAACGTGCGGATTTGCACCTCTACGACCTTGCCCACTGGCCCGACGACAGCGGTATGCAGGGACTGGTAGTCATTGCCCTTGGGCATCGTTATGTAATCATCAAACTCACCCGGGATGGGCTGCCACAGGCTATGGACCAATCCAAGCACGCTGTAACAGCCCGGCAGGTCATCCACCAGTACGCGCACCGCCCTGACATCAAACAGCTCATGGAAATCCAGCCCTTTGCGCTGCATTTTTCTGTAAATACTGTAGATGTGCTTGGGGCGGCCCCTGACCTCAGCCCTGATGCCGGCGCCCGCAATAGCCGCTTCCAGTTTCTCAATGAAACTGAGAATGAAGCGCTCCCGGTCAGAACGCCGCTCTGCCACCAGTGCGGCAATGCGGTGATAATCTTGCGGCTGGTCAAACCGGAAGGCCAGATCCTCCAGTTCCCATTTCAGTTGCCACACACCGAGCCGGTTGGCCAGTGGTGCGTGAATCAGCATAACCTCCCGTGCGAGCAATTCGACATAAGCCCCGTTCTTGTTGCTGGCCTTGTTCTTCACCTGGTGCAGCTTTACCAGTTGCCAGGCCAGCGCAATCAGCACGATGCGCACGTCTTTAATCATTGCCAGCAACAAACGTCGCAGGCCTTCGGCACTATGCGCTGTACTGGCGGGCAAGTGCTCGGTCTCAAACCTGATCAGGTCAAGCAACTGATCAAGCTGGTTTATCACCTCAGCGGACAAATCAGCACGTATCGGCGCGAGGTCCTCGCCACCCTCGGAGGCCACAAACAACATCGCACAACTGACCGTATGCGGGTCGGGTGACAGCCCGGACATCACGTTTAGCAAATCCTGTAAAAGAAGCAGATTATTGCCTGCGCCCAGTTTGCCTGGCTGCAGCTTCGCAAATAGCTGCAAACACTCTTCAGCCGGCTCACCGACCGAGTCACGGTAGGCTTGCAGCCAATCAATCAGAGCCATGTGAACGTCTTTTGTCATTGAATATATTGCGCTATCAGAAAACTTCTGACCCGCAGCATCCTGTTCGCATCCCTGCGTGGATCTTTTTCGACCCCGGCCAAACCGGACGTGCCTGGCCTTCAGGTAGCGTGGGTAGCGCCCGGGGCTGGCCGGTGATAAATTCTGCAGGGAGCCATCGTATACCATGTCATCGAGCTGGCTGCATATATTATGGAATACTTCTGCGCGTAGCCGGGCGGAATCGATCACAAAACGGATCCGTGGCACGGTCAGAGAAGTTTCTGCCCACAGGCACATTTTCGGGATCTGAGTGGTTTTTCAGGAACCGGTTTCGTTTCGCTTCCCATGGCCGCGCATTATAATATGCAGAATTCACAGGGCCACGCCATATGACTATTAACTTCAGCAGCGACAACGAATCACCGGTAGCACCCGCCATGATGGAGGCTATCGTTGAAGCCAACCAGGGCACTGCAACGGCCTATGCTGAAGATGAATGGTCCCTCCGTCTTGACCAGACATTTTCGCGGCTGTTTCGCACCGAAGCCATCGTATTGCCGGTTGCCACAGGAACGGTCGCCAACGCCATTGCACTGGCCACCGTCACGCCACCCTGGGGCAGCGTGTACTGTCATGAAAGCGCACATATTCAAAATGATGAAAGCGGCGCACCGGAATTTTTCGGCAATGGTTTGCGACTCGTGCCGGTGGTTGGAGAAGCAGGAAAACTAAACCTGGAAACATTTGAACAGTCTATTCGCGCGACCGAGGGACACGGCGTTCACAGCTATCTTCCCGCAGCGCTCAGCCTGACCCAAAGCACGGAAAGCGGCACGATTTATTCAGCCGATGAAATCCGCAGCCTGTGTGATTTTGCTCACGACCTTAATATGAAAACGCATATGGACGGAGCCCGCTTCGCCAACGCTGTCGCCGGCCTCGGCTGCCATCCCGCTGAAATCACCTGCGAGGCCGGCATCGATATGCTCTCCTTCGGCGCCAGTAAAAATGGCTGCATGGCGGCCGAAGCACTGGTTATTTTCAAGCAGCCGCAATGGCGTGAAACTGCAGAACGGCTACGCAAGCGCTCCGGCCACCTGTTGAGCAAAATGCGTTACATCTCGGCCCAGTTACTGGCCTACATAGAGAATGACCGCTGGCTGGAAATGGCAATGCACGCCAACCGGCAGGCAGCGAAATTTGCCGCTGCTGTGCAAGCCCACCCACAGGCCAGGCTTGAATACCCGGCCCAGGCCAATGAAGTATTTGTAAACTGGACCACTGAAGGGTTTGCCCAGCTTGAGTCACAAGACATCCTGTTCCAACCCTGGCCTGGAAGGGACGATCTTGCACGGTTTGTTTTTTCGCATGCAACGACGGACCAGGAAATTCAATTGCTTGTTGGCGCTCTCGGCTGATCTTTAGCTGAGACAATCCCGTTAAATGAGGGCAATATTGCGCGTATTTAATGATTTTAATCGGAACACCCGGTCAAAGGGCTTTTCCGCAGCAGGTTCCCTATTCCCGGACAGCCTGATCTGCCATGGATGCCTTCCCTCGCAACGAGCGGTTAAGCCCGACAGACTCCTGGTCACTTGGGTCCTGATTTTGTTTCTGTCAGCCTGCTCCGGTCCGGGCTACTACGTGCAGGCGATTTCAGGCCAATGGAAGCTTATGCAGGCGCGTCAGGATATCCAGTCCCTGCTGGACGATCCTGGTACCCGCCCGGCGCTTGTGGTGCAGCTGGAAACCGCCAGCCGGATAATGGCTTTTGCTGAATCCACGCTCGACCTGCCTGCCAACGGCAGCTACTCCAGTTACGTTGAGCTTGATGGTAACGCCCTGGTCTGGAATGTGGTTGCGACGGAGGAGTTTTCACTTAAACCAAAAAGGTGGTGCTTTGTGGTCGCAGGTTGCCTGCCCTACCGTGGCTTCTTCAGTCAGCAAAAAGCACAGGACTCCTCCACCAGGTTGCGCGCCAGGGGATTGGATGTAACCCTCGCAGCTGCTCCGGCTTATTCAACCCTGGGTAAGTTCAAGGATCCTTTGCTCAGCACCATGTTCACCGGTTCCGATATCCGCACTGCTGCATTCGTGTTTCATGAGTTGGCTCACCAACGCCTGTATGTCAGAGGCAACGGCCAGTTTAACGAAGGCTACGCCAGCTTCATGGAAGCAATCGGCGTGCAAATCTGGCTGGAATCTACCGGCCGGCAAGCAGAACTGCAACAGTGGCAACGGTTGCAAACCGCCCGCAAGGAGTTCAACTCGCTCATCGGCGAGACCCGCAAAGACCTGGCCGAGCTATATCGCTCCGACAGCGGCGACGCTGATAAACGCACAATGAAGGCTGATATCCTGCGCGGCCTGGTGCAGTCCTATGCTCAATTGAGAGAGCAAAAATGGGACGATAAAAATTACTTTTCAGGGTGGTTTGCAGAACCACTCAATAATGCCAGTCTCGCGCTTTACAATACCTATGAAGGTGGGCAATGTGCTTTTCGGAATTTGCTCGGCCGGGCCGAAGGTAAAATGCAGGAGTTTCACCGCCTGGCTCAAATGCAGGCAAACTTGCAAAAAGATGAGCGCCGGAAATGGTTAAAACAAACTTGTGCGGCCATTGCGCCAGCAAGCAAATTGTGACACCTTGCCCACATGCCGGACTTTTAAAAACCCGATCCCTTGGTACAATATACGGGCTTACCCTGATCAAATACGGCGCTGATTTGTGATCCCAACAAAGACAAGAATTCCAATCCTGCTGTCGACCCTCGCCGTGATGCTGGCATGCAGCTGGAATACGGCGTTTGCAGCCGCCGGCGATGACCCTGTGGTGGCCTGTCCGGGACCCAGCCTGGCACCCATGCGGAATGCCACGCCGGATCGTGATGCCTTCCCCATTACCCTGAGAGCCAGTGAATTTGATGCTGGTGATGCCCAGGTGGCTGAAGCCCGGGGGCAGGTAGATCTGCGTCGTGCAGACCAGACGTTAACGACTGAGGTTCTGCGTTACGACCCCGAAACACAAACCATCACCATGCCGGGTGCGGTGCAGTATGAAGATTCTGTACTGTATATCAGTGGTGCCAGCGGCCATTACAATTTCTTGACCGAAAGCGGTCGTTTTATAGACGTTAACTATGGTTTAGTCGGCTCAAGCGCCAACGGAAGCGCTGATGAAGTACTGATTGATTCAGGAAATCACTCCGTGTTGCGGCAATTGAGGTTCACCACCTGCCCGGGGGATAACCCGGAATGGGTGCTCACGGCCGATGAACTTGAGCTGAATTTTGATCAGGGTATCGGCACCGCCAAAGGAGCCAAACTCAAATTTTTCGATATACCGATCCTGTATTTACCCTACCTGTCATTTCCCATTGATGACCGGCGTAAAAGTGGTTTTCTCTATCCGTTTATCAGTACAGCGAATGACACCGGATTCGAATTCAGTTTCCCTTATTACTGGAACATCGCAAGCAACCAGGACGCCACGATCACGCCGCGCTATTTCACTGAGCGCGGTGCCATGTTGACAGCCGAATACCGGTTTATGACCCGGCTGACCAGCGGTGCCGTGAATTTCGACTATTTGCCGAGTGACAAGAAAACCCGGGCACTTCGCTACCACTACCGCTTCAACCATAACGCCCGTCTCAGCAGACGCTGGGGCAGTCGGGTACTTGTGGACAGAGTCAGTGATGATCAGTTCTTCCAGGATTTCAGCAACAGCCTGGCGGCCGCATCACGGCAGTACCTGAGAAGCAAAGCCGGTGTGACCGGCAGCGGACGTTACTGGACTTTTTCAGCCATTGCTGACGTTTTCCAGGTCGTTGACGAATCGGTGAGAGCTTTTAACGCGCCCTACAGCCGGCTTCCGCGCCTGGCTTTTGATCTTGACCGGCCATTGGGGAAACTGGGCATAAGACTGCAACTGGATACTGAGTTGGTCTATTTTGACCGTGATGTTGGCACCACGGGATCACGCTTTGATATTTACCCGCGCATTGAGTGGAATATCGGCACGAGCTGGGGTTATATGCGCCCAAGTGTGGGCTATCGTTATACATCTTATGTGCTTGACCGGCACGGCCAGCCGGGTGAAACATCACCTGACCGCGGCACCGAAATCATCAGTTTTGACAGCGGCCTGTTCATGGAGAAATACCGTGATAACGGGATGGTGCAGACGCTGGAACCCCGGCTGTTTTACTTATATGTGCCGTATAAAAACCAGAACGAGTTGCCGGACTTTGATTCGGCACCCTTTACGTTCGGCTTCAGCCAGCTATTTCACAGCAACCGCTTTACCGGCGCAGACCGGCAATCTGATGCTAACCAGTTGACCATAGCCCTGAGTACACGGTCTATCAGGCAGAGTAACGGAGATGAATTGTGGAGCCTGAGTTTTGGCCAGATCGTATATTTTGAGAACCAACGCGTAATGCCTGTCCGCGGAGAGCCGCTGGATGACAGCGCATCACCCTTCATTGCCGAGTTTATCCTGCATCCGACAAGGCAACTGAGCGGCCGCGTCGGCGCACAATGGGACTGGCAAAACAGTGAAATTGACGTTGCGATGCTTGGTGTAACACACAAGGCCGCCAATGGCCGGTACCTGGGTGCTGAATATCGTTTCAGGCGTGACCGGCTGGATCAGTTTGATGTTCGTTATTACCAGCCCATCAATGAACGCTGGAGTGTGTTGGCCCGGGCAAATTATTCCTTGCAGGATTCTGATTTACTGGCTGCTGAAGCAGGATTTGAATACGACAGTTGCTGCTGGGCCCTGCGCGTGGTCGCCAAGCGTTTCCTCAGAAACCGCGGAGGCGATCACCGGGACGCTGTATATGTGCAATTGCTGCTCAAAGGCCTGACAAATATTGGCCGCAGGTCCGCCCCGCTGTTTTATGACCTTGCGGATTGACCGGTTCGCTGCAAAATGTCGAATGACACTTCGCTTACCGCCGGTATGGGTTAAAATTGGCCCGCAACCGCCATAAACAATATGGCTGATTCCCGGAGACAGACCTTTATGAAATATTCATGCCTACCCAAGGGCCGACCCATGGTATGGCTTGCATGCAGTGCTGTGCTGGCAGTATTTGCCACCAACACATTGCAAGCCCAGCCCAAGCAAACCCAGGAAAGGCAACAGATCGATTCCATTGTTGCTTTGGTTGATGATGACATCATTCTGCAAAGTGAGCTGACCCTTGCCACCAAGGGAATCGTCGACAGGATTCGTCAACAAGGCGGCGATCTGCCTCCTAAACACCTGCTTGAAAAACAGGTGCTGGAGCGCCTGATCATTCGCAGGCTGCAGTTGCAACGGGCTTTCCAGACCGGCATCCGCATCAGTGATACCGATATTGACCAGGCAATGCTCGGGCTTTCCCAACAAAATAATCTCAGCTTGATGCAAATGCGCCAGGTCATCGAAGCGGACGGAGAGAGTTTTGTGGAATTTCGCCAGAATATCGGCGAAGAAATGATGACCGAGCGTCTGCGCCAGCGTGTAATCAACGGCATGGACCCCATCACCGACACTGAAATAGAGATTCTGCTGGCCTCGGATCGTTTTAACAGCGGCGAATACAATATTTCCCACATTCTTATTGCTTTACCTGAAGGCGCCACGCCACAGCAGATCGCTGCGCAGGAAAGTAAGGCGAACAATATCCACCAGCAACTGGAACAAGGACTGGATTTTGCCTCGGCTGCCATCAGCCATTCCAGCAGCCAGGAAGCACTGGAAGGCGGCCTGGTCGGCTGGCGTGATCTGAACTCCGTTCCGGTGGCGTTTTCTGAAGCCATCAAGAACCTCAGAGCAGGCCAGTTCACCGTTCCGATCCGTAGTCCGGCCGGATTCCACATAGTGCGGGTTAACGACTACCGTGACCGCAGCCAGGTGATGGCGACGGAATATCATGCCCGCCACATCATGGTTGAAATAAATGACCTGATTGGTCCGCGTGCAGCCATGGTGCAAATCCGGGATATTCATAAAAAGCTGCAGGCAGGGCAAGACTTTGAAACCCTGGCGAGGGAAAATTCCGATGATATTTCCAGCGCCAATCTCGGTGGCGATATGGGCTGGTTCGCGCCACAAGCCTACGGCGAACGCATGGAGCAGACATTGTCTGCAATGAGTGATGGTGATATCTCTGAGCCTTTCCAGTCCGAAACCGGCTGGCACATCATCAAACTCCTCGGGATGCGTGAAAAAGACGTCACCGACGAATCCCGGCGCAACGCCGCCCGCAATAACTTGCGGCAACAGAAAATGGACATCGAAATTGAACGTTTTCTGCAACAGATGCGTGATGAAGCATTTGTCGAGATCAGGCTGTCCTCCTGAGCGTCGCTTAATAAATCATGATTAGAGAAACCCCGGTGCTTGCCCTGACACCGGGTGAGCCTGCAGGCATAGGGCCGGAATGCACCATTCGTCTCGCCCATGAGCACCCGGAGTTACGGTTGCTGGCAGTCGCTGACCCGCAGCTTTTGGCCGCTGCCGCTGACGCGCTCGGATTTAACCTGCGCATCGCGCTATGGCAACCTGGCGACAAGGTATCAGCCGGCGAGCTCAGTTGCTTTCCACAAGCACTTGTTCAGCCTGTCAGGGCCGGCCGGCCCGATCCGGCTAACGCTGAATATGTCATCTCCACGATTAAATCGGCCGTCAGGCTGGTTCGTTCCGGCAGCGCCGGTGCTTTGGTTACGGGGCCGGTACACAAGGCTGTGATCAACGACGCCGGTATAGCTTTCAGTGGCCACACGGAGTTGCTGGCAGAATTATCCGGTCTCGAGAAAGTTGTCATGATGCTGGTGACGGACAAACTCCGGGTAGCATTGGTGACCACGCATCTGCCTTTGCGTGACGTGCCTGATGCCGTCACGCAGGCAAACGTCCGCGATACCATACGCATTACACACCACGCGCTACGGCACCGGTTTAACATAAAAGATCCTGCACTCCAGGTGCTGGGCCTGAACCCGCATGCAGGCGAAAGCGGACACCTGGGGACGGAAGATACAGAGCTTATTCAAAAGGCCATTGATGAATGCAGAAAGGACGGTATCGATGCCTTTGGTCCGGTGCCGGCCGATACGGCTTTCACGCCTCCCCGGCTGGCAAGCTGCGATGCAGTGATCGCCATGTACCACGACCAGGGCCTGCCAGTGCTGAAACACATCGGATTTGGCAACGCGGTGAATATCACCCTCGGCCTGCCGTTTATCCGCACATCGGTAGACCACGGTACAGCGCTGGATATCGCCGGGCAGTGGTGCGCTGATGCTTCCAGCATGTATGGTGCTGCACTGGCTGCACAGCGTATGTGCCGATGAAGCCCGGCTCATGAAACACCAGCCACGCAAACGCTTTGCTCAGAATTTCCTGCACGATCAGCAGGTCATCGACCGCATCATTGCCAGCATCGCTCCGCAACCCACCGATCTGCTGATTGAAATAGGCCCGGGCCGGGCGGCATTGACAAAGCCATTGGTAGCGAGCGGTGCGGAACTGCACGTTTTGGAAATCGATCGGGACCTGGTAGCACAACTTGAAAAAAAGTTTGCGCACAACAGCAACATCACTGTTCACCAATGTGATGCATTGCAGGCTGATTTTTCCGGGATTGCCGGCAATCGCCCTTTCCGGCTGATTGGGAATTTGCCTTACAACATCTCCACACCGCTGATCTTTCACCTGTTGCGCTGGCATGAGTTGGTCATTGACATGCACTTCATGCTGCAAAAAGAAGTGGTGGACCGCATGGCATCGGGACCAGGCAGCAAGGCTTACGGTCGTTTGTCTGTAATGACACAGTTTCTCTGCGACGTCACACCCCTGTTTGACGTGCAGCCGGAGAGTTTTACACCCGCGCCCAGGGTTTGCTCCAGCATTGTCCGTTTACAACCGTTGCGGACACCACCCTTTGAGTCTGGCTCAGACAAGAGCTTGCAACAGGTGGTCGCGGCTGCTTTCTGCCAACGCCGCAAAACACTGCGCAACAGCCTCAGGAATCTATTGCGTGCTGAGCAAATAGTTGCAGCCGGTATTGACCCCGGGCAGCGGGCCGAACAACTCAGTCTGTCGCAATTTGCCGCACTTGCGCGGGCGCTGCCGTATGATACCAGACCAGCACCCAGTAAACGGCGGTCAAAATGAACCTTAATATCCCGGTCCACGTGGTGGCACAGCCAGAGTTTCTCGGCCGACAGGATGACAAGTTCGCCTTTGCCTACACCATCTATATCACCAACCGCTCTGATCAGGTTATCACGCTGCGTAACCGCCACTGGATCATTACGCATGCGGACGGCACGGTGGAAGAAGTCATTGGTGAAGGCGTGATCGGTGAAACTCCGGAACTGGCGCCGGGATCCTGCTACCATTACACCAGTGGTGCGCTGATCCCCACACCGGTGGGATCGATGACCGGTTCCTACGGTTTTGTCACCAGCGATGGCCGATCATTCCGCGTTGAAATCCCTGAATTCACACTACACGCCCCGAACACCCCTCTGCATTAGGCCTGGGGGGCGTACCAGCCCATGTCAACTTACCTGGTAGGGGACATTCAGGGCTGCTATGACGCTTTGCAGCGGATTTTAGAGAAAACTGCTTTTGATCCGGCCACTGACAAGCTCTGGTGCTGCGGCGATCTGGTCAATCGCGGCGGCCAGTCGCTACAGGTCTTGCGCCTGCTGAAAAGCCTTGGCGAAGCCACCAGCGTCAGCCTGGGCAATCACGACCTGCACCTGCTGGCAAATCACCAGCGTCACGCCGATGGCAAGTCAGGCAACAACGAATTGGATGCAGTACTGCAGGCACCGGATTGTGATTCACTGCTGGACTGGCTATGCACACAACCATTGGCATACTGGTCTGAAGAGCACCGCCTGCTCAGGGTCCATGCAGGTGTAATACCACAATGGGACTGGCAGGCAGCGGTCAGCGCCGGTCAGGAAGTGTCGGCGGTTTTACAATCTGACAAGCGTGGCAAATTTTTACGCAAGATGTATGGGAATAGCCCGAGACGTTGGCGGGATAACAGAACCGGCTGGGGCCGGCTGCGCCTGATCACCAATATCCTGACACGTTTGCGCTTTTGCGATGACCTCGGCCGCGGAGCCTACCGGATTTCAGGCCCGCCAGGATCCCAGCCAGCAAAGTATAAACCGTGGTACAAACACAAGCACAGGCAAACACGGAACGTAACCATCGCGTTCGGGCATTGGGCGGCGTTGGGTTTGCGGGTAAAAAAACGCACTATCGCCATGGATTCCGGCTGCGTATGGGGGGGGAAGCTGAGTGCTCTGCGATTGGAAGACCGGGCCTTGTTCCAGGTGCGCTGTCCCTAAATGGGGTCAGAGTAAAGTGCCAGGGTAACCTACCCTGGCACTTCACTCTGACCCCACCCGTTCTGACCCCACCCGTTCAAGTTCAACGATCCGGTAGGCAAGACCGTTTTCGCCATCGGCCTGAAAGCATTGTTCTGCAGTTTGTCGCCACTGCCGGTCTTGCCATTCGGGAAACCAGGTGTCCGCGTCCGGCTGGATATCAATCAGTGTGAGAACCATGCGCTGCGCGAGCGGCAATGCATGCGCGTATAGCTGGCCACCCCCAATAACCATGATTTCTCCACTGCGGGAAATATCCTGGGCAGCGGTGAGCGATGTGCACACATCCGCACCGGCCGCCTCGAAACGCGGGTTTCGCGTGATGACGATATTCTGACGACCGGGCAATGGCCTGCCAATGGCCTGCCAGGTCTTGCGACCCATCAGTATGGCCTTGCCCATGGTTGTGCGTTTGAAGTGCTGCAGATCTGCAGGCAAGTGCCAGGGCATGCGGCCATCCAGTCCGATTTCCCTATTTCTGCCCAGTGCGGCAATCAAGGTAATTTTTTTTTGCATAATGACCGTTATCAAACAGCTATTGGTGCCTTGATGCCCGCATGGTATTGGTAATTTTGCAACTCGAAGTCCTGGTAAATAAAACCAAACAGGTCTTTCCTGTCAGCATTGATTTGCATGACCGGTAACGGAAATGGTTGCCGCGACAGTTGTGTATTTACCTGCTCCAGGTGATTCAGATAGATATGTGCATCCCCCAGTGAAATGATAAAGTCACCGGGCTCAAGGCCGGTTACCTGGGCAATCATCATCGTCAACATCGCGTATGACGCAATATTAAACGGCAGGCCGAGAAACACATCAGCACTGCGTTGATACAGCTGGCAACTTAATTTGCCATCGGCCACATAAAACTGAAACAGCGTATGGCATGGCGGCAAGGCCTGCAGACCGGCCTGTGTATTGTCCTGTGGACTACGCGATTCATCCGGCAGTACGGCCGGGTTCCAGGCCGAGATAATGTGGCGACGTGAATATGGGCGGTCCCGCAAGTTATCCAGCAACAGCTTGATCTGATCGATGTGCCTTCCATCCGCTGTTACCCAGTCCCGCCATTGGGCACCGTATACCGGCCCGAGGTTGCCATTTTCATCTGCCCACTTATCCCAGATTGAGACGCCGTTTTCATTCAGATAGGCAACGTTGGTATCGCCGTCTAAAAACCACAGCAACTCATGAATGATTGAGTGCAGGTGCAACTTTTTGGTCGTCACACAGGGAAAACCCCGGGAAAGATCAAAACGCATCTGGTAGCCAAACAGGCTGATGGTGCCGACACCTGTCCGGTCTTCCTTGCGGCAGCCTTTATCCAGGATATCCCGCAAGAGTTGCAGATAGTTTTGCATAGTTATGAATGGCCTCGTGAGCGTTGCGGGTCGGACCGGTAAGCAAGCAGCATTATAGCCGCTCCTGCCGCAATCATCGGCAAAGACAGCGCCATACCCATGGTCAGCCATTGCATGGCGAGAAAACCGAGGTCGTCATCCGGTTGGCGGAAAAACTCGACAAAAAGACGAAATGTTCCGTATCCAAGCAGGAATAAGCCCGCAACTGCTGCGGACGGCCTGGGCCTGGAGGAATACCACATCAGCACAAAAAACAGTGTCAGGCCTTCCAGGCCGGCCTGGTACAGCTGGCTTGGATGCCGCGCCAGGTGATCGAGTGCACCGGACCGCCATGCTTCACCAAGCAGCTCAATATTGCCCGGAGCAAAGCCGGTGGACCCGGCAAAAATCATCGCCCACGGCACATCCGTCAAACGCCCCCATAACTCACCGCCAATGAAATTGCCCAAGCGCCCGAACGCGAGTCCCAGTGGTACCAGCGGCGCTACAAAATCCGCCACCTGCCAGAACGACTTGCGTGTGCGTCTGGCAAACCAGAACATGGCCAGGATCACCCCAAGCAGTCCACCATGGAAGGACATTCCACCATCCCAGACTCGGAACAGTAACAATGGGTCTTGCAGCAGTCGGTCAAAGCCGTAAAACAGCATATAGCCGATCCGCCCGCCAAAAATCACGCCGAGCATGCCGTAAAACAGCACGTCACTGACATCCTGTTTGTTCCAGCCATACCAGCGCCGTGTGGTGGCCAGGTGGTTACCAATGACCCAGAAAGACAGGAACGCCAGCAAGTACATTACGCCGTACCAGTGTATGTCGAGTGGGCCGACAGATACTGCAACCGGGTTAAAATTGATCAAGGGATACTTGGATTGCACTCGATAAATCCTTGCTGGGCACACAGTGAAAATCGCAAGCAGCATATGACAGTCCCGGAGTACTGGCAAGCCAGGTTATCTACACACTGAAACGGATGGGGTACAATGCAATGTACGCCATCCGCTTTTGCGCTGATCTTGAACGCCGGTGGCTACAGGCCCATAGCTTTAGCTCCTGTCGGCATACCACTGGCGATCTTCGGGCGCTTAATATTAAGCGCCTTGGATTCAGCCGGAGCCATGAGGACCCGTGCGAATCCGGAAACACCTCTCGCCTGCATGATGTCTGCCCGGCCTGCATGAGAAACCGCGATTGATTTTCACAAAATCCTCCTTATCAATTGACTGACAGCCTTTCAAAATATAGAGTGTCCCTCCCAAGCCTTACCAATTTTTTTTTTTGAATCCATTGAGACGAAGCATGCTAAACACTAGAAAGGTTACCTGTTTATTGTCCTCAGTCCTCATTTACGCAATCGCAGGCCTGTCAACCCAGGCCTTCGCGGTGACAATCAATGAAGTCATGCAGGAAGGTGAAACTCGCGCAGACGCTGGCGCAAATGCCCAGACAAAGGTTGACTCCGTTGCCGACCAGACTGAGAAAATCGTGAATGACTTTCGTGCTGTAACAAAGGTCGTAGATGGGCTGAAAGTCTATAACTCCTTACTGCAGACACAACTGAATAACCAGCAATCTGAAATGCAGGCCTTGTCGGAATCGATCGGCAACATTGCATTGATCGAGCGACAAATCGTACCCCTGATGATCCGTATGCTGGATGCTCTGGATGGGTTCATTACACTGGACATGCCGTTCCTGATGAAGGAGCGCACCGAGCGCATTGCGCGTTTACGTGAAATGATGGAGCGTTCAGATGTAAGCGCTGCTGAGAAATTGCGCCGTGTGATCGAGGGTTACCAGATCGAAAATGATTATGGACGGACGATCGAAGCTTACAAGGGCTCCACCATAATCAATGGCAACGAACTTGAAGTAGATTTCCTGCGCGTTGGACGGGTCGCATTGCTGTACCAGACCATTGGTGGCGCGACCACCGGCGCCTGGGATCCAACCGCAGGCGAATTCGTGGAGCTTCCGCCAGCAACTTACAAGGCCCAGGTTGCACAGGGACTGAAAATCGCACGTAAACAGATTGCTCCGGATCTGCTCATTGTACCGGTGGCTGCGCCAACGAGGGCAATGCAATGATTAATATGATTAAAAAAATCGGCCTGGCCGGCAGCCTGTTGCTGGCTTCAACCGTGGTAGCCCAGGCGGCTACAGCAGTTTCCCTGGATGAGCTTCTGCAACAGGTAAAATCGGGCCGCGTCCTGGATGCGGCTGAGAACAAAGCCAGGCTGGACCAGTTCCGTGCCAACAGGGCCTCCCAGACAAGGGCATTGAAGGCTGAAAAAGCCGAGCAAAAACGGCAAGAGCAACTTTCTGCCGAGATGGAAAAGCAATTTGAAGTCAACGATGGCCGAATCATTGTTCTGGAGCAGGCTTTCCAGGATCGCCTGGGTGGCCTCAAAGAATTGTTTGGTGTGCTGCAACAGGCTGCTGGCGATGCCCGCGGGCAGTTTGAGACCTCGCTGACACAGGTGCAATACCCTGACCGCACGGATTTCCTGCTTGAGTTTGCCAAAAAGATGGGTCAGTCAAACCGACTCGCTTCGCTTGAGGAAATCGAACGTTTATGGTTTGAACTGCAACGCGAAATGACCGCGACCGGTAAAGTTGTTACCTTTAACACCAGCGTCGTTAATACCAATGGCGAAGAAGCCGTTCGGGAAGTAACCCGTATTGGCGCGTTTAACATCGTGTCAGATGGCAAATATCTGGAGTTTGTTCCTGAAACCGGGCGTCTGGTCGAACTGCAGCGTCAGCCACAAAGCCGTTATACCAACCGCATCGGTGACCTGACCGGTGCATCTTCCGGCCAGTATCCAATAGGCCTGGATCCAACCCGCGGCCAGTTACTTGGTCTGCTGGTACAGTCACCCAGCCTGATGGAGCGTATTGCGCAAGGCAAGACGGTTGGATATGTCATTATCTCTCTCGGCATCGTCGGCTTTCTGCTGGCCATGTGGCGTATGCTGGTACTGTTCACAACCAGCGCGAAGGTGAACCGGCAGATCAAGAATCTTGGCCAACCCACTACCGACAACCCGCTTGGCCGCGTTCTGAGCGTCAACAAAGAGGGTGGCAGTACAGACATTGAGACCATGGAACTGAAGCTCGGTGAAGCCATACTCAGGGAAACGCCAAAATTGAACGCCATGCTACCAGTATTGAAGATCATCTCCGTGGTCGCGCCGTTGCTTGGTCTGCTGGGCACAGTGACCGGTATGATCGTGACCTTCCAGGCCATCACCCTGTATGGTGCCGGTGATCCGAAACTGATGGCCGGCGGTATTTCAACCGCGTTGGTTACCACAGTTCTCGGCCTGACGGTCGCTATTCCAATGGTGTTCCTGCACACACTGGTTTCCAGCCGGGCCAAGAGATTGACCCAGATTCTGCAGGAAGAAGCCGCAGGTATGCTCGCAGAGCGTTCCGAAAGACAAACTCCAGCCGCATAAGGCAGTCGTCATATGGACTTGATCTATTACTATCTGCCGGCACTGGAGACGGTTCGGGATTTCCTCGATATGGGGGGCAGCGTGCTGTACGTGATCGGCTTGCTGACCATGTTCATGTGGGCTTTGATCGTCGAAAGACTGGTATATCTTCGCTTCGGACATAAACGTCTTATTTTCGCTGCCCAGCAGATATGGGAAGGTCGCACCGATCACAGGTCCTGGAATGCCCACCAGATACGTATACGCCTGGTATCGCAGGTCTCGGCACAGATGGAACGTAATATACCCATGATCCAGACCTGTGTGGCTTTGTGTCCCTTACTCGGATTGCTTGGCACAGTAACCGGCATGATCGAAGTGTTTGAAGTGATGGCCATATCCGGTTCCAGCAGTCCCCGTTCCATGGCAGCCGGTGTTTCCAAAGCGACCATACCGACCATGGCCGGTATGGTCGCTGCCCTTTCCGGAGTGGCGATGGGTACCTTTTTGCAACGCAAGGTAGGCCGGGAACGCGCACTTCTCGCAGATCACCTTGTGGTAGAACACGAGTGACCAACGCGTCACTGGAGAAATAAATGAGACAATTTTATCAGCCTGAGCCCGAAGAAGAATCAGCGATTGATATCACGCCTATGCTGGATGTGGTTTTTATCATGCTTATCTTCTTTATTGTCACAGCAACGTTCGTCAAAGAGGCAGGCATTGATGTTAACCGACCTGACGCTGCGACGGCAGTCAAAAAGGAAAGCGCCAATATCCTGATTGCGATCGGGCCCAATAACGATATATGGATTGACAGACGCCAGATCGATATCCGCTCGGTACGTCCAAACATCGAACGCCTGCATGCCGAAAACCCGCAAGGGTCGGTGATTATCCAGGCGGACAAGGAGTCCAAAACAGATACGCTTATCCAGGTCATGGATGCGGCCCGACTGGCTGGCGTTTATAACATTTCAATTGCAGCCAACGAGCCTTAAGAGCTGCCATGTCTGTGACGATTAATCAAACTTTGGCGCAACAGCAAACGGGTGGCCTGATCAGGATGCTTATAGGCGCCGTCGTGGCGCTGGCTGTTACCTTAAGCCTGTTTTGGCTAATGCAATATTTGATTGCAACGGCAGATCGCAGTCTGAATGAAGATAAGGCCGGGCACCTGTTGGAGTTCGTCCGGATAAAGCGTGATGAATCCATCCAGCGCCGGCAATTAAAGCCGGAGAAACCACCCGTACCGGAAGCGGCCCCGCCGCAGCCACCGACACCGCAGCTGGATGACCTGAACCCCCATGCTGAAAAAATTACAATTTCAGCCGTTCCGGTGGAAACAGATATCAAGATGACAGGTGGATTCAGCCTCGGTATTGGTGAGGGTGATTACCTGCCGATCGTAAAAGTAGCGCCTATCTATCCCAACCGGGCTTTGACCCGTGGTGTAGAAGGGTTTTGCGTGGTTCAGTACACAGTCACCAGCCTGGGTACAACCAAGGACCCGGTCATCGTTGAATCGCAGTGTACTTCAAGCCTTTTCCATCGGGCATCACTCAACGCTTCACTAAAATTTAAATACAAGCCCAGGATTATCGACGGTCAGGCCGTAGAAGTTCCTGGCGTACAGAACAAGTTCACCTATGAAATTACTGAATAAAAAGCTGATGGTGAGTACAACTTCAACACCTGCTGTGCGCAAGCACTGGCTGGTCACCGGCTTGATAACTTTGTTAGCCGTGATGGTGGCATTACCCGCTACCGCGCAAGATAAGAAAACACGAAAAACCAAACAAACAGTAGCCATGAGTCAGCCGGTGTATGAAAAGCTGATGGAGATTCAGGAGTTGGTCGAATCCGATCAACACGCCGCCGCACAAGCAAAAATCAGGGAAATACAGCAAGGCAAAAAGAAGCTTTCCCCCTATGAGGCAGCCCAGATATGGAACCTGTCAGCTTACAATTACTACTTGCAAGAACGTTATGACGATGCGATTCGTTCTTATGAGCAAGTACTGAAGCAACCGGACCTGCCGGAGGCCTTACAGCAAAGCACGCTCAAAACACTGGCACAGCTACTGTTTACAATTGAAGACTATCCAGCGGCTCTGGTCATGATCAAACGCCTGATGGCAATCGTTGCCAAACCTGCCGCAGATGTGTACATACTTATGGGCCAGGCCTATTTCTCGATGGAACAATATGCGGATGCAATACCGCCGATCAAAACGGCCGTTGAGTTATTTCGCAGCCAGGGCAGAGTGCCCCGCGAGAACTGGCTGCTGCTGTTACGGGTGTGTTACTGGGAAAGGAAAGATTTCCCCAATATGCTGATCGTGCTCGAAGAGTTAATCCAGGCCTACCCCAAAGATTCGTATATCCTGACGCTAGCCGGTGTGTATAGCGAACTGGGTGATACCAAAAAGCAATTGGCCCTGACCGAGTCGTTGTATGAGAAGGGCTATATAAAAGGTGAATCATACGCCGTTAACCTGGCAAATTTGTATTTGCTGCATGGCATTCCATATAAAGCCGCAACAGTTCTCGAAAAGGAGATGGCGGCCGGCAATGTAAAATCCGATGTCAGGAACCTGCGCCTGTTGTCACAAGCCTGGTATCAGGCCAGGGAGGACAGGAAGGCCATCCCACCGCTGAAGCGGGCCGCTGCGGCAGGTAACGAGGGCGAGTTGTACATTCGGCTGGCACAGTCCTATATCAATCTTGAGAACTGGTCTGAAGCGGCCGAATCTGCCAAAAAGGGCCTGTCCATCGGTGACCTTAAACGCAGTGATACCGCCAATATCATGTACGGTATGGCCTTGTTCAATCAGAAGAAGCTGGAACAGGCCAGGAGAGCATTCCAGGCAGCAAGCAAGGACAAACGTAGCAGGCGGGCAGCCGGGCAGTGGATCAAATACGTCGATAGTGAGATCCGCCGGCGCGATATGCTGAAACAGAAATTACCTGAAATGAAAGCACGTGATATTGACGATATACTGAAGGCCAATCAGCAAGCTATAGGCTAGTGTTCCTTCAATGTGATAACTACGGATTCCCCAAGGGAGTAGCTATCCGGATATTTTCTGGCCAATTACTCTAGCCCGAACATTTCACCAAGGCGGACGACAAAATTCCGCCCTGTTACCTCTCTATTTCACTCCAATTTTCTACGCCCGGAGCAAAAAAACCAACAAATAAGGAGTCCTTAGTCTTGAAGAAATAAGGAGCCAGCGCCATTTTCTTATTCTTAATCCAATCTTAAACTTCTTTTGTAATTAATCTTAAACTGATTTAAGATTATATATATGGTTAATTTAAGATCAAGTTAAGATTATGGACACTATAAAGAAAATACTGGCGCTCATAAAGAAGAGCAAGGAAGGCGTAACCGCTGATTTCCTGGAAAGAGAACTCGGTTACTCCAGGCAATACATTGTAGGTCTTTTAACCCGCTTGATATTCAAAGGCGAAATACATAAGCAGGGGAAAACAAGGGCTGCAAAATACTACTTTGGTAAAACGAGCAAAGAAGTCGATCATCTTGAACTTGTTAAGGAAAGACAGGGCCTTTCAGAAAGCATAGTTTTTGAAGAGGTCCGCAAAAGAATGCAACTGGATAAAAAACTCAATAAAAATTGCCTCACAATTTTCGATTATGCCTTCACCGAAATGCTTAACAATGCGATCGATCACTCGCAAAGCAAGAAAGTATGGATCAATGTGGAGATTGATCATACAGACATCACTTTCATCATTAAGGACCTGGGTATAGGCGCAATCGAAAACATCAAACAGGGTTTTAAAATCAGAGATGATTTTTTGGCATTGGAACATTTATTTAAAGGTAAGCAGACTACGGCCAAAGAAGGCCATAGCGGACAAGGTATTTTTTTTACCTCCAAGGCCGTTGATACATACAAAATTGCTGCGTCTAAATTCGAATTCACCATCGATAACAAAGAAGCCGATGAATTTCTGAAAGATATCAGGCAAAGAAAAGGTACAACTGTCACATGCAAAATAAAGAAAAATACCAGGCGAAAGATCAAAGATATTTTCGATAGATACACGGGTGATGATTACGAATTTAATCAAAATATTGTCAAAATTAACTTATCTAAATATGAACGACTTATGTCCAGATCGGAGGCTAAAAGATTATTGCTGGGGCTTGATGACTATGCGGTATTGGATTTTAATTTTCAAAATGTAAGCGAAGTCGGACAAGGTTTTTGTGACGAGATATTCAGAGTCTATGCAAACAAAAATCCAGGCAAAGTACTAAGCTACAATAAAGCCTCTGATGTTGTTCGCTATATGATTGAACGATCCCGAAAGTAAAACAAAAGCCGCTGAAAGCGCAGTGCGGTAAGTAAGGGAGTGGCCGAGCAGGTGATGCGATGGATCGTCATCTTAGAAGGTCTGTCATGCTATATGAACGATCAAAAAGTATGACCAGTGGGGTTTTCCGGCTCGTTATTAGTTTCTAAGGCAAGGGAAGGGAAAAACGGAATACAGCTGAGACAGCTGAAGAGAAGATATTTACAGTATTCTTTCATCTTGGCGCATGAATGCCGCCCGTACCTATCCACGTCGATATTTCGTTCTGCTCCTTACTTCTATCATTGCAAGCAAAAGAATCATAAGCGACAACAGGAGCAAACTGTAACTATTCAGTGAAGGAATATTTTCAGGAGGAGGTGCCATACTTCTGTAGTCACCAAAGTCCACGGTTTCACTACCACCGGATGCCAGGGTAACCGCAACTGAATTGGGGGTTGAATTGTTGGGATGGGTCCCAGGGTTGGTTTCAACCACGGTGTAATCACCCGGAGCAAGGCCGGTGAAACTGTAAGCGCCATTACTGTCCGTGGTGGTGGTGGCAGAGCTCGTACCTGACAGGGTGACGGTCACGCCCGAGATCCCTGTCTCACTCCCATCCTTTACACCATTACCATTCAAGTCGTGCCAAACGGTGCCGGAGATTGTCGCAGGCACTGTGTCTACATAACCCGTATTGTCGCTCGCAACGCCATTAATAGGCACCGTCACAGTTGTTGAATCGGTAGAGCCCGCTGTCAGGCTTAGACCGCTTGGCAGATCGCTATCAAGTACATCAACCGTGACATCTCCAGGGTCAACCACCTGGCTAAAATAACCCGATGAGTCAGTATAAACTTTAAAGAGGGTCGGACTCTCGGCTTCAATCGATGAGTCAGTAGGGGCTTTCAAGAGGGTCGAACCACTGCCTGTGCTCGCGGCTTCAATCGATGAGCCAGTATGGGCTTTAAAGAGAGTCGAACCACTCTCTGTGCCTGAGCCCACGACTGTGATCGCGACTTCGATACCCGCCAGTGGTGTATCGTTCGCATTAAACGACCCGCTGCTGTCATTGTCCTTGTACACAACGCCTTCAACCAGGCCGGTTCCATCTGCCAATACCGTAACATCTTCGTCGGTGGTGAGCAGCGGATCAAAGAGGGAAATTGCAACACCTATCGCCGCGGTTGCATTGACCGCGTTTTGATAGTCTGCTGGTCCAACGGTGGACGCGATGTCTGCGTCGAAAACAATCGTCAGTGTGGTACCGGCTGCAATGCTGAAGGTGCCCCACTGTGGCACGGCATCAGGTGAGCTTGGATCTGGTGTGCTCGGGCTGCGGGTGCCGCCGCTGATTGAAGTTGTGCTGTTATAGGTAAAACCGGATGACAGCGTATCCGTCACGATAACGCTGCCAACTGCTGTCGCTAATGTATTTTCTACTGTAATGGTGTAGGTGGCAACTTCGTCTGGTGACCTTACGGGTGTTGAAGTCGTTTTGCGTACAATAAGCCCGCCTACATTTGTAACGACAGAGTCGGTTTCATCGGCAACTTCAGCGCTGGCCAGGGTGACATTGTTGGTGTAATCACCTGAAGAGGTCGGGTAGACCAACAGGGTAACCGTACCGCTGTCACCCGCCGCTATCGTTCCAATCGTCCAGACCACGCTGCCGTCGGATCCGATTGCCGGCTTGGTGCCCGGATCAGGGGAACCGGATAAAAAGGCAAGTCCAGGTGGAATCGTATCGGTTATTGAGGTCGAGGTGGCGTCGGCATTGCCTGTATTCTGGTACAGGATGGAATAGGGAATGGTCGGAATCAATTCCGCACCGGAACTGGCCGTCACCGTGGTGTCAAGTGTGACCTGTTGACCATTGATGGCTTTGATTTCGTAACTCATGTCGTCAAGCATCACGATTTGACCCACGGTCAACAGCGTGGTGTTGTCCAGGTTGAGCGTGGCGCTGGCCGAAACGTCCGCAGTCAGTGTGGCGGCGGGGAACGGCACAGAGGACGGTCCGGATTTTGTGATCGCCAGGACAGGAGCGGCATCAACTGCAGAAACAACGTTATCGTCAACAGAAGCGGCGTTTGAAGCCGAGGCTGTCGCAGTATTGGTAATATTGGTTGTCCCATTAGGCAGGCTTGCGTCTACCAAACCTTGAAATGTCAGGGTCGTCGATCCGCCGCTTGCGGCAAGGGTGCCGACAGCATAAACAATCCGGTTATTGACCGCATCAAAGCTACCTGTTCCCGTTGGTGTGGCTGTAATGCTGCCCGGTACAAAGCTGACATTTGTCGGTATAGGGTCCCGAACCTCTACATCGGTGGCATCGGCGTTACCATTATTGGTCACAACGATTGTATAAGTCAGCGTATCTCCGGGTGCGCTCGTACCTGGCGGTGACACCGTTTTGCTGACACTCAGGTCCGGGTTTGTATTGACGGCGACCGATACGGTGTTGCTGTTTTCAGTACCTGCCGTGGCTTCTGTGGCGGAGGCAGAATTATCCAGCACGGTAATGCCGTTTGGCACGCCTGAACTTGCCACGAGCATCTGGAATGTCAGTGTTACCGAAGACCCCGGGGTCAGGGAATTGATGGTCCAGCTGAGGGTTGAGCCGCCGTCATCTCTGCTGTCGCCACCGCTGATACTACTGGCAACGTAGGCATACCAGGAATTGGCAGGGATCGCGTCCGTGACGGTAATGGCGGCTGTATCACCGCTGCCCGTGTTGAGTACCGTTATGCTGTAGGTCACCGTGTCGCCGGGCACGGCATTGGTTTTGTCCGCAGACTTACTGATGGCCAGCGCCGGCGTTCCCTGGCTGCTCGCTCCCTGCACGATAGTCGATGCCGTAGCTTCTTGAGATAAGGTCTCGGTAGTGACGATCGCAGCCGTGTTATCAAGACTGGTTAGGCTGAGAAGGTCATCATCTACATCGACCGTTACCGACACAGAGCCGGATCCACCTGCAGCGATGGAAACTCCACTGCCAGACCCATTGTCAAAGGTCACGACACCGCCGGATTCGCTGCATCCTGAGAAATCGCTGCCAGCGAAGGAGCAGCTATTATAAGTCACGCCTGACGAGGGCAATGTGTCGGTTATTATCGCACCTGTCGCGCCGGTGTCTGAACTTGTATTTGCGTATTCTATGGTATAGGTCAATGTGCGCGAACTGCCGGTTTTGGCAATTGACGAGGCATTCACAGATTTATCAAGCACCATGTTAACGGGTGGTGGCGCGCAAATTTCAATAAAGCTGCCTGTAGAGTTTGTGTCCAATTCAAAGGTGGTTTTCTTGCCGCTCGCCATGTCTACGGTCAAAATGACCAGGAAACGGTGCCCCTTTGCTATTGATCCGGTGGCTGTTGCACTAGTAAGAAGTACCGGCGGGGATGGCGAACCGTTATCAATATGAACGACCTGTGCTAACTGTGTTTTATTATCAAGCGAACCTGCAGGGTCATAGTCATATAAAGTGACATAGATTGTAGTATTTGCCTGTGCCATACCACCCAACGCGGAAGTTTTGTTGTAGTCCAGTGAGCCATCCAGGGTTGAACTGCCATCGAAAGTGATCAATTGGCTGGAAATAGGATCCTGATAGAAGCGTGCCACTTCGACTTGACCTGGATCAACGTCATCATCGAGGAATTTTTGAATGGTGGATGTCGCACCGCTTGGTGTCGTGGTGTTAGCAAGCCTATCAGTGCCATCTATACCAATACTCCCGGTTGTTTCTTTGAGGAAATATTCCGTGCACATCCCACCGGTCTGCGTTACACCCACATCAGCTGTATCCGTTACCGGCGAGGTGGTTGCTGAATCCAGGGTGGCGGTATTGGTAACCGGATTAGACGTGCCGGTATAAGGACTGCTGGCTTGCACCGTTAAAGTCACCGAACCGGTAGCAGCGGCAGCTAATGTACCCAAACTCCAGCTCACGGTGCCGTTGCTACCAACGCCGGGATTTGTGCAACTGGCTGAACAACTTACAAACGTAAACCCGTTTGGAATCACATCGGTCAGCGTGACACCGGTTGCTGCTCCGGTGCCGCTGTTTTGATAACTCAGAGTAAAGGCAACATTACTACCGGGATCGACTACGGATACGTCAGCATTCTTACTGAT
>ENA-OSCG01000023-OSCG01000023.1-marine-sediment-metagenome-genome-assembly--contig:-NODE-23-length-29270-cov-6.809755_pt1 | contig 29270 bp, 30 predicted proteins | sample MGYA00237880_ERZ529332 | MGnify/ENA primary metagenome ERZ529332 (study PRJEB26373, sample SAMN05710708) | marine sediment metagenome | biome: marine; feature: ocean trench; material: sediment... | reverse complement strand
TTTGGCGGATTTTGTCCCAACGACTAAATCCCACTCCCAGTCTGGCGAGACGGTAAACACCAGCCGAGTATATCCGTCGTGCTCTCCTGAAACGACAGAAATGGCTTGAGCGAAAGCCGAAATCGGTAGCATGAGGATGAATAAAAATAGCGTTAAACGCTTCATGCGGCGGCCTTTTTGGTGTCTTTCAGTGCTTGTTCAAGGTCATCGAAATTCGGCCGCAGGTGCGTTGGTGTGCTTTGGCGGCCGACTTCCACGCATATGTTTGGCGAGTGGCTATAAAGACTTGCAATCAACACCTCTCGGATCAGATTGTAGAAATGCTGATCTTCTTCCACAATGGACTGAACTTTGCTGGCAAATGGCGCGACTAATCCGTAGGACAGAAACACGCCCAAAAACGTGCCTACCAATGCGCCACCGATCATTCTTCCCAATACTTCAGGGGGTTGGTCGATGGAGGCCATCGTTTTAATCACACCCAATACCGCCGCAACAATGCCCAATGCAGGCAAACCCTCCGCGATGGAGGTCAGCCCGTGGCTGGAATGCAACGCATGTGTCAGCAAAGATTCGATGCGCTTGTCCAACACCTCTTCAACTTGATGAGGGTCATCGTAGTTCATCGATGCAGATCGGAAAGTATCGCAAATCAGCTCCACCGCTTCTCTATCAGCTTGAATCCTTGGATATGCACCAAATATCGACGATTCAGAGGGGGATTCGATGTGCGGCTCGATGTCTGTCGGACTTTTTCGCCCCAGTTTGATCAAAACAAAAATCAAGCATAACAAGTCCTTATAATCTTGGGGCTTCCATCTCGGTCCCTTGAATACTTTTCCGACATCTAAAGCCGTGTGTTTGATCGAGGATAAATCATTTCCGAGAATAAATGCTCCTAGCGACGCGCCACCGATGATCATCATCTCGAATGGCAACGCATACAGCAAAATATCCATGTTCCCGCCAGCCAGCGTATAGCCACCAAACACCATCACAAACAGGATGATAATTCCAACAACTCCAATCATAGATGCGTCTCACAGTTCAGGTGGTTTTTCGTTATGCCCGTCGAGTATTCCGCGCACATAGTTAATATCTCGCTAAGAAGGTTGACTATTCCGTCGGCGCATTCGCATTTCTCCCTGCCATGACGACGGTTATCGAATAGGCAGCATTCGGCGACATCTCGGCCAAAATACCGGCCGCGGATTCAGCGCGCATTCGTGACAAAAACCCGGCGGCAAAACTGATTTCCATAGTACCGAAAATTTCAGCAGCATTCTTGGACTTCATTTTTTCGTATACTTCGGTAAGCTGTTTCAGGTCTTTTTCCGCCGCGCCGTTCGCAATGGCGAGGGTGTCTGCCAGTTTCTGTTCTGCTTGTCTTAACACCGCCAACTGTTGGGCAATCCGCTGTTCAACCAGATTTAACTCGAGCTGTCGCTCTGCTATTTCCACTTCGCGTTTGAAAAGTTGTTCTTGTCGGGTTCGGATTGATGCCAACAATGATCCTACCTCCGGCTCAGGCGCGGGCGGTGTTTCCACAGCGGCCATGGCGGGCGGTTCCTCGGCACGTGTTGCAAGCTCTTGTGCAAGCGCAACGCCGCCAGTGCTTAATCGAATAACAGCTGATACCAGAAAAAATGATAAAATTACCACAGTCGGTTTAGGCGCACGTTTGGTGTTACCCATCATGGATCGCCCACCTTCATGAGGGTTTTCTCTTCTCTGTCGCTTGCGTCCAAAGCACCCGTATTTTCGTGCAGCGTAGCCAAAAGCAGCTCCAAGCGTCCCGTCGCAATCTCGGCCCGAGCGGTCATTGCAATAAGCTCCTTAGCCGAGGCGCCCGTGGCTTTTTTTGCTATATCGACCGAGGATTTCATGTCATCGACTTGTCGCGACAACGCGGTGATTGCGCCCCCCAATCCGGCGTCCAAATCCGTTAATCCGCGAACGCGTCGCGCCAAGATATAACAGTAAAATGCGGCCGCTGCCGTGCCTGCCAACAGCAACCCGTCTGCAATCAATTCCATAACCTTACCTTTCTAGTACAGTATGAATTCCGTAATCAGTAAATCCCGGATGTTTTCTTCGCCCACCACGACCTGAACACGGCGCAGCATTTGCGCGCGTATCCGGTTCATGGACGAAGGGTCTCCGAGTTCCCTTTCCGAGATGGCCCGTAAATAGGTGTTCAGAACGTCCATAATACGGGGGCTTAGGTGCTTCACCTCTTCGGCGGCTTCTGAAGGTACCTCCAGATACGCTTGAAACCGCAGATGTTGTGACGACGCGAATTTCCCTAGGGAAATAACCAAAGGATCCAGCTCGACGAATGTTATTTCCGATTCTGCGCTACCATTAGAAGATTTTGCGTCGCCATAAGAATCAGTAGCAATTTCCGAATCACCACCTGCGTTTGGAAATATGCCCGTGTACGTCACGAAAAATGCCGCGCCGCCCAGAATTACTGCCCCCAAAACCCCAAAAATTAAGCCTTTCTTGCTCTTTTTGGAGGTTTCCTCGCCTGCTGACATTTCCACTTCAGTCATATTCTATCCCGATGGCCGTTATTATTACGAAACCTGTTTTAATCCGAATTTTGCTAACGAATTATTAAGGCTCCGCGATTCATGATGCCCTCAAGAAAACTAACGCCAGAACGGTGGTAGATAAGTGACGGGGATAGTCGTTGATACAAATTCTTAATTCGTGGAACATGTTGCAGCCACAGAAGAAAATCGTTGTGGTGTTGGCTGTTATTGCTACCCTCGTTACGTTTTTTGGCCTCGTGCGGGTGGTAAACACCCCCAGCATGGCGTTGCTGTATTCCGGGCTGGATTCGGCTACGTCGGGGGAAATCATCGCCTCGTTGGAACAAAAAGCGATTCTTTTCGAGATTCGCGGCAATGCGATCTACGTTGATTCGGGTGAGCGCGACAAAGCACGCCTTTCATTGGCGACGGAGGGGCTGCCATCTAACGGCATCGCTGGCTACGAGCTGCTGGATTCCCTGTCCGGTTTCGGAACCACATCGCAGATGTTTGACGCGGCCTACTGGCGTGCCAAGGAAGGGGAGCTGGCGCGGACGATCCTTGCCTCTGCCCGTATCAGTATGGCGCGCGTGCATATCGCAAACCCCGTGCAGCAACCGTTTAGTCGCGGTGTCGAGCCTTCGGCGTCGGTCACTGTATCTGTGCGAAGCGGAATTCTTGATGTCGGGCAGGCCGAAGCGATCCGGTATATGGTCGCCTCTGCGGTTTCAGGCATGGTGCCCGAGCAGGTCGCGGTTATTGATTCTGAATACGGCATCATTCTACAGTCCGGCACGGCCAGTAACTTTCGTTCTGGCGCTGGAGAGCTGGACGCCCGCGCACAGGAGCTGCGCGAAAATGTCGAACGGTTGCTGACTGCACGCGTGGGTGCCGGAAATGTCGTTGTCGAGGTGATGATCGAAGCCCAGACCGAAAGTGAAACGATCACCGAACGAATTCTCGATCCCGAACGCTCGGTTCCGATAAGTTCCGACAGCGAAACCAGCACCGAAACCAGTTCTGGCGGAGTGGGCGGCGCTGTTACGGTCGCCTCGAACCTGCCCGACACCGGCGATAGTGCCGCAAATGGGCAAAATAGCAGAAACCAGTCGCAATCGCGCGAACGTATCAACTACGAGATTTCCGAAACGGTTCGAGAGCGCATTCAACTACCGGGGGATATCGCCCGCCTCAGTGTGGCTGTGTTAATAAACTATGAATCCATAATCGGCCCGAACGGCGAGACGACCAGCGTGCCACGTTCCGAGACCGAGATTGCGGCATTTCAAGCCTTGGTGCAATCCACCGTCGGGTTTAACGCGGACCGCGGCGATGTGATTACCATCGAAACCATGCAGTTCCCCGAGCCGCCGGTTCTGGGAACGGTGGCCAGCGCGGGCTTCCTTTCGGGTTATGCATTCAACATTCCGGCCATGTTGCAAATGGCGGTGCTCGCCATTGTTACGTTAACGTTGGGGATGTTTGTGGTTAAACCGATATTAACCAACCCCGCGCCGCAGCTAAACCGGCTACCGTTAGAATCGGTAGCCGCACTTGGCAATAATGCTGACTATGGGTCGCCAGGCGCGCTAACCGAATTATCCGAAGTGCCCGCGCTGGAAAATTCAGCCAAAGATCCGATTGAAATCTTGCGGGAAACCATCGCGCAACGATCTGAGGAATCCGGGCATCTTCTGCGCAACTGGATCGAAACCGAGGCCCAAAAAGAGAAAGAGCAGGTCACTTGATGGCATCAATCCGGCTTGAAAAATTCGCCTACGTGCACCATTCTGAACCCGGCACAAAACTGGTGAGCGGCGAAGAAATCGAGGCCATTCGAAAAGAGGCTTTCGAGGCAGGGATTCGCGATGGGGCAGCCGCCGCCTCCGAGGCGTTTTCGTCAGAACAATCCAGATGCCTGTCCCGCATACAAGAGGTCATCGGCGACACATTTTTTGCCCGCGCAGAGGCACACCGTTTGGCATTATCTTCCCTGCGCCCGTTGATCGAATCATTGGCTGAAACGATAGCACCAGCGTTAAGCAACGCCGGACTATCCGCCGAAATCGCCAAAATCGCCGAGGAGGCCGCAATTCGCGCACCGGACGACACGTTAACGGTATTCGTGCCCTCTGGCATGGGCAGCGACATCGCCGAAATGCTGGAAGGCACGAACCCGACGGTCTCAATATCCGAAGACCCAATGCTGCAATCCACACAAGCGCGCGTGAATTGGAGCGGGGGATTTGACCTCATCGATCTGAGCGCAACCTCTGCGGCGGCAATAGCTGCAATCGATGGATTCTTTAACGAAGTAGAACACTTACCTGAAATGGAAATTCAAAATGCAAACTGACGAACACGACGACACATCTGAACTCGTTGAAAACGGCTTGGATACTCTGTCAAACTTGCGAAGCAAATCGTTGATGGGCGTGCAAATCGAGGTGACGGTATCAGTCGGAAAAACCCGCCTTCCGTTATCGGAGCTTATCAAGTTGGAAAAAGAATCCGTTCTGCAATTGGACAGTCGCATCGAAGACCCCGTCGATATCTATGTGGGCGACCGGCTGGTTGCGCGCGGCGAACTGGAGGAGATAAGCGAAGACGGTGGGCATCTGGGCGTCCGTTTAACCGAAGTCGCCGATCTTTCCGGTGGGGTATAGATTTTGAGCATCGGTCGGGGGTTCCTGCCTACCATCGTCACAACCATTCTGCTCGCGATCTGGGTCGAACCGGCCGTCGCACAAGAACTGTCGATAGATATTGGTGGTGATTCATTATCGCTGCGAACAGTTCAGTTGTTCGTGCTATTAACGGTCCTCAGCCTCGCGCCCGGACTGGCGATAATGCTGACCTGCTTTCCGTTTATGGTAACCGTGCTGTCGATTTTGCGCCAAGCAATCGGGGTGCAGCAAGCCCCGCCAAACATGATGATCATCAGCCTTGCTATGTTCCTGACGTGGTTCGTGATGGAGCCTGTATTCACCGAAGCCTGGGAAACAGGGATCGAACCGCTGCTGAGCGAGCGCATCACCCCCGAAGAAAGTTTCCGCCTGTCAATCGCACCATTCCGGGTCTTCATGGAGGCCCGTGTTTCCGCCGAAACCTTGTCGATGATGATCGATATTTCCCCAACGGACGTGGCACCCGATCAAGACATCCCGCTGTCGATTCTTCTGCCGTCATTCTTGTTGGGGGAAATTCAGCGCGGGTTCGAGGTCGGGTTTTTGATCTTTTTACCCTTCCTGTTGATCGACCTGATTATCGCCGCTGTTCTGATGTCCATGGGCATGATGATGGTTCCGCCCGCCGTGGTTTCTTTGCCCTTCAAGCTGGCGTTTTTCGTCATTGCTGACGGTTGGACCTTACTCGCGGGCGCGCTTGTGCGAAGTTACGGCGGGTAATTTTTCGACATGGGTTGATTATCGTGAAATATCGGCACAGAATTACGCCGACATAAAAGGGGGTCTCATGCACGATTTATCTGGAAAAGTTGCCATCATCACCGGTGCCAGCCGTGGCATAGGGGCGGCGACCGCGCTTGCCATGGCAAAGGCAGGCGCATCTGTTGTTCTCGCGGCGCGTACCGTCGATCAAATCGAGTCCAACGCTGCCCAAATTCGCAAAACCGGTGGCACCGCAATCGCAGTTGCATGTGACATTTCCAACTTTCAAGCGATGGAGAGCACCGTCGCCAAGTGTATTGATACCTATGGAAAACTGGATATTTTCATCGCAAATGCTGGCGTGATTGACCCTATTGGACCGCTGGTTACATCAAATCCGGCAAGCTGGGCGCATGCCGTCCAGATCAATCTGATCGGTGCATACAACGGGCTTCGCGCCGTGTTGCCGATTATGCAGGCCCAACAAAGCGGCACGATTATCAACATAAGTTCGGGCGCGGCACATTCCCCGATGGAAGGTTGGAGCCATTATTGCGCCGCCAAAGCGGCGACAGCGATGCTGCTAAACAACGCGCAGTTGGAGCACGCTAATGACCATATCCGGTTCCTCGGATTCCGCCCGGGAACGGTCGCAACATATATGCAGTCAGCAATCAAAGCGTCCGGCATCAATCCGGTTAGCCAGATGGACCCGTCAGATCATTACAAACCGGAATGGCCCGCACAAGCAATCACGTGGATGTGCACGCCGGACGCCGATGAATTCCTTGGCCAAGAATTGGCTATGGGTGACGAGGAAATACAGCGGCGCGCCGGACTGATTTAGTTTGAAACCTGAATTTGGGTCACAGTTGGATACGGAATATCGATCCCGCCCTTGTCGAACGCCTCCTTAACCGCACGGATCATGTCACACTTGAAATTCCAATGGTCGCCGCGATCGCACCAAACCCGAACCGTGAAATCGACCGAGCTGTCGCCGAGGTTGGTTACCTTAACGAAGGGTGCTGGCTCCATATGGGATCGCTCGTCAGCCTCGATCAATTTGTGCAAAATTTTCTCGACTTTCTTAAGATCGGAATCGTAAGAAACCCCGAAAACCCACTCCGCGCGGCGCGTGTCGTGAACGGAATAATTCTTTATGGATGAAGCCCAGATATCTCCGTTGGGAACAATGATTTGGATGTTGTCAGATGTAGCCAGCTCGACAGTGAAAAGTCCGATCACCTTGACCGATCCAGATTGTCCCGCGGCAGTGATATAATCACCGACTTTGAAGGGCCGAAAACCCAGCAACATAACGCCCGCGGCGAGGTTGGAGAGCGTGCCCTGCAATGCCAAACCAATCGCCAAACCCGCAGCACCAACCAGCGCGACGAGAGAAGCCGTCTGAACCCCGAAGCGGGCCAGAACGAAAATGCAGGCGAATATCAATATTGTATAGCGCGCGATGCTTGCTAAAAAACCAAACAGCGTCTCATCTAGGTCCGCGTGTCGTTTGCCAAGAGCGCGAATCTGGCTTCCTGCAAAACTTGATAACCACACCGCGCCAACCAATATTGCCGCCGCAATGAAGACGTTAACCAATATGTCTGTAAACCATTCCATCGTTTTTTCCTTTATCCAATATGACCCTGATTTTCACCAATCTGACCGCGATGCAACAGGACGTGATCCAGCAAAACACACGCCATCATCGCCTCACCGACCGGAACCGCGCGAATACCCACGCAAGGGTCATGGCGACCCTTGGTGATAATCTGGGTGTTTTCGCCGGATTTGGTGATCGTATTGCGCGGCGTTAAAATCGACGACGTCGGCTTTACCGCGAAACGACAAACCACGTCTTGTCCCGTTGAAATACCACCCAAAATACCGCCAGCATGGTTGCTGGAAAACACCGGGCCATCTGGGCCCATTGTAATTTCGTCGGCATTTTCTTCGCCGGTCAATGTGGCGGCATCCATGCCAGCACCGATTTCGACGGCCTTTACCGCATTGATCGACATCATCGCCGCAGCAATATCCGTATCCAGTTTAGCGTAAACGGGCGCCCCTAACCCTGCCGGAACGCCCGAGGCAATCACTTCGACCACCGCCCCGACAGAACTGCCGGATTTGCGAAGGGCTGACAGGTATTCATCCCACTTTGCAGCCATCACTGCATCCGGGGTCCAGAAGGGGTTCGCCTCGATCTCGGCCAGATCAAAGTTGTTGCGGTCAATCTTGTGCGGCCCCATTTGCACCATATATCCGGTGATTTTCAAATCCGGCAGCAAGGATTTCAGAACCTCGCGAGCCACACCGCCCGCAGCAACGCGGGCCGCCGTTTCACGAGCGCTGGAACGACCTCCGCCACGGTAATCACGGTTACCGTATTTCTGGAAATAGGTGATATCTGCATGCCCGGGTCGGAATTTTTCGTGAATATCACCGTAATCCTTAGAGCGCTGGTCCGTATTACGGATCATCAGCTGAATGGGCGTACCGGTGGTTTTCCCCTCAAACACGCCGGAAAGAATTTCGACTTGGTCAGCCTCTTGCCGCTGTGTCGTAAACTTGTTCTGCCCCGGTTTGCGCCGGTCCAACCAATGTTGCAGCATTTCAGCCGTAAGCGGTACGTTCGGCGGACATCCATCAACCACCGCACCCAAAGCAGGCCCGTGACTTTCACCCCAAGTGGTTATGCGAAACAGATGACCGAACGAGTTCATGGACATGGCGTTAACTCCTTTAACTATTCAATACCGCAAGCGCTGCCCCGTAAAAAGCCCTTTTCACTACACCCCTTGCAATTCCCGTTATTCTGGCTAGTGTCGGCCCTGCCTCGGGGCGCCAGAAATGGCTGAGACGCACAATGCGGACCCGTTGAACCTGAACCGGATCATGCCGGCGTAGGGAAGGTGCGACGGGTTCCCGTCCCTCCGACCTTTGCGCCGCAGTAAATGGAGGACCATATGAAACGATCCCTTCTCGCTGCGGCCCTAGTCACCTTTGGTGGTGCAACTTGGGCTGAAACTCCGACCTTAACGGTCTATACTTACGACAGCTTTGTGTCTGACTGGGGGCCTGGCCCTGCGGTCGAGGCTGCCTTCGAGGAAACTTGCGGATGCGATTTAGTATTCGTTGGTGCGGGCGACGGCGCCGCACTTTTGTCGCGCCTGAAACTGGAAGGTGCGCGAACCAAAGCCGATGTGGTTTTGGGGCTGGATACAAGCCTGATTGCGAACGCCAAAGCAACCGGCATGTTTGCGCCGCACAACGGAATTCCGGCTAATCTGGATTTACCAATCAAGTGGGAAGACGATGTGTTCCTGCCCTACGATTGGGGATATTTCGCGTTTGTTTACGATAAAACTTTGCTTTCGGATGCCCCTGATAGTTTTGCGGAATTGCTGGAAAGTGATGTTAGCATCCTTATTCAAGACCCGCGAAGCTCGACCCCCGGTCTTGGTTTGTTGCTGTGGGTTAAGGAAATCTATGGCGATAACGCTGCCGAGGCTTGGGCAACCCTGTCGCCGCGCATCGTAACCGTAACCAAAGGCTGGTCCGAGGCTTACGGCATGTTTTTGGAGGGCGAGGCCGACATGGTGTTAAGCTACACAACGTCGCCCGCCTATCATTTGATTGCCGAAGATGACGACACCAAAGCCGCCGCGATTTTCGAAGAGGGGCATTACATGCAAATCGAGGTTGCCGCGAAGATTGCCGCAACGGAACACGGACAGCTTGCCGATGCGTTCCTTGATTTCATGTTGTCGGACGCGTTTCAGTCAATCATCCCGACGACAAACTGGATGTATCCAGCGGTGCTTCCCGCAGACGGACTGCCCGATGGTTTCGTTACGGAAAACGAGCCGGAAAAAGCCTTGCTGATCCCGATTGATAAGGTCGAAACGATCCGAAAAGAGGCCCTAAACGAATGGCTATCCGCCCTAAGCAGATAACCACTTTCACCCGCTGGTCGGGTCTGGCAGCGCTGCTTTTCGTGGCGCTGCTGGTGGCTGGCCCATTGCTAGCGCTGTGGGCACGGGCCGATACGTCGGCCACATTAACCGGTTCGGACTGGGCGGCGATAAAATTCACGCTTTTTCAAGCCACCCTTTCAGCCATCATCAGCGTTGTATTGGCCATTCCCGTTGCCCGAGCATTGGCCCGACGATCATTTCGCGGGCGGGGCGCGCTCGTTACCTTATTGGGTGCGCCATTTTTACTTCCGGTTATTGTCGCCATTTTCGGATTGTTGGCCATATGGGGGCGATCCGGCTTGGTATCGCAGATATTGCTATCCTTTGGCTTGGAACGCCTGAACATTTACGGCCTCTCGGGGGTTTTGCTGGCGCATGTTTTCTTTAACTTACCGCTGGTCACGCGCCTGATCTTACAAGGTTGGGGCCGCATACCTGTCGAACACTTCCGACTAAGCGCACAACTTGGAATGTCGCCCAAGGACGTTTTCTTGCGGTTGGAACTGCCCATGCTGCGCAGCATATTACCCGGCGCGTTTTTGTTGGTCTTCCTGCTGTGCGTCACCAGTTTCGCCGTGGCCCTGACCCTTGGCGGCGGCCCAAAAGCCACAACTATCGAGCTGGCAATATATCAGGCATTGCGGTTTGAATTCGCGCTGGGGAAGGCGGCTACGTTGGGGCTAATACAGTTCGCTATCTGCGCAATCATCGCCTTTTGGTCACTACGCGTAACCGTACCAGTTGCATTCGGCGATGGGTTATCCGCAGTAACACAACGCTGGGACGTCTCGTCGAGGTGGTTACTTTGGCAAGACAGGTTGGTATTGATCGCCGTTACAGGCTTCCTCGGCGCTCCGCTTGTTGCGGTAGTTGTCCGGGGCCTACCCGCTCTAACAAACCTCCCACCTGCCATTTGGCCCGCGATGCTTAACAGCCTGACCGTTGCACTGTTTTCGGCGGCGTTATCGGTACTGCTCGCCTTGGCGCTGGCTGGATTTATTGACAGCCTGAAGGTCCGCCACCAAAAGATGTCGTCTATTGTCGAGGGGGTAGGGCTGTTAACGCTCGCGGCCTCGCCGTTCGTTTTGGGTACGGGATTGTTCATTATCATCCACCCGATTGCCGATCCGTTCGCCCTTGCGCTGCCTGTCACCGCATTGGTTAACGCCGCCATCAGTCTTCCGCTGGCATTGCGCGCGCTGCTGCCTGCATTGCAACACAACCGGCTTACATATGGGCGGCTTGCGGACAGCCTGAATATTCGGGGCTGGAGCCGCTTTCGCCTGACCACATGGCCCGCCATTCGCAAACCTCTGGGGTTTTCGACAGGCTTGGCGGCGGCGTTGTCGATGGGTGATCTGGGTGTTATCACGTTGTTTGCCCCGCCAGATGTCGAAACATTGCCGCTGGTCATGTATCGTTTGATGGGCGCATACCGGATGGACGAGGCGGCCAGCGTTGCCCTGATTTTGGTCACCCTTACCCTGACACTATTCTGGATTTTTGATCGTGGAGGTCGCCTTGGACATCAAACTTGAAAATCTTCTTGTCGAGCAAACCGACTTTTCGCTACGCGCTGATCTGGTAATCAAGCACGGCACAACCGCAATCATCGGCCCGTCTGGCGGCGGGAAATCTACGTTATTGCTGGCCATAGCAGGGTTTGTTGATCTGTCGGGCGGCGATATTTCGATTGGCGACGAAGTGGTGACCAACACGCCGCCCGCCCAACGCCCTGTTACATTGTTGTTTCAGGAAAATAACCTGTTTCCACATATGACCGTGTTTCAAAATACCGGGTTGGGGGTGCGGCCTGATCTGAAGCTGTCCAAAGCCCAGATCGATCAAGTCGCGGATGCTTTGGACAAAGTCGGCCTTGCTGATATGGGAACGCGTCACCCATCAGAATTATCCGGCGGCCAACGGCAGCGCGTTGCTTTGGCCCGCGCGCTGTTGCGGGATCGCCCTGTTTTGATGTTGGATGAACCCTTTGCAGCACTTGGGCCGGCACTTCGTCACGAGATGCTCGACCTTGTGGCGCGTATTCGCCAAGAGCAAGGTTCGACCTTGTTGCTGGTGACACACAATCCAGACGACGCGCTGCGGATTGCTGAACATACGGTTTTGATAGCGGATGGTGTTGCCATGGAACCACAACCAACGGCCGCATTACTTAACAACCCGCCGCCTGCGCTGGCAGCGTATTTGGGCAAATAAAAAGGGCGGAAAATTAATCCCGCCCTTTTCAAATTCTATATTTAAAGCAATCAGTCTTTGTACTTGTGTGGTGCCCAAAGCCTCTTGTTGGACAGGTACAACAGCGATGCCAGGAAGACGAGGAACACGAAAACAAGGAACCCTGTTTCTTTGCGTACCATCATCTTAGGCTCGGCTGTCCACATCAGGAACGCGGCAACATCTTGTGCCATGAAGCTAACGCTAGCCTCGCGTCCGTCGCGGAATTCCACCAGATCTTCTTCAAGTGGCGGGGCCATTGCGATCCAGCCACCCGGGAAGGCGGTGTTTTGGTAGAATGTCGAGCCAGCTTCCTCTTTTTCCTCGCCGGTGTAACCGGACAGGAGCGAGGCGATGTACTCTGGGCCACCCATACCTTTGATAACCTGATTAATCCCCAAACCGTAAGGGCCGCTGAAACCTGCACGGGCCTTCGCCATCAAACTAAGATCAGGCGCACCGTCAAAGCCGGACATCGGGAACTTATCCGCTGGTTTCGCAGCGCGATCTTCGTCAAGATCAGCGTCGTAAACGTCGAACTGTGCCGCATAGGCTTTGACTTGATCTGCTTCCAGCTCTGGACCGCCCTCATCACCAAGTGTGCGGAAAGCAACGTATTGCAAACCGTGACACGCGGCACATACTTCGGTGTAAACCTGTAGACCACGTTGAAGCTGGAACTTGTCGAAAGTGCCAAATGGCCCCTCGAAGCTGAAATCGAAGTCTTCGATCTGGCGTTCCACAGCAAAAGCAATGCTTCCGGTGCTTAGGCCAACCGCGACGAGCGCGGAAAGGATTGTTTTCTTAAACATCACTATATTTCCTTTTCGTCTCTTACTCAGCCGCATCGGGCTTGTGGAGGGCATCGAAATCTTCTTCGATTGTTGCAGGCGGCGTTTTGGCTTTCTCGACCAAGCCAAGAACCGGCAAGATAATGAGGAAGTAACCGAACCAGTAGGCTGCACCGATCAGCGAGATTATGGAATACGGAGGCTCGGCAGGCATAGCGCCAGCCCACATCAGTACCATGAAGTCGATAACCAGAAGCCAGAAGAAGTACTTGAACATCGGACGATACGTGCCCGAGCGTGTACGACTTGTATCCAGCCAAGGCACCAGCGCCATGACGAAGATCGATCCGAACATTGCGATAACGCCGAAGAACTTCGCGTCAACAATGCCACCGGTGACCCAGCTTACCAACTGTACGATTGCAACGTCGGCAGTAAACGCACGCAGGATTGCGTAGAACGGCAAGTAGTACCATTCAGGAACAATATGCGTAGGTGTTACCAGCGGGTTGGCAATTATGTAGTTGTCCGGATGCCCGAAGTAGTTCGGCATAGTCCAGATAACCGCCACGAAAATCGCAAGAACAACAACCAGTGCGAACAGGTCTTTGATCACAAAGTAAGGCCAGAACGGAAGCGTATCTTTCTCGACTTCTTCTTTCGAACCACGGCGAATTTCAACACCCGTTGGGTTGTTGTTGCCCGTTGTGTGGAACGCCCACATGTGAACGACAACAAGGCCGACAATCACGAACGGTAGAAGATAGTGAAGCGAGAAGAAGCGGTTCAGCGTGGCGTTATCCACCGCTGGTCCACCCAGCAACCAAGTCTGGATTGCTTCGCCGATGAACGGGATCGCGCCAAACAGGCCGGTGATAACCGTCGCACCCCAGAAGGACATCTGCCCCCATGGAAGAACGTAGCCCAGGAAGCCAGTCGCCATCATCATAAGATAGATCAGCATACCGATGATCCATGTGATTTCGCGTGGGGCTTTGTAAGAACCGTAGTAAAGGCCACGGAAAATGTGGATGTATACAGCCATAAAGAACAACGAGGCGCCGTTCATATGAACATACCGAAGGGCCCAACCGCCATTTACATTACGCATGATATGCTCGACCGAGGCAAATGCCCCCTCAGCCGTTGGCGTGTAGTGCATCGCCAGAATAACACCGGTGATGATTTGCATAACCAGTGCGAAGGCCAAAACAATGCCCCAAATCCACCACCAGTTAAGGTTTTTCGGTGTCGGAATCATCAGCGTGTCATAAACAAGACTTGCAATTGGTAGACGGACGTGAAGCCATTTCGCGAAGGGCGATTTCGGCTCGTATTTATCGTGTGGGATACCACTCATTGTTTTTTCCCTCAGCCTAGTTTGATAACTGTGTCGGACAGGAATGCTGTCTTCGGCACAAGAAGGTTAAGCGGCGCTGGTCCTTTACGGATGCGGCCTGCTGTATCGTAATGTGATCCGTGGCATGGGCAGAACCACCCACCAAAATCACCCGAAGCACCACCAAGCGGAACGCATCCAAGGTGGGTACACACGCCGATCATGACCAGCCATTCACCCGCTTCATCCATCGTGCGATTTTGATCGGAACCGTCGGCATCGGAGTCGAGGTTATTGTTTTGCGCCGTGTTGTCGGCCAGATCGTTTAGATCGACTGCGCGACCGGCTTCGATTTCTTCGGCAGTGCGACGACGAACAAAAACCGGCTTGCCACGCCACTTTACTGTCAACTGCGTGCCTACTTCCATGTCGGAAACATCAACCTCGATCGAAGCGAGGGCCTGAACATCTGCGCTCGGGTTCATCTGGTTGATCAACGGCCATACGGCAGCGCCCGCAGCGACTGCTCCGGCGGATGCTGTGGCGACATAAAGAAAGTCTCGGCGCGAGCCTGTGTCTTCTACGTGAGACAAAAGATGCTCTCCTCTAGTAACTGCCTCGGAATTGAGGCAAAGAAATTCATAGGGCCACAAGAATGTGGGTACGTTAGAAGCGGGAATACACCCGCAATCCCCTTGGGTCCAGCGGACTTTGCGCCGCACTTGTTACTTAAAGGTATTTTTCAAGGTATGAATGTCAGATTAGCCAGCTATCAGCCAGATATCGCTCTTAATTTGGGCAGCATGATTCGCCTAAGCGCGTGCTTTGCCACCCCGATAGACGTGATCGAGCCGTGCGGATTCCCTTTTTCCGTAAAAGCTCTACGCAGATCGGCAATGGATTATACGGATTTAGCGGATATTACGCGACATAACTCGTGGGATTCGTATCTTTTGGATAAGCCCGCCGGGCGCATTGTGTTGATGACAACCGAAGGCGCCACCCCACTGTGGGATTTTCAGTTTCAAGATGGCGATACAATTCTGATGGGTCGTGAAAGTGCCGGTGTTCCAGCCGAGGTGCACGCACGCGCCGACGCCGCCGTGCTTATTCCAATGCCCGGCGGCGGCAGATCGTTAAATGTAGCGATGTCCGCAGGTATTGCAGTCGCCGAAGCCCTGCGCCAGTTGCGGTAAATTCAACGTGGGCTGCGTTTCGCCAGTATCCGCTGCAATGTACGGCGATGCATGCTCAAACGACGCGCGGTTTCGGAAACATTACGATCGCAAAGTTCAAACACACGCTGGATGTGTTCCCAACGCACACGGTCAGCCGACATTGGGTTTTCAGGGGGCGGAGGTTTGTTTTCAGGCCGAGCAAGCAACGCGTTCATAATGTCATTCGCATCTGCTGGCTTAGACAAATAATCCGTTGCGCCAATTTTCACCGCAGCAACAGCCGTTGCAATCGCGCCATATCCGGTAAGAACAACAATTCGCGCATCCGGGCGTTTTTCACGCAGCATTTCCACGACATCAAGGCCGTTTCCATCCTCAAGGCGCAAATCAACCACAGCGTATGCGGCCGGCTTGTTAGCAATCGCGCCCTTTCCCTCTGCAATGCTTTGGGCTGCGGTCACGTTAAACCCGCGCTTTTCCATTGCACGCGCTAGTCGGCGAAGAAACGGTTCGTCATCGTCTAGAAGTAGCAGTGAATTATCTTCACCGATTTCTTGCAGCTTGTTATCCGCCATCGTAGTCCCCTTTATTATATTCCATTCTCCTAATGTAGTAATGGAACTGCGGCTTTATGTCCAGCGTTGCAGCATATCGACATAGCAGGCGACCTGATCGGCCGCGATCTCAGGGGAAATGTTACAACCAAAAATACCGCAATCGCATTTTCTATTGGATGCGCAAGTCCCGCCTGATAACCATGTATAATGTTTGACACACCTTTAAATCTCTTTAACAGCACCGCACGCAGCAAATGGCTTCGCCTGCGCACACTTATACTTTTGCGTTGGCTGGCAATTGCGGGCCAATTAGGCGCAATAATTATCGCCACCCGTTTTCTCGAAATCGACCTAAGACTTGACCTCTGCGCGAGCGCATTAGGTGTTTCGGTCGCATTCAACATAGTTGTAACCGCCATTTTCCCCGCCAACAACCGCTTGTCGGAAAGAAACGCAATGCTGACGTTGCTGTTTGACCTTTTCCAGCTAGCTTTCCTTGTGTCTTTAACAGGCGGGCTATCAAATCCCTTTGTTTTCCTGATGTTAGCACCCGTCATAGTCTCGGCAGCAGCGCTGACATTACGGGCAACCGTCATCATCGGTCTGGTTTTTATCTCTCTAATATCGCTGCTGGTGGTGTTTTACATACCGTTAACCACGTTGTCCGGCGAGTTGATACAGCTGCCAAACTTACTAATTTACGGCACTTGGGCGTCGCTAGTCACGACCGGCGTTTTCTTGGCAGCCTACGCACACCGCGTCACAGAAGAGACATTCTCTATGTCCGAAGCCTTAACGGCAACTCAACTCGCATTGGGTCGCGAACAACGCCTGAGTGCCTTAGACGGAGTCGTCGCCGCCGCTGCCCATGAACTTGGAACACCATTGGCTACCATAAAGTTGGTGGCCGCAGAACTGGCCGACGAGCTGGAGGATCATCCGCATCTTTATGACGACGCAAAACTTATCGGCACTCAGGCCGACCGTTGTCGTGATATTTTGCGCGACATGGGCCGGACCGGTAAAGACGACACACATTTACACCACGCCCCGATTTCTGCCGTGGTCGAAGAAGCCGCAGCACCCCATATGGATCGTGGAAAAATGATCATGATCCGAATTGATGGCGCCTTGCAAACCGAACTCGTCCCCGACCAGCCAGAGGTCCCCAGACATCCGGAAATCATTCACGGTCTTCGAAATCTCGTTCAAAACGCCGTAGATTTTGCCGCCGCCCGCGTGTGGATCGATATTGATTGGGACGAGAAAGAACTGCGAATTCATGTCGGCGATGACGGGATGGGATATCCGCCGGACCTGATTGGAAAAATCGGTGACCCGTTCGTTCGCAAACGGACTGACAAGCAAAAAGCGCAATCTGCGCGGCCAGAATACGAGGGCATGGGGCTGGGGCTATTCATTGCAAAAACTCTCTTGGAAAGGACCGGCGCCCGCCTGACATTTGCAAATGGATCTGAAGCGCCGGGAAAGCGGCCCATGTCACCCCCCGGCCCTCCCGAATTTGCACGCCCAACAGGTGCCATCGTCGAGGTCGTCTGGCGTAGATCGGACATTGAGGCCACGAAATCCACCGTACGCGGCGCCCTTGGTGAAAACCCGAAATTCGACTAACCTGCATGGTGCTGACATATTTTACTGGACAATAAATTCCGCATGAAGCGCACCGACAGCCTTGATGGCCTTCAAAATATCGATCATGTCCTGCGGAGAAACGCCCAGCGCGTTTAATCCTTCGATAACTTCCGGCAAAGAAACCGCATCATCGACCAATGCCAATCCAATGCCGGGTTCTTCTTCGATATCAACTTCCGTACGGGGAACCACAATCGCTTCGCCAGATTGGGAAAACGGATTTGGCTGTACCACCAACGGCGCCTCTTTGACCCGCAAAGTCAGGTTTCCTTGCGATATAGCCACACGGGAAATGCGGACGTTATCACTCAACACAATCGTTCCGGACCTTTGATCAACAACAACTCTGGCCTTTTGTGAGGTAACCACTTCGATATTTTCCAGCATACTTATCAAGTGGGCTGGGCTGGGTGCACCGGATTTTTGAATATCAAGTCGCACGGTGCCGGAATCCATCATCGTCGCTATTTGTTTGCCGAAAACATTATTAATCGCTTGCTCAATTCGAAGGGCCGTTGTGAAATCCGGATTCCGTAGTGCTATTCGCATTTCCCGCATATCCGACAAAACAAAGTCAACCTCGCGCTCCACACGTGCGCCAGCTGGAATAACCGCCGACGTTGGAACGCCTCTTACCACCTCCGCAGCCGCGCCCGACACAGAAACGCCGCCAGCAATCAACGAGCCTTGCGCGACCGCATATATATTTCCGTCTGCCGCACTCAACGGGGTCATTATCAATGTCCCGCCCCTCAAACTTTTTGAATCACCAATGGCCGATACGGTGACATCTATTTGCCCGCCAGCACGTGCAAAAGCCGGCAAATTGGCCGTCACAAGTACTGCCGCAACATTCTTCGGACGAAATTGTTCGCCAGCCACATTAATACCCAAGCGCTCTAGCAAATTCGCGAGCGCCTCTTCGGTGAACGGTGAATTGCGAAGGCCATCACCCGTTCCGTTCAAACCAACCACCAACCCATAACCGACAAGAGCATTGCCGCGAACGCCGTCGTATTCCACCAGATCTTTAATCCTGACCACTGCCCCAAAAGAAATGGACGGCCCAAGAAGCATGGCAAATATTAACGGAATATATCCCAGTATTTTTAAAAAATTCACGTATCACCTCAAAAAGTTCATTAGTGGTAACCCCGATAGGCGGGCCGTAATTGTATAAATTGTCTGCAGCTGAACTTGCAAAGCCTCGAACTTCGTTGCCGTCTCGTACGGGTCTATCGCAATCATCGCGGACCTCTCCAACTCAAAAACACCGCTCATCGATAGATTTCGCGCTTCCGCGTTCTCAATTCTGCCCTCTGCAAACCCAAGTGTTGCTCTAAGGGTGATGAGTTCATCAGTGGCGGCAATAGCAGAAGTTCCAGCCTCCCGAAGCAGATCAACCTGATCAGAAGTGCCTAGGAAATTCGGCGCGTCAGCCGCAACTGCTGCAATTGTAAGTGCCCGTATAGCATTACGAATCCCGAATGAATCCGCCCTTTGTGCATACTCGATAATTTCGCCGTTCTCATCGCGAAAGGGCGGAGCGTTCTGTGTCGCGCCCAAGAATACGTTAGTTTCAAATCCACCCGTTGGACTAAAAAAATAGTCATCGATGGCAGTCAACGCCGCTGTGGAATCCGCAGCACCGGCTACGATGGCAGAGATGTCGCTGATGATCACGTCAGAAGGGGCAATCGCTAGTTGATCCAGCGCGGCCCCCGCGAAAATGCTGTGCCGCCCATAACGAACGTTTAATGCCGTGACCACCGCCCCCAACGCTTGTCGGGCATCGCGAGCGATAAGTATGGAAGATTGTGTATCCCCGCGCTCGACTGCGGATAAAAGTTGAGGCCCAAAATCAACCAGGTTCTCGTGGATATTCCCGAGAGCTATCTGTGCTAGCGCAGATTTTCCACCTGCCAACTGAATCGCATCAGTTTCCGAGCGTAGCCGAGAAAGCGTCCGGTCAATTGCAAACAACTTGCCCAGATCACCAGCTGTCGCCTCGAGCAGATTGGCCTTCATACCGGTTGAAAGTTCACCGCCTGCAACCCCCAAAGCCATTTTTATGCGCGTGTTTTGTTCCGCGAGTTTCATTGCGCCAGCAAGGTCCGATTGCCCGATGGTAATCATTTTATATCTCCAATAACTTTTTCATTAATCCATCAAGAACAGAAATCACGCGTGCGTTGGCGGCATATGCCTGCTCGATAATTAGCAACGACTGCATTTCTTTATCTATATCAACGCCGGTGGCGTGCAGTTCTTCTGTGCGAAGAAGGGAGTACACGCTCTGTTTATAAGCATTATCTTGATCTGTTCTGGAGGATTCCGACGCCCAAAATGATGTGATCTCTTCCGCAAAGCCTGCGCCGCTCATGGCAATCGCCAGCCCCAAGTTTGCGGATGCTGGCTTAATGTCCCCCATTGCGTTTACCAAGCGAATTAGTTGTCCGCTTTCACCCACAGCTCCTTGCGTTAGCGCGCCAATACCGTCACGCAATCGCCAGATATCTCCTCCGTTTGCAGGGTCTACCAACGCGTTCACGGATATGCGGCCGCTAATTCCAATCTCGTTTATAGGGCTATAGAACCCCCCTGCATCCGTAAATAATCCGGCATCACCAGCCATCAACGTTGGATCAACGGACGAATTCTGGAGCCTCTCGATTAAGTCAACAGAAAGTGCGTCTAGGCGAGTTTGAAATTCGGGTGCGATTGAATCCCGAACCAAGAAGCTCGCGGATAATGAGCCCCCCTCTATTTCCCGCCCGAAAATGCCAACATCAATTGGCTTTCCATTGATGTATAAGCCCGACAATGCACCTGATGCGAGCGTCATGCTGGGTGCAATCAGATACGTTTGCGTAAATTCCAATGTTCTTGCCGAGCCGTTCAGTAATACCGCGCCACCTTGTGAAAAGATCGCGATCTCGCCATTGTCGACCTTTGTCTGTCTAATCGGAATAATAACATTCACACGATCAACTGCGCTTTGTCGCTGATCTTCCAATGCCGAAACATTTCGTCCGGACATTGAAAGCATCCTGATCTCTGCGTTTAAGGACTCAATCTGCTTTAACGAGGCATTAACCACATTCACATTCTTTGCAATGCTAGCGTCGGCATCAATACGCACACGGTTAACTTCGGTCGATATCTGGTTAAACGTAGTTGCGAGTCTCTTTGCGCTAAGCAAAATTCCCTGCTGAAGCGCAACCGAATCCGGCGCGCTAATAGCCATAGACAGTGCGTCTTCAAATGCAGCATATTGCACAGCCAAAGCGCCCGCATCCCCGGGCTCACCCAACGCATCAGCCAATCTAGCCAGCGCGTCTGCCTTAGTGGATGTATTGGCGAAATCCGCTGCCGCATTCCGCCGTAACCGTGTGGCTAACACATCCTCACTTCGTGTTATTCCTTCTATTCGAACGCCACTGCCTTGATTGCCTAAAACCGTTGCCGCGTATTCAACTTGTTGGCGGCTGTACCCTTCAGTCAGTGCATTCGATACGTTGTTAGATACTGTTTCGGCTGAACGTGACATCGCAGACAGGCCTGAATATGCATTATTCATAGCGTTTGAGATACTCATGGCGCTGTCTCCTTAATCTAGCGTTTTATGTTCGTCGTTTCTTGCAGCATTTCATCAACCGTTTGTATGATCTTCGCATTCGAGGAATACGCACGTTGCGTTTTGATCAGGGCGGTAAGCTCACCAGCGATATCTGTCGTCGATTCCTCACGGGCATAACCGATTGTCGATCCTGTTGGGCCAGAACCCGCGTCCCACAAATACATCGGCCCGCTCGCTTGAGAGAGCGTGAACGCCTGATTGCTTTCGGCGGTTAAACCATTGGGGTTACGCACATCGATGACGGGTATCTGATAAATCGTGCGTGTAAATCCACTGTCATAAATGGCAGAAACAATTCCGTTTTCGTCAATTTCTACCGACGTTAAATTTCCCGTCGGGGCGCCATTCTTGGTAAGCGAAATAGGCACAAATTCAGCAGACATTTGCGTAAGTCGTGTAGCCGATCCAGGCTCGCCTACCTCAATTTCAATTGGCCCGCTTGCAAACGTTACCGAAACATTACCCGTCAACGGATCATACGTACCACCAAACACCGGCGTTACCGACGCGACAGACCCCCCGGTGGTTGGAGTATCATTAAAGGCAACTGTGAATTCTGCGATTGGTAGCGGTCCAGTCGCGTCATCGATAATTTCCATCTTCCATGTATTTGACTGCCCTGTAGCCGGTACAACCGGCGTAAATATTGCCGTCATTGTTTTCGTTGTACCCAGATTATCGAAATACTCCATCGAGATCTGATACGGGTCGCCGGATGCGCCCGCCTCCGTCGCGATTGCAGGAAGGTTAACGCCTAAACCGATCAAATCGGTAGGGCTTGCCGCAAACTGGTTCAGGTTGACGAAAACCGGCTCCAAACCGGCGGCGCTATCCCTTGGTTGCACAGGAATAGTTCCGTCAGCTAACGCAGGCCAGCCCATCAATGCCAATCCGTTTTGCGACGTAAGAATACCGTTTTTATCCGGTGTAAACGAGCCTGTCGTTGTCATCATTAGTGGATAGGTTCCACCCGTCTGCCCCAACGCAGAAGTCGACGTTACGGGTAACATTCCACGTCCGGCAATCGCAATATCCATCGGATTTGAAGTGGGCGTAAGCGATCCTTGGGCCGTCACATTTCGGAAGGTACTCACCGTCACTCCACCGGCCGTATACCGCCCTTTGCTTTGCGCCAAAGCAACCGAAGAAAAGTCCGCGTCAGCACGTTTGTATCCAAACGTCCCGGAATTCGCGATGTTGTCGGCAATGGTTGCCAGTTTGCTGGCATTCACGTTTAAACCTGTAACGCCCGCATTCAAAGATGAAGATATTGTCATTCTAAGCCCTTCTGAACTATTTCACTTTCAGAACCACTATCTTTTATAGACCCTTAACATCCGGTAAACATGACTGGCATATAACGGTTTTATACCTCTAACTATTTCAAATTTTATCTAAAATTTCCATGTAAATTACTGCCCCTTAGATACGCTGCGCAGCAAGATAATCTCGATACGCCGATTCCTGATTACACCGGCATCAGGTTGGCTGGGCGAGCGGTCTGCATACCCTGTTACCCGCGCAATTCGACTTGGAGAAACTCCAGCAATAACTAAACGTTGTCGGGAAAAATGTGCCCTTTCCGAGGACAGGATAAACTTGTCCCCGCCGTCCAGCATGACTTCGTCCGTGTGCCCCAGAATCGCGACGTCATTGCTAACAATCCCGATAACATCAGCAATCATATCCAGCAATAAAAGCATCTTGTCATTCGGCTTTTCCGTATTAACGATAAACAGCGGTGACGACGGCAGGTCGAAAACTTCAATAATAAGTCCTTCGTCGGTGATTCGGGTATTCACGTGTTTCAACAAAATGTCCGCCACAGTGCTTTCGCCACTGTCGCCGCGGAACATATTTTCGATATCCGTGAATTTTAGTTCTGAATCGCCATTAACGGTATTGGATGGTGTAGTTCCGGTTTCGCCGTCCGCTTTTTCGCTATCAGTAGCCTCGGCATCGGTTTGCGCAATAATTTCTTGCGCAAACGCATTTTCGCCACCAAAAGCGCCGACGCCACCACCGGAAATTTTATATATCGGAATCGTTGGGCTGAAGTAGTCCGCAAGCCCCGTGCGCTGCGATTCGGTCGTCGCACTTAGCAACCACATCAGCAGAAAAAACGCCATCATCGCGGTCACGAAATCCGCGTAGGCAATTTTCCACGCACCGCCATGATGCCCGCTAGCTTTAATTACCTTTTTACGCTTAATAATAATTATCGGTGCATTTTCATTTTTCGCTGCCATTTCATCCACCATTTCCCTTTGCTCTAAAAGGACAATGCGCAGCAGACTATTACCCGTTTGTTATCAAGCAGGAACATAGTGCCAACAAATTGAGCTAAATACGGCGGGCCGCCACCAGATATTCCACGTTTCCGTCACCACCTTTTATCGGACTTTCGCACCGATGCGTGACCTGCCAACCCTCATTCGCCAGAAACACCTCGATCCGGTCCCGCGCACCTGATTGCGCGGCTTGGTTTCGAACAATCCCGCCTTTGCCTATATGCGCGCGACCAACCTCGAATTGCGGCTTAATTAATGCCACCAATATCGCACCTTTGCGGGCCAATGACAGCGGGACCGGCAGCGCTTTTTCCAATGAAATAAAGGATACATCCGTCACGATCCAATCCACGGTTGGCACCAACCCGTCAGGGATTTCCCGCGCATTCATACCCTCGATATTCACGACCCTTGGGTCATCCCGCAGACGTTTATGCAACTGCCCACGACCCACATCGAGGGCATAGACCTTTGCCGCTCCATTGGCCAAAAGCACCTCGGTGAAACCACCTGTCGACGCGCCAACATCCAAACAAATAGACTTATTCGGCGACAAGCCGAATTCCTTTAAGGCATGGTCCAGCTTTAACGCCGCACGCGACACCCACGGGTTGGGGTTTGTGGTTACAACAATCGTCGAATCATCGTTAACCTTTTGTGAGGGTTTCTTCGCGGCCACCCCGTTAACCAATACAACACCCGCTTTGATCAAAGCCTGCGCACGCGCGCGGCTTTCCGCCAGCTTCTGGGCAACAATCGCCTGATCGAGCCTGCTCATTCCGCCGCCTCGACTCCGATGAATCCGCCCGACTGTCGATGCCAAAGGCTGGCATACAGACCGTCTTTGACCAACAGGGCATCATGCGTGCCTTGCTCGATAATCTGGCCCTGATCCAGCACAATTATACGGTCCATCCGCGCGATTGTCGAAAGACGGTGCGCGATGGCGACCACGGTTTTACCCTTCATTAGCCCATCCAGCGTGTCCTGAATCGCCGCCTCAACCTCGCTATCCAGCGCCGAGGTTGCCTCGTCCAGCGCCAGAATCGGGGCGTTCTTCAAAATCACCCGCGCCAAGGCAATCCGTTGCCGTTGCCCGCCAGACAGTTTCACACCGCGTTCACCCAAAAATGCGTCCAGACCCTCGCGGCCCTTGCCGTCAACCATTCCGTCGATGAACTCCTTCGCTTGCGCCTGCTCGCAAGCCGCTAACAAATCGGCATCCGAGGCATCGGGGCGGCCATAAAGAATGTTGTCCCGAACCGAGCGGTTAAACATTTGCGTGTCCTGCGTCACCATCCCGATTTGCTGGCGAAGCCCGTCTTGCGTCAGTGTACGCAGGTCTTGGCCGTCTAGCAAAATCGCCCCGCCCTCTACATCCCGCATACGCAGAAGCAGCGACAGAACCGTAGATTTTCCGGCACCCGAGCGCCCGACCAACGCCACCTTTTCCCCCCGGTTTAATCGTCAAGTTAAACCCGTTCAGCCCACCGCCATCCTTGCGCCCATAATGGAATTTTACGTTGTCAAAACGGATTTCGCCGCTGAAATTCGCGGGCGGCTTGGCATCGTCGGCATCCGTCAAACGATAGGGCTTGGTCAGCGTCGCGATACCGTCCTCGGCGATACCGATATTGGCGAACAGGCCCATCAGCATGAACGAAAACCACGAGGTCATTGCGCCAAGCCGCGAGGCCAGAATTCCGGCGGTCACAATCGCTCCGGTTTCGGTGTGTCCTTGCCACCAAAGCGCCAGCGCCGAACCGACCAGTGCGATGGGCAACACGCCCGCAAGAAAGGCGACCAAGGTTCGAAACCTGAAAACCACACGCCCGAAATCCAGCGCGGCCTCGCGGAATCGCACCAGCGTAGCCTGCGCAGCCTCGGCTTCCAGTTCCGTGTGTGCAAACAGCTTTACCGTCGAGATATTGCCGATACTGTCCACGAACCGCCCCGAGATTGCGGAGCGCGCCTCGGCACGGATTTTACCGCGCGCCCTGATCTTTGGCAGCCCCCAGCGTAGCGCCAGAACATACACTCCAAACCACACCAGCATCACCAATGAAAGCCGCACATCCGAAGTAAGTAGAATTCCGGCACCGCCAATCAGCATGGCACCCGCAAAAGCAACCGCATTCAGCGTTTCCATCAGCAGCTCCCCGACCGCCGAAGTCGTCTGCATCTGTTTTTGGTTAATCCGCCCGGCAAAATCATCCTCAAAAAAGTCGAGGCTTTGCCCCAGCGTATATTTGTGAATACGAAATAACCCCAATACGGACAGGCCCGGCCCGAAAGCTAACGAATTTATGCCCCCTTGCGTGATAAGCAAAAGTGGACGCACGACCAACATTAACACCACGATCGCGCCCAATTGCCAGACAAAGCCGTCGAAATATACGGCACGGCCATGGGTGCCGATGCGCTCGATTATCAGGCCGACGGACCATGCCGCTATGACCTCGGAAAACCCGATTAATATCGAGGTAATCCCCATCAACCGAACCGCACGTCCTGACCCCGCAAACAGCCATTTACCAAAGGCAAATAACGTGTCTGGCGGCGGACCGTTGGCCGGTGCAAACGGGTCAAAAAGGTTCTCGAAATACTTCAAGCGTCTGCTCCGATAAATCCACCCGACTGGCGGTTCCAGAAACCGGCATATAATCCGTTGAGGGCCAGCAACTCGGCGTGTGTTCCCTGTTCAGCCACACGCCCGTCATCCAGCACGATAATCCGGTCCATTTGTGCAATCGTAGACAGACGGTGCGCGATTGCAATCACCGTTTTACCCTGCATCATGCCATAAAGCGTCTTCTGAATTGTTGCTTCGACCTCGCTATCCAGCGCACTGGTTGCCTCGTCCAGCACCAAAATCGGCGCGCCCTTCAGGATTACCCGCGCAATCGCGATCCGCTGACGTTGCCCGCCAGACAGTTTCACGCCGCGCTCGCCGACAAAAGCATCGTATCCGGTGCGCCCCATAGGGTCTTGCAGATCAAGGATGAAATCATGCGCCTCGGCCCGTTTGGCGGCCTCGATCATCTGCGCATCGCTCGCATCCGGTTTGCCATAAAGAATGTTGGCCCGAACCGAGCGGTGTAGCAAGCTGCTGTCCTGCGTCACCATTCCGATCTGCCTGCGCAGGCTGTCTTGTGTGACATCCGCAACCGACTGCCCGTCGATCAAAATCTGGCCCTGCTCCGCATCGCGGAACCGCATCAACAGGTTCACAAGACTGGATTTTCCCGCCCCCGAACGCCCGACAAGCCCGATCTTTTCGCCCGGATTGATCGTCAGGTTAATGCCATCCAGACCGCCTTTGCCTTTGCCGTAATGATGCGAAAGGTTAACAACCTCGATCTTGCCTTTGGTCAGGTGCAATTCCGGCGCATTCGGCTTGTCCGTCACCGCGTGCGGTACGGCCAGCGATTGCAGACCTTCGCGGATCACGCCCGCATTTTCAAACAGACGGATTGTCACCCACATAATCCAGCCGGTCATACCGTTCAAACGTATGGTCAACGCCGAGGCCGCCGCGACCTCGCCAATCGAAACCAGCCCCTCGCTCCACAACCAGATCGCGGGGCCAATGACACCAACCATCAGCAATCCGTTCATACAGGCCAGACTAAACGTCAGCTTTGTCATAAGACGCAAGAACCGCTGGAACCGTATCCGGTGCCGCTTCATGGCCGACAAAACGTAGGCCTCCTCGCGCTTTCCATGTGCGAACAGCTTAACGCTTTCGATGTTGGTATACGCATCCACAATCCGGCCAGTGACCAGCGATTTTGTCTCGGTCATGCGTTCGGAAACCGTCGCCACCCGCGTCGCGATACTTTTCACAAACAGGATGTAAGCCACCAGCCAGATGATCATCGGAGCGGCCAAACGCATGTCGATTTGCATCAGCACAATGATCGCGCCAAGCACATAAATGGTGGCATACCAGATGCCTTCCAATGCCATATAGGCGCTGTCCTCAACCGCCGGACCCATCTGCATAACGCGGTTCGCCAGCCGTCCGGCGAAATCGTTCTGGAAGAACTCGGTCGATTGCCCCAACAGTTGCTTATGCGAGCGCCACCGCGCCTGAACATTCAGGTTCGACACCAGCGTTTGCTCAAGAAACAGGTGGTTCAGCGTGATAATCAGGGGCCGCAACAGCAGCACAAATGCCGCCGCGAGAATCAGCTCGAATCCATGTTTCTCCCACATGGTATCCGCGCCCGCCGCGCTCATCAGATCAATCACGCGACCGGAATAAAATATCAGGCCGCTTTCCATCACCGCTGTCAGCACACCCAGAAACGCCATCGCCGGCAACCATTTCTTGAACGGCGCCAGATGGGTTTTCAGAAAGGGCCACAACCCCGCCGGTGGTGTCTCGCTGGAAAACGGCATAAATGGATCAACGAGATCTTCAAATTTTTTGAACATGGAGTGCCTTCCTCGGGCGCGATAGGTAATGTTGAAATGCAGGCAGGCCGTAATAAGCCCAAATCCGGGGCCTAGGAGGCTAAGATATACGTCCGGATTTTGTTCATTGCAGTTCCTCCACCATGTTTGGTCCGGCAAACATATTCAGTGATTGTTTTACAGTCAATCGCAAGTTATGAGATTATTGTATCGACGCATTTATGTGCAATTTCGGAAGGGATTTCTGCTGTGACCAATGACCTAATCGACGAAAAAGCCCGCGCCTCCGCTTGGTTCAAGGATCTGCGCAACCAAATTTGCACGGCATTCGAGGGCTTGGAAGACGTCCAAACAACGGGTCCACACGCCGATTTACCCGCTGGCCGATTTGAACGCAAACCCACCGAACGCGACAGCGGTGACGGCACAGACGCAGGCGGCGGCGAGATGTCCGTCATGCGTGGCGGTCGCGTATTCGAGAAAGTCGGCGTTAATATCTCCACCGTTTACGGCACGTTGGGCGAGGCGGCGCAACGCTCCATGAAATCCCGTACCGGCTTGGAAGGCATCACAGATGACCCCCGTTTCTGGGCCGCAGGCATTTCGCTGGTCGCCCACATGCGCTCCCCTAAAACGCCAGCCGTCCACATGAACACCCGCATGTTCTGGACCCCGCACGGCTGGTGGTTCGGTGGCGGCGCAGACCTCAACCCGATGGTCGAGGTTCCAGAGGATACCAAATTCTTCCATACCCGAATGAAGGACGCCTGCGACGCCCACGACCCAACCTATTACCCGCGTTACAAGAAATGGGCCGACGAGTATTTCATGATCAAACACTGGAACGAGCCTCGCGGCGTTGGCGGCATCTTCTATGACGACCACAACACCGGCGACTGGGAAGCCGACTTCGCCTTCACCCAAGACGTAGGCCGCGCCTTCCTGAAAGCCTTCCTGCCAATAACCGAAAAGCGCGTTAATGAGCCATGGACAGACGCCGACCGCGAAATCCAGCTAATCAAACGAGGCCGCTACGCCGAGTTCAACCTAGTCTACGATCGCGGCACCCAGTTCGGCCTGCAAACAGGTCACAACCCCGAAGCGGTGCTGATGTCCCTGCCACCGGAATGCAAGTGGCCTTAAAATGGCTTCTCCTTTGCATAAATACTCAAAATCCCACACTTGCCCCGAATAACCATCGTCGGTTGGGTATCCCTTATATGGGACCGTGAGCACCCAGCTTGCGCAGGAT
>ENA-OSCG01000022-OSCG01000022.1-marine-sediment-metagenome-genome-assembly--contig:-NODE-22-length-30223-cov-7.177141_pt1 | contig 30223 bp, 35 predicted proteins | sample MGYA00237880_ERZ529332 | MGnify/ENA primary metagenome ERZ529332 (study PRJEB26373, sample SAMN05710708) | marine sediment metagenome | biome: marine; feature: ocean trench; material: sediment... | reverse complement strand
GCTGGGGCGACGGGGTTGTATCAACGATTTCTAGATCCTCAGCCAGAAACCTTAACAGGCGAAACAACACCAACGCCGAATTTCGAACGCATCGATACTGCTGCAAACCGACGCAAAACAGGGCGGAGTGGGCTTTATATGCAGGGGCGTGCGCCTAGTCAGTGGTTTGAGGAATACTCGCCCACCGCGCTACCCTACCATGTTTTCACCGGCTTCAAAGCCGTGTTTCCGGATTTTGACGACTGGCAGGAGACCCACAGCGATGTACGGCCACACGGTCGCCTGTTCGCCAAATCCGAAGTGCAGTTTGTTAATGGCGCGTTAATCGGCGCGGGCGGAATATCGAACTCCACAGCAATTCGTGATCTGGCTCCGGAAAACTTTCTGTGTAATCTTGTTTGGAATACCCGCGAGGAAGGGTTAAAATTTCATTACGAGGTTTGCGATCAGCCCAAAATCGGAAAATTCCTGCTAACCGACCCGCACGCAAATTTGCACTTCATCCGCCATGGCTGGATGCTGGATTTGCTGAACCGTAACATAAAGAATGCCGCGTATTTGCGTTCTAATGCAACGACAATGATCAGCGGTGAGCGGCGTTTCCTGGCAGCACTCAAACAACCCAAAACTAATTGCACCTATAAAATCTGGACGCTGGGCGAGGTGCTTTCCAACCCGCAACGCGCCTTGTCCGCCACATTGGGCGAGGCTAATTTGCAAACGCCGATCATCCTGCCGGAAATGACGGATGCCTCCCGATTATTCGATTTTGCCCGTGATTTGAAAAATATCGGGGTCGATATTGATGACACCCTGCTTGAATCTCCGGCCAAGGGCGTTCAAACAAAAACAAACCTTCAAGCCCAGCAATGAGCGGACGGTATAAATATTTCACGATCTTCGGGTCGATGCGAAGTGGTTCAAACCTGCTAGAGCAGTCGTTGAACCAGTATTCCGGCATCATCTGCCATGGCGAACTGTTTAACCCTTCGTTTATAGGCCACCCCAAAAGCACGGATTTTCTGGGCTTTGATTTTGCTAAACGCGAAAAGTCACCCGAGTCGTTAATCAAGGCGATGATCAAGGATGCGGATCAGGGGGTCGCTGGGTTCAGGGTATTTCACGACCACGACCAACGCACCGCACAGATGGCTCTGCGAGATCCGAAATGTGCCAAGATAATTTTGCAGCGAGACGTTTTGCAGAGCTTCATTTCGTTAGAGATCGCGCTAAAAACCGACCAATGGTTGCTGCATGATGCCCCCGACAGGCGTGGCGGGAAAATCATTTTTGACCACGAAGAATTCAAGGAATATCGCGCGAAACAGGGCGTGTATTACGATAATGTCCGCGAAATTTTGCAAAAAAGCGGACAGACCGCGTTTTGGATACATTACCCCGAACAGCGCGATGTCGAAGTTCTTAACGGGATAGCCAAATTTCTTGGACAGGACGAAGTGTTAAAAACCGTTAAGGAAACGATCCGGCGGCAAAACCCCGGCTCCCTTCGGGACAAGGTCGAAAATTACGACGAAATGCAGGCCGCTCTTTCACATTGGAGCGAGGACGACATCTTCCCGCAAACCAGTTTCGATCCGCTGCGTCGTGCGAACATTCCCAAGATGGTTTCCTGCATAAGCCAGCCGATCCTTTTCGTACCGCTTCCGGGTGGTCCGAATGAAGAGGTTCTGCGCTGGATGAACGCGATTGACGAAGGCGTGCCCCCGAAAAACGGGTTCGCACAGGCGGTGGGCGACGGGGATATTTTGCATACGGGCCATAATCAGCGCACGTTGTTCGAGTGGATGGAATCCAACCCCGACATCGCCACGCTCACGGCTGTTCGTCACCCTCTGGTCCGCGCATACGATGCGTTCATAACCAAGATTTTCCCGACAGGCGAAGGCACTTACGGGGTTATTCGTGAACAGTTGGTTAATTACTTTGGCGTGGGCCTTCCGGAGCTGGGCACGATGGAAGGTGCGACTCGAAAATCGCTGGATACCGAAGGGTACAATGTTGGCCAGCACCGCGCTGCATTCCACGGTTTTCTGCGGTTTCTGAAGGACAATCTTGCAGGCCAGACCAGCATTCGTAAAGACGGGTTATGGGACAGTCAGATGACATTTTTGACGGGGTTCAATGCGGCCGTCCCGATCTCGGTTATCGTGAAAGAGGGGCAGATGGATGCGGGGTTCAGGTATATCGAATCCGTTCTGGACCTGCCCGTACCAGCTATTGGCGCACCGATCAGGGCAGATCATATGTTCACGCTAGACGAAATATATACGCGCCAGACCGAAAATCTGGCGCGTAAAGCCTATGCGATGGATTATGGGCGTTTCGGTTTTACCGACTATCAAGCCGCCTTGGAAACCTGACCAGCGGTCAAAATTGCGAACAGCGCGTTCGGATCGTTTGACGAACGCAGCTTCGCGCAAATTGTCTGATCCCGCAGCGTCCGCGAAACCCGAGCGAGCGCTTTTAGATGCATCGCACCCGCGCCTTCGGGGGCAAACAGGGCGAACACCAAATCAACCGGTTGACGATCAACAGATTCGTAATCGACAGGGTTTTCCAAACGAATGAAAATCCCCTTCACTTCATCCAGACACGCAAGCCGCGCATGGGGAATGGCGACACCATTTCCCATGCCGGTAGGCCCCAGCAATTCACGATTCTGGAGGGCTGTGAAAATGTCCTTGCAAGGCAGGCCATAAACATCCTCAGCCACCCGTGCAATTTCTTGCAACAGGCGTTTTTTACTTGTGGCGTTCAACTGCGAAATGACAGCGTCAGCCGACAGGATTTCAGAAAGCTCCATATCGATCTCTTTTATACTGTAGTTGTTAATGACTACTTAATGTTACGTGGGTCTATCCAGCCGATGTTTCCATCCTCGCGGGTATGAACTACATTCACACCTCCGTGTGTGGTGTTGCGGAAAACGAGCATCGCCGCGCCCGTCAATTCCATTTGCATCACGGCCTCGCCAACTGACAGAGTTTGAACTTTGGTCTCCATTTCAGCGACGATGATTGGCTGTAGGGTTTCCGGCTCCTCCGCATCCGTACTGGACGCAAGAATGTAGGACGGAACGCCCATAACTTCGATGGGATCTTTGCGATCCCTGTGGTGGCTTTTCAGGCGGCGCTTGTAACGGCGCAACTGGGTTTCCAGACGGCTAACCGCACCTTCAAAGGAATCGTAAACATCGTCAGCACGGCCCTTGGCTTGTGCGTTCAGACCGGTCGACAGATGCACAGAGATGTCACAGACGAATTCGTGGCCTTCTTTGGAAAAAGTCACGTTCGCATCAACAGGATTCTCGGAATACTTTCCGACAGAAGTGTTTAGCTGCTTTTCCACGTGTTCGGTTAGGGCTGCGCCCACATCGATTTGTTTTCCGTTGATCTGAATTCTCATGATCTCTCCCCGAGGTTAGTCGAACTATGGTCCGACGATGGGTTAAAATGTCCGGCTCCACAGCGCGCGGAACCTAGGGGCAGACGCCACCAGAGTCAACATCCGCCACATACACATAATATTGGTTAATTGCTGGTTCAACGCAGCACCAAATTATATGTGCTTACGTCGCCGCCGACTCGAAGAAGGTATACCCATAGCTTCACGATATTTCGCAACGGTCCGACGTGCAACATCTACTCCACCTTCTTGTAGGATTTTTGCGATTTTTTCGTCCGATAACACCTTATCCGGCTGTTCTTCGCTCACAAGTTTGCGAATTCGCTCGCGAACCACGGGCGCGGCTATATCGCAGCCACCATCGTTACGGCCGATTCCCTGTACGAAAAAGAACCGCAGCTCGAACGTTCCGCGCTGACAATACAGATATTTACCGGCGGTCACGCGGCTGACGCTCGATTCATGGATGCCCAATTCCGCAGCAACCACCGCGAGGGTCAGAGGGCGCAGACCGTTTATGCCCTCGTCAAAGAACCTGTTCTGATGGCGGACGATCACCGTAGCCACGCGCAGGATCGTTTTTGCGCGTTGGTCCATCGCCTTGACCAAAAAACGGGCGTTGGCGCGGCATTCGGTCACGAATTCCAATGCGTTGGAGCCATCTTTGGCGACTTCGCTGAAATATTTCTCGTTCACCAACGCTTTTGGCAAGGCATCGGTGTTCAGCTCCACCAACCACCCCCCGACCGGGCTGGGACTAACCGCCACATCTGCAATCGCAATCTGCACTATGCCATTATCAAAGCTCGCAGCTGGCCTTGGGTTAAGCTGCCGCAGAACCGTGATCGCATCTTCTAGCTCGACGCGCGACACATCCGCCAGCGCCTCCAGCTTGGGCAAATCATTGTCCGCCAGCATATCCAGATTAGCGGTCAGCACCTGCATCAACGGCGCGAAATTGCCCGCATCTTTAAGCTGTATTTCAAGACACTCTTGCAAATCACGCGCCGCTATCCCCATGGGATCGCAGGCTTGAAGGGTTTCCAACGCCTCCTCAATCGCGGCTTGGGGGACGCCTAGACGATCCGCAATTTCAAATAATGGCGCGGTTAGCCAGCCTTGTTCATCCAGCTCGTCTATCAAGACCAATGCGATGGCTGCCCGCGCCGGATTCCTGTCCGATATCCGGATCTGCTCGCGCAGCAAATCGCGCAGGGTTTTTTCGTCCTCGATATTCGCTAGAGAATCGTAGTTTTCCAAATTCCCCGTCGATACAGTGCTTGGAATGTACGTCAATGGTTCAGTGTTTACACGCGGCGCAATCGCGGGTGGCCGCGCGGGATCGTCGCTCAACGGTTCCGGTTCGACCAGCTCCAACAACGGGTTTTTCTCGACTTCTTCGGCGATATGATCGGCCAGTTCCGCGTTCGACATCTGCAACAGGGAAATCGCCTGACGCAGCTGTGGCGTTAGGCTTAAGCGTTGGGTTTGGCTGACTTCTAGTCTGGGTCCAAGCGCCATTTAACACGGATTTCCCGATCAAACCGTGGCGTCAATACTGGAATTTCTCACCCAGATAGACCCGACGGACATTAATGTCTTCCACAACTTCTGCGGGTGTTCCGCTCTTCAGAACCTTCCCATCATGCAAGATATATGCCCGATCCACAATATCCAAGGTTTCACGGACGTTATGATCGGTGATTAAAACCCCTATCCCTCTGTTTTTCAACTGGGAAACCAGATCACGAATTTCTCCGACAGCGATCGGGTCAACGCCTGCAAATGGCTCGTCCAGCAGCACGTAACGGGGTTGGCCCGCCAAACAGCGGGCGATCTCGACTCGGCGGCGCTCTCCACCTGAAAGAGAAATGGCGGCGGCGCGACGAAGGTGGGTGATGGAGAATTCGGCCAGCAATTCATCCAGCATATGATTGCGCTTTGCGCGGTCTTTTATCGACAGTTCCAGCACTGAACGGATGTTATCTTCAACCGACATGCCACGGAAAATACTGGCTTCTTGCGGCAGGTAACCGATCCCCAGCTTGGCGCGGCGATACATCGGCAAAAGCGTGGCATCAACACCGTCAATGATTATGGAACCCGAATCCGGCAAAACCAATCCGGCAACCGTATAAAAACAAGTGGTCTTACCCGCCCCGTTCGGGCCGAGCAAAGCCACAACCTCCCCCCGTTGCAAGGTCATCGAAATGTCACGCAACACCGGACGCCGCCCATAGCTTTTGCCAATATGCGAGATCGTTAGCCCCGAAGAGCCATCCGTAACCGTCAATTCAGGCGCATCGCTCACTCGCTTCCTCCGGTCTGGAAGATGGTCTGGACGCGCCCCTCGATCAAGGCGGTTCCAGTGTTCAAATTGATGCGCAAAGACTGGCCTGACAACGCGTTTTGGCCTTGGGTCAGGATCACATTTCCGGTCATGACGATTTCGCCAGCTTCGAGATCGAGGTGGGCAAAATCCCCTTCAGCGGCCTCCACGCCGTTCGAAAATACGACATTGCCTCGGGCGATCAGACCGGAAATTGCACCGGTTCCGCCTTCGGTTCCGGCGGCATATACCACCTCGACCATATCGGCACTAAGGCGCATGTCTCCGATACCGACGACGACATTGCCAGAAAAAATCGCCTTGCCGGATTCCTGATCGATGCTTAGCGAATCCGCTGAAATCTCCACGGTCGAATTCGGACCAATCGCCAAACCTGCGAAAGGCACCTGAGCGCCCTGCGCCAAGGCTCCGCCAATATTGGCGAAAGACAGCATTGCCAGACAAACGGCCAGTGTAACGGATTTCATCATTCTGTAGTCGCCTCTTCTTCGGTCCAGCTTTCAGGTTTGAAACTAAGCATAACGCCGTTTTCAAACCAAATCATCTGCTTTTCTTCGCCATCGACCTCAACCCGCTCAACTCGGAAGTTTCCCGCCTGTATTTTCCCGAGCGGACTGGTCACGGACACAGCCCCGTTGCTGGTCAATTTGCCTGTGTCCAGCTCTGCCAACAACCCCTCGCCCGTCACACGAGTGCCATCAGGCAGCACCACCAACATCCCGTCACTAAGCCGGATTTGGTTGCCTTCCAGCATGAATTCGGCCTTGCCAGCACTTAACTGCAATGTGCCACCTGTCTGATATTGAATCTCGCCGGAAATCTTTCGTGCCTCGACCAGACTTGGCGTCAGCGAGTCCGGCAGCAAAGTATCCGCCACGAAATTATACAGGTCTCCGTTGGGGTTACTGCCAAACAAGCGCGGTTTAACAATCCGCATACCGGATTCCAGCGTGTCCAGATCGGCTTTGGAAAACGTAAAGCCACCTTCTAGACTGTCGTCATTCGTGAATAGGAAAACCGTCCCGAGCAGGCCGATTGCGATCAGGGGCAACACGACTTTCGTGATTCTGACAAATCGGGTATATCCATCATATCCCAGTCCCATTTAGCATAACTCCGCCCGTAAACATTGCCGCATAGGTACACTGCAAATTGCTATTTTCAATGCGAAAATATATCGACATCCGGCCAACCGGCCAAATCCAGCGCAGCGCGGTGTGGTAAAAAATCAAAACAAGCCTGCGCCATTTCAGCCCGACCTTCACGCGTTAACCGTTCATTAAGGATATCCATTAGGCGGTGTAGATACAAAACATCCGATGCCGCATAATCAATCTGCGCCTTGCTCAAAACTTTCGCACCCCAGTCCGAGGACTGCTGCTGTTTCGAGATATCCACCTTCAACAGCTCTTGCAGCAGGTTCTTCAACCCGTGCCGATCCGTGTAAGTCCGCACCAGTTTGGAGGCGATCTTGGTGCAAAACACCGGTGCCGTCACAACGCTAAAGCGGTTCAGCATCACGGCAATATCAAACCGACCGAAGTGGAAAAGTTTCAATACATCGGGGTCGGCCAGCATTTTGCAAAGGTTCGGAGCCTCGGTCTGGTCCTGCGATATCTGCACCAAATGGGCATTCCCGTCGCCAGAAGACAGTTGAATAACACACAAACGATCACGGTGCGGCAGCAACCCCATGGTCTCGGAATCAATCGCAACAACAGAGCCAAGATCCAGATCATCCGGCAAATCGTTTTGGTAAAGATAATTCGTCATACTTCAATCCTCAATCGTTGACCCCGAATTCTGGCAACCACGCAATATATTCAGAGGATTGGTGCCCAGGAGAGGACTCGAACCTCCACGTCCATACAGACACTAGCACCTGAAGCTAGCGCGTCTACCAATTCCGCCACCTGGGCAGGTGTGCAGGCGGGATTTATACCCGTGAACGGGGGGGTGTCAACGGGGCTTTTATCAAATATCCGGCGCTTGGGAATAAATCCGTCTTGTCCACCGTTCCTTAGAAGCGTATTGCTTTAAGCGCGTATTATTCAAGGAGTCTCTGCTATGTCCAACACCACTCCAATCGTCACGGTTTTCGGTGGCTCGGGCTTTGTCGGCCGCTATATTGCACACCGCATGGCCCGTGCTGGCTGGCGTGTTCGCGTTGCGGTTCGCCGCCCGAACGAGGCTATGCACGTGAAGCCTTACGGGGATGTCGGGCAGGTAGAGCCTATGCTTTGCAATGTGCGCGACGAGGCCTCTACCCGTCGTGCGATTGAAGGCGCTGATGCAGTGGTCAATTGTGTTGGTATTCATCAAGAAACCAAGTTCCAGTCGTTCGAGGATGTGCATGTAGATGCCGCGGAGCTGATCGCTCGTCTAAGCGCAGAAGCAGGCGTCTCCAAGCTGGTTCATATTTCTGCTCTGGGCGCGAATGCCGGGGCCGAAAGCGTTTATTCCGAAACGAAAGCCGAGGGCGATGCCCTTGTTTTGCAAGCGATGCCCGATGCGATAATCTTGCGTCCATCGGTGGTGTTTGGCACCGAAGACCGATTCTTTAACCGCATGGCTGAATTCAGCCGCTTAAGCCTCGTTTTGCCGGTGGTTGGCGCTGACACGAAGTTCCAACCCGTCTACGTTAACGACATCGCGCTGGCTGTCGAGAAAGCCATAACCGGTGATGTTGCGGGTGGTATTTACGAACTTGGCGGCCCCGAGGTCGCAAGCCTTCGCGATCTGGCGAATATCGTCATGAATTCAGCTGGCCGACGTCGCATTTTACTGGATGTACCGTTCAGGGTCGCCCGCATGCAGGCGTGGGGCTTCGAGATGATCGAAAAGATGTCAGGTGGGCTTATTCCGGCCATGCTAACGCGTGATCAGGTGAAAATGCTGGCCGTCGATAATGTTGTGAACGAAGGGGCCGCCGGCTTCGCAGAACTCGGGATTAAACCGACAGCAATGGAATCTGTGCTGGACGGTTACCTGTACCATTACCGCACGTACGGACAGTACACGGCGATTACGGAATCCGGTAAGAGCCTGATTAATCAGGTATAAGCGATCACTAACAGCACTATGCCCAAGGCCATACGGTACACCACGTAGGGTGTGAAACTTACGCTTTGCAGCAGACGCATCATAAGTGTTAGTGCGAAAAGTGCCGCGACAAATGCCATCGTCGCCGCGATTGCTGCGTCCTTGGCCAAGGCCCAATCCGCCTGCCCGACAACGTCCAGCGCCAACAAACTGCCCGATGCAATTATCGTCGGGATCGACATTAGCATCGAAATTCGTGCCGCCTGTTCGCGCCCATACCCAAGCATGCGCGCCCCGCTGATTGTTGCGCCCGAACGAGAGGTTCCGGGGATCAGCGCCAAGGCTTGCCATAGGCCGAGGATCACCGCCTCGCGGATCGTCCAGTCACGCATTTGTTTGGTGCTTTTGCCGCGCTGATCTGTCCAGTACAGCACCACGCCGAACCCCAGCATTGTCCAGCCGATAACCGCGATAGAACGCATAGCATCTGCAAGGCCGGTGACCTTCAATATCAGCCCGGCGATGACGACGGGGATTGTTGCAATGACAAGTAATAACGCCAGCCTCGCCCCTTCGGTTTTCAGGTTCCCGCGCAGGATATCCAGTGTGCCGCACAGGGCTAATGCCACGTCTTTGCGGAAATACAGGATGACCGCGAATAGAGTGCCGATATGCACGGCTACGTCTAATGCCAGACCTTGGTCTTCGGCACCCATCAATCCGGGTAAAAGGATTAAATGTGCTGATGATGAGACGGGTAAAAACTCGGTTAAACCCTGTACCAATGCAAGAATCAGCAAATATATAAGAGACATCGGGAAATTCCTGCTTGGATCGAATCAATATCGAGCACTCTATACAGCCAAATTTGAGAGGTCATTCTCTGAATTGGTAAACAAATGTGACCTATTGTTGGAATTTTTACCCCTTTTTTTCGACACCTGTAAGTTATTTCTTGCAATTAGGTCAGTAATGCTGCCTTTATTGGAGCAGGAACTCCTAGTACTAAGGGGGTAACCTATAAAATACTTGGAAGAGGGTTTTCGGATGGCAATGCAACCGATGTTGAAGTTTGTGGATGTAGAGCGAGACATGCCGGAAAAACGCTCGCCCGAAGACCGGCAGGGTGACTACCAAGAAGTATACCACGAATTCGTTAACAAAAAGGCGGCAGAACAGTCCAGTCGTTGCTCGCAATGTGGGGTGCCGTATTGTCAGACGCATTGTCCGCTGCACAACAACATTCCCGACTGGTTGTTGATGACCGCAACGGGGCGCTTGGAAGAGGCGTACCAGCTTAGTCAGGCGACCAATACTTTCCCTGAAATTTGTGGCCGCATCTGCCCGCAAGACCGCCTTTGCGAAGGCAATTGTGTGATTGAGAAATCGGGTCACGGCACAGTGACTATTGGCGCGATCGAGAAATATATCACGGATACGGCTTGGGATAAGGGCTGGGTTAAACCCATTTCCCCCAGCGTGGAGCGTGCGGAAAGTATCGGGATTATCGGGGCAGGACCGGGCGGGTTGGCGGCCGCTGACAGGTTGCGCACACTTGGATTCAAGGTGACCGTTTATGATCGCAATGATCGCGCTGGCGGGTTGATGACGTATGGGATTCCGGGGTTCAAACTGGAAAAAGATATTGTCATGCGGCGGATAAAATTGCTGGAAGATGGCGGCATCGAAATCATTAACAATTGTGCCATCGGCGAGAACATCTCGTTCGCGGATATTCGGGCCAAACATGACGCAACTATAATAGCTACAGGGGTTTACAAGTCTCGTGACCTCGGCGGACCGGGTTCGGGGCTTAGCGGAATTGTTAAGGCTTTGGATTACCTGACCGCCAGCAACCACTTGAATTTCGGCGATGACGTGCCGGAAATCGAGAGCGGCGAGCTGAATGCAGACGGTAAAAATGTCGTTGTAATCGGTGGCGGTGATACGGCGATGGATTGCGTTCGTACTGCCGTTCGCCAAGGTGCAAAATCGGTCAAATGCCTCTATCGGCGGGACCGTGTGAACATGCCCGGCTCGGTTCGGGAAACGCAAAATGCGGAAGAAGAAGGTGTCGAGTTCGTATGGCTTACCGCGCCCAAAGGGTTCACCGGCGATGACAGCGTCACAGGGGTGATGGTGCAAAAAATGCGCCTTGGTGCGCCGGATGCGACGGGGCGCCAAGCCCCCGAGGAAATTGACGGGACCGAGTATATTGAACAGGCCGATCTGGTCATCAAAGCGCTGGGATTCGAGCCGGAAGACCTGCCCGTGATGTGGGATACTCCGGAGCTGAAAGTGACCCGCTGGGGTACGGTTTCGGCCAATTTCGAGACCCACGAGACCAACCTAGAGGGCGTTTATGCCATCGGGGACATCGTTCGGGGCGCGAGCCTCGTGGTGTGGGCCATCAAGGATGGTCGCGACGCCGCCGATAGCATCGCGAAATCTCTTAACGGGGGTTCATAATGGTTAATTCTGGCAGAAAACACCTATGCACAATGCGTACACAACCTGTGCACAACGCGTATGCACAAGTTGGCGTTAACGAACAAAAACAAATGGTTAATGGGTCACTAGACCTTACTATATGCATTAACCAACTATTCACTTCGGAGGTTTTAGTATGACCAAGTATGATGAAAAATGGGCCGCTGAACACAAAATTGCACGCAAAAATCTGGCCGAAAACGGACTTTATCGCGAAGACGACGAGCATTCGTCTTGCGGAGTGGGTCTGGTCGTTGCCATTGACGGAAAACCACGCCGTCAAGTTGTTGAAAACGGTATTGCCGCGCTGAAAGCCGTTTGGCATCGCGGTGCTGTGGATGCGGACGGGAAAACCGGCGACGGAGCCGGCATTCATGTCCAGATTCCGGTTAAGTTTTTTAATGACCAAATTCGCCGTACGGGTCACGAGCCTGACGATAATCTGATCGCCGTTGGCATGATATTCCTGCCTCGCACCGATTTTGGCGCACAGGAAACCTGCCGCACGATCGTTGAAACCGAAGTCCTGCGGATGGGCTATTACATTTATGGCTGGCGGCATGTTCCGGTCGATATTTCCTGTCTGGGTGATAAGGCCAACGCGACGCGGCCCGAAATCGAGCAGATCATTATTTCGAATTCCAAGGGTGTGGACGAGGTTACGTTCGAGCGTGAACTTTATGTCATCCGCCGCCGGATCGAAAAGGCCGCTTTGGCGGCGCAGGTTCCTGAGCTTTATATCAGCTCGCTGTCGTGTCGCTCGGTAATCTACAAGGGCATGATGCTGGCCGAGCAGGTCGCGGTTTTCTATCCGGACCTGATGGACGAGCGGTTTGAAAGTGCGTTTGCGATTTATCACCAACGCTATTCGACCAACACATTCCCGCAGTGGTGGCTGGCGCAACCGTTCCGCATGTTGGCGCATAATGGTGAAATCAACACCCTTAAGGGCAATGTTAACTGGATGAAAAGCCACGAGATTCGGATGGCTTCGAATTCATTCGGCGACATGGCCGAGGATATTAAACCGGTTATCGCACATGGGTCTTCGGATTCAGCGGCGCTCGATTCCGTGTTCGAGATGATGGTCCGTGGCGGGCGCAATGCGCCGATGGCCAAGACGCTTTTGGTGCCTGAAAGCTGGACAAATATGGCGACGGCCGTGCCTAAAGCGTGGCAGGATATGTATTCCTACGCGAACGCCGTGATGGAGCCGTGGGACGGTCCCGCCGCGTTGGCGATGACCGACGGGCGTTGGGTGTGTGCGGGTCTGGACCGAAACGGTCTGCGCCCGATGCGCTATGCGATTACCGGTGATGGCCTGCTGATTGCGGGTTCCGAAACCGGTATGGTGCCGACCGACGAGCTGGATGTGCTTGAAAGAGGCGCGCTTGGGCCGGGGCAAATGATTGGTGTCGATATGGCCGAGGGCAAACTTTGGCATGACGCTGACATGAAAGATATGCTGGCCGCCTCGTCGCCGTTTGGCGAGTGGGTCAAGGCGATTACCGACCTTGAGGAAATCACCGACGGGGCTGATGAAAAGGCAACGTTTACCGGCGCGGATTTGCGAACACGGCAAATCGCGGCGGGCTATACCATCGAGGAGTTGGAGATGATCCTGCATCCGATGGCGGAGGATGGTAAAGAAATTTTAGCCTCGATGGGCGATGATACGCCTTCGGCTGTCCTGTCCGAACGCTATCGCCCGTTAAGCCATTTTTTCCGGCAGAATTTTTCGCAAGTCACGAACCCTCCGATCGACAGTTTGCGTGAATTTCGGGTGATGAGCCTGAAGACGCGGTTCGGGAATTTGAAGAATGTGCTGGATCAAGACGGCAGCCAGACCGAAATTCTGACGCTGGACAGCCCGTTTGTTTCTAACGGACGTTTCTGGGCGATGATGAAGTATTTCGGCGATACTGCGGCGACCATCGACTGTACATTTGCGGTTGATGACACGGAGGGCTTGCAAGAAGGCCTCTATCGAATTCAGGCCGAAGTGGAAGAAGCCATTCGTGCCGGAACCGCGCATATTGTGCTGACGGATACAGATCAAAGTGCAGAACGCGTGGCGATTCCGATGATCCTGGCGACGTCTGCGGTGCATAGCTGGCTGGTGCAAAAAGGGCTGCGGACGTTTACTTCGCTGAACGTGCGCTCGGCTGAATGTATCGACCCGCACTATTTTGCCGTATTGATTGCTGCTGGTGCGACGACAGTTAACGCGTATCTGGCGCTGGATTCGCTTGCGGACCGGATTGATCGCGGGTTGCTGGATTGCACGTTGGACGAGGCCAAAGAGCAGTACCGCGAGGCGATCAATCAAGGCCTGCTGAAAATTATGTCGAAGATGGGAATTTCCGTGATTTCGTCTTATCGCGGCGGTCTGAACTTCGAGGCCGTGGGGCTTTCTCGTGCCATGGTAGCCGAGTTTTTCCCCGGAATGCACAGCCGGATTTCCGGTATCGGGATCACGGGCATTCAACGTGCCGCATTAAAAGTACACGCAACTGGCTGGCTGAAAGGGCAGGATATTTTGCCTATCGGCGGGTTCTATAAGGCGCGTAAATCTGGCGAAACCCATGCGTGGGAAGCGCAAGCCATGCACCTGTTGCAGGCGGCCTGCGATCGCGGCTCGTATGATCTGTTCAAGCAATATTCCAAGGATATGCGGTCCCGACCGCCCATACATTTGCGTGATTTGCTGGACTTCAAGCCTGCAAACGCACCGATTTCGGTGGACGAGGTGGAAAGCATCACCTCGATCCGTAAGCGGTTTGTAACGCCGGGCATGTCACTGGGTGCGCTTAGCCCCGAGGCGCATAAAACGCTGAACGTGGCGATGAACCGGATCGGCGCGAAGTCGGATTCCGGCGAGGGCGGCGAAGACCCCGCGCATTTCCACCCCGAACCCAACGGCGATAATCCATCAGCAAAAATCAAGCAGGTGGCGTCTGGTCGTTTCGGTGTAACCGCCGAATATCTGAACCAATGCGAGGAGCTGGAGATCAAGGTTGCCCAAGGGGCGAAACCTGGTGAGGGTGGGCAGTTGCCCGGCATCAAGGTGACCGAGTTGATCGCGCGTTTGCGGCATTCGACCCCCGGTGTGACGCTGATTTCACCGCCTCCACACCACGATATTTATTCGATCGAGGATTTGGCGCAGCTTATCTACGACCTCAAACAGATCAACCCACGCTGTAAGGTTTGCGTGAAACTGGTGGCCTCAAGCGGCGTTGGAACCATTGCGGCTGGTGTTGCGAAGGCCAAGGCGGATGTGATTTTGATCTCGGGGCACAATGGTGGTACGGGGGCGTCGCCTGCGACCTCGATCAAATATGTGGGCCTGCCTTGGGAAATGGGGCTAACCGAAACGCATCAGGTTTTGGCGCTGAACAACCTTCGGGACCGCGTGACTTTGCGCACCGACGGGGGGTTGCGCACGGGCCGTGATATCGTGATTGCCGCGATGATGGGCGCCGAAGAATACGGCATCGGCACCGCCGCGCTTATCTCCATGGGGTGCATTATGGTGCGCCAATGTCAGTCGAACACCTGCCCTGTCGGGATTTGTGTGCAGGACCCGAAACTGCGTAAGAAGTTCACAGGAACGGCGGATAAGGTCGTCAACCTGATCACGTTCTATGCACAAGAAGTGCAAGAAATTCTAGCCTCCCTCGGGGTGCGGAGCCTTCAGGAAGTTATCGGGCGGGCAGATTTGCTAACGCAGGTTTCGCGCGGCTCGGCGCATCTGGATGATCTGGATTTGAACCCGCTGTTGATTTCCGCAAGCGAGGCGGGCGAGATTAAGTATGATCGTGACCGCGAGCGTCAATCCGTACCCGACACACTGGACGCGCAGATCGTGGAGGATGCACAACCGTTCTTCAACGACGGCGAAAAGATGCAGCTTTCCTATTCCGTGCAAAACACGCACCGTTCTGTCGGCACGCGGGTTTCCAGCCATATTGTGGGCAAATTCGGGATGCTCAATTCGTTGCAACCCGACCATTTGACCATCAAACTGACTGGCTCTGCGGGGCAATCTTTGGGTGCCTTCGCAGTACCTGGCTTGAAAATTCAAGTCTCCGGTGACGCAAATGATTACGTCGGCAAAGGGCTTTCGGGGGGTATGATTACGATTCAGCCCCGACTGGGATGCCCATTGGTAGCGGCGGATAACACGATTATCGGCAACACGGTTCTTTACGGCGCAACGGCCGGCAAGCTGTTTGCCAATGGCCGCGCGGGCGAGCGATTCTGTGTGCGAAACTCGGGGGCCGAGGTGGTAATCGAGGGATGTGGATCGAACGGTTGCGAGTACATGACCGGTGGTGTTGCCGTAATTATCGGGCCGATTGGCGACAATTTCGGCGCGGGGATGACCGGTGGCATGGCCTACATTCTGGACCTCGATGGTGAGGTGGAGACGCGGACGAATATGGAAACCCTGATAGTTCAACCCGTGCAATCCGCACATTGGGAGGCCCAGCTGAAGGGTTTGATCGAGCAGCACGTTGCGGAAACCGGCAGCGTTCAGGGCGAAAAAATCCTGTTGCGTTGGTCCGAAATGTTACCGAAGTTCAAGCAGCTTTGCCCTAAAGAAATGCTGACGCGCCTTTCCCATCCGCTTAGCGATGTTGAAACTGCGGTGTCAGCCTGATACTTGCTGGTCCGGAGGCAACTTCGGACCACACCATGGCAAGACGACCACCATCTAAACCCGCAGAGGTTCCGGTAGAACCGAAGCCCAAACGCGACTGGTTCATGCCGGTACGCGTGGTGGTGTGGTTGGTGCGTCCCTTTATAAAGTTTTCGCTGATAATTCTGCTGATTTCCACTATTCTGGTGTCAGTTTTCAAATGGATAAACCCGCCGTTAACTTATCTGATGTTCAGTGAATACAATAGGTTGGGCGTTATTCGCAAAGACTGGCGGAATTTAGAAGACATGTCGATCTACATTCCGCTGGCCGTTGCCGCCGCCGAGGATGCAAATTTCTGTGCACATAACGGGTTTGATTTTGACGCTATCGCGACGGCGTTGGAAGGTGGATCGGGGCGCGGGGCGTCGACAATATCGCAACAGGTCGCCAAAAACGTGTTCCTTTGGCCTGGCCGTAGCTGGTTGAGAAAAGGGCTGGAAACAGGCGTTACCGTGCTGATCGAAAGCCTATGGAGCAAACGGCGAATTATGGAGGTTTACCTGAATGTCGCCGAATTCGACGAGGGGATTTTCGGGGTTGATGCGGCAATCGCCAAGCATTTTAGGCATGACCCAAAAGACCTGCGGGTGGCTGATGCGGCGCGGCTGGCTGTGGTGCTGCCCAACCCTAAAGTACGCGCGGCGGGTAGTCTTTCGACGACGATGCAAAGACGTGCCAGCCGGATTGCGATCGGGGCGACAACTTTACGGGATGAAGGCCGTGCGGATTGCTTTTTACCAAAAGCTTCTCCTTGAATTATTGAGAATTTGGGCTAATGAAGGGGAGTTCTTCAATTTCAGGAATTCCCAATGCTGCGCCTTTATCACATGCCTCTTTCCCCTTTTTGCCGAAAAATCCGGCTGGTATTGGCTGAAAAGAAAATCGATGTAGATCTGGTGGTTGAGTTTCCGTGGGATCGGCGGCTGGATTATCTGCGGCAAAACCCATCGGGAAAAGTGCCGATGTTGAAGGTTGACGGGTTGATTTTGGCGGAATCCTCGGCGATTTTCGAGTATCTGGAAGAGGTATATCCAGCGGTGCCGTTGCTGCCCTCTGATCCTGCTGATCGGGCGGAAGCGCGACGGTTGGCGTCTTGGTTTGATGATAAATTCCACCATGAGGTTACGGTTAATCTGCTTTATGAGCGCATCAACAAGAAGCTGATGAAAACTGGATATCCTGATAGTTCGCGCATTAAAGCGGGTGCAAAAAACATCAAATATCACCTCGATTACATGGGTTGGCTGTTGGAGCAACGGCGCTGGTTGGCCGGGGACAGGATGTCCATTGCGGATTTTTCGGCGGCGGCGCAGCTTAGTTGCCTTGATTATGTCAGCGATGTCGATTGGGCGCGCAATCAAGCGGTGCATGATTGGTATTCCAAAATCAAATCCCGCCCGGCTTTTCGACCTTTGCTGTCCGATCTGGTGCCGGGGTTTGTGCCGCCACCGCATTACGCCGATCTGGATTTCTAGGTGAGCGCGGCCGAAAACGACGATCTTTTGCGGCGCCTTCGCGAACATGCGCTGTATGAAGGGTTTTCCGATTTTGGCGTTTGTTCACCGGACGCAATTCCCGAGGCGGCGGCGCGACTTCAGGCCTATGTCGAGGGTGGTTATCACGGTGACATGCAATGGATGGCGGAGCGCCAGCACTGGCGTGGGGACCCTTCCGAGCTGTGGCCCGAAGCGCGCTCGGTGATCATGTTAACGGAAAATTACGGACCAGCCGATGATCCCTTGCGGCTATTGGAGATGCAGGATCGCGGTAACATCTCGGTTTATGCGCGCAATCGGGATTATCACGATCTGGTCAAGAAGCGGCTGAAACGGGTCGGGCGTTGGCTGCTTGAACAGGCTGGTGGCAACATCAAGGTTTTCGTTGATACGGCGCCCGTGATGGAAAAACCCTTGGGGGCGGCTGCGGGATTAGGCTGGCAGGGGAAGCATTCCAATCTGGTCAGCCGCGAGCAGGGCAGTTGGTTTTTTCTTGGGGCGATTTTCACAACGCTAGATTTCACCAAGAACACACCCGAAGAAGATCACTGCGGTAATTGCACGAAATGTCTGGATATTTGTCCGACGAACGCGTTCGTTGGGCCGTATAAACTGGACGCGCGGAAGTGCATTTCCTATCTGACGATTGAATGCGCCGCCCCGATTGACGAGGCGTTACGCCCGATGTTGGGCAACCGGATTTACGGGTGCGATGATTGTCTGGCGGTTTGCCCTTGGAACAAGTTTGCTAGTGTTGCCAAGGATGCAAACTATTGGGCGCGGATTGAACTGCAATTTCCGAAGCTGGAACATCTGGTTGCACTGGATGACGCAAGTTTCCGCGAGGTGTTCAGCGGATCGCCGATCAAGCGGATCGGGCGTAACCGGTTTGTACGAAATGTTCTTTATGCGATTGGGAATTCAGGCGAGGTTGGCCTGCACGAATCCGTACAAGCCTTGCTGAACGACGACGACGCGGTTGTTCGGGACGCAGCCGAATGGGCGATGAAACGGTTGCCCGCGCAATAAAAAACCCGACACAATGGCCGGGTTTTTCAAATCAATCTGTTGCAAATCTTAGTGCAGTTTAGCGCCGACAACTTTGATAGCATCGTCAACCAACCCGCCAGCATCTTTGGCCGACATGTTCGCCGCGATAACTTCGCCAGCCGCCGCAATCGCGATGCTAACCGCTTTGTCTTTGACTTCACGAACCGCCGATTCTTCAGCAGAGGCGATCTGGTCAATAGCAGCCTGCAAGCGACGCGCAATGCTGTCTTTCAGATCAGCTTTGGCCGCATCGGCAGCGATCTGGGCTTCGGTTTTAGCATGCGCGATGATGCCTTCAACCTGAGCCTCGACCTCTTTGTGCTTACGCTCGAAAGACGCCAGAATGGTCTGGGCTTCTTCGCGAAGAGCACGCGCTTCGTCGATTTCAGTTTTGATACCTTCCGAGCGCTCATCCAGCATTTTTGTCAGCATCTTCGGAACACCGAAGTAAAGCAAAACGCCGAGGAAGATGGTGAAGGCGATTAGAACAACAAAATCTGTGTCGTTCAGGCTGTACCATGCGGTGCCCTCGACGGCCGCGAACGCCGGAGTGGCCAGCAAAGTAGCCGCGAGGAAAATACGTTTCATCATGTGCTACCCTTTCAGACGTGCAGCAACGGCTGCTTTGGTTGCTTTTTCATCCGAGGTTGTCGGCATGATTGCAGCAATAATGTCATTGACCACAGCGCCTGCAACTTCTTCGATGCTTTTCAATGCGCTTGCACGAATCTCGTCGATACGCACCGCGGATTCGGCAGATTTGGCCGCAATTTCTGCGTCAGCCTTGGCGATTGCCGCGTCGACATCCGCTTTGATCTCGGCTTTGGCAACACCTGCGATGTGCATCGCTTGTGCGCGGGCCTCAGTCAGGGCGGCGTTGTAGGCTGCCTCGGCTTCTTCGGCTTTGCGTTTGAATTCAGAAGCCTGTTCAATATCGTTTGCGATGGCGTTATGCCGATCCTCGATCACCGAACCAATACGTGGCAGGGCCACTTTGGAGACGATGAAATACAATACGACAATCGACACCACCAACCAGAAAATCTGGTTCGGATATGTCGAAAAATCGAGCTGTGGCATTCCGGGTTTGGAGGCCTCAACTGCCAGTGCGACGTCTTGAACTGCCATAATATTCTCCGATAGCAGGGCGGGCTACGTCTAGCGCAGCCCGATGCAATCCATATACGGCCACGCGTATCGTGACCGCAGTTCTGCGTTTTGCTTAAACAGCAAACATAAGCAGAAGGGCTACGAGGAACGAGAAGATCCCCAGTGCTTCCGCAAACGCGATGCCGATGAACAACGTTGCTGTCTGTTCGCCAGCTGCTGCCGGATTGCGAAGTGCGCCGGACAGGAAGTTACCTGCAACCAAACCCACACCGATGCCAGCGCCGCCCATGCCGATACTGGCCAAGCCTGCACCGATCATTTGACCCATTACTGCGATATCGCCTTCCATAGTATTCTCCTTTTTTCGAATAACTAGATTAGTTTGTTAACCCTAGTGTGCCGGATGCAACGCATCTTTTAGGTACACCACAGTCAAGATTGTGAAAACATAAGCCTGAATGAAGGCTACGAGTAGTTCGAGGCCGTAGACCGCGACAATTGCGGTTATCGGGATAATAGCCCCAATCCCCAGTGCGCCGGCAAAGCCAGCGAACACTTTGACCACCGCGTGACCAGCCATAAGGTTTCCACCAAGACGGATGGAATGGCTGACGGGGCGGACAAAATACGAAATCAGCTCGATCAGGAACAGCACGGGGCGCAAGGCCAACGGCGCGCTGGAAACCCAGAAGAGCTTGATGAAACCGGGGCCGTTTATCACGAAGCCCAAAATTGTTACCGTTAGGAAAACGGTCATCGCCAAAACGCCGGTAACAGCAATTTGTGACGTGGTCGAAAAGCTGTAGGGCAATAAGCCGAGCAGGTTTGCGAACAGGATGAACAAGAAAGCGGTCATGATGTGCGGGAAATATTTCAGGCCTTCTTTGCCCGTAATGTCTTCGATCATCTTGCGAACGAAACCGTACGTCATTTCGGCAACAGACTGGCTGCGACTTGGAACCATTGCGCGGCCACGGGAGCCGACAACCAACAGAAGGTAAGCGCAAAAAACAGCCAGCCCCATCCAAAGAGCTGCGTTCGTTGGCGTGTACCAATGGATAGCGCCGTCACCAAACAACGGATGAATCTCGAACTGCTTCATCGGTTGGATGTTGAAACCGCTTGTCGCTTCTTCAGTCGTAGTATCTGTCGACACGATTTATCCTCACTTTTGACCCTTCTGGGCCGTTTCATTCTTGGCCACTCGCGCGACCTTTTGCCTCTGAACTTCCTCGGCGGTCCGCATCATAACGCGAATACCGGCCGCGAAGCCCAACAACGAAAACAGTATCAGGAAGATCGGGAGCGTCCCGATCAGGCTATCCAGCCCAAACCCAATACCCATGCCCATCGCCATTCCGATGACGAGCTCTAAAACCATACGCCAAGCCAAACTGACCTTTTCGTACTTGCTCTCCCGTATCGGGGCGGGCGCAATCGCGGCTTTCGCCGCCTTGATCCGCTGATCCAGTACTTCGAGTTTTTCCGGGTCTGGTGTATCGGTCATCCAATACCTCCCTTTCCAGTCTCTAAATACACAGATTCCCTATCGGGAGCATTCGGGCGGACAATATGTATGTGAGCGTGCTGTGTCAAGCATATGTGAGTAGGCTTCGCTACGACGTAACTATCTGTATTATATAGATTTATTCTGCATGCGGCGAGCTGGCACAGCCTGACCTTCAGGAATCTTTGCAACTGGAAAATCAACTGTTTGGTTGATCATTTTTTTGGCGCCCCTATAGTCAATCACATGGTTGAAGATTCAAATAGTCGGCTAAACGCCATTTTCGCATCTTTGTCCGACCAGACAAGGCGCGCAATTCTGTTGATGTTGCTAGAAGGCGACCTGACCGTAAAAGAAATCGCCGCGCCATTCGATATATCCTTGGCCGCCGTTTCCAAGCACATCCAGGTTTTGGCAAAAGCCGGATTGATTACCCAACACAAATCTGGTCGCGAGAAATGGTGCCGCCTCGACCCCAACGCCCTAAAACCCGCTGCCTTCTGGCTGGAATCCTACGGGCAGTTTCTGGACGACAGTTTTGAATTACTGGAAAAATTTATCGAGCTGCAAGGTATCAGCACCGAGCCTCCACTCGACACCTAAATATCTTGGCGCAAAATATCAGTGACCAGCACACTATATATATCATCTCCGATAACTTTCCGCGCTGCTTCTAGAAGCGAGCCGCGCAGATCTTTCATTGCCTCACTGCTGGTAAATTGCCCGTCAAACCCGCCGGAATTCGCATGGAGGAACATCACCCGAAGCAACGCATCCCGCAATTTCGGCTCCCTGGCGAACACGATATCCCCAACCGCTGGTGTCGTTTCAATCGACAACGACATCACAACCATCGAAGAAACCTTACTGCCTTTCACCACCGGAACTACAAACTGTCTGCTAAGCTTCACGTAATATACATTGTTTAAATCTGGTTCAGTCTCTTCGCCATAATCTGCATCTTCGACCACTTTTTTATCACAGGAACCGCCATCCTGACACGCCTCGTTCATCATCGGGGCTGGGCGCAGAAATATCCCCGCACCCGCGCCAGCACCAAGGCCGAAAAGAACGATCAAAATTGGAAGAATTTTACCCATACCACCCCCTAGAACGGTGCCAAAATTTCGAAAATCTGCTGCCCATATCGCGGTTGCTGAACATCACTTATTCGCCCTCGCCCGCCGTACGAAATCCGCGCACCGGCAATTTTGTCATAAGTGATCTCGTTCCTGCGCGAGATATCTTCAGGCTGTACGATTCCCACAACTTGTAATTCCCGCAGCTCAAAGTTTACCCGAACCTCTTGCAACCCACTAATCACCAGATGCCCATTCGCCAAAACACGGATCACTGTCGCTGCTATACGCAATGTGATTTTTTCATTGCGCGAAACACTGCCATCCCCCGCCGATGTAGATGTCGATGAAAAATTTGCGGCCGGATCAAGACTTGTCCCTTCGGGAAAAATACCAGATATCAAATCCGGCAACCCCATCAACGCCCCAATGCTCATCGTCCCGGAACCAGACCGAGACTGCCCCGACCTGTTGGATATCTGCGCCTGATCGTCAATTTCGATCACTACGGTTAATATATCACCCAAATTCCGCGCCCGCCTGTCGCCGAACAGGGACGATGGTCCCGAATTCCACAGCGAGCCTTGGCTATAACTTTGAATTGGCATCGCCGGCGGCGGCACCGCAATCGCAACACGCGCGGCAGAAATTCCGATGCCATTACCCTGCCCGATTACGGTCAACTCAGGTGCTCTTCCGACCTCGTCAAGAGAAACGCATCCCGCAATCAGGAATACAAAAACGAAAAGCCATCGTGAACTCATGAACTGACCTCGACTCTACCGTCAAACAGCACGCGGCCTGTCACCGTAACGCGAGAATCCAAGTTCATCACGCGGACCAATTCACCCACACCTGCGCGGTCCAATACACGGCCCTCGGCTGTGATTGATAACAGTCCAATACTGTAAACCATAATAACCAGTTGATTTCGTTCCAGTATTGCAGGCGGCCCGATTTCAGAGGCCCGAATAACCCGCCCTGCATATAAATTGACCCGCGCTTCTTTCCCTATGATATCGGCTGCATCCGCAATTCCACCGATAGTATCTTTGTCGAGAACCACCAAATCTTCCGGCATAATAATGCTGCGCGCCCGAATTGCATGCGCGGCAACCACCGTCTGTGCACCCACCGCGAGTACTGATGCGAACAGCAGAAATATGCCCAAAAACAGGTTTTTCATCAGCGAATTTGTGTAGTCGCGCTAAGCATTTGGTCGGCGGCTGTGATAACTTTGGCGTTCAGCTCGTATCCACGCTGGGCCTCGATCAATTCGGTGAGCTCGCGAACCGGATCGACCGAACTTTGCTCAAGGTATCCTTGACGAAATTGTCCCAACCCGTCTTTCCCTGCCTCGCCAACTCGCGCTGTACCCGAGGCCGCAGTTTCACGATAAAGGTTACCTCCGATTGCCTCCAACCCTTTTTCATTGGTGAAACCCGCCAAGGTCAATTGGCCGATGAATTGCGCATCAATCTGGTCTTGAAAATACGCGTAAATCTCGCCGTCGGCGTTGATCGACAAATCGCGGGCGTCGTCTGGCACAGTGATATCAGGCATGACCGGATACCCGGCAGAGGTCACAATTTGCCCATCGCCCGTCAGCTTCAACGCCCCGTCGCGCGTATACCCGGTACCGCCTGACGGCAGCGCGACCTCTAAATATCCAGCCCCCTCAATCGCTAAATCCAGCTCGCCGCCAGTCTGTTTCAGCGCCCCTTGTGCCACATCCATCGATATGGCCGAAGGCTTCACGCCCATTCCCAGCTGAACTCCCGCAGGCAGGATCGAACCATCCGCAGCACTTATCGTCCCGGCTCGTTGAATCTGCTGGTAATGCAAATCCGTAAACTCGGCGCGGCGCGGATTGTAAGCCGTCGTGTTCATATTCGCGAGGTTGTTCGCGATCACCTCAACCCGCATCTGCTGGGCGAGCATCCCTGTTGCTGCAATTTTCAAAGCTATCATTTTGATTTCTCCTGTTTATACAATCCGGCCGAGCGTACGAATGCTGGACCGAATGCGTTCGTCCTCACTATCAAGAAGGTTCTGGCCAAGCTCGTATGCGCGTTGGACCTCTATCAGGCGTGCTATTTCGGTTACCGCATTGACATTCGATCCCTCAAGAAACCCCTGCATTACGCGGGAGTTTTCGGCGGGATTAGCCTCGGCCTCGAAACGGAATAGAACGCCATCTTCGCGCAAAAGCATTTGCGGGTTTTCAACCTCGAATATACCGATCTGCGCGATTGGGCGGCCGCCAATAGATATGGTGCCGTCCTGCGCAACGCCGACTTTGCCAGCATCAGGCGGGATGAAAATCGGCGAACCGCCAGAATCCAGCACGCGATAGCCTGTCATCGATACCAGATCACCTTCAGCATTCGTGGAAAAACTGCCCGCGCGTGTAAGGCGCTCGCCGGCGGGTGTTTCGACCATAAAGAATCCGGGACCATCGATCGCAAAATCAAACATGCCACCCGTTTGGGTCGTGCTGCCCGTATCCGCATCCGTAAACCGCACTCGTGCCGAGGTCATGGCGATCCCGCCGCCCTCCGCATTCAATGCGCGCACCTCTTCCGCAAAAACCACGCCTTCGCGCCGGAAACCCGTGGTCGAGATATTGGCGATGTTGTTTGCAACCACCTGAAGTTCTTTCAACAGTCCTGATTGGCGGGTTAGCGCAATATATCCCGTTGTTTCCATTTGCTGAAACTCCATTATATCTGGCATTCTTGCCCAGTAGAATCGTTATACAGGTGCAGAAGTTAAAATTTCCTCAATATCCGCGCGTGATATTCTCGATGATCTGATCTTTGTAAAAGTTCACCAATAACTGTCCAGAATACCCCATCGACAGCCAAAATACGGCCACGATCGCGGCGAGTTTCGGTACAAACGTCAATGTCATCTCTTGAATTGACGTCAGTGCCTGAAAAAGGCCGATCACGATTCCGACAAGCAACGCGACGCCCAAAACGGGCAGAGAAACGATCAGCGCAACCCACAAACCTTCGCGGAGTACGTCAAAAATTTCGGTCTCACTCATCAGACAGGCATTCGCAGAATTTCCTGATAGGCCTCGACAACCTTGTCGCGAACCGTCACCGCCGTTTCGATCGCCAACTCGCTGGCTGCCAACGCCAGCACTACCGAATGCGCGTCGGCCGTGCCGATCATACCGGCTTTGGCGGCTTCTTCACCCGCACGCATGGTGTCCATGAAATCCGTCGCGACCTGCGCAAACAAATCCGATCCGCCCGATTCAGCCTTTGTCGGGCGCGCGATATTCTGGGCGTTGGTATATAATTGTGACGCAATATGTGCCGTTTTATCCATTATTTTCGCCTTTCTAGCGACGCAGTAATTCAAGCAGTGACGATGTCATCTGCCTTGCTTGGTCAAACATCCGCAGGTTGGCCTCGTAAGACCGTTGCGCCTCGCGGGCATCTGCGATTTCGATCATTAAATTGACATTGGAGCTCTCGTAATACCCATCCGGACCCGCCATGGGGTGGCTCGGTTCATACACCCGCTCCAAACTAGAGGTGTCGAGGTGAACGGCACCCGTTCGGACCGCCCCTGCACCGTCAACAATTTGTTCAAACGGAACCAACTTGCGGCGATACCCCGGAGTATCCGCGTTCGCGATATTCTCTGAAACCAACCGCAACCTGGCGGCCTGTGCCGACATGCCACTTACGCTTGACGCCATAGTGCTTAGAAGATCACCCATTTTGCGCTCCCTATCTTATCCGGCCCATGCCAGTGCGAAGAATGTTCATGGATTTTGAGTAAATGCCCAGCGCCAGATCGTGTTGATACTTAACATCTGCTGCCCGCACGAGCTGATCTTCCAACGAGACGGTATTACCGTTCGGTGATTCAGCGCCGAATTCCGCCGACTCGAAAATATCGCCACCTGACCTCTCTGTACCAAGCGCGATGTGCCCCGCCCGAACGGGGCTACTACTCGCCCGCATGTACGCAGTTTCGCGAAAGCTGTCCGCAAACGTCGCCATATCCCGCGCCTTATATCCAGGCGTATCGGCGTTGGCGATATTCTGTGCGATGACCGACTGGCGTGCCGATGCGTGGACCGCCAAATTCTGGGCCATCTGCAAAATTCCGATGTCAAATTTCAATTTAGGGCTTCTCCCTTGCTATGCATAAGGTGATTCTTAACCATTTAGTGTGAACAAAAGGTAAGCAGACCCGAAATAAAGGATTAACCATGTTTACTGACTTCAAGCCGCTACAAACCGCCCTGCGCGCCATTCCCGCATCGCGGCGATTCGGACAGGTGGTATCGGTTGACACTGCGGCCATTCGCATTGGCGGCCTATCTGTTCACGGACACGTAGGCGACCAGATTATAATCACAAAATCTGGCAACACGCGCATTTCTGGAGAGATCATCGCGCTGGAAAAAAACTACGTACTTGTAATGCCTTACGGGCCAAGTGACGGGATTGCGATCGGTGATTTGGTGGAATTAAATTATACAAATAGCATCCACCCCTCCGAGGCGTGGGTGGGTCGAATCATTGATGCGTTCGGCGAGGCTTTGGACGGACGCCCCCTCTATCGTGGCGAAAAGAGCGTGCCTTTACGGCGCACCCCGCCCGAGGCTGCAACTCGGCGATCTCTTGGGGCCCGCCTGAACACCTCGCTCGCGATTTTTAATACGGTTTTGCCTATCGCCCAAGGGCAGCGAATCGGTATTTTTGCGGGATCCGGCGTCGGAAAATCTTCACTTTTAGCGGAAATGGCGCGGGGGCTAGATTGTGACATCGTCGTTATCGCGTTAATCGGCGAACGGGGACGCGAACTGAAAGAATTCACGGAACACGTTTTGGGACCTGAGGGCATGAAACGCGCCGTAGTAATTGTTGCAACCTCAGATCAATCCCCATTGGTTAAACGCCGTGCGGCCTGGACGGCCATGGCGGTCGCCGAATACTTTCGCGACCAGGGTAAACACGTTTTACTGCTTATGGATTCGATTACCCGCTTTGCCGAAGCCCATCGGGAGGTGGCCTTAACAGCTGGTGAGGCCCCAAGTTTGCGCGCCTTTCCTCCATCGACCGCAAACCTGATCGCAAGTTTGGCTGAACGCGCGGGCCCTGGCCCAGAAGGCGCGGGTGACATCACCGCCATATTTTCCGTTCTAGTTGCAGGATCTGACATGGAGGAACCAATCGCGGATATTACCCGTGGCGTTCTGGATGGACACATAATTTTGGAGCGGGAAATCGCCGAAAGTGGGCGGTTCCCCGCAATTGACATAACCCGAAGTGTTTCCCGCTGCTTGCCTGCAAGCGCTACGCCAGAAGAAAATATGACGATTGGTGCTGCCAGAAAAATGCTGAGTATTTATGAAAAAGCGGCTCCTATGATTCATACAGGCCTATATGCGAAGGGTTCCTCCGAAGAAATCGACGAAGCGATTTCACTGTACCCGAAGCTGGAACTGTTTTTTGCCAAAAATGGCCCGGAAACTATTACCGAAAGTTTCACGTTGCTTACCGAAATACTTAATCATCCTGATTGAAGCCATAAACCTTGGAGCCGGTCAAATTGACCGCCCCGCAATACCTTTGAGCTACAAACGAGACTGAAAGAAACTGGCCATACCAGCAGCGGAATTCCTAAGAAGCGTTAACGCGGTTGATCCCGGAACATTTGCTCCATAATTTTCGGATATCTGTTTTCTCACGAAAAATGTTCGTAACATTTTATCAACGTTCTCGCTTTCCTTAAAAACCGCAAGGGAGCTATCGCCAAAAAGTTGTCTGGATTTTTCTCGAAATATATCACGTTGCTTATCAACGTCCAACAGACCAAATGATATTGGTAATCCGAACGCCGTCTCAAAAATTTTGCGCAGCGGCGGGTTACCCATTACTTTGAACCACGCGGAGCCATCGGCGTTATCAGAGTTTGCAAATTCGCCGATTTCGCGAATAAAAACCATTGCAAAACGCATTGACGAATCGCTCTCTCCGACTGCGATTTCAAACTTTTGAACTTTGTAGGGGGCTATAATGCTTTCAACAAAATCTGATCGCGCAACACGCGCTCCAAACTGATTTCCATACCCGAATGCCTTCGAGAGGTCCTGATACCGCTTGTCTACCATCCGGTTTGCAAAAGAATCATCCGCATCCGTTCCCTCAACGAGGGCCTTTAGTACATACGCGCGCTTATTAAGATCGTCTCCTAAGCCAAAAGCACCAAGCGCAACCTTCAACAGCCGACGATCGTTCACGAGATCCTCGGCTGTAGTGGCTTTGCTAATGTTTTCTTTGAAGTACTCCAGATCGCGCAACAGTTCTGGCGATTTTTCAAAAGTCAAACGCTGCGTTTCCGCAGTTCGCTCAAGAAATCGCCAACCGACATAACCGGTTTGAGGAACTATCGGTTGAAATCCATTCATAAGGCCCGCTCCATTAGCCTTTGCTCACGGCTCAACAGTCCGCGCAAAGCTTTCAGGGCTGGATACGTTTTATTATTTACAACGTTCTCTGTGGCTATATCCAACCGCATTCTGCTGTCTGGGTCGGTAAAAACCTGACTTAGTTGCTCGATACCGCTTAATAGTTGATCACGCCCTTTAACCGGGTCTGCCTCGCCAGCCAAAATCATTTGGGCGATGTAACAAACCCGCTTTACGGGTGTTTTGACATCATCAGGGTGAATTGCATCCCGTAACCGCAACACATTTGCGTTTGGAGTGAGGATATTCAACTTGGCACGCCTGTCCCCGTTTTGGACAACGACACCATTGATCAGAATGCGCTCTGATGGACGAAGTTTAATGACCAACCCGCTCATGATGCCGCCCCACCAGCGCGCAAGCCACGCATAATAGCCGTGTTGATTTCAACCAAAGCGTCCACCGTCGCCTCTTTAGCCAAGACTTTGCGGCTGTGGTTTTCTGTAAACTCCGCCAGATAAAATATTTGTGCGCGAAGCTGTGCCGGAAGGCCGTTTTCTTTGTCCACGACATCGGATGCAAGTATCGTCCAAAGTCGCCGGTTTTCGTGAATTGCCTCGGCCAAGTCGATAAAGCTTGTAATATCCTCCGTTGAGGTCTTGGTTAATCGATGTGTGATCTGCGAAAAAATTTGATATTCTGTGCTACGTTCGGTTTTGATCGGTGCTGAAGCATCCGAGTATGCAGAGCGCGCAAGAGCCGCGATGTTCATTCAGAGTTCTCCTGTTACTACCCGACTTTCAATCAGGTGGGTGATGCATGAAATAATTCGGGCGAGACGGTCCCGCCCGAATCTATTGCATTACCTGAACAACGACAGGATGGACTGAGCGCCCTGATTCGCAATCGACAGCGCCTGAACACCCAGCTGCTGTTGGACCTGTAGAGCCTGAAGGCGCGCCGAAGCTGCCTCCATGTCCGCGTCAACAAGTGCGCCGATACCGGATTTCATAGCGTCCGTTAGCTTGGAAACGAAGTTGCCCTGATCCTCAATACGCTTCTGCGAAGCACCCAGTGCAGCCGTACCATCGACGGCTGTTTGGATGAGCGCTTCAATTGCCGCCAATGACGTATCCGCAGCAGCGGACGTTGAAACATCGACGGTGGTAAGGTCAAGGCCAAGCTGGAAATCCACTGAAGAAACAGTGATATTGCTCGCCGTGACGACACCAGCAGCATCCCGGTCAAGAGATGAAAGAATAGTCATATCACCACCCAAAGAATTAAGCAGGTTAGAGCCGTTAAACTGGGACGCCGCAATAACCGATGTGATCTGGTTTTTCAGCTCGGTAACGTCGGCCGCAATTTTTGTGTGGTCAACATTCTCACCAGTCGCAGAAACAACTTTTTCTTTCATCTGTATCAACAAATCGGTGATCTGCTCGGCACCAGCGGATGCAACTGTAACAGTTGCCTGGCCCAAAGACAGCGAATCACTGATCGCGTTAAAGCCGGCCACATCG
>ENA-OSCG01000021-OSCG01000021.1-marine-sediment-metagenome-genome-assembly--contig:-NODE-21-length-30234-cov-8.749660_pt1 | contig 30234 bp, 35 predicted proteins | sample MGYA00237880_ERZ529332 | MGnify/ENA primary metagenome ERZ529332 (study PRJEB26373, sample SAMN05710708) | marine sediment metagenome | biome: marine; feature: ocean trench; material: sediment... | reverse complement strand
GTAAGGCTTTGAATTGAAATGATAACGTTCATTATGTCGTCCGCCTTGGTGAAATATGCAGGCTAAGTGGGGTTATGAGGCTATGCGGTATCTGTCAGGGCAACTATGGTTTAGACTGATTCCCTTGTTGAATCAGGAATAAGTGCGGCGACCGATGCCGCCGTGGCGATCAGGATCGAGTGGTGACAAAAGCAGGTCAAATTATCGGGCCGGATTCGTTTAGCCTGCGACAACTTCCTCTGCGGCAGCTTGACAAGCCTCAGGGCGATGTTGTGCATTTGTGGCACCTGGATTTTAACCAGCTATCAAACCCGTTGAATCCTGTTGCCGGCACCCGTGCCCACGCCAGTAATCTTTCCGTCGTACAGCAGCGCGCTGTCCGGCGTTTTTATTTGCGCTTGTTGCTCGGTGCCTACCTTGGCCTGCCGGGCAAAGACATTCATATATCCCGCAGGATCAAGGGCAGGCCCGAGTTGGATATAGCCCAGTCGAAAGGCGAACTGGATTTCAGCGTGGCCCGCAGCAATGGTTGTTACCTGATTGGTATCAGCAGCGGGGCGGCCATCGGTGTTGATCTGGAAGTCGCGACACGCCAGGCAGGCAAACCCCTGGCGCTGGCCAGACGGTATTTCAGCGAGGCAGAAACCGCCGCCTTGTCTGCGCTGGATGGGAAGGAACTGCAGCGATCGTTCGTGCATACCTGGGCGTGCAAGGAAGCCATCGTCAAGGCAAGCGGCATGGGTATCGCCAACCAGTTGTGCCGCTTCAGCATCGATACGAACCCCGCTAACCCGCCGGCGGTATTGGACATGCTTGATGATGACCGGGCTGCCTGGAGTCTGGCCATGGCCAGGCCGGCGGACAATGCGATCGCCGCGGTGGCTGTGCGCCAGGGTGGTATTGTGCTGAAGGGTTTCAGCCTTACCTGATCGAAGTGCGCCTTGGTGAAATGTTCGGGTTCAACGTTATTCAGCCTTCTTCTTTACCTGAATCAGGCTCGCATTTTCCGGGTTTTTCCCCCGCTTGTCCCGGTAATACTCACGTATCAGCTTGAAATCTTCCTCAATATCATCGCCTGGATAAAACGTCTTGCTGACACCCACCTGTTTTTTGGCGAAATCCAGATAGGCCAGTGCGATGGGTACGTTGGCCGCCCTGGCGATGTGGTAGAAGCCGGTTTTCCAATGATCGGTTTTGCTGCGGGTGCCTTCGGGAGCCAGTGCGAAGATCAGATGTTCGGATTGGTCAAACAAGTCTGTCATCTGCTGGATAAGATTCAGACTTTGCCTGCGATCCACCGGCATGCCGCCAAGCTTGCGAAAAAACCAGCCAAAAGGCCAGCGGAAGATGGTGTGTTTGCCGATCCAGCAAACATCCAGTTGCAGCGCTTTAACGGCCATGATACCCAGCGGAAAATCCCAGTTGCTGGTGTGTGGAGCGGCTATGACGACGTATTTTTTTATATTTGGAAAATCTGCGTGGATCTCCCAACCGAGCGCGGTGAGTATCCACCTGGACAGGCGTGAAAACATGGCTGAATCATCCGGAGGCAGTGTTATTGGACCCTTAGGGATTTTAAGATCAACCAGCCACCAATGGCCAGCAGAACCATGCCGGGAACCGAATACGCCCACAGAAACCAGGGGCCGGTTTCCATGGCGGTCAGGATGGCGCCGGCGATACTCAACGAACCTCCGGCCAGTACTTGCAGGGTTTTATGCCGCGAGACGGTCTGTTGACGCTGCAGGCTGGCGGTATCTTCGGCTGAGTTAGCGGATGAAAGCTGTTGGTTGTTTGCCCTGATCAGGATGTTGTGTGCCAGTCCGCGAATTTCCGGGGCCTGTGCCAACCACCGGGGCAGATGTTCGCGCAACTCCCGGATAAGTTTGACCGGGCTGTTTTTTTCTTTGAGGATAGCCTCCAGTTCCGGCTTGGCGACTGACCAGATATCCAGTTCCGGATCTAGTTGGCGGCCCAGGCCCTCAATATTTAACAGGGTTTTCTGTAGCATCAATAGTTGCGGCTGTATGGTCAGCTGGAATCGGTGCGCTACCGAAAACAGGTCAAATAACAATTTTCCGAAGGACACTTCATTCAACGGCCGGGTAAAATTCGGTTCGCCCACGGTCCGTACTGCAGCTTCCAGTGCATCAACGCGTGTATTTGCAGGCACCCAGCCGGCTTCGATGTGCAAGCTGGCCACACGCCGGTAGTCCTGGTTGAACAAGGCCATGAAATTCTCGGAAATGTAATAGAGGTCCTTGGGTGTAAGGCTGGCAACAATACCGAAATCCATGGCGATAAATGTAGGATCGTCCGGATCGCTGGCATCCACCAGGATATTGCCGGGGTGCATGTCGGCGTGGAACAGGTTGTCGCGGAAAACCTGGGTGTAAAAGATACGCACAGCGCGTCGTGCCAGCTTTTTCAGGTCGACGCCGTGCGCGCGCAGACCCTCGATATCACCGACCGGAAGCCCGGATACCCGTTCCATCACCAGTACCCGCTGCTTGCACCACTGCCAGTACACTTCCGGGATATACAGATCGGAGGAGTGCTTGAAATTGCGCCGCAAAATCGAAGCATTTGCAGCTTCGCGCTGCATGTCGAGTTCGTCAAATACCACCGTTTCAAACTCACGCACGACTTCTAATGGTCGTACCCTGGCACCGTTTTGCATGAACTTTTCTGCCAGCCGTGCAATGGTCTTGAGCAGGTCAATATCCTTGCGCAGTTGCTTGTCGATACCGGGACGCACGACCTTGACCACTGCTTCACGTCCGTCCTGCAGTGTGGCGGGGTGAACCTGGGCAATGGAGGCCGAAGCCAACGGCTTGGTATCGAAAGACGCAAATACTTCATCGACCGGTTTGCCCAGTTCATTTTCGATGATTTGCCGTGCTTCCTCGCCGGGAAATGGCGGGACCTGGTCCTGCAGCAGCGCCAACTCATCTGCAATGTCCAGCGGCAGCAGATCCCTCCGGGTGGACAGTATTTGTCCGAACTTCACATAAACAGGGCCAAGATCCTGCAATGCCAGGCGCAGGCGCTCGCCCCGGGGTGAAGCTGAAAAATCTTTGCCGGTCGGCATGAAAACACGCAGCCAGCGGATCGATGCAGGTAGCTGGGAGGTATTGAACAGCTTATCGAGACGGTAACGCTTCAGGATGACACCGATGTGCCAGATTCTCAGAAACTGTTGCAGGCTGCTGCTCATGTGTTGCGGTCCTGCTTAAAGTCAGAAAGTATCTTGCCGGCTGCCCGTGTGGTTTGCCGGACTATCTCGACGCCGTGGCGGATACTCTGTGCAGCCTGGTATCCGGCCGTATCGCCAAGCATACCGGTGAGCGGGCCTTCCCAGTCAGGTTCCAGCTTGTTGAATATTCGTTCCAGGTCGCGGGCCAGGCCGGCATCTCCATTGATCTGCACCTTTGAATCCGGCAATCCCCAATCAACACCTTCTGGTTCCGCCATGGAAAAAAAGGCCACAGGCGTGCCGCTGATAGTGGTATCCGGTGTTGCATCTGCTTCCAGACGCACACGGACCACGCCGTATTTGAAGGTGAAAAACAGTGTGATGTTCAATCCTTCAAGGTTCAGTTGCAACAAACGGCCTGTCAGCTTTTTGACCCGCGATGGGGACTTTTTGTCCAGCTGCAAAACCTGGTTGATCGCGGTTTCCAGCGTCAGTGCCAGCATGCCGGGTAAGGGGGTTTGGTAATCAGGCATGCTGGCCACTGTGAATTGCGACAACGCCACCGGTCATGTTGCGGTAGGTGACGTTGCTGAAACCGGCCTCTTCCAGCATACCGGCAAGTTCGTCCTGGCCGGGGTGTTTGCGGATGCTTTCAGCCAGGTAGCGGTAGCTGTCTGCATCATCGGCAATGATTTTTCCCAGTCTGGGCAAGACGCTGAATGAATAAATGTCATATATTTTTTTCAGGGCTTCGAACTTTACCTTTGAAAATTCCAGGATCATTGCCCTTCCGCCGTGCTTGAGTACACGCAACATCTCTTTCAGGGCAGCGGGCTGGTCGGTGACGTTACGGAGGCCGAAAGCAATGGTCACTGCATCAAACTCAGCATCTGCAAAGGGCAGTTGCTCCGCGTTGGCCAAACAATATTCGATATTGCCTGCCATTCCGCGGTCTTCCATGTGCCGGCGACCGGCGGTTAGCATGGGGGCATTGATGTCGCTCAGAACCACGCTGCCGCGCGCACCGACCTGTTTGCTCATCAGCGCGGCAATATCGCCGGTGCCACCGGCTATATCCAGCACCCGCTGGCCGGGCTGGATGCCGCTGATGGCAATGAAGTGGCGTTTCCACAGGCGATGAACACCCAAAGACATCAGGTCATTCATCAGGTCGTATTTGCCCGCCACGGATGCAAATACGCCATGTACCAGCCGGGCTTTATCTTCGACTGCTACATCCCGGTAGCCAAAATGCGTGGTGCGGCCCTTATTGGCTTCGTTGTCTGCTTGTTCCATCAGCCTATTGTACCCGTAGGGTGGAGATGAATGTCCACCCTACCCAATTACAGGATGTAGCGACTCAGGTCTTCATCGTTGGCCAGCGCGTCGAGATGCTCATTGACATAATCGGCATCCACGGTGATGGCCTCACCACTGCGGTCGGGTGCCTCAAATGAAATAATATCGAGCAAGCGCTCCATGATCGTGTGCAAGCGGCGCGCACCGATGTTCTCGGTGTTCTCATTGACCTGCCAGGCGATCTCGGCGATCCGTGCAATGGCATCTGAGTCGAATTGCAGGTCCACGCCTTCGGTGGCCATCAATGCCGTGTATTGTTCGGTCAAAGATGCTTTGGGTTCGGTCAGTATGCGGATGAAGTCTTTGGCGTCCAGTGCGCGCAATTCCACGCGGATGGGCAGACGGCCCTGCAATTCCGGAATCAGGTCGGAGGGCTTGCAGAGATGAAATGCTCCGGATGCAATGAACAGCATGTGGTCGGTTTTGACCATGCCATAACGGGTGGATACCGTGCAGCCTTCTACCAGCGGCAACAGGTCGCGTTGTACACCTTCGCGTGAAATATCCGCGCCGGCATATTCAGAGCTTTTGGCAACTTTGTCCAGTTCGTCGATAAATACGATACCGTTCTGTTCAGCGGCTTCCAGACCCTGTTGCTTGATTTCCTCATCATTGATCAGCTTGGCGGACTCTTCTTCTATCAACAATGGAATGGCATCCTTGATACGCATCTTGCGTTTCTGGATTCGGTTGCCGCCCATGTTCTGGAACATGCCCTGTAACTGGCTGGCCATTTCCTCCATACCCGGCGGTGTCATGATTTCTACACCGAGTTGGGCAGTGATATCGAATTCAATCTCACGCTCGTCCAGTTCACCGGACAGCAATTTGCGTAACATTTTCTGCCGGGTCGAGGCCTGCCTGTCACGGCCCGTGTCGGCCCCGGTTGCGGGCTCGTTGGCAAAGCCAATCGGATTGGGCTGTGGCAGCAGGATATCCAGGATGCGGTCGCGGGCAGCATCTTCTGCGCGGGCACCAACCTTCGCAACGGCTTGCTCGCGCAGCATGTTGACGGACATATCCACCAGGTCGCGGATGATGGATTCAACATCTTTGCCGACATAGCCTACTTCGGTGAATTTGGTCGCCTCAACCTTAATGAACGGCGCGTTGGCCAGCCTGGCAAGGCGCCGGGCGATTTCGGTCTTGCCCACGCCGGTGGGACCAATCATAAGGATGTTCTTGGGTGTGATTTCATTGCGCAGTTCTTCATCGACCTGCATGCGCCGCCAGCGGTTGCGCAAAGCAATGGCAACAGCACGTTTGGCGTCTGATTGGCTGATAATGTGTTGGTCCAGTTCCTGGACGATTTCGCGTGGGGTCATATGAGACATGTGAGAGGCCTCTAAATATCCAGTGTTTCTATGACGATATTGTCGTTGGTATAAATACAGATAGTCGCTGCGATACCCAGTGATTTCCTGACGACGGATTCTGCATCAAGCTCCGTGCCGTCGAGATAGGCCATCGCAGCTGCCTGCGCAAACGGGCCGCCGGAACCAATGGCGATGAGGCCATTTTCCGGCTCAATTACATCGCCGGTTCCAGAGATAAGCAGGGAGTTTTTGTGATCGGCAATGGCCAGCAGGGCTTCAAGGCGCCGCAGCATCCGGTCCGTGCGCCAATCTTTCGCCAACTCCACTGCGGCCCGCACCAGGTTTCCCGAATATTTTTCGAGCTTGCCTTCGAAACGTTCAAACAATGTAAATGCATCGGCAGTTGCACCGGCAAAACCGGCAATTACCTGGTCTTTATACAAGCGCCGCACTTTACGCGCATTGGATTTCATAACGGTATTGCCAATCGTTACCTGGCCATCACCACCCATCACCACCTGGTTACCCCGGCGGATCGAGCAGATGGTCGTTCCGCGATATTGTTCCACGCGTTTCTCCTTTTGAGTGCGTGCAACAAACGTGGGGATGTCAGCAGAGATTTGCAAGCATAGGCTACACTGGTCGGACCAGACTTTGCGGAGGGAAATCGTGTGGACATAGTAATTGAAGCAACATGGGCGCTGCTGCTGGTCGGTGTGCCGATGGCATTGTTCACGCTGGCTATTGTTTGGTGGGCCATGCGCAACGGCCATTTTCTGGACATAAAAAGCAGTAAGGAGCTTAAGCGAGAACTAAAGGCCATGTCTAAACAAAAAGCAAAATCCGCAATCGATAATCGGGGCCTGATCAATAAAAAATGGGCGAAGTTTGGCGGTGGTTTCTATGGGATTGCAGCTTTTTTTACCTACATCGTCATCGAAGCGACTGAAATCGTAACCACCGTTGTAAATTTTGGCGGTTTATGGGGTTTTTTAAAACAACTCGATATTGGTGTAATTCTCAACATCTTTATTGAAGCTTTAATAAATTTCATTGCCGCTATGGCGTGGCCATGGTATTGGATGGGGCGAATCGACACGGAGCAAACCTGGATGTGGTTTGTAGCGGCCTATGCAGGGTATTGGCTGGGCCTGAGACTGGCGCAGCAGCTGAAACCACGGCGTTTGGCACCTTAGCCCGCATATTGCACCAGTCGGCATCGGGCCTGTCGGTAAATAGATGAATTATGTGGAATATATGGCATTTTTTCTAATCAACTCAGAAGGACAGTTTGTCCATGGCCCGATACCTATCCCGGCCCTGGCTTGTTCAGCTGCGCCTGGACTTGGGCTTCCCTCAACCAATAGCTACGGCTATTGGCTTCAGTCCAGCCCTGCGCCCAGCCGCACCTGCCCGGCGCCAGCATCCGGGATACTGGTGCAATATGCGGGTTAGCTAAGCGCTGATTCCGGGTTTGCGGATTCTTGCAGCCATCATTTTTTCTTCGCCCTGGGATGCGCCTGGTCGTAAACCTTGGCGAGGTGCTGAAAATCAAGGTGGGTATAAATCTGCGTGGTAGAAATATCAGCGTGGCCGAGTAGTTCCTGGACCGCGCGAAGGTCGCCGGATGATTCAAGCATGTGGCTGGCGAAACTATGTCTTAACAGGTGTGGATATACATTTTGCGGCATTCCCTGATGTTTCGCCCAATAGCGCATGCGTGCCTGAATGGTGCGCGGTGAAATCGGATTGCCGCGCTGGCTGACAAACACGTGGGGTTCCTCGAAGCTGGCATATTGTCCGCGGACTTTGCGCCATTCCAGCAAAGCATCTACAGCGTAGCGGCCGACCGGTACCATGCGGCTGCGATTGCCCTTGCCGGTCACCGTCACCATGCCTGATGGGAGGTCGATCTGTTGCCAGTGCAAACCCGCCAGTTCTGCCAACCGCAAACCGGATGAATAGAACAACTCCATGATGGCTTTGTCACGTATGGCCAATGGCGTATCGGTAGGTATATCGAGCAATTGGCCGACGGTGTCAACATCAAGCGTGGCCGGCAGATGCCGCGGACTCCTGGGTGCCCTGACCGCTTTGGCAGGATTGTGTTGTGCAATGCCCTCGCGAAGCATCCAGCGGAAAAAGCTGCGTAAAGCGGATAACAGGCGTTGCAGTGATTTACCACCCTGGCCCTGGCGGTGCCTTTGCGCTATTAACGCGCGGATATGATGTTGGGTCACGTGGTCGGGCTGATCTATCGCCTCGTTATCAAGAAACCGGAGCAACTGGCCGACATCCGATTGGTAGGCTTTCAGCGTGTGCGGTGACAAACGCCGTTCGTTTTCAAGATAGGCCAGGAATTTTTTGGCGTGTGCTTCCATCAATGACCAGCTTACACCGGCAGGCAGGAAAAAAGGTGGTTGATTTTAACCTTGTTGGACCACTAGCTCAGGCTGATTTGCGTTGCTTTTCAGGCTCCTCCAGGGCAAGACGGCTGGTCACTACACGGGCCAGCAGATCCAGGAACAAGGTTCCCATACCGGGATAGAAACGTGCCGGATCGCTGCTGCCGATGGCCAGCATTCCGTCCTTGCCCAGTGGTACCAGGGCGGTTGACTGGACCCATTGTGCGCGGGAAGCAAACAGGTGGTCGCGCTTGTCGCGGTTCAGACGACCACAGACGCTTTCACCTTTTTCAAGGTGGTCCTGGAACTGTTGCAACTCGGGGGCGTCCCGCCGGGTGTGGAATATCGGTGTCTTTGGACCTGCTTCGACCTTTAAATCGAACAGTGTAATGTTGATGATATCGGCCTTGAATTCACTTAACAAAGCCTCGCTGAGGTGGTCGAAGAACGATGGTAAGTCGCGCATGCCCATCAATTCCAGCGTTAACTGGTGTAAACGGAACATCAGTTTTTCGTTGTCTGCGGCGACCTGGACCAGTTGAGTAAGACGTTGCTCCAGCGTTTGGTTCTGAGTGCGCAGGTACTGTACCTGTTTTTCGATCAGTGAAACCGCCGAACCACTGGCGTGACTTAGTTCCAGGTCCTTCAGCAGCGCGGGCTCACGCTCCAGAAAATCAGGGTTCTGGTGCAGAAACTTCGCTACGATTTCTTCCATTGACCTGGTTGCATCGCTCATATCAAAACCCCTTCGAATACGTGAGTTGCAGACCCCGTCATAATGACGGGATTATCCCCCCCCATCCAATCTATTATAAGCCTTCCGCCTGCCTGGGTCACGTTTACCGTTTTTTCGACCAATCCGGCCCGGCGCAGAATGCTCATTGCAGCGCAGGCGCCTGAGCCGCAGGCACGGGTCTCAGCGGCCCCGCGTTCGAACACCCGCAGCCGTATGTTGTCGCGATCTGTAATCTGGGCAAAACCGGCGTTACAGCCCTCAGGAAAGGCAGAATGACCGCTTATAGCGGCACCCAAATGGTCTATGTCGGTTTTTTCAACATTATCCACAACCATCAATGCATGTGGATTACCCATCGATACAGCACCCAATTGATAATGGTTCTGGCCGACTGCCAGCGTGTACCAACCGTTAACCGATGGCAGGCTTATCGGTACGCGTTCGGACTTAAACATGGGCTTTCCCATGTCCACCTGCACTTGTCCCCGGTCCAGGCATTCTACCTTTACTTCTCCGGCAGGGCCGCCCAGCAAAAACCGCCGGAGCGGTATTTCCGAGTGCATTTGCAGGTAAAGACCAATACAACGGACCCCGTTGCCACATTGTTCTGCGCGGCTGCCGTCTGAATTCCAGACTTCAAATGATGCCAGTTGCCGGCTGCTTTCCGGTTTCCGCAAGACCAAGACCTGGTCACAACCTATTCCAGTGTGGCGTTCGGCCAGTTGACTTGCGACTTTGCTGTCAAGTTGAAAGTCCTGGTCGCGTAAGTCCAGCAGTACAAAATCATTGCCCAGACCATGCATTTTGTGGAAAGTGACAGGCATCCCGGTTAGCCGCGAAAATCAGCTTTCACTGCCACCTTCTTTTGCTTGCTTTCCTTCTTCTGTAGTTTCCGTGTTTTGTGTCGGGCCAGGCTTGGCACCTGTTTCGTCAGTGGGAAGATAAAGTGGGCCTCTGAGGCCGCAGGCGCCTAACAGGCAGCTACACAGCAGTGCGGCCGGCAGTGTGAGTTTGGCAGTTTGCATAAGTATGTAAATCCTAAATGGCTGCTACACTATACGCCATGAACAGCAGCAAATCAGCCCACGACCGGGAACCCCATCAGGATGGCAGGAAACTGCTTGAAACAGTAGAAGTCACAACGGCCGGGAAGCCGGAGTATGCCGTCATATGGATGCATGGCCTGGGTGCCGACGGGCATGATTTTGAACCGATCATCCCTGCTCTCGGCCTGCCGCCCACAGCTGCCGTCCGCTTTGTTTTCCCGCACGCGTTGATGCGGCCGATTACAATCAATGGCGGCGCCATCATGCGAGCCTGGTATGACATTATCGAGCTCAGTACCAGCAAGGGCCAGGACGAAGCCGGCATACGCCACAGTGCAGCAATGATCGGTGATCTGATTGAGCGAGAAATTGATCGGGGTATCCCTGCTGCAAAAATTATACTGGCCGGTTTTTCCCAGGGCGGCGCAATGGCCTTGCATGTCGGGCTTCGGTATCCCGACAGGCTGGCGGGTATTATGGCCTTATCTGCTTATCTTATATTTCCTGAACAGCTACTCGCTGAGTGCTCCCAGGCAAATTCTGCAACGCCGGTCTTTATTGGCCATGGAACCCATGACCCGATGGTGCCATTCGCCCTGGGGCAGGCTACGCAGGCAGAACTCGAGCAGGGACATTGGCCGGTGGAATGGCACAGCTATCCTATTCAGCACTCGGTTTCGCAGCCGGAGATTGCAGATATCGGCCGCTGGTTACAGGCTCGTTTCAACTGACTTTATGGCAACCGGCATGACAACACGGGGTGTTTATCCGCCGTCATTCTGCCGCTGGAGGCTATTGCTGGCGGTCATGGTCGTTACGCAAATATCGGTGTTATTGATCGGTCTTGGCAGACTGCAGGGCTTCGGTTTGGCCTGGCTTGGCATTACCTCCCTGTATGCACAGGCGTTGGCACTGGTGGCGGCCATGGGTGTGTGTATCGCCAGAGCCTGGCTAGCCCGGCTTTCCCCGCGTGGCGCATGGCTGGGGAGTTGGCTGATGGCTGTTTTGGTTGCCGGGACGTTCAGTTATTCAGCAGGCATTATAGGCACTGTACTCGGTGTGGGGCCTGGCAGGGATGGTTTTGGGATGTTCGTGCTGCAAAGCGTTCTGGCTGTGGCCCTGGTTGCAGTGGCCTTGTTCCGCTACCTGTTTATACGTGCCCAGTGGCAGGCACAATTGCTGGCACAGGCAGAGGCAAGGGTGCAGGCGCTACAGGCCAGGATACGGCCGCATTTCCTGTTTAACAGCCTCAATACCATTGCCAGCCTGATTCCGGAAGATCCTGTCGGGGCAGAGCGTGCAACCGAAGACCTGGCTGATTTGTTCCGTGGCAGTATGCGCCGTGCGGATCGCCTGATAAGCCTGTCTGAAGAGTTGGACCTGGCGAAGAAATACCTCGACATGGAAAAGCGCAGGCTGGGCGACCGGATACGCATTGACTGGCAGGTCAGTGCGCTTCCCAAGGGTGCCTCGGTGCTGCCGTTGACGCTCCAGCCTTTGCTTGAAAACGCCGTGGCCCATGGTATCCAGCCACGCACTGACGGCGGTGAAGTGCGTGTTTACGGGCGTAATGAAAATAACAATATTGTTATCACTATTTGCAATCCACTGGCGCCGGCCCCGCAGCGTAAGCGTAGCCGCGGCCATGGCATGGCATTGGCAAACATTCGGGAACGGCTGGAATTGGCTTTTGGGCCGGCAGCCAGCCTGATTACCCACCAGGATGAAGAACAGTTTTTTGCAGTACTAAGCCTGCCTTATGTTGAGAATACTGATCATCGATGATGAAATGCCGGCCCGCAACCGCCTGCGACGTATGTTGGCGGAGGTGCCGGCTGTGCAGGTTGCAGGTGAGGCTGCCACCGGACAGGAAGCGCTGCGCCTGATCCCGGTCAAATTACCGGATGTACTGTTACTGGATATCTCCATGCCCGGATTGGATGGCATGGCATTGGCGCAAATATTACAGCAGCAGGCCTCACCACCGGCTGTAATCTTCTGCACCGCATGGCCGGATCAGGCACTGGAAGCGTTTGAATGTAATGCGGTTGATTATCTGGTCAAGCCGGTTCGTCGTGAACGTCTGGAGGCTGCGCTGGACAAAGCCCGGCGTTTTATCGCCACGGGTGGTGGCCAGGTCAGCGGCGTATTTCTTCGCTCCACGCTGGCGGGGAGGGTCAGGCTGTTGCCTTTGAGTGATGTGATCTGTTTGTACGCGGAAGATAAGTACACGATGGCTGTACACGAAAACGGCAAGCTGGTGATTGATCAGACTTTGCTGGAGTTGGAAAAAGAATACGCAGACATCCTGGTGCGGGTCCATCGTGGGACCCTGGTGGCAAGAGACCGTATCCGGGAACTGGGAAAAGCATCCGACGGCCGCTATTACCTGCGACTTGAAGGCTGTGATGAGCGTCCGCAGGTAAGCCGGCGCAGTCTGCCGACAGTAAGAAAGTTTATCCGGGATTTGGCATGAAGAATAATCCGATTAAAATCGCAACGCGCAACAGCGCACTGGCCTTGTGGCAGGCAAACCATGTGCGCTCACTACTGTGCGAGGCCCACCCCGGTATTGAAATCGAACTGCTGAAGATCGTCACTGAAGGCGACCGGATTATCGATCGTCCACTGGCAAAAATCGGCGGTAAGGGTCTGTTTTTGAAAGAGTTAGAGCGTGCTTTGCTCAACGGGGATGCTGATTTTGCAGTGCATTCGATGAAGGACGTACCGGCGGAAATGACTGCCGGACTGGTACTTGATACGGTATTGCCCAGGGCTAACCCATACGATGCCCTGGTCAGCCGTGACGGCAGGCTGCTGGCAGAATTACCGCCCGGAAGCTGTATCGGTACTTCCAGCCTGCGTCGCCAGTCCCTGTTGCTGGCATTGCGGCCTGATCTCAAGGTCACAGATCTGCGCGGCAACGTCGATACCCGCCTGAGAAAACTGGATGAAGGGCAATACGATGCAATTATCCTGGCCTGTGCGGGCTTGCAGCGTCTTGGCCTTGGTGGGAGGATCACCGAAACACTGGATTCACCGGGCTGGTTGCCGGCATCGACACAGGGGATTATCGGTTTGCAATGCCGCGAGGCCGATGCGGAAACGCAGACACTGATTGCGTTCCTGGCGGATCGGGACACGGCGATTGTTGCCTTTGCGGAGCGGGCAGTGGCCCGGGTTTTAGCGGCCACATGTCAGCTGCCGTTGGCGGTGCATGCCGTTCTGATCGGGGGGGTGGTCAAACTGCAAGCCGTTGTTGGCAGCCCGGATGGCAAAGAAATGGTCAGGGCATCGGGTGAAGCTTCCGCAAGTGAAGCCGTTTCGATGGCAGAGCAGGTGGCCGCAGAGCTTTTAGAGAAGGGTGCCGGACGGATTATTGCGGCATTGTAGAGGCCATGTTGCCCGGCCTGTGCACGTTTTGGTTTCAAAATAGGCGATTAAATTTTTATGACACATGTTTTGATTACCCGTCCGCTGGAAACATCGCTGCAGCTTGCGAAGCAGCTTGACCAGCTTGGTTTCAGCTCCATTGTCATGCCGCTATATACCTTTTCGTCAAGCCAGCCCGGGATGGATATGCAGCACGCCTGGGCAGGGCCTGAAAAGGAGCTCAAAGGCCGTAAACTGGCCGTTTTTACCAGTCCGAGAGCAGTCCAGTTCGGGCTTGAACATATCCCGTCGAATTTTTTGAACAAACTGGAGTTTGCTGCTGTCGGTGCCGCGACCGCTGCACAACTTGAGGCCGCCGGTCATCAGGTGCAGGTACAGGCACACGGCGGGTTTACCTCCGAAGATCTGCTGCAAGTGTCGGAGCTGGCTATAGACCCGGGCGCAGCTGTTATTTTCTGTGCGCCGGGTGGGCGCAAAAAGTTAGCCAGGGGTTTGCAAGACCTGGGTTGGACAGTATCCGTGGCGATGGTCTATCAGCGCCGGCCGCTACCGCCAGCGCCCGACCTGATTGGTGAGCTTGTCGGTGTTGAAAGGCTGCTGAGTGTCTGGACGAGTATCTCGGCGCTCGAACTGGCCAGGGAGTATTTGCCGACGGTGGCCTGGAGCAAAATTTTGCATAGCCCGGCACTGGCCATTTCTACCCGTATAAAGCATCATTTACAGCAAGCGGGCGCAACCGACGTTGAACTGGCTGACGGACCCGGGAATGCCGGCCTGTTGCAGTCAATACAAGCGCGGTTAAGTACTAGCCCGAACATTTCACCAAGGCGGACGACAAAATGATAAATATATCGTTCAATCAGGGAGATAGACTTATGTTAACTTATTCTTGGCGGTCACAGTTTGTCCTATCCGGTTGTGCACAGGATCCTGGTGGCTTGCTAGTTCATACCCATCATGACGATCACGCCGGCCAGGGTCAGGCTTACCCCGGCCAGTTTGCGGCGGCTCACTTGCTCTCCCAGCATCAACCAGGCCAGCAATATAATGAATGCACCCGTGGTTTCATTAAGTGCAGATGCGATGGATGCGTCTGTCAGCTTGTATCCGGCCAGCCACATGATCAGGCCCAGGTACGAGGCCAGAAACGATGCCGCAATCACGGTGCCCCACGGCTGAGGTTGCCTGAAATTATGTCTGACACGCTGCCACCGTCTCGGCAGCACCATAAAAACCAGCATTCCGCCAACACCTCCCGCCAGGCGTAATTCAACGGTCCACAGGAATGGCCGGGTCTCGAGTATTTCTTTGACCATTACGATACCAACAGCCATCAGGAACATGGCTGCAATACCATAAATTGCGCCTTTTCTCAGGTCATCAGTATCCACCTCGGATCGGTGCGCACGCCAGGTAACCAGCAATACACCGGAAATAACCATACAGAAGCCAAACCACTGCCACGAACCCATCCGTTCACCTAAAAAGATGGTTGACAACAAAATGACAAAGGGGCTGAACAGGCCTGCCACGATACCGGTCCGGCTCGCTCCCATCAGGTTTAGTGCCCGCAGGTACCAGGTATCCGCCAGCGCAATACCCAGCAGGCCGGAAGTGACCACAACAAATAACTCGAACCCGGTGTACTCCGGTAGCGCCAGGCCGTTAAATAACAGGATCGTTGGAATCATCAGGACAAAGCCGAAACAATTCTTGAAAAGGTTCAGTTCGAAAGGCGGCAGCGTTTCTCCGGAGCGGCGCAACAGGATAACAGCCAATGCCCAGGTCAGTGCACTGGACAGGGCAAAAACCTCACCCCAGTTCATTCATGACATCCTGTCAGCCCTGGGGCTCACACAAAAGACCTACTCCACTACCGTGGCGCGGATCAACAATACCGGCTCCAGCGGCACGTCCTCCGCGTTCAGATCTTCGCTAAAGCCTGTTTCCACTCCAGCGATGGCCTCCAGCACTTCCATTCCGGCAATGACTTCGCCAAAAACCGTATACCCCCAGTTACGGGAATTTGGATCCAGGCTGGCGTTGTCATTCATATTGAAATAGAACTGTCGCGTGGCGGAATGCGGGTCTTCAAACCGCGCCATGGCGATGGTTCCTGTGACGTTCTGCAACCCGTTGCCCGACTCGTTACAAACCGGCGCATGCAGTATTTTTTCTTCGATGCCTTTGGTGTACCCTCCGCCCTGCACCACAAAACCGGGCATGACACGATGGAAAATCGTGCCGTTGTATTCATCCTCCAGTACATAGCGCAAAAAGTTATTGGCAGTCGCCGGCGCACGCATGCGGTTCAGCTCGACCACGATTTCCCCCATGCTGGTCTCCAGCCTGATACTGGGAAATAAATTATCCGGGATCATTTCCTGCGGGAAGCAATCCGGATCGGCAGACCAGGATGTGACAGGAATCATCATCAACAACAAGACAAACTTTTTAAACATGGATACACTCCATTGGTGTGCAATCAGCTTCCGCATTGTTAAAACGGCTTACAGGAGCCCATCATTTTGAACCTTCTGAAATCAATATTCATCTCTTGTTTTGTTTCCTGGCTGGCATTGCTGACAATTTACGCCTTTACTCAGCTGGCTAAAGGTGCCGAACCCTTGCTTTCCTGGCTCGGACTGGCGTTGGCGGCGTTTGCCCCGCTGGCTTTTTTCATCCGGGCATTCGTTGCCAAATCAGCCAGGACTCCACGCCATCCGGTTGAGTACAGCATACTCAGTGGTGCAGGCCTTGCCCTGACCATGGCTATGTCCTATCGCTACGGCGATGCTGCCGGCATCCTGCATATTTGGGCGGCCATAACTCTGCTGGCCTGGTTGACTTATTTGCGCTGGTATTCCGTATTCAGAGGCCGCGACGCGAAACCCCTGTCCGTGGGTTCACCGTTGCCGGAATTCCAACTGGAAACCATGGACGGCCACAGGGTTTCCTCCGAAAGCTTCAAGGCCAGGCCCCACTTGTTACTTTTCCATCGCGGCAACTGGTGTCCGTTTTGTATCGCGCAGATTGGCGAACTTGCGGCAGCCTACCGGCGACTTGAGGCGCTCGGTGTTGCCGTGGTGTTGATCAGCCCCCAACCCGTTAAAAAGAATCAACAACTGGCTGCGCGGTTTGATGTACCCATGGTATTTTTAACAGACCGGCATAATGAGGCGGCCAAAAAATTGGGGATATTTCAGGCGTGGGGTACACCGATGGGCATGCAGCTGTTGGGGTATGAATCCGACACGGTATTACCCACTGCCATTCTGACCGATGCACAGGGCAATATAGTGTTTACAGATCAGACCGATAACTATCGTATTCGGCCTGAACCCCAGGTATTTGAAAAACTGTTGACTGAATCCCTGAATCGGTAGTAACAAATACTAGTGGTCCAACAAGGTGTCAGCTTTCCCGGTGGGTTCTTCATGCTCGCCGACGGATCTTACATAAGACTGCTTCGTTTCACGGCATAGCGCACAACCCCGGCTTCTGATCCCACACCGGTCAACTGAAAGCCATTTTTCTCAAGCACCCGTATAGATTGGGTGAGATAGGGGAAGGTTTCTGCACAAACCTCAAACACGTTGTGGTGTGAAAATGCCCAGCCAACCAGGCTTGCAACGGCTTCGGTTGCAAGACCCTGGCGCTGAAAACGATCCAGCACAGAGTATCCGATTTCAACCGACCCTGACGCATCCGGCCGACCTTTGAAACCACAAATTCCAACCAACTCACCTGGTTCGTCCGGGGTCATCAGGTACCAGAATGACCAGCTCTGTTGGCTGGGGTCGCCAAGTTGCAGCAACGCATAACGCATGGCCGATGGCCCGTACAATTCAGGCGGCCATGACTCCGGTACGGCAACACCCAGTGCTGCCGCCAGAGATTTACTGCCTGCAATATCTTTCTCGATCAATTCCGTGGTGGCGGCAATCAAATTCAGGCGCGCTGATTGAATTTGTCTTAACAGGGATTCAGCCATGATATGCCGCCATCAAACAAGCCCAGGCCGGCTGCATTGCGGGCGTTGGAGACGCCGGCCAGAGTTTTACCAGCGAGCGCTTGAGGCGCGACAGGTTGTTTTCGCCATTGACTGCTTTGCCGGGTGTGAAACGCGCCCGGTCAAAGTCGATCAGGAATACCCGTGAATTTGTATCCAGCAATATATTACGGGCGTTCAGATCCGCATGCCAGACACCCGCCATGTGGAAGCGGCGAATACACTCGCCGACGTCGGCCCATAGTTTTTCCGATAAATCTGCGCTGGTTTGTACAACGGGCAGCACGTCCGCCAGCGTTTGTGCGCCTTCGATGCGCGCGGTCATGATTGCACCGCTTGAAAGCACACCGCGATGCTCGCACAAGGCAGCCAGCGGCCGGGGAACAGGCAAACCCAGTTCATGCAGCGCACTCAGCAGACTAAACTCCCGAAATGGCCGGGATCTTGAAACCGATGTAAATAAATAATGCTTACGGCTAAGTTTTGCTACCCAACCGCCGCGCAGATACTGGCGCAACACGACGGATCCGAAAGGCGCGTCAATAAACCATGCGCTGCCACGGCCAGTAGCCTGCCCCCGCAACACACCGCGCGCTGTCCAGTATTCAGCCTGGAAATATTCAGCGCTGGGCAGCTCCATGCGACTGGCGTCATAAACGATGCCCAGTGATTGTTCTTTGTGGATGACAGGCTTCATATGCGGTTTATTCTAAAGAACAGGACAAACTCAGCAAGCCTTTATTTCATGTCAGGCAGCTGATGTGCGCAATTGTTGCAGCAAATCACGTGATTCTTGCCGTCATTCACTTTTTTGACAGGCAATGTCGGAGAAAATAGGATAAATTCGAAACCTGGCGTTGCACACCAATGCAGCCGTGCCGATGCCCGTTTAATATTTTCCAGAAGGAAAGCAGGTGACCACACAATCAATTTGCATTTTGCGGCTATCAGCCATCGGCGACGTGACCCACGTATTGCCGGTGATCAATGCCATCCGCGAACACCAGCCACAGGCACATATCACCTGGATCATCGGCAGGCTTGAAGCCCGGTTACTGAAGGACTTTGAGGGCGTGGAGTTTATCGTATTTGACAAAAAGGGTGGTATAAACGCCATTCTCCGGCTCAGAAAGACCCTCAAAGACCGCCGCTTTGATGTGTTACTTCATATGCAGGTAGCGGCGCGCGCGAATTTGCTCAGCAAACTGGTTAAAGCACATCTTCGTATTGGTTGGGATAAACCACGCTGGCGTGACCGGCATCAATGGTTCATCAACCGGTCTGTCCGCAGCGTGTCTCAACAGCACCAGGTTGATGCGTTTCTGGAGTTTGCCCGTGCTGTCAATGTACCTGTGGGACCACCGGTGTGGAATCTGCCGATATCTGAGCAAGATAGTGAGTGGGCCGCGCAGGTATTGGGTAACGGCCCGCCCATCCTGATGATAAGCCCCTGTTCCAACCACGAGCTACGCAACTGGGCAGCCGATCGTTACGCAGCTGTGGCGGACCACGCGATTGAAAAACTGGGTATGCGCGTCGTATTGAGCGGCGGACCTTCTGAGCTGGAAAACAAAACAGGGAAGGTCATCGAATCACTGATGCAGAACCGTGTTCAGAACCTCATCGGCAAAGACACCATCCGTCGGTCTGCCGCCTTGTTGCAGCGCGCCGCAGTGTTGTTGTCGCCGGATTCAGGCCCCGCCCACCTTGCATCAGCCATTGGTACGCCCGTCCTCGGACTATATGCGGCAACACCAAGCCAACGCTCAGGCCCATACAACAGCCTCGACCTGTGTGTGGATGAATACGCCGGGGTCGCGCGGCAATTCAAACATAAAGAACCGCAACAGCTACGCTGGGGTCAGCGCATCGAGTTTCCAGGCGTCATGGACCTGATTAAAACGACGGCAGTGATCGCCAAGCTTGATGCCTTTATGAATAGTCCTGGTAAGACTTTTCTTCAATGATCTCTGAACCCAGGTAAATATTCAGCTCTTTCTTGGCATTGGCCCGCTGGTCATTGGTGACATAAACACTCCTGGCCAACTCAACAAAGCGCTGATCAAACTCCCTTGCCCGCTCCTTGTCACGGATATCGTCCTCAATTTCCCACAATGTCTCGTTAATGGTCTTCAATTGAGCATGGATGCGAATAACGGTTTCATCCTGCTCAACAGATTGTCGCCAGGTGTGGCGCAGCAATGCCAGTTCACGCCGTACATTGGCGAGCTTGCCGGGATCGCTGATGCGCTCGGACTTGATTTCAAGAATGGTGATTTTATCCAGTACTTCGCCCGGTGATACCGGTACCTGAATGATGTCCATGCCCATACCTTTGTGCTTAAACCCTGAATGTGTAGTCTTTATTTGGATCCCGCTCAATATCCGGCGGATAATTTTTTCGTTTATCAGCGTAATATTGCGCCCGCTGGTCGCCATCTGCGGCCCGGTTAAAAGTGATATATAACACACGCCGTGCATGATCTGTTGTGTTCGGTTTGGAGCGGTGTGGTGCATAAGAATCAAAAAACACTGCATTGATCGCTATCATCGCGGTGAAACTGTTCGACCTGTTGCTTGCTTAACATCATGCTGTTACCACTCGCTGCCGGTTAATCACTGTCCACTTTACGCCTTTTCCACAGCATTTTAATGACTGAAATCAAGTTATTAGCAGTCCAATACAGGACCATTCCCGCCGGAAACGTGTAAAACAAAACCAGGAAGCCGACCGACATGAAAGCCAGGTTGCGCGACTGTTTGCGCTGCAGGGCTGCGTCCATGGCCGGATGCGTGTGCAGTTTTGCGGCAACAAATGAAAACCCGGTCATGATAAACGGCAGCAGATTCAGGGTTCCACCAAAAAACGGCAGGCTGAACGGCAATGGTAAAAAGGCATCGGCGTGAGACAAATCTGCAATCCACAGAAATGACTCGCCGGACAGGTGGATATTTTCCGCCAGCATGTTAAATGCACCGATGAACACAGGTATCACGACAAACACTCCCATCAGGCTTTTCAAGCTGTAAAGCGGATGAACGTCTTCGTTTTTGTACATCGCAAGAATTTTCTCCGACTGTTCAGCGCCTTTGTAATCCTTTTTGATCGCTGCCAGTGTCGGTGCCAGTCGCGCGTCAATCTCGTGTACCTGATTCTGCAAACCTTCGGCGATCTTGCTCAGCGGGCGCATCAATAAACCCACCAGCAGCGACATCACCATGATGGCCAGCCCCCATTGTGGCACCACCATCGCAATACCGCTGAGCAGGTAATACAACGCCTGGCAAATCCAGCGCAACCAGAACCATAGTCCGGAATACATCAGGTTTTCGAGCCCGGCAGCAGCCTGCTTCAGCACCTCAGGTTCAACCGGGCCAAGGAACAGGTCCATTCGTTGCCGGCTTTCGCTGTCCAGCTGTACTGAGACCAGTGCGTCTTCAACGGCCTCCCCGGTCACGACATTGACCGCCAGGGTAGCGCCCGGCAATATCATGGCTGTCCAGAAGCGGTTACGGAAGCCAAACCAGCCTGACACATCGCGCATCACCTGCTGCGGTTCATCAAGCCCCAACATTTCAACATCTGAGCCAGTAAAGAACAGGTAACGTGATTGTTCCAAAAGATAAGCAAAGCCGCTTGCGGGCGCAGGCCTGAAGTCCTCACCACTCATCAAAGTCGCTTGCCCGGCACCAACCGATGTCACCGATAACATCCAGCCCTGGTCTGGAATGCGCCACCTGCGTGCCGACCGTCCATTTTTGTCAGCAAATGTCAGCACCGTGGCACCATCTTCGCGTTCACGTTCAAGCTGCAATTGCGGCGCGTTTTCCTGCGCAAACACAAGCATGCCCTTGGCTGCAGACAATACCCGGATTTGTGCCCCGGTAATGGAACAGGCGGGAAAGCAGGATTCGGCCCGCAGCAAATCACCTTGTTTGCTGAACTGTAGTCGCAGAGACTCTGTATCAACCGTGACAACAGCCACAGCAGCCAGCGGTTGCATCAGGCCCACAGCCAGCAGGCCCAGAACGGCCAATCTGGGGAAAACATTGCTCGTCATTACTTATGAAACCGTGTGTTTTCGCGCATCACAGCCTCCAGCACATCGACGTTGAACTGCAGTTGATCCACCAGGCGATATTCATTATCACGTACCTCATACCTTCCATTTGGGAAAGTTACTGTGATCTGATTGGGCTCCAGCACGGCATAGTTGTAATAGCTGCCCGCTACCAGCCAATCCCATTGCGGCCCGTCATACAGATCATTGCCACTTGAATAGTCGGCAGGTGGATTCGAGCAACCCAGCAAGCGCTGCATTAACGTCGCCGCAATGTCATAGTGTGATGTCCGGTGCGTGATAACTTGCGGCTCCATATCCGGCCAGGCAAGCAACATCGGTATCTTGAGCTGGTAACGGCTGTAGCCGGATCCATGCCCTTTTACACCGTCACCATTCTCATTGAATTCCTGACCGTGATCGGACGTAATTATCACCACCGTATTATCGGCCAAATCACGGCGCTGCAGGTCTGCAAGTACCTGTCCGACCATATCATCAGCAAACATCACCGCAGTCTTGTAGTCAGCGAATTCTTCCGGTAGCGGATCTGAAGAATCAACCAGGATGCGGCCTGCATATTCCGGTGGGTAGGTATTGACGCTGACTGCATCGTAAAAAAGGAAGCCAAAGAATGGTTTTTTGTCATCCCGCTGATCCAGCCACCGCAGCCAGTCTGCGTTCATGATCCGGTCACGCTCCCAGGCGGTGGCATCGACCGGCTCCGTCGCTATCCTGAGACCTGGCACATGCGCAAATGCAGTCCGGTCCAGTGCTGCCGGCCGGTACATGCTGGAACTGCTGAACAAGCCCATCTGGTAGTCATTCCGCATCAATTGAGCCATCAAAACCGGTGGTTTTTGCAGTGCTTCAAAGCTGCTGAAGTAACCGGGTGGCAGTCCGTAGAACAGACTGAACACCCCCATGCGGGAAGAGTTCCCACCACTAAAATGATTGGTAAACCGCGTGGCCCGTTGCTGGCTGAAGCGATCCATTTGCGGTGTAAACCCGCCTCCAAGCATGTCACTGCGCATGGCGTCCACGAGGATAATCAGCAGGTTCAGAAATTGTGGTTCAGCACGGTTGCTGACGGAACACTTCAATGGTGCCAACGGATAGTTCAAATCTGCAGCACCGGCTTGCTCCAGACCGTCTGCCATGCGTCTGGCCAATTGCCGCTCCCTGCTTTGGCTGATGTCCACCAGGCCATATTTCACCAGCAGTCCCTTGGCTGTAAATCCCCGTTGCACCGGCAATTGTTGCGCGACACGGGTGACCGGCACGTAATAACTCGCATCAGCCCAGGCAAAAATACCTTGTGAGACCAGCAGGCAAACCCCAATCAGCACAGCCAGCGCCCTGCCCCGATGCGCCGGCGCAGCGCTGACCCAGAACCAGACTCTGCCGGCAAGCAAAGTCTCAAATACCAATGCAATCACGAACATGACAGCGATAAACAGCCAGCTTGAAGTCCCCAGAATTTTGACTGTCAACAGGTTGATATGAAAACGGCTCTGCGACCACAGCAGACTATCGAGCATGATGATCGCAATCATTGCAGCCATCAGCACAACAGCCAGAGTCTTCACCCATCCATAAGACGGCCGGATCAGGATCACCGGGCCAACCAGCAGCAGTAATGGCAACAAGGCCAGCCAGGCATGGTGGGCGACATAGATGCTTACCAGGTATACCCATGCCAGGGCTGTATGACCACCAAGGCCGCTGCCCAGATAACGCAAACCGATCAAGCCCAGAACGATGGCATTGGCCATGCCAAACCAGCCCAGCCAGCGAAAAAGTTGCGCTCGGGATCTTCTGTGGGGTCGTTTGCGTGTTTGCAACTCAGGCACCTCGCTGCGCCCTCTGTTGCCGCTCCTGAGCTTTCTCAGCGGCCAGACGCGCAATCTCGCCGGCGCCCAGATCGATACTGTTACCAATATTAAAAACCATCTGTGGGCGCAGCGTTTGCATGCGCTGCCGGAACGCCAGACGCGTTGCCAACAGGCGGGATATTTTCACAGGAACCTCAGCGAGATTTTGTGGTGAAACTATGTCACCGGCCAGTTTTCGGAAGGATGCCTCCAGCGGCTCACAACCAAGTTCCTGCCAATCGGGGTTACGCACCCGCCGGGGCAAATCAACAAACAACACAGGTTTCCCCAGACCCAGCGCGTATTCAATTGCCATGGCAGACCAGTCACAAATGAGAATATCAGAGCGCAACAGGGTATCGCTTTCCGCCATGCGCTCCTGATATTCAAAATTGGCATGTTGGCCATACCTGGCCAGCAATCCATTGATTAAATCGGGCGTCATTGCCAATGTCTGGTAGTGCGGCCGGATAATGACGTGGTAACCCGCATCCAGCAGCAAACCGGTCAGTTCGTCGCCGCAGCTGTTGAATATCGAATCATCGCCCCAGGTAGGTGCAATCAACACCACCGGCGGATCACTGCAGACACCCTCTCGTTGCTGTGATTCTGCAGCAGCCAGCAGACTTTCCAGCCGCGGGTGCCCATATTCAAACAGGTTACGCGTCGGCAGGTCGGCAATAAGCTCCCGCTTGCGCAGCTCGGCGACATGATGCGGACCCACGCAAAACAGGCTGTCGTAGGCATCGTATGAATTGGCATGATCCACCATATGCGTGCTGCCGAGCGAGTGAAACAGGTAAATATAGTGCACCGGATTAATGGACTTCTTCAACTGCAAATTATCCAGATCCATCATGGTCAACACCACGACATCGGCCTTTTGCATATTGAAATGCAGGGTCAGGAAGAACCCTGCGGGAATACAGATGGCATTGAACAAACCATGCTCCCGGCTCAAACCCGGGTCCGTGGTGTCGGAAGTCACATAGGTGACTTTCTTCTGCAAGGCGGCATTGAGCACCTCAACCAGGGGCTCGAAGTAATGCCAGTCCTGACCACTCTCCGAGTAAATGACGATATTGCGCCAGTCGGCGGATAATTTACGGTACCCGCGCCAGCCGGACCAGGCCTGAAGCATCCCCATCCGTTCACCAATGCCGTCAAGCAGTCCCATCGCCAGGATCTGTGCCGATGTTCATTCAGGCGTCCAGATCATTATCGGTATCAATGCCGGGACCGGTTTTAACCGACCTGGGTTTGAACAATGCCTTGATCCGGTACCAGTAGGTCTTGATGGCCAGAATCAGGGAGGCGAACAGTCCCACAATGGCTGATATCACCATGCTGCCGGTGGTTGGGTCGAGATAAGCCAATGCTGACACAGGCACCAGCAGCGAGGCGGTTGCGATCAGCAAAACCAGCCGGAACCGCCACAGATGTGATGGTCTGCATTTACTCATGGTCATTTTTCTCATGCGCCAATCACAACCTGCAGTGCCTGCTCTAAGCGGGCCATATCATAATCACTGATCTCGCCCATGGTGGAGATCCGGAACATTTGCTCAGCAAGCTTTCCCTGGCCGGCATAGATTATAAAACCATATTGCTTCAAGCCATCATGCAGTTCACTGTAGGCCATGCCTGTGGGCAGGTGATAACTGCGCAATACACAGGAGCTTTCCGCTGCGGGCAACCACGGTTGCACACCCAGCTTATGCAAGGTTGCAGCAACATTCGATGCCAGCTTGCGATAACGCGTCCTGCGTACGCTCCAGCCTCCCTGCTTGTGCAATTCTTTCAGTGCCTGCGCCAATCCCAGCATGGCATTCACTGCCGGTGTAAACGGGGTGGAACGCTGCGCCTGGTTGTCTGCCCATAAAGGTAAATGCAGACTCAGAGTACGTGGCTCAATATTCTGCCTCAGGGCATCACGCCGGCATAACACCATGGCAAGTCCGGGAATGCCGTGCAGGCATTTGTTCGCAGTTGCAGCAATCGCCTGCAAACAGGTGTTACTGAAAGGGATGGTCTCAGCGCCAAAACTGGACACGGCATCAAGCAATAATGGAACATCATGCTCTGCACACAAGGCGGCGATCTCCCCGACCGGATTTAACCTGCCCGTCGTGGTTTCGTGATGAACTGCAACGACATGAGATATCTCACCCGATGCCAGTACTTCAGCCAGCGCATCAAGGTCGATTTCGGCGCCCCAGGGTGCGTTCAACACCTGGTAGTCGATGGCGTAAATACCGGCGAGCTTGCTCAGCCTTTCACCATATACGCCATTTTCCAACACCAGCAGATGTGCATCCTGAGCCAACAATGACGCCATCATGGCCTCCACTGCAGAGGTGCCGGAGCCGCCGACCAACACTGCGGTCCACACCAGCGGGTCGCATTGGTAGATGGCCAGCAATGACTCGATAAGCTGGTCCTGGAGATCAAAAAACTCGGGTTCGCGATGGCAAAGGTCTACCGATGCAACCGCCCGACGCACATCCTCACTTAGCGAGACGGGACCCGGGTTAAGCAGAATAGATCTCATACACCCGGAGCCTGGCTGACGACCCACAACCAGATTGCACAACTTCCCAGGTACAGGGAAACAGGTAATTCACCATTGCGGATCAGAGACTGGTAGGTATCCCAGCGATCGGCTTTCAAGTCGGCCCATTTGAAACGCCCGGGAATAATGGCACCTATATTCTTGCTCCATGCACGCCACTCATCCGCAAAAATGCTTTCCAGCTTGCTGTCTTCATAGGCAATGGCCGCGGGATACCAGATAAGGAAAAACGAAACAACCCCAACGGATACGTACAGATTGGCAGATGCGAGAGCAAAGCCACTTAAAATCAGTAAGTTACCAAGATACAATGGATGTCGCACCAGCGCATACGGACCGTTGGACGCCAGTTGTTTGTTCTTGTGAATAAACCCGGCGGCATAAATACGGAAAACCTGGCCGAAAGCGGCCATCGCCAGGCCTGGCAAGACCAGGTTTAAACCCGGGCGCACAAAGTAAGCGCAGGCTGCCACCAGCAATAAACCAATACCCTGGCGTAAGATTTCGTTGTATCTGATACGGTCAAACCAGCCCATGATGCCGGTGCGGTCGCCGCGCCGATGGATTCTGTCTGAACTCATGTGCTACTCCACACAATAAGCGTTGATTTTACTAGATTTCTGCATATGACATGACTGTTTTATCATGAGTCGACGGCCATCTGACTGATCAGGCGACGGGCCACATCCACCGGCCTGATCTTGGGGCGTGCCAGCCTGTCCGGAACACCCCGGGCCGTTTGCAGGTGCATGAAAGCCGGCGCCTCAGCGTGGAGAAAATCGCTCATATCCCCAGGTCCGCCGGACCGGTACACATTTCGATACCCGCAAGCCCCGGCGATGGCCGGGAAATCAATCACTGAACTGACCGTGGCCTGCCCACCCGTCGATTCGTGTACCTGGTTGTCCAGCAGCAGGTGATAAAAATTGCCGCCACCGTAAGCGCCCACCGTTGCGAAGTTACCCATGCGCATCAACGCAGCACCATCACCGTCGACCACAATCACCTTTTTGTCTGGCCTGGCCATCGACAAACCCAGGCCCAGCGATGAGGCACAACCCATGGAGCCGACCATGTAGAGCTGGTTTGGGCGGTCTTCGATGGCATAAAGCTCACGCCCGGTAAAACCGGTGCTGGCAATCAATACGGTTTCATTCACATCGGTACAGGCGATAAGCGCGCGCAAAACCTCATGCCGCGTGGGCAATTCTGACACTTCGGCAAGCTCGTGCTCATGGTGTTGGTCCCGCTGGTTTACGAATGCAGAATTTTGCCGCAAGGCACAGGACGCAACCGCAGCCTTGCGCATGATAAGTGCATAGGGCCTGCCACTGGCATCCATGCTGGAAACGGCTGTTTGCAACACGCCAGCTACATCCTGTTCCTGCTCAGGAAACCAGCTCCATGGTATTGCCATGGTTTCCAATAGCTGCTGTGTGATCTGGCCCATCAATTCATGTTGCGGCTCATCCGGCCTGCCTGGCTCACCCCTCAGCGTGATGATCAGCAATACGGGAATTTGAAACACGTGGTTTAACGAGGTCAGCGGGCTAACGGCGTTACCCAGGCCGGAGTTTTGCATCATGACCACTGAGCGGCGGCCACCCAGAGCGGCACCAGCGGCAGCAGCGACGGCATCACCCTCATTGGCCGAAGAAATATAGGTGAGCCCGGTCTCGCCAATGGTGTAATTGATCAACGGGGTCAGATAGGAGCAGGGAACTGCCGCCCAGAAATCAAAGCCCAGTTGTCTGGCAAGCGCTACAAATTGACTGGCTTCTATCACGGTTGTCCCGGCAAGTATGATCAACCTGTAAAGTCTAACCGAATCAGCGCAGGTGTTTTAAGGCATTTTTTAACCCGTGCTCCATGCACGCGGCCTTTTCATTCCGGCAATTTTGCACGCCTGTTGCACATAACCATATGGAAACAATTCAAAAACAAACTTCTTTGCTGCTTTTTTACCGCATTGATTTTCAGTTGCCAGGTAAGCTATTAAGTGACGGACATCGGCCGTAATATCATGCTCGCTATAATACTTCCGCATAAAATTCAGGGCCGGCCAATAGCTATCGTTTAACTTGATACCTTCTTCTCTGGCCAGTTCATGTGCAATATCCTCATTCCAGTCATCGGGGTTAATCAAATACCCTTCGGCATCTCTTGAAACCTGTATATCCAAATCTTCAACTCCCATATCGTTTAGCTGTACTGCCCAATGTCTAAATGAGCTGGCACTCATGATGACGTTTCCGCGGAAACGCGGTGCGCCGGAACGAACTTGACTCGGGATCACAGTCGCTTGTTATGTAGTTCCTGCTTCACCGTTTTTCCCAATAACCAGGTTTGCGTTTCTGATGTGCTACAGCGATAACTTCGACATTTCCCGAGTTGACACGATAGATGAGGTTGAATGGGAATCGAGGGAATACGTATTTTCTTTCGGAATTAACCCACTTTGGCCACCGATTCGGATCTTCCGAAATTATTTGGATGGCATGCTCGATTTCAGCCTGAAATGAGTGAGCAACAATTGGATTGCGATCAAAATACCAAAGAAAGGCAGCCCGCAACTCCCGAACTGCTTCAGGATGAAAACTTACTTCAATTGTCACTGACGGTGAAGACTTCGGACCTCACTTTGCCCCAAGTTACCATTTGAACAAGTCCCGAATCGAGTTCCGAAACTCTTCGGGATATTTCATCAACCCAAGCTTCCTCGACACCATCCTCGGCGTAATCTTCAATACTGCCGAGCAGTAACCCGACAAGTTCAGCACGTTCCCGGTCGTCAAGGCTCAATGCTCTTTCAAATAATTTTTTTGCCGATGCGACCATAGTTATATGTTAGCACTGTTAAGTGCAATCAGTGGCACAGCAGTGAGTCAAGCCCTTTACTCCGGTTCAATAATCACCGCGGTGCCTATCGCCAGTAATTCCGCCGCACCACCCATCATTACTGAAGTGGTAAACCGGGTGCTGATAATGGCATTGGCACCCAGGCTCTCGGCCTCGGCGGCCATGCGATCAAGGGTCTGCTCGCGACTTTCAGCCATCAACTTGGTGTACTCATGAATCTCACCACCGATGACATTACGCAGACCGGCCAGGATATCCTTACCGATATGGCGGGCACGAACGGTGTTGCCGCGCACCAGCCCAAGTGTCCTGACAATGCGATGATTGGCTACTGTTTCACTGGTTACTGTTAGCATTTCAGATCTCCACGTCTTTGTATTTGTCTGTTTTACGTTCAATCAGCCTTTGGCGTAATACTGAATACAACAGCGTAGCCAGGCCACCATAAATCGCAATCAGAATAAGCTTCATACCGATATGTATCTCGTCGCTAAATAGAAATCCGACCAGACCGATGCCGGCGATGGCCAGCAAGCCTGCGATTAACATCAACCAGCCGATCCTGCGGGGCGTGTGAACGCCAAAATCATTCATTGTTTCTCTCCATTTGTCTTCGCCCACCTCGCTGAGGTGCGCAGTGCTGATGCGTTCCCGCAATACACGCAGCTTGGCAAGATCTTCCCGGCATGCGTCACATACTTCACAATGCAGCGTGACTCGCTGGCGTTCCTGTTGGGTTAATTCTCCATCGACAAAGCCCGACAGCCATTCACCCAGGTGTTGATCTACAGCTTGTTTCTGCTTAACCATGACGGGTCAATTCCTCTCTTAAAGCCAGTCTCGCCCGGTGTAGTCGGGACATCACCGTTCCCGGGGCAATCTCCAGGGCAGTGGCAATTTCTGCATAACTCAGGTCCATGTAATCACGCAATACGATGATCTGGCGTTGTCCGGCTGATAGCTTCGCCAAGGCAAGCTGTAAGCCCTGGTCGCGCTGAGCGATCTCCAATGCGGCCTGCGGGCCGGGTCCGGGATCGCTCAGTTCCTCGACAGCACTATGGCCGGGGCGCCGTTGCCTGATCAAATCGATACAGTGATTGCGCAGCACGCGTAAAAACCACGGTTTCAGCGGTCCCTTACTGACATCATACGCATCCGGCTTCCTGAGCAGCCTGACGAACACGTCATGCACCGCATCTGTAGCATCCTCCGCATTCCCGAGCATCTGGGTAGCCAGTGCGTGTGCGCCGTTTCCAAGCTGTACTAATTGTTGTCGCATATTGTGGTTTTTCATTGGACTCAGCCTATAGTACTCGTGGGTACAACTTTTATTCCCAAAAGAATCTAGTACTCCTTCAATGTGATAACTACGGATTCAGAGGTAACCAGATGTTCCAGGACAAGA
>ENA-OSCG01000020-OSCG01000020.1-marine-sediment-metagenome-genome-assembly--contig:-NODE-20-length-30394-cov-8.007153_pt1 | contig 30394 bp, 28 predicted proteins | sample MGYA00237880_ERZ529332 | MGnify/ENA primary metagenome ERZ529332 (study PRJEB26373, sample SAMN05710708) | marine sediment metagenome | biome: marine; feature: ocean trench; material: sediment... | reverse complement strand
CATTTCGGGAAATCGCCCAAATGTCCTGTAAGGCTTTGAATTGAAATGATAACGTTCATTATGTCGTCCGCCTTGGTGAAATGTTCGGGTTAAAGCTGAAACTCAGGTAAAGAGACAACCAAACCGTCCAATTCTCCGCACAGGGATATCTGGCACGCTAGTCGGCTATTGGGTCGTAAATCGTCGACGATGCATAACATGTCACTTTCCATTGGATCGGCAAGGCCGGTTCGATCAATCCATTCCGGAGCCACGTAAACATGGCAGGTTCCGCAACTGCAACAGCCACCGCACTCAGCGACAATGCCATCTATACCGTTGTCGATGGCAGCTTCCATGAGGGACGTACCCACTTTTGCGACGACTTCTACGCGTCGCCCGTCGAACTCAATGAAAGTTATTCTTGGCATAATTTTTCCATTAAGGCAGTATCTCCCGACGTCATCTTTTCACACTGGCATAAGAGCCTTGCGTTCTTGCCCATTGCTTTTCCTCCAGAAAGTGTATTATTATGCATTTTATATGATATAGATCAACAAATGGTGTAATATAATGCAAGTTAGTGAAGATTCTTCTAATGGCGATGACCGTGTTGACGAGCAGCGACTTTCTTTTGATACGCATCCGGAACGCTACCGGCACTGGGAACTGAAGTTCGATGGCCCAGTGGCTGTGTTGCGCATGCGCGTGGACGAGAGCGGTGGGCAGTTCAGCGGCTACGAGCTGAAAAAGAATTCCTACGATATCGGTGTCGATATCGAGTTGTACGATGCCGTGCAACGTCTCCGGTTCGAACACCCGGAAGTCAGAACGGTGGTGATGACATCGGCTTTGCAGGGTATGTTTTGCGCTGGTGCCAATATCGGCATGCTGGGAAACTCAACACATGTCCACAAAGTTAACTTTTGCAAATTTACCAACGAGACCCGAAATTCAATCGAAGACGCATCCGCATGTTCGGGTCAGCGCTATCTGGCTGCACTGAACGGCACGGCGGCGGGCGGCGGCTATGAACTGGCTATGGCTACAGATCATATCCTGTTGATCGATGACGCCAATGCAGCGGTGTCACTGCCGGAAGTTCCCCTGCTCGCGGTGCTGCCGGGCACGGGTGGTCTGACCAGGCTGGTGGATAAACGCAAAGTGCGGCGTGACCTTGCCGATGTGTTCTGTACTCTGGAGGAAGGTGTCAAAGGCCAGCGTGCGATTGACTGGCGTCTGGTGGATGAAATTGCGCCGTCTTCACAATTTACTGAACGCACAAAAGAACGGGCACTTGCAATGGCGGCGTTATCGGACCGCCCGACTGACGCAAAAGGAATTGAACTTGTACCGCTGAAAATACAAAGCGGTACAGATCTTATCGAATACCCACATCTCAAAATCAGCATTGATCGAAATCTGCGGGTGGCGACCCTGATGATCACCGGCCCTGATGAACCCGCACCGGATTCGGTTGATAAGGCGCTCCTGCAGGGGGTGAATTTCTGGCCGCTGGCAGTAGCCCGGCAACTGGACCATGCCTTGCTTCATTTGCGCTTCAATGAACCCGAACTGGGTACCTTGTTATTCAAGACCCAAGGCGATAACGCCGCCGTGTTGTCGTATGACGAATTCCTTCAAAAGCACAAAAATAACTGGTTTATCCGAGAAGTGATTCTGTACCTGAAGCGAACCTTCAAACGCATAGACGTAACGTCCCGCACCATGATCGCGTTGATCGAACCTGGAAGCTGTTACGCAGGATTCATCAGCGAGCTTGGTCTCGCTGCCGACAGGATCTATATGCTGGACGGGCAATTCGAAGACGATCAGAGGCCTGCAGCGGCCCTTGTTCTGAGCAAAACAAACTTCGAATTATTTCCGATGGCCAACGGGCTGTCACGTGTTGCTACGCGTTTCTACGGTGATGGCGCTTCACTCGAAAATGCGCGTAGACTGGTTGGCAGGCAATTGCTTGCTCAAGCAGCGCTGGACGCCGGTCTGATCACTTTTGCGCCCGACGATATCGACTGGGAGGATGAAATCCGCATGCTGCTTGAGGAGCGCTCCAGCTTTTCGCCAGATGCGTTAAGCGGCATGGAAGCTAACCTGAGGTTTCCCGGACCGGAAACGATGGAAACAAAAATATTTGGCCGGCTGAGCGCCTGGCAAAACTGGATATTTCAACGCCCCAATGCAGTGGGCAAGACCGGGGCGTTGCGTACTTATGGTACAGGCAAACGGGCTGAATTTGATCGCAAGAGGGTTTAATTGTGAATAGTGTTGTCGACTACGATTCTTTGATTCCAAACAATGTTGATCTAAGTTCTGATCGACGATTACAGCGCGCGCTGGAGCGCTGGTTTCCGCGTTACAAGAGCTGGTGGCTCGACATGGGTCCGGACGGCTTCCAGGATGCGGAAGTGTATCTGCGCACTGCCATCGGGGTGGATTCCGATGGCTGGGCAAAATTTGGCTATGTTCGCATGCCCGAGTACCGTTGGGGTATATTGCTTGCACCAGCTGAAGAGGGTCGAAAAATTGCCTTTGGCCAACATAAAGGCGAGCCCGTCTGGCAAGAGGTACCCGGTGAATATCGAGGGTTGCTGCGTCGGTTGATCGTGGTGCAGGGCGATACGGAACCGGCTTCCGTGGAACAACAACGCCATCTCGGTAAAACTGCACCGTCACTCTATGACATGCGTAACCTGTTCCAGGTGAATGTGGAAGAAGGCCGCCACCTGTGGGCCATGGTTTACCTGTTGCACAAATACTTTGGCCGGGACGGTCGCGAAGAAGCTGAGGAACTACTGCGGCGGCGATCCGGCAATGTCGATACACCCCGGATTCTGGGTGCATTTAATGAAAAGACACATCACTGGCTGGCGTTCTTCATGTTTACATCGTTTACCGACCGGGACGGCAAAATGCAGCTGGAATCGCTGGCCCAGTCGGGCTTCGATCCACTGTCACGCACCTGTCGCTTCATGCTCACCGAAGAGGCGCATCACATGTTTGTTGGGCGCACCGGGGTTGAGCGTATCATTCAGCGGACCTGCGAGGCAATGAACGAACAGGGAATAACGGATCCGTATGAGATTGAAAATATCCGCAGCCAGGGTGTCATCGACCTGCCCTTGATTCAAAAGAAAATAAATTTTCATTTCTCCGTAACACTTGATCTGTTTGGCTCGGAAGTATCGACCAACGCCTCCAATGCATTCAATGCTGGCATCAAGGGTCGGTACCGGGAGACGAAGATTGATGACGATCACCAGTTGCATGACGCCACCTACCCGGTGACCAAGATGATTGACGGCGCTATCACCATCGTTGACACGCCGGCGATTACTGCGATCAACGCACGTCTCTGCGATGACTATATCAAGGACTGCAAGCGTATGGTCGATCGCTGGAACCGGGTCATATCCCGCTATCAGCTGGATATCGAGCTAACCTTGCCGCATCGGGGATTCAATCGCCAGGTCGGTGAGTTTGCGGCTGTCAGCGTCAGCCCGCACGGCCGCGTGCTTGCGACGGAGGAGTTCGAAAAAGCACGCCCCAGGTGGTTGGGTACGGACGCTGATGAAGAATATATCCAGTCATTGATGGTGCTGGTATCTGAGCCGGGGAAATTTGCCAACTGGATCGCCGCCCCCAAAGCCGGTATCAATGGCAATCCGACCGGCTACGAATACGTGAAGCTGGCCGGTTGAATGTAAGCCATTGAGGGCATGTAATTTGAACAAATAATCTGGCGATCCGGAATTGGCAGGGCAGTTACGCAACAGGGACTTTCGTCTGGATGATAATCAATACCTGGATCTGGCTTGCCCTGGTCATGGGAACTTACGGCAAGACCTTCCTGAATACATATTTTGACAAATGGCCCTTGGTACGGAAGGCTCTTCATTAAGCAATGCTGCTTAGCAGTTGGTTAGTGCGGTCTTGCCAGAACCCTGACAGGTACATCCAGGCCGAATTCAAACGAATCAAAAAATATCCGCTGCCGCTCCGCGCCGTTATCCAGGAAGGCTGCACGACCGGCGTCTATCATGGCCGGCGGGCCACTCATATAAATGTCAAAACCAGATAGATCCCTGTGCTGTTGTAGTACCGCATCATGCACGAAACCGTGGAAACTGTCCTGTTCATCATCACCATCTGGTGCTGAAAAGGCGGTAGAAAACTGGATGTGGTCGTTTTGCTCCGCCCACTGCAGGGCGAGTTCGTGCAGGTACAGTTCAGCCTGGTTCCGCACCCCCCAGAACAGGTGTAGCGGTCGCCGGTCATGGTGTGACAGCAAATCTTCCACCATTGATTTCAACGGTGCAAAACCGGTGCCGCCGGCCATTAGAATCATTGGCCGGTCGGTGTTGTCGTGGCGGATAAAAAAAGTACCCAGCGGGCCTTCAATGCGCAGAATGTCGCGCTCTTTTAACTGATCAAAAACCCAGCCGGTGAAATCACCGCCGTCGACATGGCGGACATGCAATTCAATTTCGTCTTCCAGTTGCGGTGGGCTGGCGATGGAGAACGCCCGCCTTTTACCCTCGGGCAAAAGCACATCGACATACTGCCCGGCCAGGAACTGCAGCCGCTGTGCTGTCGGCAGTTTGATTTTCAGGCGCATCACATCCGGCGCCAGCAGGGTCTTTTCAGTTACCCGTACCGGTATTTTGCGTACCTGAATATCCCGCACGGCCTCAATTTCGCGGGCATGGATGACCAGGTCTTCGGTCGGCTCAGCCTGGCACAGCAAAGCAGCGCCGTCGGCGATCTCAGCGCGGGTCAGTGCCAGTGGCGGGTGGAACGGGTAGTGCACATCACCGGATTCCAACCGGCCCCTGCAACTGCCACAGGTGCCGTTTTTGCAGCTATAGGGCAGCATCACGCCCTGGCGCAGGGCGGCAGTCAGGACGGTCTCACCTTCATTGACCGTGAAGGTGGCACCACTGCTGATGATCTTGACTTTAAATTGCTTCATAAGGCGGTGGTCTGAAAAAACTGTGTGTCGGTAAACAAATGGTTGCGTATTGGGCTCTTTAAAGGGGCCGGGTACATTTTTTTTTTAAATCTATCCGGGCTCTTTTTTACTATAATCTTCGCGCCACTTTGCGCGAGGGCGATAGCCAGAATGATTTCAATACTTACTTCTATTCTCGGACAGGTTCCTAGATTTATCTACCGCGCTGCGCTGCTCGCTGGTTTCATGCTGTTGGTTCTTTTCCCGACCCTGATACTGATCAATTACTACAAGGGTCTGGGGACTGAAAAGGGTAGCCTCAAAGCAGAAACTGTTGCGGTCCGTCTTGCATCCAGGTTTGTATGGGTTTTTGGTATCAGTGTCCGGGTCAGAGGAACGCCGGCCGAGACGCCGGTGCTGATTGCGGCAAACCACCTTTCCTGGCTGGATATACTGGTGCTGCACAGTGTCCGGGCAATGGGTTTCGTGGCTAAATCTGAAATCGATCAGTGGCCGGTGTTCAGCTACATTGCGCGCACGGGCAATACCATTTTCCATCAACGCGGCTGCCATGATTCGGCCAGTGATGTTGCTGCGGTGATGACACAAAGGTTGAAGCAGGGACAACGCGTCGCCATCTTCCCTGAAGGTGGTATTTTGCCGGGCAACTCGGTACGCCGCTTTCATGCCCGCATGTTTCGCGCGGCGGTGGACGCGCAATGCATGGTTCAGCCGGTCATGGTCCGTTATTTACTTGCCGGGCGTCGGGATGATGATATTTCCTTTCGTGAGGGTGAAAGTATGTTGGTGAATATTTGCAGGTTGCTGGCGCGGCCGGGAGCACAGGCAGATGTGCATTTTTTGCCGGTGATTGATGCGGATGGGGTACCCCGGCGGGTGTTGGCGGATAGCGCGAGGCTGGCTGTTGTTAATAGTTACGATGGCTGATAAATGAAGCGAACCAATATCACAGCCGAGACGTTTTGCCCTGCATACGGCTTGCGCAATACACATGCGCAGTCGCTGATTAACAGCAGTGCCTACCGCAGGCAGATAGTCAGCAGGCGGGCAAAGCCGCTGTTGGCTGCAGAGCAGGACTGGGTTGTAGATGGCGGCGGTGGCGTTCGTCTGCTGGGGCATTACTCAAAGCAGGCAGGCGACAGCAAGGGCCTGGTTATCCTGTTCCACGGCTGGGAAGGCAGCAGTCGCTCCAATTATGTAGTCGGTGTTGGCGGTAAATTGTTTGCGCAGGGATTTGACGTATTTCGCCTGAACTTCCGCGACCATGGTGACACTCATCACCTGAATGCAGGGATTTTTCACTCCTGTCTGTTGGACGAGGTAGTCCATGCCCTGAAGGATATTCAACAACGCACTGGCGCTAAAAGCTGGGCGCTTTCGGGCTATTCACTGGGTGGGAATTTTGCCCTCAGGGTTGCTCTAAAAGCGCCTGCGGCAGGATTGTTGCTCGACCAGGTCATTGCAGTGTGCCCGGTGGTTTCGCCGGCCAATGCGATGAAATCCATGGAGGACGGGCTGTCAGTTTATCAGAACTACTTCATTCGAAAATGGGCAAAATCGCTAAAACTCAAACAGGCATTGTTCCCGGAAGCGTATGAATACGAAGAATGGCATGCGTTGGAGGGGTTGCGCGCAAGAACCGACTTTTTGGCCACCCGTTATTACGAATTTGAGTCGTTGGAAGCTTATTTTGAAGGATATTCGATCGCCGGCGACCGTCTTGCGGCGATCCGGATTCCGACAACCATTCTGGTTTCGGAAGATGACCCGGTGGTACCGGTGGCTGACTTCAGTGATTTGCCGGAGAATGAGAATATCGAATTACTGGTGGCACGCTTTGGCGGCCATTGTGCATTTTTAAAAAACTGGAAAATGGAAAGTTGGGCGGATGACCTGATTATTGAGCGCGTGCTGCGCTGCGCGCACAACTTGACCCCAGCACAGGACAAGCCACAAAGCGGGCTGCAAAACAGGTAGACAACATGATCAAGAGAGCCATCAAACTATTGGAAGAAGGCAGATTCAAAGAGGCAGAAGATATTTTACGCCCCATCATCGAGAAATCACCGATGAATGCTGAGGCATTGTTTCACCTGGCTCTGGCACGCCGCGATCAGAATGATCTCAGCGAGGCAATCGAACTGTTACGGCAAGCCATCAGGGCACAGCCGAGAAATGCGACCTTGTACTTTGCTTTGGGCAATATGCAATTGGGTATTCCGGACTACGACGAGGCAGAAAAGAACTTTCTCAAGTCTGTTGGTCTGGATCCGAACAATGTTGATGCCCGCATTGGTATTGCTTTCCTCGAATTGCGCCAGTCCCGCTTTAAAGCGGCAGAGCATTCATTGATGATCGCATTGAGGATTGATCCGGACAATGTGCAGGCGCTGGTATTTATTGGCACTGCGCTGCTCGAACAGGATCAGCACAACAGCGCGATCGAATATTTACAAAAAGCGGCGGGACTGGAGCCAGACAATGTGCAGGGCCAGTTTTGCCTGGGGCGCGCTTTGCTGGCAGCAGGTAATTCCGGGTTTGCGGTCCAGTGTTTTGAAAATGCGGCAAAAGCCAAACCACAGAATGCAGAATTCAGGGATTGGCTGGCGTGTGCCCAGTTGAGCAGCGGCCAGCTAAGAGAAGCAAAAGAGAACTTCCACAAAGCAATGCAGATGGATCGTGTCAATATTGAAATACTCACTGGTTTGGTCAAGATTGAAACCCTGCTCGGCAACACCGCCGATGCACTGGGCGTCATGTCACAAGCCGTGCAACTGGCGCCAGAGCGCCATGATCTCGGCATACAGTACGCGGAAATGCTGATGGAGGGTCGCCGCTTTGATGAAGCGATGGACCAACTACGCGGTCTGCTCGAGGCTGGTTTCGAACCGGAGCAGGTTGCCGTGCGCCTGGCCATAGTGCAGATGCAAAAGGGCGACGCAAGCCAGGCATTAAGGACGCTGGAACCGTTGAAGAATAATGCCAGGGTTTCAGCCGAGACCCGCCTGATGCTGACCTGGGCATTACAGGAGTGTGATGACGGGGAGGGTGCAGCAGAACAGCTGGAGATTTTGCTGGCGATGGAGAAACCGTTGTTTGATGCGGTGCTGTTTCGGGCACGTCAAATGTATGATGCGGGTGATGACCAGGGTGTTGAGTTGCTGCAGCAGATGCTCAAGCGGAAAGACATCGATGCGGGGCATGCGCGCCAGGCGCAAATATTGCTTGCGGCTTCATTGGAGCGGGCAGGGGATTATAAAAGCGCGGTGAGGGAATATCGTGGCCTGGCAGACCGCACGGCGGCGGTGGCACAGCTCGCAGAGCGATTTTACCAGGGTGAATCGACCGGTGAGGCACCAGTTTCAGCCATGGATTCAGCGGTAACTGCAAACTGGCCGCGACAACCACCCGCAGATAATCGCGGCCAGGTCCGCTTCGTCTTCGCCTGGCCGGGTTCCGGGCGCAGACAGTTTTTGGCAGCATTGGGCCAGCACGCCGGACTGATGGTCCTGCCGGATGACCCCAGCCAGCAACGTAGTCGCATGGTCAGGTTAACCGACCGACAGGGGGCAAACGCACTGGGTAATCTTGATGAGAGCAATATCAGGATGAGCCGTCGTCACTATTGGAAGGCCACGGGTCTGGACGGCCAGCTGCCGGCAAACATGCAGGTCATTGACACCCAGTGGCTGAATGCAGAGATGCTGCCGGCAATAGCAAGGTATTTCCCGGGAACATCGGTAGTCGTGCTGACGCGTGAGCCACGCGACATGGCTGTTGCATGGATGCAGACCGGTTATCAGGAGCTGGAGTCACTGGCGGCTCAATATCAGTTGCAGCTGGAATTGCTGCAGAAGTGCCGCAAATCATTGCCGTTGAATTTTATTGAAATAGATTATGATGAGTTGCGTGACGATCCTGAAAAAGGCCTGAATTCAATCCTGGAGCCACTTGGGCTCGAGCCAGATGCAGCGGTGGTGGATCATTTCAATACGGCAACGGTTGCTACGCCAGCCAAATCCGGCGACTGGAAACACTACCGGGATGAGCTGGCTGCGGTGTTTGACAAGTTTGCATAATAATCACCTTGCAGGAGTGCTGGTTGAGAGGCTATGGTTAGTTTGTAATACTGAAACCCGTGTGCGGGTGTAGTTCAATGGCAGAACTTCAGCTTCCCAAGCTGACTACGTGGGTTCGATTCCCATCACCCGCTCCAATGATTAATGGCCCCTACATCAAACCCTGTACATGGGCGCGCCCGGCGCTGGCGAGCGCTTTGAGGTCATAGCCGCCTTCCAGTATCGAAACCACGCGACCGTGGCTGCTGTCGTCAGACAGGTCGCAGATTTCCTCGGTGATCCAGCGGTAGTCCCCATCCTGCAATTGCAGTTGCGCCAGCGGGTCACGCTCGTGGGCATCAAAGCCGGCGGAGATCAGGATCAGGTCAGGTTCAAAACTGTGGACGGCCGGCAGTCCCAACCTGCTCCAGACACTGCGAAACGCATCGCTGCCGTCACCTGCTTCCAGCGGCAAATTCAGAATATTGCCTACACCGGTTTCTTCAATATGGCCGGTACCCGGATACAGCGGTGCCTGGTGGCTCGATACATACATCACCTGCGGGTTTTGTTCAAATACCGCCTGTGTGCCGTTGCCGTGATGTACATCGAAATCGATGATGGCGACCCTGTTGATGCCAGGGTGGGCGAGCGCCTGCTGTGCGCCGATGGCAATGTGATTAAGCAGACAGAAGCCCATGGCTTTTTCCGCTTCACAGTGGTGGCCCGGCGGACGCACAACACAAAAAGCCCTCAGTGCCTGGTCGCCCAGAACCTGGTCAATGGCGAAACAGATGGCACCGCTGGCACGTCGCGCAGCATCGATGGAGCCATGGTTCAAAAACGTATCCGGGTCGATGGAAAAGTGTCCTTCAGAAGGCTCATCGGCTTGTAATCCGGCCCAGAATTCTGCCGGGTGGATACGTGTGATTTGATCGGTGGTGGCAAAGGGGGCAGGTAATTTTTGCAGACCCCTGAGGCCGTCTATCCCGCTCATGACCGCCTTCACCCGCTGGGCGGATTCCGGGTGTCTGGGCCCGGGGTTGTGGCGCAAACAGTCGTCATGCTGGATGATGATCGTGCTCATGTCTCTCCCGTCAAAATAATGGCAGAGTCAAAGTTTCTTTTACTTCTTCCATGACCACATAACTGCGCGATCCGTTGACGCCGGGTAGCGACAGTATCTTCTCGCCCAGGAGTTCCCGGTAGGCCTTCATATCGCTGACGCGGGCCTTGATCAGGTAATCAAAGTTCCCGGATACCAGGTGGCAGTCCATTATCTCCGGTAGCCGGCGTGCCTCATCACGAAACTTTCGGAACGCGTCGGGTGAGTTGTGTGCAAGGTCAATTTCGACAAACACCAGTAAACCGGCATCGACAAGTGCCGGATCCAGGATAGCAGTGTATCCCCTGATGTAGCCGTGTCGTTCAAGGCGCTTGACCCGCTCAATACATGGTGTAGGTGTCAGGTTGACTTTACGTGCGAGTCGCACATTTGAAATCCGGCCATCAGCCTGCAGACATTCAAGTATGCGCTTGTCGGTGCGGTCCAGTGCCTTGGGATTTTGCCGTTGTTTTCTCATTTAATTCACTGATTTAGAGCTATTAACCAGATTAATATTCTATTAACGGATAATTAATAGCATAAAAAACTACTTTAATCTAGTTAGAATAGTTTATTCACGCATATTAAGGGTATCGTATGAGAATTGGTGTTCCGAAGGAAATAAAAAACAATGAATATCGTGTCGGTCTGGTACCCGCATCGGTTCGTGAACTGGTCAATCAGGGTCATGAAGTTTATGTGGAAACCCGTGCAGGAATCGGCATCGGTGTAACAGATGACGATTATGTGTCCGCAGGCGCCCAAATCCTTGCGGACGCACCCGGTGTGTTCGATGCGGCAGAAATGATCGTCAAGGTCAAGGAACCCCTGACGGTCGAACGCGCCATGCTGCGTGCTGACCAGACGCTGTTTACCTATCTTCACCTGGCACCGGACGCGGCTCAGACCGAAGACCTGATCAATAGCGGTGCGACCTGTATTGCCTATGAAACCGTTACCGACCGGTACGGCCGTCTGCCACTGCTGGCGCCAATGTCGGAAGTGGCCGGCCGGCTATCCGTCCAGGCAGGTGCCTGGTGTCTTGAGAAGGCCCATGGTGGCTCCGGTGTGTTGTTGGGTGGCGTACCTGGTGTTGAGCCCGCCAAAGTGGTTGTTATCGGCGGTGGCACAGTGGGTTTCAACGCCAGCCAGATGGCTGTCGGCCTCGGAGCCCGGGTCGTGGTGCTGGATCGCAGTACTGAGGTATTGCGGCATTTTGATGCTGTTTTTCATGGCCGTGTGCAAACGGTTTATTCAAGTGCTGGTGCCATTGATCGCCACCTGCACCATGCCGACCTGGTCATCGGCGCTGTGCTTATACCGGGCGCAGCTGCGCCCAAGCTGGTTAGCGGTCAACATCTGAGTGACATGCGGCAGGGTTCCGTGCTGGTTGATGTCGCCATTGACCAGGGCGGCTGCTTCGAGACTTCCCACGCAACCACCCATGCCGATCCAATCTACGTGGTGGACGGCATTGTGCATTACTGCGTCGCCAATATGCCGGGGGCTGTGCCACGCACATCGACATTTGCATTGAATAATGCAACGCTGCCGTTTGTACTGGCACTGGCTAACAAAGGCGTAAGACAGGCGATGCTGGAAGATCCGCATTTGCTGGCCGGCCTCAATGTTCATCGCGGCATAGTCACTTATGAAGATGTTGCGCGCGAACTTGGCTATGATTACGTAGCGGCAGCGAAGGCGCTGGAGACTACCTGAGTATCAGCTTGGGCAATAGTTGTAAGGAGTAAGCGATGAAGGCACATAACCTTCCCATGGAATCATTCTGGATGCCGTTCACGAGCAACCGGGCGTTCAAGCAAAAGCCACGCCTGGTCGAGCGTGCCGAAGGCATGTTTTATTACACCCCGGACGGCCGTCAGGTTCTCGACATGGTAGCGGGCTTGTGGTGTTGCAATGCAGGTCATGGTCATCCGGCGATCGTGCAGGCCATCCAGGCGCAGGCTGCGGAAATGGATTTCGCCCCGCCTTTCAATTTCGCACATCCGGCAGCGTTCGAAGTAGCCGATATGTTAACGGACATTACGCCGGCGGGAATAAACCATGTTTTCTTCACCAATTCCGGTTCTGAATCAGTCGATACCGCCCTGAAAATTGCGCTGGCTTACCAAAAAGAACGCGGTCAGGCTGCACGCACGCGTCTGATTGGCCGCGAGCGCGGTTATCATGGTGTCGGCTTCGGTGGAATCTCGGTTGGTGGAATGCCTGCCAACCGCATGCAGTTCTCCAACACCATGATTCCCGGCGTGGATCATCTGCCGCATACGCATTTATTGGAGCAAAATGCTTTTTCCCGTGGTTTGCCCGAACACGGTATAGAGCTCGCCGATGAATTGGAAAACATTCTGAACCTGCACCACCCGTCCAACGTTGCAGCAGTGATCGTGGAGCCGGTGGCTGGCTCAGCCGGAGTATTGATGCCGCCGAAGGGTTACCTGAAGCGCTTGCGGGAAATCTGTGACCGGCACGACATCCTGCTGATTTTTGATGAAGTGATTACCGGCTTCGGTCGACTCGGGGATAATTTTGCAGCCCAGGCTTTTGGCGTGACGCCCGATATCATTACCGCCGCCAAGGGCCTGACCAGCGGCACGGTACCGATGGGTGCGGTGTTCGTGCGGGATGAAATCTACGACCAGTTCATGTCCAAACCAGGCAGCTCTATTGAGCTGTTCCACGGTTATACCTATTCCGCTCACCCGCTGGCTGTCGCTGCCTGCAAGGCGACCCAGCATGTTTATGCAGATGAAGGTTTGTTCCAGCGGGCAGCGGAAATGGCGCCGGTGTTTGAAGATGCATTGCATTCGCTTCAGGGTGAGCCGCATGTCATTGATGTGCGCAACTACGGACTCATGGGTGCGGTCGAACTGGCAGCGGTTGAAGGCCAGCCAGGTGCACGCGGTATGGAGATGGTGCAAAAAACCTTTGATGCCGGTTTGATGATCCGGGTAACCGGCGATACGCTCGCTTTCAGCCCGCCGCTGATCATGCAGGAAAGCCATATCCAGCAGGCGGTAGAAACGCTCAGAACCTTATTGAAGACACTGTAAATCATGGAAAAACTCACACATTTCATCGGCGGTAAAAAATTTGAAGGCACCAGCGGGCGTTGCGGCAATGTTTATGACCCGGCAACTGGCCAGGTGCAGAAACAGGTACCGTTGGCAGCTGCCGAGGAAATGGATTTTGCGGTCAAAGTGGCTGCCGCAGCGTTCCCGGCCTGGGCTGCAATGCCGGCACTACGCCGGGCACGTTGTATGTTTCGCCTTAAAAACCTGATTGAGGAACACAAGGTTGAACTGGCCGGGCTACTGACCTCTGAGCACGGCAAAGTGCGCGATGATGCCCTGGGCGAGGTGGCCCGTGGCCTGGAAGTGGTTGAGTTTGCTTGTGGCGCACCGCAATTGCTCAAAGGCGAGTTCTCCGACAGTGTCGGGGCCGGTGTGGACGCGTATTCATTCAGGCAGCCACTGGGTGTGGTTGCCGGTATTACACCGTTTAACTTCCCGGCCATGGTGCCGTTGTGGATGTTCCCGATGGCATTGGTATGCGGTAATACCTTTGTGTTGAAACCTTCCGAACGTGACCCGGGTGCGTCCATGTTGCTGGCTGATCTGGTTCAGCGTGCCGGGGTACCCGATGGTGTATTCAATGTTGTTCATGGTGACCGCGTAGCGGTTGATGCCATCCTTGCGCATGAGGATATCAAGGCCATCAGTTTTGTCGGCTCAACCCCGATTGCGAAAAAGATATTTACCACAGGGTCTGCCAATGGCAAACGCGTACAGGCATTGGGTGGTGCCAAGAACCACATGCTGGTAATGCCGGATGCGCCGCTCGAAGCGACGGCAGATGCCCTGATGGGGTCGGCCTTTGGCTCGGCCGGTGAGCGCTGTATGGCCATCTCGGTGGCCGTGGTTGTTGGTGACGAAACTGCGGACGCGTTGATCGCTGAGCTCAAACCGCGTGTTCAGGCGCTATCCATCCAACCGGGTAATGTCGAAGGTGTTGAAATGGGGCCGCTGATTACCGCTGAGCACCATGCCAAAGTTTCAGGCTATGTGGATTTGGGTGTCGAGGAGGGTGCTGACCTGGTCGTGGATGGGCGCGCTTTCAAGCACCCTGACGAGCCTGGCGGCTTCTTCATCGGCGGCAGCCTTTTTGACCAGGTCAAAACAGACATGCGTATCTACCAGGAAGAGATCTTTGGCCCGGTGCTGTGTGTGGTCAGGGTGAATTCCTATGACCAGGCTGTCGATATGATCAACGCGCATGTCTATGGCAACGGTGTTTCCATCTTTACCCGTGATGGCGATGCAGCACGTAACTTTGTACAGCAAATCCAGGTTGGCATGGTCGGCGTCAATATCCCGATCCCGGTGCCGATAGCGTTCCACAGTTTCGGTGGCTGGAAACAATCACTGTTCGGTGATCACCACATTTACGGACCGGAAAGCATTCGCTTCTATACCCGCCTTAAAGCGGTAACCCAACGCTGGCATACCGGTATCCGCAAAGGTGCCGATTTCCATTTCCCGCAATTGGGGTAGAACACAATTTGGCTAGAACATATTTCTCAATACGCCGACCAGCGCCCCCACCACCAACACTGCATTGGCACCCAGTGTCAGGGACATACCCGGTACGCGCGAGGCAGGGTCTTTGACGTATTCAGCAGAATATAAAAAGCGGCCGATGATGAAAGCCGCACCCGCTGCCAGCACCCAGGTCTCGCTTAAGTAATAGGCAAATGCAAAACTCGCCGGGATCATGACAAGCAATTGTTCCATGGTGTTCAGATGAACCCTGGATATGCGCTCCCAGGTTTCATCACCGTCGCAGGCCGGTGCATTGACCTTGTATTTTCCACGCGTCATGCCGACACGGAAGGTAAACCACATGTATTGCAGCAGGGCCAGTAAAACAATCAGGGTCGCGTTTTCCATTGCTATTCCTCTTTAAATATTGGTATTTGGGGGGTATCCGGCGGGTGACCGCTGCAAGCCTAATCTTCTTTCCCCCGCTTGTCACCATGCACCCAGGTGACCTCTGAGCCGCTGTTCGCTCTGGCCAGCACCCTGGCAATGACAAACAGCAGATCGGACAAGCGGTTCAGGTAGCGCAGGCTGATTTCATTGGTGTCTTCGATTTTTGCCAATGACACCAGCAGTCGTTCTGCGCGCCGGCAAACTGCGCGAGCAAGGTGACAACGGGCGGCCGACTCGGTACCACCGGGTAGTATAAAATCCTTCAGCGGCGGCAGATCTGCGTTGAAACGGTCGAGGTCAGCTTCCAGCTGCTCAACAAACTCCCCCGGTATCAGGGTACATCCCGGTATACACAGCTCCCCACCCAGATCGAATAATTCATGCTGTGTGCGGGTCAGGCAGCTGCGAACGGCTTCTTCAGGCTCAGCTGTCAACACCAGGCCAATCACGCTGTTGAGCTCATCTACGGTGCCAAAAGTCTCTACGCGCAGGCTGTCTTTGGCCACCCGTGAACCGTCACCCAGACCGGTTGTGCCCTTATCGCCGGTACGGGTATAGATTTTTGAAAGTCGATTGCCCATATTTTCTGCTGGTTTCCATTCTGTCGCCAAGTCAAGCAATATAGCATGGCAGCAGAGCTATGGTAGATGACCGCCTTGTGTATGGACAATCCCAAAAACAAATACAGCACCGGGAGGGCTGACAATGAATCTGAAGAAATTAATGTCGACGAATGATGGCTGGGGCTTGCTTGGATTGCGTTTGGTCACGGGTGTGATCTTTATGGCCCACGGCTTGCCCAAGTTGGGTCTCGGCAACGGTGGCGGCCTGGAGGGAACCGCTGCCTGGCTGGCCGGCATGGGTGTGCCTTTCCCGATGCTCAACACGGTTTTAGTGGCGTTATCGGAGACGGTTGGCGGCGCCATGCTGATCCTCGGTTTTATGACGCGGTTGGCGGCGGCAACCCAGGTGATTGCCATGCTGGTCGCAATCTTTTTGGTGCACTGGTCGAATGGTTTTACCGCCAATGGTGGCTATCAATGGGCGTTATTGATGGCTGCTGCCGCCTTCGCATTAATGCTGGACGGCGCTGGCCGCTATTCTGTTGATCGTATGCTGAGCCAAAAAAGTTAACATTGAGCCAGCCAGACACTACACTAGATAAGGTCGAATGGTTTAATGATGCTCCCCTCAGTGGGGTGTTGGTATCACAAGCAGGCTCATACGTGCGAACCGGCCTGAAATCTCTCAGCTTATCTATCTGGAGCTGACTATACGGGAAGATATTGCATTGCGGGGGCATTGCATTTTTGACACCTGGCGTTATATTGGTCGTCCAATCAGGGAAACCCGTGCCATGCCCCAACGCACTCCGCTTTTTGATACCCATGTTGCCAGCGGCGCCCGCATGGTTGATTTTAGCGGCTGGGAAATGCCCATCAACTATGGCTCACAGATCGCGGAACATCATAAAGTGCGCAAGGGGGCAGGAATGTTTGATGTTTCCCACATGACGGTGGTGGACATCAACGGCCCACAGCCGAGAGATTTTCTGAGTTACCTGCTGGCCAATGATGTGGCAAAGCTGAAAGTACCGGGGCGGGCCTTATATAGTTGCATGCTGAACGAGCAAGGCGGTGTTGTAGACGACTTGATCACGTATTTTATGCATGAGTCATTTTTCCGGATGGTCGTCAATGCAGCGACACATGACAAGGACATGGCGTGGATCAGGTCACAGGCACACCGCTTCGATGTGGAAGTCACCGAACGGTCTGAGCTGGCAATGATTGCGGTACAGGGTCCGACAGCCCGGCAAGCTGTGCTTGCGCAACTGCCGCCAGCTGAGGCCGCATCCGCAGCAGAAATGAAGCCGTTCAATGCTGGCCAGTTCGGCGACCATTTTATTGCCCGCACTGGCTACACCGGTGAAGACGGCTTTGAAATTTCTCTGTCGGCCGAGGCTGCCACGGCACTCTGGAAACAATTGCTGGATGCAGGCGTAGCGCCTTGCGGCCTCGGTGCGCGGGATACCCTGCGGCTTGAAGCCGGTATGAATCTGTATGGCCAGGATATGGACGAGGACGTATCGCCGCTGGAATCGGCGCTGGGCTGGACCGTGGCATTAAAGGATGATCGCGCCTTTGTCGGCAAAGATGCTTTGCTGGAGCAACAAGCCAGTGGGGTTAAACGCCAACTGACCGGACTGGTTTTGCAAGGCCGCGGCGTGCTGCGACCGGGGCAGTCAATATTTACAGAGGATGGTGAAGGTATTACCACCAGCGGAAGTTATTCACCTACACTGCAAAAGGCCATTGCCTTTGCCCGCATACCAAAATCCGCCAGCGGCAGCTGTCAGGTTGATATGCGTGGAAATCGGTTGGATTGCAGTATCGTACGGCCACCTTTTGCACGCAATGGAGCGGTTTGCGAGGGTATCGTTTAGCGGCTAGAATTATTCACAGCGCCCCCTTTGACGGCAGACAACAACATGAGCTACATACCCTCTCATTTGCACTACACCGAATCCCACGAATGGATCAGCTCCGAAGATGACAACAGCGCGCGTATCGGCATCAGTGACCATGCCCAGGAGGCATTGGGTGACCTGGTATACGTCGAATTACCGGCGGTTGGCGATGAGATCAGCCAGGGCGATCCCTGTGCTGTTGTCGAGTCCGTCAAGGCGGCTACAGATATTTATGCACCGGTTTCGGGCAAGGTCATTGCCATTAACGAGGAGCTGGATGCAGACCCGGCGATTATCAATACCGATCCTTACGCTGATGGCTGGTTATTCCAGCTTGAGCTCAGTGACAGAGAAGAGTTGGATGGCCTCAAGAGTGCCGACGCTTACGCGGCATCCCTGGAGGGGTGACAATACGCCGGCCCGGGCCGGTCAGGTTCTCATGATTTTTCAGCGGTCAGTATCCGGCAGACATCCGCATACTTTTTTTGCATTGCTTCAATAATAGCCGGTGGTAATTTCGGGCCGGGCACCTGCTTGTTCCAGTCCAGCGTTTCAAGGTAGTCACGCACCGACTGCTTGTCATAACTGGGGGGGTTAGTGCCTGGCTGCCAGCTGTCCTGCGGCCAGAAACGTGAGGAATCCGGTGTCAGCACTTCGTCCATCAGATAAAGCTTGCCGTCTGCGTCGTGACCGAATTCAAACTTGGTGTCCGCGATGATAATGCCTCGTTTCAGTGCAAAGGCACTGGCAAATTTATATATTTCTATACTCACATCCCTGACCTTGCAGGCAAGTTCCTCGCCTATCAGATCAACAATGGTGGCAAAATCGACATTCTCGTCGTGGTTGCCGGCTGCTGCTTTGGTGGACGGGGTAAACAGCTCTTCCGGCAGTTTGTCTGCCTGCTGCAATCCTGCGGGTAAATCAATACCGCACAGCGCCCCGGTTTGTTGGTAGTCATGCCAGCCCGAGCCGATCAGATAGCCACGCACGATGGCTTCTACGGGTACCGGGGTCAGGCGTTTTACCAGCACGGCCCGATCTTGCAGCATGGCGATCAGCTGTGGATCTGCAATGAAATCCCCGACCGGGATACCAGTCAGATGATTGTCGATTATACCTCTGGTTTGGGCAAACCAGAAATTGGAAAGTTGGGTCAGCAGCGCGCCCTTGCCGGGTACCGGGTCGGGCAAAACCACGTCAAATGCAGACAGACGATCGGAAGCGATAATGAGCATGTGGTCGTCATCGATCAGAAAACTGTCGCGGACTTTGCCCTGGTGAATCAGGGGCAGGAACGAGATCATGTCCGTGGTATAAGGCGTGGACAGGGTCGTGGCATGGGTTGGATCCACTATTTTTCCTTTTTTACTGTGCCGGGTTGAGCGGCAATTATATACTTGCGCAGTTTCCGTTTATAAGGACAATAGGCCCTCGATGAATACTTCCGGTTTTAAAATGCCCGCGTATGGGTGGGGCAAGCTGATTGGCGGCATTATCGGCCTGCTGCGGGGCGGCATTACCGGCGCCATCTTCGGTATTTTCCTGGGGCACATGCTGGACAGGTTTCTGGCCGGCCTGGGTGGCGTTAACCGTACCCGGGATGCTTTTTTCGGCGCAGTGTTCTCCACCCTCGGCCATCTCAGCAAGTCAGATGGACGGGTCACACAGGCCGAAATTGCAGCTGCAGAGCAGTTGATGCGCCGCATGCAATTGACCGGGGAAGAAAGACAGCGTGCCATTCGCTTTTTTCAGCAAGGCAAGGAATCAGACTTCGATCTTGAGGCCATACTGAGGGAATTTGGCCGCCATTCCATGCTGCGGCATGAATTGCGGATCATGTTTATCGAATTGTTGATCGAAGCAGCCCTGGCTGACGGCAAGCTGAGCACGGCCGAACAGGCCATCCTGATGCGGGCGTGTGCCGTGTTGCACATACCGGCCAACATCTATTCAGCCATACTGCGCGCGCGCCAGAGCGGAGCCGCTGCATCTTCCGGAAGGTATCACAGCCCTGGTCAGGGCCAGTCGATCGATCAGTCCTATGCTGCACTGGGATTGAAAGCAGATGCCAGTGTCCAGGAAATAAAACGTGCCTATCGTACACTGGTACGCCAGTATCACCCCGACAAGCTGGTTTCGCGTGGCTTACCCGATGAAATGATGGCGATGGCCAAGAGAAGGGTGCGGGAAATCAATGCTGCTTATGATGAGATAAAATCAGCCCGGGGAATCAGGTAGTATGTGTATTACAAAATACTAATATTCATCCCCAAGCAGTTCGGAGCCAAGCATGAAACAAAGTACCGTTATCGCGCCCTCAATCCTTTCAGCAGATTTTGCCCGCCTTGGAGATGACACTCAGGCAGTGTTGGACGCCGGCGCAGATTGGGTTCATTTCGATGTAATGGATAATCACTTTGTACCGAATCTGACCATCGGACCGATGGTCTGCAAAGCCCTGCGTGATTACGGCATCACTGCACCGATTGATGTTCACCTGATGGTGCAACCGGTGGATGACCTGGTCGAACAGTTCGCAGATGCTGGTGCCAGCCTGATCAGTTTTCATCCGGAAGCCAGTATTCACGTGGATCGCACCATTAACCTGATTAAAGAATGCGGCTGCCAGGCGGGCCTGGTGTTAAACCCGACCACGCCGTTAGGTGTGCTGGACTGGGCCCTGGATCAACTCGACATGGTCTTGCTGATGTCAGTTAATCCCGGCTTCGGTGGCCAGGGTTTTATCCCATATATTCTTGAAAAAGTCAGCCAGGTAAGAACCATGATCGATGCCACTGACCGTGAAATCCGCTTGCAGGTGGATGGCGGGGTGAAGGTGAACAACATCGGCGAGATCGCCCTGGCCGGTGCCGATACCTATGTTGCCGGGTCGGCCATTTTCGGCAGCGAAGACTACGCTGAAACCATTGCCGACATGAAACGCAACGCTGGTTCGTAAGAGGCAGCAGCTCCGCTGGGCGCGAATTGAATTACATCCGCACCGGCATCGCGGTGACTACCCATCTCATTGGCCCACCGGCCGTTGGCGCATCGAAGGGGTAGCAGGTCAGGAGCGTTAGCCTTTCTATGTTGTCATCAATGACTAACCCGAACATTTCACCATTGGCAGACGGCTGCCACTGAACCACAGCAGAGATGAGGACAGTAGCAGCACGAAAAATGATGACAGCAGTTGCGACCGCCAGCCGATCCCGGTATTCGGATAGCCGGCCAGGTTATCAATATCGGAATGACCACTTGCAGCATCCCAGCCGTTTATGTCCAGTTCCCACGGCTGGCCGTTGAACTGACCACACAGGCCAATTATGGTGGGCTCTGCTGGCAAGCGGGCGATCAGCCACAGCGGTTCACCGGCATACAGATCGGGGATGATTTCAGGATAGTATTCGGCGGCCTCGCCCCAATCGACACAAATGTCTGTCAGCGCCGGTATCTGGATGCGGCCCCACTGGCTGCTATGGTTGCTGAATTTCTGCATAACCTCGACCCGCGCGATCAGGCCGGTAATGTCAATCCGGATATCAGTGCTGATGGCCAGTGGCGTAAATTGGCCCGCATCGTTGGTCAGTTGCAGACCCCATTGTTGCTCATCGGCAACAGCGGATTCGGTACGGATGACAAACAGAGTCAGTAACACAGCGGCCAGGGTTAACAGGCTGCGATCCTGCCAGCGCATGGTACGATTCGTGTTGCGCTGCCGGCCCCTTTTTTTAGAGCTGTGGCGTAGCTGCCGGCTGGCCAGGCGGTTGGTCATGTGTGGGTTTTGCAACCATGCCAGTTTCTCCAGTTCATCGCGGATAGACAAGCTTTGAAATCCGGGGGGTTGAAATCTGTACCGGGCATGCTTGCCTGTATCGGGATCGGACATGGTCTGCTTCCACTTCAGTTTGGGTTAACAGACTCCAGTTGAACGCAGTGGTATGCGCAGGCCGTGGCTGAAATATGTGCATTACGGACCTGAATATGGCAATCCTGTGGCAATCGCTTGCAAAGGCTGCCAGGCCGGCTGGTCTGGCAGTAATATAGGGGCAGGGCCGAGTGTTGAGGAGCTTATATGCCGCGAAATATTGCAATCGTTGAGGACGAGGCGGCCATTCGCCACAATTACATGGATGCCTTGAGACGCCAGAACTACCTGGTCAGCGGCTATAGTCAACGTCGTACCGCACTGGATGCGTTTCGCCGGAAATTGCCGGACCTGGTGATTATTGATGTCGGTCTGGGTGATGATGTTGAGGGTGGTTTTGAACTGTGTCGGGAACTCAGGTCCATGTCGCGGGTGCTGCCCATCATATTCCTGACCGCACGGGATTCCGACCTGGATGTTATTTCCGGTCTCAGGCTGGGTGCGGATGACTACCTGACCAAGGACATCAGCCTGCCGCACCTGATGGCCAGGATCGTGGCCCTGTTCCGCCGCGTTGAAATGCTGACCGGGGAGCAAAATACCGCCACCTGGCTGGAACGCGGCAAATTGCGGCTGTCATCTGCACGCATGGAAGTCCGGTGGGACGGACACGCTGTTCCGCTGACGGTGACGGAATTGTGGTTGGTGCATTCTCTGGTCCGCCACCCCGGGCATGTTCGTTCACGTCAGCAGTTGATGGATGACGCCAATATTTTTGTCGATGATCAAACCATCACCAGCCACGTCAAACGCATCCGGCGCAAATTTAAAGCGGTCGATGCAGCATTTGATAAACTGGATACTGTTTATGGGGCCGGCTATCGTTGGAATAATGCCGGTAAATAATTAAAACTCAAAAATATGCGACTACGCAACCAGTTATTGGCGTTTTCATTACTGACTTTGCTGTTGCCCTGGTCCGCCTGGCAATTGGTGCAGGAGCTGGAAAATTTCCTGCGCGAGAGTGAGGAAAATGCGTTGCTGGCCTCCGCGCGGACCATTACCCAGGCTCTGCCACCTGAATTCCATTCTGAACTTCAGCTCTCCCGGGGCCGTATTCTGCCATTGCGGCAATTAACCACAGAGCCTATTCTCGATGGATACATGACAGACTGGCCGGAGGTCGACCAGAACCTGGAGTTCGAAGCGCCTGGCGGCGTATTAAAACTCAACCTGCTGGCCGGACGTTTTCGATCGCGTTTCTTTCTGCTGCTGAAAGTCACCGATCCGGGTGATATCCAGGCAACCACATTCAATACAGCAACAGACGATGCCGGACAAAGAGCCGGTGTGATGCTGTACATTCAAAGCAAACGTGGCCAGCACGCATTCATGATTTCAACTGAGGCACCTGGGCCGTTGACCGTATTCAGCCAGGGGGATACAGCTTATCGGCTCGAGGCTGCCTGGATGGACGTGGCCGCCGGTTACCAGATCGAATTGAGCCTGCCGGCGGATGTTGAACGTATCAGTGTCGGCGCTGTGGCACCGGCATTTACAATGCCCGGAGTATCTGCCGAGCGCTTTGCAGGTACGTTGCGGGGCAGACAGCAGGGGCAGTGGCTGGAACTGGCCAGCCGTGATGATGCCGTAGCCCGGTGGCTGTCTGATGTGGTGCCTGCACAGGCACGAGCCTGGTTGTTGCAGGCAGGGGGTTGGGTGATGGCGGACTCCGGTCCGTTGCGCAGCACCAGCAACAGCGAGTTGACCTGGGTGCAACGCATCATTTACCAGGCTGTTGCACCTGCAGGCATGCCGCTGCGCGAAGAATTGCCTGAATGGCCGGTCCGGTTTGAAACTGATGTTGTCAACCTCGCTCTCGGCGGCGACGACGGTAAACAGTGGAGCCGCGATCTCGACAGCGCCGTGGTTTATAACCTGGTCGCGGTACCGGTTTTTAACCACGGTGAAGTATCCGGGGCAGTTGTTATGGAGGCCAGCTCAGATGGTTTGTTGCTGATGACCAACCGGGCACTGGGCCGTTTGCTTTTCATTACTCTGTTGGTTGTGGTTGTACTTGCAGCCGGTTTGTGGCTGTTCGCATCGCGATTGTCGCTACGTGTGCAAAAACTGAGTGCTGCAGTCAACCGCGCAATGGACAATGCCGGCCAGGGTCCATCGCTTCCCCAGACCGCATCGCGTGACGAATTGGGCGAATTGGCTCGCAATACTGAAAAATTGCTAAGGGCGGTGGCGGAATATACGGGTTATTTGCAAAAACTGGCCGGCCGTTTATCCCATGAGCTGAAAACGCCGATCGCCATAACCCGATCTTCGCTGGATAACCTGGCTGACAAGCTGGCCGGCCAGGAGCTGGACCCGCAGGCACAGCAGTACCTGACCCGGGCCCGCGAGGGGCTGGATCGCCAGGCCGCCATCGTGCGGGCAATGAGCGAAGCCCAGCGGCTGGAAGGGGCTGTCAAGACCGCTGACTGGGAGAAAATAGATCTTGGCATCATGCTGGGCCACTGTGTGGACGGCTACCGGTCGGTGCACCCAAAGCGCTCGATCAAATTGAGCCTGCCCGCCGATGCCTGTGAGCTGCGCTGCGCTCCGGAACTGATTGCGCAGGCATTGGATAAGCTGGTCGACAATGCCGTCACTTTAAGTGCGCAAGACTGTGCCATCGTCATTGCATTGGAATGCTCAGCAGGGGACTGTCTGATTTCAGTTGTGAACAGCGGCACCCGCTTACCGGATGTTCTGCCTGAGCAGTTGTTTGATTCGCTGGTTTCCCATCGTGAAACCAGCGGCAGTGGCAGGCACCTCGGATTGGGGCTTTATATCGTCCGGCTGGTCGCCGAAGCGCATGGCGGCAAAGTCAGCGCACGCAACCTGCCGGCTGATGCCGGTGTTGAATTCATTATTCACTTGCCGGCCAGCTAATTCTCCAGCCAGCCTGGATGTTCTGATTTTCGGGTCTGATTCTTGTTAGAATCGGCCCTTCTCAAGCCACCTTTCAAACGGGACAGCATGGTGTGAACAAGGAACAGTTTGAGCATTTGCGTGCTGAAGGTTACAACCGCATCCCGGTTTACAGATCGGTGCTGGCGGATCTCGATACACCCTTGTCGGTGTACCTGAAGTTGGCCGGGGGCAAGGATTCCTACCTGCTGGAATCGGTTGAAGGCGGCGAAACCTGGGGCCGGTATTCAATTATCGGCCTGCCGTGCCGCCGCCGTTATACGGTTCGCGGACACCGGCTGACGATCTCGGACCATGGCCAACCGGTCAGCGAGGAAACCATCTCCGACCCCCTCAGCCGAATTGCTGAACTACAACGTGAGTTCAATGTGCCACGACTGGACGAGCTGCCGTTGTTCAGCGGCGGCCTGGTCGGCTATTTTGCTTACGAGACGGTGCAACTGATCGAGCCAAAACTCGCGGACGGGAACAAAAGGGACGAACTGGGTACCGCTGATATTGAATTGCTGTTGTCCGAAGAAGTGGCCGTTCTGGATAATCTTGAAGGCCGCTTGTGGCTGATTGTGCATGCCGACCCCAGCCACGCGGATGCGTATGAGCATGCCTGTCAGCGCCTGGATGAACTGGAACAAAAATTGCGTTCAGCCGGTACCGGTTATGGCCTCAGGGTATCGGGTGAGGCAGTTGATGAGGAGGATTTCTCTTACGGCTTTAACCGTGAGGATTTTATAGCAGCGGTGGAAAAGAGCAAGGAGTACATCCTCGCGGGCGACATTTTCCAGGTGGTCCTGTCACAGCGTATGAGCGTACCTTTTAATGCCAGGCCGCTGGACGTGTATCGTGCTTTGCGCGCGCTGAACCCATCGCCGTATATGTACTTTATTGATCTTGGTGATACTCAGATCGTCGGCTCCTCACCGGAGGTGCTGGTGCGCGTGCAAAATCGTCGTATCACGTTGCGACCACTTGCCGGTACGCGGCACCGGGGTGCAAATGCGATGGAAGACCAGGCCCTGGCGGAAGAGTTGCTGGCAGACCCTAAAGAGCGGGCAGAACATCTGATGCTGATCGACCTGGGCCGCAATGATGCCGGTCGGGTGGCCAAAACCGGCAGTGTTGAAATGACCGAACAAATGGTGATCGAACGCTACTCCCATGTCATGCATATCGTCTCGGAAGTGCAGGCTGACCTTGCTGACGGCTTGTGTGCCATGGATGCCATACGGGCTGCTTTCCCGGCCGGTACGCTATCCGGTGCGCCCAAGATCAGGGCGATGGAAATCATCCATGAGCTCGAGCCGGTTAAACGCAATATCTACGCAGGTGCTGTGGGCTACATCAGTTGGCACGATGACACCGATCTGGCCATCGCAATTCGCACCGCGGTCATCCACAAAGGCAAGCTGCATGTACAGGCAGGTGCCGGCATCGTTGCCGATTCTGACGCTGAAAAAGAATGGCAGGAAACCCGCGCCAAGGGCAAGGCGCTGATTACCGCCGTGGACCGCGCCTCTCGGGGTTTATAACGGGGCCTGTAATTGTGCCTGTAAGAGGGCAGGCGCGGTTGCGCAAGGAGAGCTAATCCAGGCTATAGCCGTGTCGGCGGACGAAATCACCAACTTCCCGTCTTTCCTCCACCGCCATCTGTCGCGCCTTGTCTTCCGACCATCCATAGAAATCTGCTACGCCGAACCTCGTTGTGTATTTCTGTACGTCCTTCGGCCAGCTGAACTTGGTATCGCGTGCCTGATCATATTCGTTTATCAAGGGCTCAAGGGCGCTGTCATCGTAGCGATCTGTATGGCAGCTGACAGTCAATGGTAAGCGCATTGATATAATTCCCTCCCGTGCTGGATACCCCAGGCACATCCCCGCAACGGGTATGACCCGCTTGGGCAATTCCAGTAGTTCGCTGACTACTTCTATATGATCCCTGATGACGCTGATTGGGCAGCAGCCAAGCCCGAGGGACTCGGCGGCATGTATAAATGCCTGTAACACAATACCTACATCGCAGACTGCGGCAATGAAATTATCCAGATTATCATTGGCAAATTCCTTGCCACGCATTTTACAGACTTGTTGAATGCGGCGACCATCGCTGCAAAAAACAAAGAAAACAGGACAGGTGCCTATCCATGGCATTGTGGGTATCAACGCCGCGATCACTTTCCGTTTTTTGCGGTCCTTGATACGAATAAGGCTGGTTTGTTGCAAGTCACTCTTGGATGGCGCAGAGAAAGTCGCTGCAAGCAGCAGATTGATGAGAGCCTCGCTGACAGATTGATCAGTATAGGCGCGATGGGTTCTATGACCCAACTGAACTTGCAATTCTGGATAATCATCTGCATCTGAGGGTAGTTCAACAGTGTGTCCGAAACGGTATTCAATAATATTTTTGGTCGTTGTCATGGTCTGCTCGCTGGTTTTCCTTCTTTTCTGTGATTGAAAGTAACTTCTCCAGCCTCTCCTCCAGCTGAGTAATTTACTCTTAACTGGATTGTCCGGGCTAGGTCCAGGCGCAGTTGAACAAACCAGGGCCGGGACAGGTATCGGGCCATGGACAAACTGTTCTTATGAGTTTATTAGATAAAATGCCATATATTCCACATAATTCATCTATTTACCGACAGGCTCGATGCCGACTGGTGCAATATACGGGTTAAAGGCACGCACAGGTGGGGATCAGCTTACTGATCGCGATTTCCAAATCCGCCTGCCTGTGTATTAAGTAGCATAAAAGCCCTTTTTCCAAAAATCGACGGGTATTGAACAGCCGCTCACTTACCTCCTTTACCCGGATCGCTGTGGAATCCCACCGGATTTACCGTCCGCAACTGGATGTTTCCTCGCTGCAGCTCCTTTCCAGCCCAATTCCTGCCACCAGGGCGAAAGGTACCGTGCCGTGGGGTCATTGCAGCCGACGATTTGAATGTGGAAATCCAGGCAACGCTTTCATTACCCTCGGGTTATCAGCGGGATTTGCAACTGACCAAGGCGCCCTTGATACGTGGCACCGGCTCCGCGCTGCAAGCGTTGGCCATCGTGCCCTGTTTGGTGGATGGGCTGGAGTTCAAGCACGAGAATATGCTGGCGGCGATCACGCCGGAAATGTTTGCCACCGATAGCGCATTGCACAAAGCAGCGGCTGGCGTCCCATTCCGCGAAGCCTATCTCATGGCCAAGCAACAAATGGATGAGACAGCGCAGTTGGATGTACAGGAAAGCCTCGCCAGGCGGATCTCTCCGGGTGCTTGCGGCAACTTGCAACTGGACCGGATCAGGCTGCGCCTGGAGGCGGAATATGAGCCAGGTAAAGAAGCCACCGGCACATCCTTGTGCATTGAAACCTGCCGTGAATGCGGTGGTGATGTGCGCATCATCGCCAGTATCCGACTACACGGAGAAGGTGAGACCGGGAACCGGTCGAGAGGCTGGCCTGGGCCATGTAGGAGGTAGAGCCATGCCGGGAGCAATTGCCGAGAAGACCCGGTGGTGATCCGGAAGATACTCGTTCACCTGGACGAGAAAGTGGCTACAGCGGCAACCGCCCCGTTACCGCCATGCCGAGCCCCGCCGGCAACGGGATGAGTTGACTGAAGGAATGAGCCCAGCCAAACCACTTGCTTGCTGTTCCCGAGCGGGGAGCGGTAGGGCCTTTTTCGCCCCGAGCGCAGGAATTGGCGTGAAACAAAGATGGATCCGGGTGGAATTCAGTCCTGGGCACTCAAAAATGACCAGATTGCGCGGCTTTCTGGCTGAAAACTTGATATGAATAGCCGTTCAATACTCCGGGGATTCTAGAAATATAGCATTTAAAACACCTATACCCGATCGAGCATCCTGCAGAATTTATAAGTTGGGTCAGGTAGGCAATTACTGCCCCTGGTTCTGGCGTACTGCCGGCATATGTTTGACATATGTCTTTAATCCATTACAATGGCATATATATGACATATGCTGAAATAAGGTGAAGGATTATGCGTACTGCTGCAATTTTTATAAATGGTAAGAATCAGGCTGTTCGGTTACCGAAGGAATTTGAGTTTGAGGGTGTAAGCGAAGTAGTGATATGCAAAGAAGGTGAATCTATCGTATTAACCCCTAAACGAAAATCGTGGGCCAGTTTTGCAACGGTTGAAAGGGCCGATGCAGATTTTCTTGCGGAACGTCCTGATATGCTGGAAGAGGGACGGGTTAAGCTTTGAAAAAGATTTACATGCTCGACACCAATATCTGCTCATACATAATGCGGGAAAGACCCGAAAGTGTTTTAACTGAGCTACAGGCCAGGGTTCAGCATAGAGATAGAATTGTCATCTCAGCAATTACATACGCGGAATTACGTTTTGGTGCTATTGGAAAAAAATCATCACCAAAACACAATATCATTGTTGATGAATTTATGGCTCGTATCGATGCAGTGTTAGCGTGGAATATGGACGCAGTTGACGCAACGGTAAAGATTAAAAAGGAATTATCAGACAAAGGAACCCCAATCGGGAATAACGACACCATGATTGCCGGGCATGCTGTGTCAGAGAACTGTGTTCTGGTGACGCATAACAGGAAAGAATTTGAGCGGGTACTGGAGCTTGAGATTGAAGACTGGACAGTGTTTTGAATTACCCCGATTCAAAAACTGGCCATGGTGGCCTGACCTAAGAATAATCAAACCTGAGCCTGACTCTGATACTTCTTAAAATTCTCCGCCTGCTCAAATATCTCTTTATAAACCTCGTCTCGGTCCACCGGCGGATAACCGTGCTCTGCCAGCACCAAAATCAGCCCCACCTTCAACTCAGCCTTGATATCATCGCGCTGGCTCCAGTCGGTATATTTCACCTTGTCATCCACTACCAGCTTGACTGCCTGTGATAACACAATCAGCTTGTCATCGGGATAGGTAAAATCATATTTGACCGTCAACGCCTTGAGGATGTCGTAAAAGGCTTTCTCTTCCAGATCGATGCCGAGATCAGCAAATGATTCATGCTCCTTTTTAAGCGATTTAATCAGATCGATAATCTCATCAGAAAAATCTTCCAGCACGTTACTCACCAGCACATCATCTTCCTTGCGCTCGTTGTAACTGTCCACCAGCGCCTTGAGCTTTTTGGAAAAATCCACGCCCTTGGCTTTGTTGACCTTCTTGAAGTCTTCAATGGCCCTGGCTAAAAGCTGTTGTAGCAGTTTGATCCTGGTGTTGGGTAATTTGATCTTCTCAATCTTGGCCAGGTAGTTATCATCAAAAATATCGATCGCCCCCGCCTGGTTATCCCCCATCTTGAAGATTTCCTCCACCCCGTCGCTGCGCAACGCCTGCCTGATCATCTCCCGCACCCGGGCGTTCATCTGTGCCGAATCCGGCGCGTTGCCTTTAGTGAGCTTAAACACAATGGTGCGCACAGCAAGATAGAAATGAATCCGGTCACGTTCACTCTGGCCAATGTCCTCAGAGCCGACGCATATGTCATAGGCCGCCTTCATCCGCTTGACCAGAAACATAAAGCGTTTTTCTGTCTTGTTGCTTAGCTGGGCAAACTCAGCGGCCATATTCAGGCACTGTAACTGCTGTACCGGGCTGCCATCAAAGTATGGCGAGCTATCAAATGTGTGAAACATGCGGCCCAGCAAATCGAGGTGATCTTTTACCACCACAACAGACTGTGAAATCTCTTCGATATTCTGTTTGTCGGCCTTGTTGTAGTGCGCCAGCGCCAGATTCATCTGCTTCTTGATGCCAATGTAATCGACCACCAGGCCTTTGTGTTTGCTCCCATACCTGCGATTTACCCGTGAGATCGCCTGGATCAGATTGTGGCGCTGAATGGGTTTGTCGATATAAATGGTGTCCAGGAAAGGTATGTCGAACCCGGTCAACCACATATCCACGATAATGGCGATCTTGAAGTTGGATTTGGCAT